>WNFC01031720.1_pt1 | contig 10903 bp, 10 predicted proteins | sample 5400541 | NCBI WGS metagenome assembly WNFC01 (sample SAMN13153342, study PRJNA577476) | soil metagenome | isolation source: 120 cm saprolite under Douglas fir tree site 2 hole 2 replicate 1 | place: USA:California | collected 2015-04-18
GCGTCGTCTTCGGGCGCCATGGACGTCGCCACGACGACCTCCGCCAGCTCGCGGCAGCGCCGCAGCCGCTCGACGACATAGGCGAGCATCGGCCGTCCCTGCACCGGGCGCAGCATCTTGCCGGGCAAGCGCCGCGAGCTCATGCGCGCCTGGATGATGGCGGTCGGGCGTGTCAAATGCGATCCATCATCAGCCGCTCGATGCGGGTGAAGATGAGGAGGCCGCCGAAACCGACCGCGCCGATGGTCGCGACGGCAAGCGCGAAGGCCCAGAGCGGCGGCGGCGGCGCCGTAGCGATCAGCGACCAGCGGAAAGCTGAAATGACCGGCACCAGCGGGTTGAGGAGATAGAGGGTCTGCCAGCCGCTCGGCACGAGGTCGAGCGGGTAGATCACGGGCATGAAGAACAAGCCGAACTGCAGGACAAAGCCGACGATGACCCGGGTGTCGCGGAACAGCACGTCGCAGGCCGAGGTCCACAGCGCGCAGCTCAGCGCTGCCGCGATGACGAGGAAGATGCAGACCGGTGCCGCAATGAGCGCCCGCGCCGGCAGATATCCGCCGACCGCCAGAACGGCGAGCAGCAGCACGAATACGATCACGAAATCGACGGTATCGGTCAGTACCGAAGACAGCGGCACGATCAGTCGCGGCAGGTAGATCTTGCTGAGGACCCCGGTCATGCCGACCAGGCTCGAAGTCGCATTGGCAAGGGCGCGGCTGAAAAATTGCCAGACGACGAGCCCGACCGCGACGAAGATGGGATAAGGCACGTCGCCGCTGGGGATCGCCGCCAAGGCGCCGAAGAAGATCGCGAATACGCCGGTGGCGGCGATCGGCTGCAGGATGATCCACAGCAATCCAAGCGACGTCTGCTTGAAGCGAAGCTTCAGATTTCGCCAAACGAACATCCCGGCGAGATGACGGAACCGCCACAGCTCGGCGAAATCCGGCAACAGGCGCCCGGCGCTGGTGATGACCATCGTCGGCATCGAATCGGCATGATCGGGAGACGAGGGCACAGTCTGTTGCCGGAAAATTTCCATGCTACCGCAGTCCGGGTGACCGCGGGGCCACCTGGCCGGATCGTCCTTGAAGCGCCGGCGGCGGCCGCCGGCCTTGCTCAGGCGGCCTCGACCGCCGTCGCCGCCACTTCGGCGCGCACCGCGCGACCGAGCAGGTCGAGCAGGATATAGACCCGCTCATGATCGGCGACGCCCATCAGCCGGCCGACGAAATCCTCGAACGGCCCCTGCGTCACCCGCACCCGGTCGCCCGCGCGCAGCTGCTGCGCCGGCGAGAGCACGTCGAACACGCCCTCGCCTTCACGACGCCGCAGCGCGTCGATGATCTCGGGCGCGACCGCTACGGGCTCCTCGCCGCCGCTCACCAGCCCGAGGACGCCGGCGGTGGAGCGGATCGGCCGCCAGCGCTGCGTCAGCCGGTCCAGCCCGACGAAGAGATAGCGCGGGAACAGCGGGCGCGACACCAGCGCGCGCTTGCGCGCGTGCGGCATACCAGGTGATCATGCCGTCGGCCCTTTGGCAGGACGCCGCGGCCGCGGCGTGATGTGCAGCAATTGCGGCGCCAAAATATGGTCCTCGCCGAGGCCGTGCCGTGACATCTCCATGACCACGGCATCGAAGCTCGCCTGGGGCGCGCGCGTATCGGTGATGACGATCGCGTCGAGCGGCCGATCGCCGCCGAGCGCCAGCGCCGCGGCGAGATCGCGCACCACCGGCCGCCCGGCGCAGCTCCGGCCGGCCGCCGCGTCGATGACGGCGACGATGGTCACGCCGGCTTCGGCCGCGCCCAGCGCGGCGATCTCCGCGAGCTCGCCCGCCCCCACCAGCGCCACGCGCCGCCACCCGCGCGCCGCACAGCCCTCCAGCAGGGCCGCGCAGTCGCGCCGCGCACGGCGGAAGAAATCGAGCGAGACGGTGAGATATTCCGCGGTCAGGCGGCTTTTCTCGGCGAAGCCGCGCGGCGTCAGGTAATAGGCGTAGCGGTTGAGCGGGGCCTGGCGCATCTTGATGAGGCCTTTCTTGGCGCAGCGCTTCAAGTAACTGTTCGCCAGGCCCAGCGCTATGCCGAGTTCACGCGCAAGATGGCGTTGCGTCAGGGCGCTGTCGCGCTCGACCGCGCTCAACAGCCCCAGCATGACGCTCGGATCCTCGGTCCTGGCCGTGTCCTCCCGCCGCTCCACGCCGCCCGTCCGCCATTGTTCACGCATTGAACGTATACCGTTCACCGCGCGAACGTCAAGTAAAAGCGTCGGGATCGGCCTGCACCGATTTAATAAATCGCGACAGCGGCTTAGGCCGCGTTTCGGCCCGCCCGACGGGCCAGTTCCGCCTCGATCAGCTTCCGCACGACCTGCGCGAATCGCACGGTGGGCCGCCATCCGATCACCTGCTCGGCGCGCGCCGAACAGCCGACACTGACGGCGATATCGGAAGGCCGAAACAATGCGGGATCGGTCTCGACATGCTTCCGCCAATCCAGGCCGAAATAGCTGAACGCGGCCTCGGCGAACTCGCGAATGGCATGCATCTCGCCCGTGGCGATGACGAGATCCTCCGGCGCGTCGAGGTCCAGCATGCGGAGCATGGCCTCGACATATTCCGGCGACCACCCCCAGTCGCGGCTGATGTCGAGATTGCCGAGGGGCAGTTGGTCGCTGCGCTTCTCGGCAATGTCGGCGGCGCCGCGGACGATCTTCTGGGTAACGAAGCGAGCGGGACGCAGCGGCGATTCGTGGTTGAACAGCAACCCGGAACAAGCGAACAGTCCGTAGGCCTCCCGGTAGTTGGCGACCGCCCAGAAGGCCGCGGCCTTGCCGACGGCGTAGGGGCTGCGCGGGTGGAACGGCGTCGATTCCGTCGCCGGTCCGGCGCTCGTATTGCCGAAGCATTCGCCGGACGCGGCATGGAACAATCGGGTGTCCGATCTCAGGAACCGGACGGCTTCCAGGACATTCATCGTGCCCAACATGATGCTCTCGATGGTCTCTATGGGCTGCGTGAAAGACAGGCCCACCGAGGATTGGGCGGCCAGGTTGAACACGCGGTCCGGGCAGACGTCCGCGAGGACCTGCAGCACGCTGCGGAAGTCGGTGATCGCGACCGAATGGAGCGCAACCGCGTCGTGGATGCCAAGATGCCGCAGATTGTCGAAGGTAGAGATCTCGCGGTCGCGCGACGTGCCATGCACCGTATAGCCGCGGGCGAGCAGGAGCTGCGCCAGGTAGGCGCCATCCTGACCCGATATGCCGAAGATCAGAGCCGTCTTCGTTCGTGCCTTCATGACGGGACTCGCTGAGGATCGCGGCGTGCGGCGCTTCCGCGGCGATGCCGACGCCAACCGTCCCGGCGCGGACGGCCGGTACGCGGCGGAGTGTCGCCGATACCGGGCGTCGGGTCCAGACGGAAACGCGCGGCTTCGCGGCAGTCGACGAGCGCACATGCGGCTGGTGATGGAACGTCGGAGATGCTAGATGGGCGCAACCCTGCTCGGCCAGCAACGGGTCCCGGGCGCCGCCCAGCACGCCATTGGTCAATGCGGATCGGCATCGAAATCAGGCATGTCCAAATCGGCGAATCCGGCGGCATCGTGCCGTTGCTCGCCGGCGTTCTCGATCGCCTGTTCGCCTTGAATCCGGCGCATGAGTTCGTCGTCTATCGCACCATGTTCAACCGCTCGGTCATCGAGCGGGACCACGCCAATGCATGCACGATCGTCCTGCCCGTGGCCGAGCCGTGGCGTCACCTTCAAGACTCGATTGACCGCGACCCGGTCGATGTCCTGTTCCGCGCCTTTCCCACACTGGACGACCTGATCTTCCCGCTGAGCCGGCAGGTGGTGCTGATCCCCGACCTGCAGCACGAGAACTTTCCGCAATTCTTCTCCAACTCCGTCTTGCGGTCACGCAGGCTGGCCTTCAGCCGGGTTCTGCGCGGCGCCGGCGCGATCGGCACGATTTCCGAATTCGCCAGGCGCAGCATATTGCGGTCGCCCGAGAACGCTTGCACGGATGTGTTCCTGATGCCGCCGGCGCTGCGCCGCGACGCGACCGCCGATGTGAGCGAGGGTGCGGCGGAGATGGCCGAGCGATTGCGCGCCATCGGCCCGTACCTGTATTACCCGGCGAATCTCTGGAAGCACAAGAACCACCTCCGGGTCATCGAGGCGTTCGACCTGTTCCTGAAGCAAACCGGACGAAGTGTCGCTTTCGTCTTCACCGGTCATCCCGAGGGCTGGAAGGACATCCGCCGGCGGTGTCCCCATCTGCCTCTCCATCACCTCGGCTTCGTCAGCGGTCGCGACCAGCAGGCCATCTATCGCAACGCCGTCGCGACGACATTCTTCTCGCTCTATGAGGGCTTCGGCATGCCGCTGCTCGAGGCGTTCGCGGCCGATTGCCCGGTCATCTGCAGCAACACGACCAGCCTGCCCGAAGTGGGCGGCGATGCGGCGCTCTCCTGTGACCCCACCGACGTCGCGGCCATAGCGCGTTTGATGGCGTCCATCACCGCGTCTCCGGATTTGCGTCGCGACCTCGTCCGTGCTGGCCGCGAGCGCCTGACGCATTTCAACTGGGATGCGTCCGCCGCCGAGCTGATGGCGGCGCTGGCCCGCGTCGCGCGCATCGACCGGCCAACGGCCGTGGCGGAATCGCCGCTCGTCTCGATCGTCACCCCGTCCTACAATCAAGCGCCCTTTCTTCGTCGCACCATCGAGAGCGTCCTCAGCCAGACCTACAAGAATATCGAATACGTGGTCATGGACGGCGGATCGAACGACGGGTCCGTCGACATATTGCGAAGCTACGGCGATCGCGTCCGCTGGATCTCCGAGCGGGACCGCGGCCAGGCGCACGCCATCAACAAGGGATTCGCGCTGTGCAAAGGCGAGGTGCGCGGATACCTCAATTCGGACGATACCCTCATGCCCGACGCGATCGCGAAGGCCGTCGGCTTCTTGGTAAGCCATCCGGATTGCGACATGGTCTACGGCGAAGCCAATTACATTGACCGAGAAGATCGCGTTACCGGCAAGTACAACACCGCCGACTACACCTTCTCCCGCTTGATGCTGGATTGCTGCGTGTGCCAGCCGGCGGCGTTCTGGCGTCAGCGGATCGCCATCGAGACAGGTCCGTTCGACGAGAGCCTTGATATCGTCATGGACTACGACTACTGGCTGCGGATCGCGCAAGACCCTGTCGCGCCGCGAGGATGTCTACGCCGAGCTCTTCGACATCTGCCGCCGCCATGGCGGCTACGTCGCGCCCGGATTCTTTTATGGCCTTTGGGAACATCGGCTGGTCGAGCGGAATGTCCTTCTCAGCAATTCCCTGGGCAAGGTGCCGAAACTGCCGTCGATCATGGCGCGGGCACATCAGCTTTGGTTTTACCGCGATGGTAGCGGGCAGCGCCTGATCAAAGGACTTCGTCGACTCGCGCGTCGTGTCAAGCGACGGCTCGCCGGCGCGCAGGTCAGCGGGGTCTGGCCGGACCGTTGGATGGCCCCTCACGCCGCCTTTGCCACCGCCAATATCGCGCGGGAGCCCAGATTGTTCTTTGCCGGCCGCCCCGCATGCGAAGGCTCGGTCGTGGTCGTCAGCGGAGCGAACGTCCTGGCGGAAGCGCGCTTGAGCGCCGACAGGAGCGTCGCGATCGAATTCCCGTCACCGGGGCGCGGACCGGTCGAACTGCGCTTCTCGTCATCGAAGGTGGACGGACAAAGGCGCTCCGTCTCGTTCCGCCTCGATGCGACGAATCTGTTCGGAGAAGGCGATCTTTGACGCGAGCGATGCGCAGCGATGTCGACGGTTCGAGCATGGGCCGCCTCAAGGTCTTGCTTCCCTTTGTCGAGGACTATCTTCGCTGGACCGGAGGGGAGGTGTACATCGGCAACGTCCTCCGTCTGCTCTCGCTGCCGGAGATGGGGAACCGCGCTGCGGTATATCTGGAAAATAACTCGCATCTGCGAGACGCGGAGATCGCCGCGCGCTATGGCCGGCACGCCGTCGTCGCCGCGGTGATGCCGCCGGAAAAGGGCTGGATGCGGCTGCGATCGCTGGTACCGCTGGTCGATGGCGGGCGGAGATCTGCTGTTGACGTGACCTTCCCGGTGACGAGCGCAGATCCGCATTGGCGACGCTATCGCAACCCGGTGTTCTGGATCCCCGACTTCCAGCACAAAGTTCTGCCCGAGCATTTTTCGGCCGACGAGATCGCCGGGCGCGACGCGGCATTCACCCATGTGGCCCGAAGAAAAGCGGCACTGCTGCTGAGCAGCCACGCGACAGCCGCGGATTTCGGGCATTTTTTCCCGAAGCATCGGGTCACGGTGCATGTCTGGCAATTCTGCTCCACCATCGTCCCGGAAGACGCGGCGCCGATCGATCCGCGTGCCGCATTCAACCTTCCCGACAAGTATCTCTACATCCCCAACCAGTTCTGGACTCATAAGGACCATCTTACCGCCTTCCGTGCCTTGCGCCTGCTGCGCGACCAGGGGCTCGCGGTCTATTTCGTGTGCACCGGCAGCACCGACGATTATCGCAACCGCGACTATTACCGCGGCCTGCAGAATTATCTGGGGGAAGCAGGTCTCACCGAGTCCGTCACCATCCTCGGCGTCCTGCCGCGCCCGGAGCAACTTGCGATTCTTCGTCACGCCGCCGCCGTTCTCCAGCCATCGTTGTTCGAGGGCTGGAGCACGGTCGTCGAGGACAACCGAGCCATCGGCCGGCCGATCTTTCTCTCGGACATCCCCGTCCACATCGAACAGGCGCCCGAGACCGGCACCTTCTTCAGGGCGCGCGATGCAGAGAGTCTGGCGTCCGCCATCGCCGCGGCATGGCCGCGGCTTCGTCCGGGTCCGGACGCTCAGGCCGAGGTCATGGCGCAGGCACTCGCCACGAAGCGGCGTGCCGCCTGCGCGCGGCGCCTCCTGGATATTCTCGCGGCAGCGGCGGGTTCGCCGTCGCTACGCTGCTGAGTGCCCTCAAAAGTCAGCGGCCTTGAATCGCGCCAGGCCGCGGCTCAGGAACGCAAACGTGCGGCGCGGCGACTGCACCGCCGCCTGCATGAGCGCCATGGCTGCGGCGGAACGCCGTCCTGAGCCAAGGCCGGCATTCACCCGCTCGAGCGCGAGGCTGGCGCGGAAGCGACGCAGCCCCTTGGCGCCGGCCGTCGAGCGAATTCGCGCAGCGTGCCGCGCCTCCAGATCGCGGCTCGCCCTGTCGATGATCGCGGCTTCCGGGGGCTTCCCGACATGGACGACGGCCAACACTTCCGGCAGGCAGTCGAACCGGTAACGCTCGACCAGGCGCAAGAGCCAGTCCCAATCTTCGAAGCGCTCCAGAGCCTCGTCCAGCATCCCGACCGCCTCGAAGCATTCCCGCCGCGCCAGCAATGTGGATCCTGGCGAGACGAAACAGCCGTCGAGGAAGCTCGCTGCCCAGCTTCCGTCCGCGCGGGGATAGCGATCCTCCGTATAACCCGTTCGCGTTCGCCGCAATCGAAACGCCGTGCACAACGCGCCCAGCGGCGGCTGGGAACGCTCGATCGCCTCGATCTGCCGCTCGAGTTTCATCGGCATCCATTCGTCATCCGAGTCGATGAACGCGATGAACGGCGCGCGCGCCGCCCTGATCCCGGAATTGCGCGCCGCCGCCGCGCCGCGATTGCGCTCGTGGCGCAGCAGATGCACCCGGTGGTCCAAGACCGCGGCAATGGCGCCCGAAAGGTCGTCGTGAGAGCCGTCGTCGACGACGATGAGCTCCCAATCGTGCTCCGTCTGCGCCACAACGCTAGCGATGGCCCGCCCAACCGTGGCCGCGCGATTGTATACGGGAAGAATGATGCTGACGCGGGGCATGCTGCAACCATTATAGCTGACGGCTTGCGAATCCGTCTTTGCGGGCACGTTGAAATTCTGCGGTTGCGATCAGCCGATCGGCTGCCGGGACGGCGCAAATTGCTCTGGCTGTATTATGGCCGATCCTGTAATTATCTCGCCGGCAAGCCCCGCGAATCGATCGGGTATGGCGACACAGGATCCACGGCCGCTCGTTACGATCGTCACGCCGTCCTTCAACCAGGCCCCGTTCCTGCGCGCCGCTCTGGAGAGCGTGCTGGCGCAGGACTATCCGCATGTCGAATACATGGTCGTCGATGGCGGCTCGCGCGACGGGTCGGTGGACATCCTCGAGGAATTCACCGGTCGGCTGTCATGGGAATCGGGCCCCGACGCGGGCCAGGCCGATGCGCTGGCCAAAGGCTTCGCGCGGGCGCGAGGGGCGATCCTGGGTTGGCTCAACGCCGACGATTTGTTGTTCCCGGGCGCCCTGTCGCAAGCGGTGGCGCATCTCGAGGCAAACCCCGCGGTGGCGCTCGTCTATGGCAACGCCGTCTACCTCGATGCCGAGGGTCGCGCCTTGATGCCGTGCCGCCATGTCCGGCCGTTCGACCTGCGCCGGCTGCGCTACTGGTCCGACTACATCGTCCAGCCCAGCGCCTTCTTCCGCCGCGCGGCCTACGAAGAGGTGGGCGGCATCGACCGTAGCCTCCACTGGTCGATGGATTACGATCTGTGGCTCAAGCTCGCCGCGCGCCACCGCGTCGCCTATCTGAGCCGCGTCTGGTCGGGATACCGGGTGCAGGATGGCGGAAAGACCGTCACCGGCGGCTTCGCGCGCATCGCCGAGGTCGAGGCGATGGCGCGACGCCACGGCCTGGGTTTGCCGGCAGATTTCCGCGTCGAGAAGGCGGCGCTGCATGTGAAGGAAGCGCGCCAGGCGCTTGCCGCCGGGGCGCCCGCGACGGCGCTCGTCGCGCTGGCGGCGGGCATCGGCACAATCGCGTCCTCATGGCGTGCGCTGTGGCGCTGCTGCTCGTGGCCGCTGTGGCGCGACATCCTGCGCAACCGCGCTGCGCTGCGCCGCGCGCGGAGCCGCGCCGCCGAGCGCAGAACTCTCGGTCGCGTCCTCTGACCGGATTTCCCAGTGCGCCTGACGATCATCACGCCATCGCTCAATGCACGGCACTTCATCGCGCAGGCGGTGGAGAGCGCCGGCGCGGAGGGTCGCACTGACATCGAGCACATCGTCGTCGATGGCGGCTCGACCGACGGGACGATGGAGATACTGCGTGGCTACCCGCATCTTCGCGTGCTGATGCAGCCGGGGCTCGGGCTCTATCCGGCGCTCAACCTCGGTATCGCCGAGGCGACCGGAGACGTCATCGGCTTGCTCAATGCCGACGACCGCTATCTCCCGGGCGCCCTGGGCCAAGCTCTGTTCGCCCTCGCCGCTCCCGACGTCGATTGCGCCGCCGGCGGCGCGCGCGTGGCACGGTTGGATGCAGGCGAGCGGCATGAGCCCATCCGCCAATACGACGATGCGCGTCACAAGATGCTGGCGTGGGACCCCCTGCTGTTCGGCGCGCCCCTCATCAATGCGCGGCTTTACCGCAAATCCTTCATGGGACGCATCGGCGACTTCGATGCCCGCCACGGCATCGCCGCCGACCGCGACTGGCTCATCCGCGCGAAGCTCGCGGGCATGCGCATCGCCGCGATCGATGCGACCCTCTACGAATACCGGGAGCATCCGGGCTCGCTCACCATCAACCGGAGCCGCGTCAACGCCGACAAGATCCGCGATCAGCATCTGGCGATCATCAGCCGCTACATCGCTGATCCCCGCGCGGCCGGCGTCATGCGGCGCTGGCACGCCTGGGAAACCGGGCGCAAGTCCCTGCGGTGCCTCGCTCAAGGCGATCTGGCCGCGGCCGCTCGAACGGCGCGCCTGGGCATCGCCGAAAGCCCGCTCTGGCCGTTGCGGTTTCTCGCGGAAGCGCCGCTCAGGATCGCCGCGCGGTTCGCGCCGTAAGCCGCCTCACCCCCGCGCAACCGCGGAAACCGCGGGCGCCTCGGCCGTGGCGCCCGCCTGCGCGAGCCAGGTCTGGAACATCAGCACGGCCCAAAGGCCGGCGCTCCAATCCCGCTCGCCCATGCGATGCTCGCGCCAATAGCGCGCGATCGGCTCGGGATCGAGCCAACCGCTGCGGCCGAGCGCATCGCCGGCGAGCAGGTCGTCGGCCCAGCCGCGCAGCGGCCCGCGCAACCATGCCGCCAGCGGCACGGCGAAGCCCTGTTTCGGCCGCTCGATGAGCGCGCGCGGCACGTGGCGATCGAGGATGCGGCGCAGCGCCCATTTGGTCGTGCCGCGCCGCAGCTTCAACGCCAGCGGCAGGCGCCAGGCGCATTCGACGACGCGGTGATTGAGCAAGGGCACGCGCACCTCAAGGCTCACGGACATGCTGGCGCGGTCGACCTTGGTGAGGAGGTCGTCCGGAAGATAGGTCAGCGTGTCCAGCAGCATCATGCGCTCGATGAAATTCGGGAACCGCTGCCGCAGGCCCGGGTCGCGCAGCCGGTCGCGCGCAGCGCCGGCGAGCGGCACCAGCGGCTCCGGATCCGGCCACAGCGAGACGAGGCGGCGATAGGCCGCGTCGGCGTCGTCCTCGCGCAACAGCGCCGCCAGCTTCTGCGCCAACTGCTCCGGCAGCGCCGGCCGCAGCTGCGCCGGCGCGAAGCGCGCCATGCCGCGCACGGCGTCGTCCGACAACAGGCTCAGCACGCCGGCGGCGCCGCGGCGCAGCGCGCGCGGCGCGGCCAGCGCGCGCCGCACGTTCTCGCCCCATCGATAGCGGGTATATCCGGCGAAGAGCTCGTCGCCGCCGTCGCCCGAGAGCGCCACGGTGACGTGCTGGCGCGCGAGGCGCGAGACGATCTGCGTCGGGATCTGCGAGGAATCGGCGAAGGGCTCGTCATACCATGTCGGCAGCGACGGGATCACCTCGCGCGCGGCGCGGTCCTCGACATAGAGC
>WNFC01009262.1_pt1 | contig 10902 bp, 10 predicted proteins | sample 5400541 | NCBI WGS metagenome assembly WNFC01 (sample SAMN13153342, study PRJNA577476) | soil metagenome | isolation source: 120 cm saprolite under Douglas fir tree site 2 hole 2 replicate 1 | place: USA:California | collected 2015-04-18
TCGTAAGGCTCGCGATGGACTTTTCCCTTCTTCAGTCCTGTCGCCAGGTACACATGAGCTCTCTGGGCTGATATCCCAGGCGTGACGTGGAGCCATCCCAGTTTCTTCCATGTTCTGGCCGTATATCCAGTCTCCTCAGCAAGCTCTCTCCTTGCACAATCCTGAGGGCTTTCGCCATCATCGACCAGTCCTGCGGGAAGTTCCAGTTCCCAGCCTCTGATCGGTGGTCGGTAGTTCCAGACGAAGACCAGCCTGTTGTTATTGGCGACGGGCACTATGATTGAAAAGTCATGGAGCACGAGGCGTGGATGGTTCATCCGGAAACCGTTCTTGGCGATCAGCCGGTCAAGGTGCAGCTCAACCTTGCCAAGGGACGCGACCCGTTTGGTGCTGGTTCTCCTCCATGGCTTGGGATGATGCTGGAAAATTGGGCGTTGTGGCATTCTCGATGTCTTCTCTATTTGAGGGTCCTGCGCATTAGGGCAAGGCTGGTCCCGAGGGGCGCAACTTGCTTGAACTTTTCTCTTAGGAACATTTTGGGTGTTCCGAACCAAAGCCATTCCGGAACCGAGGCCATTTTCGTGGATAAAACTGGATACGCTTCTACTATTCCGCCGCCCTGTTGCTTGATGGATTCGATGGCACCTCTAAGTGCGGTGCGAGCTACGCCCTTCTTCCTGTAGTTCTTGTCGACGTAGAAGCAGGTTATTCGCCAGAGCCTTTGTTCAGGTGGCAGTGGTTCCAGTTTATTGTAGTTGCGTCCAGCGTCGATTCGTGGAAGCTCGTCCTTGGGTCCATACTGGCACCATCCTGCTAGTGTTTCTCCATCATATACTAGGACTGCGTGTGACTTGCCGTTTCTGACTAGGGCTTTCTTGTCTCTCTTGTTTCGGCGGTCGCCTGTTCCCTTGTCATGCCACTGGTTACTGGTTTTGCCCGGTGGTAGTACATGCACCAACACTGGCCTTGCTGGGGAGCCAGTTTCTCAAAGTCAGGCAAGGTTTCGGGACTGAGTTCTCTTATCTCGTATTGAGGCGTTTTTTCAATTCACCCGGCTTGGCTGGTCGTTCTAGGTCCTAGAGGATCGGGGGTTCCTTGTAGTCGCCGAAGACTTTCCTGCCTACGTCCATGATTTCCCCGAGTGTTGCATAGGCCCTAACTGCCTTGATCATTGGATACATTGAGTTGGCTTTCTTATCCTCGAATGTCTTGCGGAGTTCCTCTAGGGATCGCTGGACCTGGGTCTTGTTGCGTGTTTCCCGGACTCTCTTTATCCGGTCGACTTGGCGTCTTTGAGCTTCCTGGTTGATCTTCAACGTGTCAATTGGCATCTTCTCATCTGTCTTGTACTTGTTCACCCCAACGATAACTCGTTCGTCGTTCTCCATTTCCTGTTGGTACCGGTAGGCGGTCTCTGCGATTTCTCGCTGTATGAAGCCCGACTTGATCGCGTTTAGCAGTCCGCCAGCGTTTTCGATCTTGTCGAAGTATTGAAAGGCTCGTTCTTCCATCTCATCGGTGAGCCATTCGACGTAGTATGATCCGGCGAGGGGATCGATGACGTCGGCTACGCCGGTCTCTTCTGCGATGATTTGCTGGGTTCGTAGTGCTACGGTTGCGGCCTTCTCTGAGGGTAGGGCCCATGCTTCATCGTATGAGTTTGTGTGTAGGGATTGTGTTCCGCCGAGTACTGTTGCCATTGCTTCGATGGCTGTTCTGACGATGTTGTTTAGTGGCTGTTGCCAGGTGAGTGAGGCGCCTGAGGTCTGGGCGTGTGTTCTAAGGAGTAGGGATCGCGGGTCTTTGGCGCCGTACTTTTCTCTCATGACTCGTGCCCAGATTCTTCGGGCTGCTCGGAACTTGGCGACTTCCTCGAAGAAGTCCATGCCGCAGTTCCAGAAGAATGAGAGGCGTGGGGCGAAGTCGTCTACGTTTAGTCCTGCTTCTATTCCTAGGTCGACGTAGGCGAATCCGTCTGCGAGCGTGAAGGCTAGTTCTTGGAGGGCGCTTGAGCCTGCTTCGCGTATGTGGTATCCGCTGATGCTGATGTAGTTCCACTGGGGCATTTCCTTTGTGCAGTAAGTCATCATGTCGCGTATGATTCTGAGGTGAGCCTCAGGGGGAAACGCCCACTCCTTCTGCGCAATGTACTCCTTGAGAATATCGGCCTGGACCGTTCCACGCAACTGGTTAGGGTTCAATCCTTGTCGCTCTGCTACTCCAACATACATCGCTGTCAGCACCGAGGCGGGCGCGTTGATCGTCATGCTCGTGCTGACCTTCTCAAGCGGTATGCCTTCTAGAATTATTTCCATGTCTTTTAATGAGCCTACTGAGACGCCGCATCGTCCGACCTCTCCCTCGGCTCTCGGATGGTCTGGGTCGTAGCCGTAGAGTGTGGGCATGTCGAAGGCTATGCTGAGCCCGGTCTCGCCGTGCTTGAGTAGGTAGTGGAGGCGTTTATTGGTGTCTTCTGGTGTTCCGAAGCCTGAGAACATTCGCATGGTCCAGAGTCGGCCCCGGTACATTGTGGGATAGACGCCACGCAGGTATGGGTACTCGCCTGGCAGGCCTTCCTGGTTCACGTAATCCTGGTACGCGACGTCGAGGGGTGTGTAGATTCTGCCGAGTGGAATATCTGAGAGGTTGCGGAAGTCTTTCTTTCTCTCGGGGCTCGCGCGGGTCCAGTCTGGTAGTGTCTTCTTCTCCCACTGGGCCTTTTGTCTTTCGATTTTGCCGAGGTACTCTTGGTTGAAGGCGGTGGGCTGTGCGGTTCTCTGTTCTTTGATTCCCGTTAGTACTTTCTTCCAGTAACCTTTTGCCAAAACAGTCTCACGAAACACTAGGGCTATGCGCGATTTTTCCTATTTCTCCATTGCTTTACACGAAGGAATCCGTGAACGTTGAAATACGCTAAGGGTCCCAGTCGCAGATGACGGCGTATGACGGGGGACTTGGCCTCTCAGGTTTTGAAGGGCGACCATAGGGCTCTCGCCAAAGCAATCTCTATTGTCGAGGCTGGTGGGGAACCCTGCCGTGTTCTGGTCCGGGAGCTGTATCCTCATACGGGGAAGGCGTTCACTGTCGGGGTTACTGGCCCGACGGGTACTGGGAAGAGTACCTTGGTCGACAAGACAATTGAGGAGTTTCGTAAGAGGGCTCGGAAGGTTGGGGTCTTGGCGATTGACCCGTCGAGTGCGTTCACCGGCGGAGCATTGCTGGGGGACCGGTTGCGGATGCTGGATCACAGTCTGGAGCGGGACGTATTCATTCGGAGCATGGCTTCGAGAGGTGATGTTGGCGGGCTGGCACGGGCGGCGCGGAACACGATTCGGGTTCTTGACGCGGGGGGGATGGATGTGGTGATTGTTGAGACGGTTGGTGCTGGCCAGGCGGAGGTTGAGGTGGCGTCGGCTGTTGACGCGACGGTCGTGGTGTTGATGCCGCAGCTGGGAGATGAGATTCAGGCCTTCAAGGCAGGCTTTGGAGAGATTGGAGATGTGTTTGTTGTGAACAAGGCTGATCTTGTTAACCCGTCGAAGACGATGTTTGATATTGCGACGGGGTTGAAGGAGAAGGATGGTTGGCGGCCGCCGGTTTTGAAGACGGTGGCGTTGAAGGGGACCGGGGTTCCGGCGTTCGTTGATGCTCTCGAAAAATTCCGGGACCACATTAATCGGAACGGGGTTAGAGAGAAACAGTTGAAGGGCCGGATTGAGCAAGAACTGGTTGAGGCTGCGTTCTCGGACTTTTACAGTGAGGCTGTGGGACGGTTGAAGAGTGGTAGGGAATGGAATAGCTTGGTGGGTCAGGTGGTTGAGAGGAAGCTGGATCCTGAGACCGCAGCTTCGAGGCTGGTCCGGACGATTGCCAGATTGGATCGGTAGAAGATGAAGGACGAGACCGCTACGGATTCCGGAATCCCTGTGAAGAAGTTGTACGAGAAGAAGGACGTTCCCTCGGACCTATCTCCGTCTCTCGGTGCTCCTGGCTCGTTTCCGTAAACCCGCGGGGTCTATCCTGGAATGTACCGTGACAGGTTGTGGACGATGAGGCAGTATACGGGGTTCGGCTCGGCCAGAGAGACGAATTCTCGTTTCAAGTATCTGACTGCGCGTGGCGAGACGGGTCTTAGCACGGCTTTCGATCTTCCGACGCAGCTTGGTTTGGACTCGGACCATGAGCGGTCTGAAGGCGAGGTCGGTAGGGTGGGCGTTGCGATCAGTAGCTTGGCCGATATGCGGCGTTTGTTTGACGGCATTGATCTGGGGAAAGTTAGTACGAGTATGACGATTAATGCGACGGCACCGATTCTTCTCTCATTGTATGTTGCGGTTGGCTTGGAGCAGGGGGTTCCGCAGAAGGCTTTGCGGGGGACGACTCAGAATGATATCTTGAAGGAGTACATTGCGCGGAATACGTACATTTACCCGCCTGACTCTTCGATGAGGCTTGCGGTTGACCTGATCGAGTATTGCGCGAGGAAGATGCCGTTGTGGCATCCGATCAGCATCAGTGGCTATCACATTCGCGAGTCCGGGGCGAATGCAGTGCAGGAGCTAGCGTTCAGTTTTGCGAACGCTTTGGAGTATGTGAGGGCGGCGAAGGCTCGGGGTTTGGGGATTGATGATTTTGCGTCGCAGTTGTCGTTCTTCTATGCGTGCCGTAATGATTTCCTAGAGGAGATTGCAAAGTTCAGGGCAGCGCGTCGGATCTGGGCGCGCTTGATGCGGGACCGTTTCAAGGCCCGTAATCCCGACTCTTGCAAGTTGCGTTTTCATGCGCAGACGAGTGGTGAAACTTTGACGGCGCAGCAGCCGGATAACAATGTGGCGCGGGTGGCGATTCAGGCTTTGGCAGCGGTGTTGGGTGGTACGCAGTCGTTGCATACGAATTCTCGTGATGAGGCGTTGGCGTTACCGACTGAGGACTCGGTGAGGATTGCGTTGCGGACGCAGCAGATTGTTGCTTACGAGTCGGGGGTAACGAAGACGGCTGACCCGCTTGCCGGCAGCTATTATCTGGAATCGTTGACGAGTAGTATTGAGAAGCGTACGATGGAGTTGTTGGACAGGGTCGAAGAGCTGGGCGGGGCGAAGAAAGCTATCGAGTCTGGCTTTGTGCATCGTGAGATTCAGGAGAGCGCTTACGCGTTTCAGAAGAAGGTGGACGAGGGACAGACGGTAATTGTTGGGGTTAACCGGTTCAAGGAGGGCGGGGGGGCCGAGCGGCGAATCCAACGAATCGACCCGGCCATTGAGAAGGCGCAGGTTCGAGAGCTGAAGGAGTTCAAGGAGTCCCGCGACTCTGCGAAGGTCAAGACTGCGCTGGAGGGATTGGCCAGGTCTGCTCGGAAAGAGAAGAACCTGGTCGAGGACATTCTGCGCGCGGTTACCTCTCTCTGCACGGTGGGCGAGATTAGTGATACGTTGAGAGAGGTGTATGGTGAGTACCGGGTCCGTGTTGCTGTCTGAGTGAAAGGATAGCCATTTTAGAAACTGTGCCTTTAGGCGTATCCTCCGGGTTGGGTTGGTTTTGCCGCACAATAGACGGTTATGGGCTGGGCTGATTCCGACGGGATTGTTTGCTAGTGCGCTGGTTGGCGCGTTGATCGCGCCGCGGGCGTATCTTGGTAATTCAGTCTACTGGCTTAGCGTGTTCTGGTTTGCCGTGGTGGGCGGGGTTTTACTGGGTAATCCGAACCGGGCGAGTCGGGTGCCGCGGTGGACTTCGATCGGCTTGACGTTCTTCCTTGCGGTGTTAGCGTTGCAGCCGAGGTCCATTCCGCAGTCGAGTGTGATATTGTACGGGTTGGTTGGTCTGTTTGTCGGGTTCGGCTTGCGTATGGCTTCCTTTCTGTACTTGGAGACGAAGTGGATGTGGTGTGATTATTGTAAGCGGGATTATTGGCATATGAAGCGGGCTGGTGTCTGGGAGTGCCAACGGGCCACCCACAGCATCATACACGGCTGACCCTGCTCCCAATGGGCGGCCTGGGTTGTCTTCACGCTTGGTCCCGTGCCCGTGTTTTCGGGGGGCCCCTGGGGGTCGAAAAAGAATTCTTAGAAAAAAAGATTCTAGGGGTCAAATTTTCTGGAGGGAAGAAAGAGGAAGTTTGCAACTTGGTGATGCTATCGTCTAGATTTTTTCACGAGGGGAGGGTCGATTCAGGGCTTGATTCCCATGATTCTAGCCGGTTTGGGCTTGGACTCTGCCCTGTTGGGGGTTGTAGAGTCCCCTTGAGGGAGCAGGGCCACTGAACGCGACTTGAAATCGAGTGTCAAATCCGGGATTCGGGCTGATTCTGGGTGATTTTCGCCGATGGCTCATGATGGGCAATGCAGACTACTTAGAGAGTTATTTTGCGCATCAGTCATCAGGCCGGCTGTCGGGCGGATAGGACAGAATGACGAAGTCTGTTGAATTGAACATGCATGGTCAAGTTGTTCAGAGGCTGCTGGGCGATGAGTGTCCGAGCATTAGGTACTGGACGCTGCGGGATATTCTAGGCAGGAGTGAAAACGACAGGGAAGTCGTCGAGGCTCAGGCTGGAATTCCTTCATGGTCCCCCATTCGGGCTATTTTCAATGAACAGCATGCTGATGGCTACTGGGCGGAGCTTGACGACGTTTATTGGCCCAAGTGGACGGCTAGTGTATGGCCGCTGATTCTTCTTGCAGAGCTGGGTGTTCCCGGGACCAATGCCGCGGTGAGGCGGGGCTGTGAGTATTTTCTCAAGATTATGGATGGTCAGGACCGTTCTTGGCCGCCGGATTTTCCAGAGAATGATACGGCGAGAAAGTGGGATGGTTACCGTAGCGTTTGGGAGCCTTGTGTGACTGGTAACATGGCGAGGACGTTGACGTTGTTCGGGCTTGGAGAAGATTCGAGGGTCCGGGAGATGTATGATTGGCTGGTCCGGGCGCAGTTGCCGGATGGGGGCTGGAACTGTGAGCCGGGTCCGTGGGGGAAGGAAGTGTTCCACAGCTCATTCATGTCCACCATCGAGCCCTTGTGGGCGTTCTCGGAACTGCCTCGTCCGAAGTGGCCTAAGGGTGCGGCCGAGGTCGTGGAGAAGGCCTGCGAGTTTATGCTGATGCACAGGCTCTACAAGAGTGACAAGACCGGGAAGGTGATTGACTCGGCCTGGACCAAGCTGCATTTTCCATTGTTCTACGAGTATGATATTCTGCATGGGCTCCGGGTTCTGACGAAGTTAGGGTTCAGAGAAGACGGGAGAACTAGGGATGCTTCTGAGCTTCTGGAGTCAAAACGGCTCCGTGATGGGACGTGGCCGATGGAGGACAGCTATCTGACCAGCCTCAAGAAGAATCTAACGAAGGACCGTGCGACTGGAGAATGGGCAGTCATGAAAGGTGAGGGAGTCGCAAATATTCCGGAATACTATTCGAGCCTCGGCAGGGTAAGACATTCAAATCCATGGACTACGTTGAACGCTCTTCGAGCCCTCAACGAACGACAGTGACTGGTTTCTGCTTTCTGTTTACGAAGACTACTCCAAGGAAGATTAGCATGAAGCTGGCTGCGTGCCAGATACTCAGGTTTTCGCCGAGAACTAGGTATGATGATATTACGCCGAAGACAGGAACGAGGTTGCTGAAGATCGCGGCACGGCTTGCGCCAATCTGGATTACTCCATCGACAAAGAACAGGTACCCGATGATGGTGGAAAAAAATGCTAGATACAGAATCCCGAGCCATGCCTCCATGGTCCAAGGGTAGTTCCAAGGATCCTCGACTAGGGAGAACGGTATGAGGAACAGCCAGCCTAGTAGTGAGACCCAGCTGATTATTCTGAGCGATGAGGGCGCTTGTCGAGATGTGAGGTTAGCGCGGGTTCTGTTGATGAACCTGCGGAGGATTATGGTGTAGAATGCGTAGGAGACCGCGCCGCCGAATACTAGGGCGATTCCGAGAGGTCGGTTGATGACTTTGACGTTGGGTGATAGTAGTGATATTGTTGCTACTCCGGCGAGGCCGGTCAATAGGCCGATTATTTTCCACTTGGTTAATGTTTCTTTGAGTGCGAACGCTGCCAGGACGGCGATTAGGACCGGCCCGATTCCGATCACTAGTGAATCATCGCTCGCGGCTGCGTATCTTACTCCGAAGAGAAAGAAGGCCTGGTAGAGGGTCGTGTTGAGCAATCCCATGACGAGAAATGAGCGAGCCCAGGCTCGGGGAATCCCGATCGAGTGCTCCTTGAGCCAGAGGACTAGGAAGAAAACTGGGACCACTATGGCATAGCGTATTGCCGCAATTGAGATGGGTGGGAGGTCTACCGCCAAGAGTCTGCCCACAGGCCAGGCGAGGCCCCATAGGACCATGGTCCCGGCCAACTTAGCATACACAGCCCAGTAGCTGGCCTGAGCTGGCTGGTCCTTCGGGATAGTTTGGCCGGTTTGGTTGGGGCTTTGCAAAGATTCAGCTTGTTGAGGATTCGGGAATAATTAGTTTGGCACAGAAGACTAGCTGATTCGGTTGGTCTAGTAAGCTTGACCGAAGGTGCTTGCGGCAGAACTGTGTCCGCTGTGTTGATGTGTTCCGTCGTTAGCCGGGAGTCGTGGTCGCACGGATCGTGGTTTCAGCGATTCGAGTGCGTAGATGGTCTAGCAGTCCGAGCCTGTTGTTCATTCGTTCTTCGAAGTATGTTCCGATCTCGGCGGAGAGTGCGCCGCGTCTGTGTCGCGGACCCATCTCTAGGAGAGCGTCGCTTTGTGCGTTCTTCTGGAAGACTAGGGTGAGAGTGTCGTATGATTCTCTTAGCCAGTCGGCCTCGGTGCGTAGGACGACTTCGACTTGTGGCGTTGTCTGCCGGGCGAGACGGAGGATGGTCTTGCCTTTCTTGATCAGTAGTCCAAGTTCATCTTGTGCAGCTTCAACCGAGAAGCTGAGCATGGCGGAGGTGTAGTTTTCGCGGTTTGTTCAATTCACATTTGTTACTTTGGTGAAGGGTGACTGGGAACAGGAGGAAACACCATCATTGAACGGGTCGCGCATAGTTCGGCCTAATCCTGACCTAATCCTGAACTAAGCTCTAATGCGTGAGCTTCCAGTTCCTTATGGGCCAAGTCTAAATGCCCTTCAAGCTGATGACACAACTGTTTCGTGGTCGAGGGACGTGGGAGACTTCCAATCATCCTCTGAGACCTCTTGGAAACGTCTCCTATGGTATGTTCTCGCGGGCTCCCGGGGCGGACCGAACCGGGGAAGAATCATCAATCTTCTACGTAGAGAGCCCTACAACGTCAACAGGCTTGCCGTGGCCCTCAAAGTTCACTATAGAGTTGCTGAGCATCACATTCGGGCTCTTGAGAGGAACCGACTTGTCTCTTCGGCTGGTGAAAAGTATGGCAAGCTCTACTTTCTCTCACCGGAGATGGAAGCGCATCTCCACGTCTTCGACGAGATATGGCGTCAGATACAGCTCAAGGAGCAGGTGGTGAAGAAGTAGATGGCCCTACTGATGGATCTTAGCATGTACACTGCTGCGATTAGCGCGGTCTTGGCTCTCGTCCTTACTCTAGTCTACCTCAGGGTATACCGGGATACTCGTGCCCAGTTCAGTCTTGGACTAGCAATCTTCGCCTCGATACTCGTCGCGCAGAACGTTGTCGCTGTGTTTTCTTTTCTTACCATGGCGTCCTACATTGCTGATGGCTTCTTGCCCTTCCTGCTGACGATTAACGTTGCGGAGGCCTTGGGTTCCGCGGTGTTGCTCCGCACAACCACTCGTTGAGACTCATTTCTCGCATTCGCACTCTTGCATGGAGCTGTACCGGAGGTGCAGCGTGCTCCGGCCCGCGCAAAATCAGGGGCAAATTCTGACGTAATCTAGACCTGATTTCGCTAAACCTGTAAACTACTGCTGGCGCGTTATTGCATCCAAGAATCTTGGAGGTGAATTGTCAGTTTGAAAACTCTCACAGCAGCAGTCTTCGCAGTCTTTGCGATCGCGCTGGTTCTTCCGGTGACTAGTGTACTCGCGGCTCAGCCCGGATTTGGGCATCTGTACTACAATGGGACCATTGTCCGGACGGTTGTTGTTCCTTCGGCGTTTCCTAATGAGGGAAGGGACAATTTCTACAAGGTCACGAACGGTGTTTCCGGCCAATTAGGAATTGCAGGAGCAGCCCCTGGAAGCGGTGACTATCATGGCGGTGCTTGGAAGGTCTTCGTAGTTTCCTTCAGGGAAGGTGCTACTCCAGTGCTTCTTACCTCTGAAAGCGCGGTCTTGGCCGCTCAGAGTGCTGGAATGGTCACAGTGACTCGTAACGCAGCTGCAGACTTCCGCTGTCCGGTACAGCCGTAGAAGGGCCAACCTTTCCCGTAGAACTTCCCAGTTTTTTTCTGGTCCTGGCAGAGAGACAGGGATCTGCTATTTTGTGTCCCGTGATTCTTGATGGGTGGGCCCTGGGGAGGGTCCTGGGTTGGATTTGCTGGTTTAGGGCTTGTTTCTGGGGATTTTGATTGGTCCAGGCTTGAAATTAGCCGGTTCTAGATTGCAGATTGCCCAAGGGAAACGAGCAGTACCCGAATGATTGTGAGGCCCGTTTTTGTTTTGGCAGTCAGGGCTGAGAGTGGGCTTGTTCTGACGGGTTAGGCTGATTACGCCGGATTTTCCTATTCGATTCTGGGAGGCGTGCTGGCTTAGAGCGTCTCGCCTGTTTCCGTGGCGTACTGTTCTAGCAGCTCGCGCTGCTTTCGTGAGACGTCGCGTGGTATGTCGACGTCGATTCTGACGAGTTCGTCTCCTTTGCCCCAGCCTTCAACGCTCGGGAAGCCTTTCCCTTCCAGCCTGAATATCGTTCCGGCTTTGGTCCCCGCTGGAATCTTGACTCGGGCCTTCCCATCAATGCACGGGACCTCCAATTCGCCTCC
>WNFC01013887.1_pt1 | contig 10902 bp, 7 predicted proteins | sample 5400541 | NCBI WGS metagenome assembly WNFC01 (sample SAMN13153342, study PRJNA577476) | soil metagenome | isolation source: 120 cm saprolite under Douglas fir tree site 2 hole 2 replicate 1 | place: USA:California | collected 2015-04-18
GTATCGACAGGTAGGATCGGCTTTTGACAGCTAAAAAGTAGGACACACGCCGTCGTTTTGGGTCCAACTCCTCCCAATCGTCTCAGCCACGCTGCGCCCTCCTCAACAGGCAAATCGCGGAGGAAATCCAGGTTGAGTTCACCTCGCTCCTCTGTGATGCGGCGCATCAATGCTTGAAGACGCGGCGCTTTGGCTTCCGGCCAGTTGACGTTCTGAATTTCAGCCTGTACTTCGCTGGTAGGTGCATCACGTACCGCTTCCCAGGAGCCAAAGTGTTTTAGCAGATTATCGTAAGCAGCCGCTGTCTGCTCGTCTCGCGTGCGATGTGACAGGATAATGTCGACAAGCATACTCATGGGATCTTTGCTTGAGAAAGGAACTTCGCCGTAGAATTCAGTCAAACGACGCGTAACTTCAAGGGCTTTTGCTGAAAGCGTTGCTATATCGGCAGAAGGATATCCATAGTCAGCGGGGTTGCGTTCGCGTCGAACTGTTTGCTTCATGGGTCTTTCTCGTCTTTCTATATCACTGTTGCGAATACGTCTTGTCGCGATCTTCGCCTGGTGTGTACGCGGAATGTTATGGAAAAACGGTTCTAATTAATCATAGCATAACTGTTTAACGTGATTCATACAGACGTACCGTTTTTTGTCTATTCTTCGGTATTTTGAAAGATGAAATGGCTCATCCAGGTCAAGTATACTGTATCTATGCAGCAAAGGATCCAGGAGGCCTGCAAGGCCTCCTGGATCCTTTGCTGCATAGATGTTTTATGCGAGTCTTATTGCTTAGGTGTTTCCTTGACTACTTCATCGGCAGTATGAGTATCAGTGAAGCTAAAAACCAGGATGTCGTAAATTGAAGAACCTGCATTGCCCATGCTAAAGCTCCTCTTTTCTACTTGAGCCCCTCAGCTACGGCATTCGCTGTTTCAGCCTCACCGACTTCTTCGGCGCCAACTTCTATCTCGGAGACACCTTCAGCGCGTATCTCTTTTGCGGCTTCGCTCAATTCCTCAGATGCCAACACCTCATCCATTCCTTGCTCTTCCAACTGCTCAGCCGCATCTTCCAGCAATTCGCTCTGGTCCTCTAATTCTTCTGACTTGATAAGTCGGCCAATACCCTCAGCGACCTCACCTACGCCTAGTTCGCCGACCTCGGCGCCTGTCTCTGCCATTGCTGTTGCCAGCGCTCTTGTCGCACCTGAGCGCAAGAGCTCATCTACTGCAAGATCTTGCAACTCCTGGCCCTTATCATCCAAAAAGTCTGCGAATGTAGGCATGTCGAGCAATTCCAGCACATTGCTAGCTGCCCATAGCTGTCCGGCAATCGAGGCGAGTTTCATCCCGTGATCCAAATCGTCAGCGCTCATGTCCTTGATTATCGCACTCTCTATAGTTAATTCCTCGGATGCAGAAATGAGCTCACTGCCTTGTGCGACATCGCGCACGCCTTCAGCAGCGGCCTTTTTACTGCGTTTGGCCTGCCGTCGCGCTGCTTTTAATGTATCGACACCGCGTGTTTCATCGCTGGCTCCTTCTGCAAGCAGGCCGCGACTTGCGGATGAAACATCACTTGCAGCCTGTAAATCTGTGGCGCCATCGGCTACGTTTAAGACACCTACAGCTGCCTCTGTAGCTGCTGCATTTTGTAGTTGGTTGGCTGCCTCGCGCGTTTTGCTCTTGCTGGTGGAGGAGCGTTTTGCTTTGGTTCCTTGCTTAGTTCGTTCTGCCATTTTTTTCTCCTTCGAATGAAAATAGGTGATTGGTTGAAAAAGGTCGATTGTTAGATGGTATTTCCCTTCCTGTCTGACGAAACATTGGCCTTACACTTTGGCAAAAAGCAGGATAGCATTCATTCATATTCCCTGTAATGAATGCTAAGATGTGTGTTGTTTTTGACAGGAAGCAGAAAAATAGCCAGTACCATTATACTTGATCTTAGGCAAAAACACATCATTAATTTGTACTAATTTGGTACATATTTTGAGCGTGAGAGAATGTTGAGAGGGCCGGATTGTATAGTGTATTTACACTATGTCCGGCGAAACTATTGACTCACCGGCATTAAATTTGTAGATGAGTATGCTTTTAGTTCAGCAAAGCTACACCAACAAAACTACTTTCCCTGTTGTTTTACGTTCAGCAATGGCTTTGTGAGCCTCGGCTGCTTGTGCCAATGGGTAGGTTTGTCCAACAATTATTTCCAATTTGCCTTTGGAGAGATATTGCATCAAATCCATTATTGCCTGTGTAATACGCTCTGAGCGGCTCAACTGTGAAGCAAGCCAGTAGCCGATAATAGCCTGATTTTTATACATCAACTGAATCCCAGAAAACTGTGTAATCTGGCCGCTGGCTGCTCCGTACACGACCATGCGTCCGAATGGTGCCAGGCATTGAAGGCACTGCTCAGCAATAGTACCTCCTACCATCTCCAGAATAATATCTGCTCCCTTGCTCCCAGTTGCGTTCTTTACTTGCTCTGCCCAGTCCTGTTCGGTGTAGTTGATAGCTACATCGGCGCCCAGGCGACGTATGAGATCGAGTTTTTCTGCGTTGCTGGCTGTCCCGATAACGGTGCCTGCACCCATGAGTTTTGCAAGTTGTATTGCGAGTGTGCCTACGCCGCCCGCTGCTGCGTGTACCAGGACGCTTTCTCCTGGCTGGATGCGGGCTGATTCGTGTAAGAGTTGATAGGCGGTGATTCCTTGCAAAGGCAATGCGGCAGCGTGGACAAAGTCTATGCCCTGTGGAATAGGAATGACCATGTTAGACTGAGAAATAGCGTATTCAGCGTAGCCCCCTTCACAAAAGGCGGCTACCCTGGTTCCCTCTACCGGTGAGTTGACGCCAGTTCCTAGCGCGGCTACGTTTCCTGCGATCTCGATACCCAGTGTCGTTGGTGTACGCGTGCGTGTGAGGTAGGCTCCTGCGCGTTGCGCCAGGTCCGCATAATTAACGCCTGCCGCTGCTACTTTGATGAGTATTTCGCCTGCTTTTGGCGTTGGCGTTTCTATTTCCTCCAGGTGCATTACTTCGGGACCGCCAGTCTCGTGAATACGAATTGCTTTCATGTAATATTTCCTCTCCGTGTCTTTTTACTTGTAATATACGTATAAAGATTGTATCATCTGGAAGTTCGTTCCCTAATTCATCTGATTAGTAACGTTCAACGTATTAATGATAGGGGATACTTATCACTGATGTCCTGTTATTACCTGTAAGTAGTCAAATATACGTCTATGGAGATGTTGAGATAGCAAAAGAGATGGTTATCGCATAGTGAAATATGCTGATACACGAAATATCACATCGAAACATCTTGACGTAACGTTGTACCATTAATGTTAAGTAAGAAGAAAGTACTGAATTTTTCTCTGTTCCTATGACAGATGTTAGTAAATTCTGTACACTGTACTTTGGCGACTGTGTGAGTCACACCTTTTTTCTTATCAATTCATTGTTTTTACGCCCTCTTTGCCTGTTTTTTATCGCAGGCATAGTTAGAAGGATTCTCCGTCTGGATGTTCAGTTTGAACCTGTTGAGGTGTTAGTTATGCCTTTTCAGATGTCCTGGGAGTGAATTTCATATTCGCAATACTAATTCAGACATTGGAGAGTAAAACTCGGTTCGGTAATTTAGAAACAAAGAAACTAGATTAGACAGATGTAGATCACGGAGCGACAAAAGAGGGTGCCCCATTTAGGTAAAGGAGCCTGATAGGCCGTTAATCAACCGCCACAATGATCTTCTCTGCTCGTCTCAAATGAGGTGAACACATGGACGGCAAGGGTAGTCGTCGCCTTTCATCAGGAAATGATCGGCCACGACGTAATGTTGTTGAGATTGGCAAGAAATACGCGAAATTTCTAGTAACACATAGACAATCTCTACTCGCCGGTATTTTGCTTACTGGCATGGTCGCGCTACTTTTTGGCGTTTTCAGTACGTTTCAGGTACCTTCTTTCAATATGCCCCCTGGTGGAATGACTACAGTTGATTACAGCAGTTTCAAAGCTCAAGTTAGAGCTGGAAAAGTGCTGGCTGTTTCTATTCAAAACCATGAAGTGAATGGTTTACTCGTAAATCCGCAACAAAAAGGTCAAACTGGAACGACTTCACAGACAAGCAATAGTGCCAAGCAACGTGCTTCGGATTTTACTGCGTGGAGTCACTACCTTGGCGGAAGTTCTACCTGGGCTAATCTGCCAGCGACAAACTCAATCGACCAATCTCGTCTTGTATACACGCACATACCCGATAGCGGTGATGTGACGCTTATGCCACTGCTTTTAAGCAAAAATGTCATGGTCACCACACTTCCGGTTGCGCATTCTCCACAATGGATGTCACTGATCTTGAGATTTACCCCTTTCATTCTCCTGGCACTGATACTTGCTGTGTTTCTTATCCCTCGTAATGGCGGGCGTGCAACTCGTAATGTTGATTCTCAATTCTCCCAAATGGGAAAAAGTCAGCCACGTCAATATGGTAAGAAAGAAATACGCGAACCACTTCGCTCACCTGAAAAAATTTCAGGAATTACCCGGCCTGTTACTCCTTCAAAGACGACTGTGACTAAGCCTGTCGACCCGCCAGTTACCTTTGCAGATGTGGCAGGCATTGATGAGGTGCGTCAAGAACTTGAAGAAATCGTTCAATTTTTACGCAATCCAGAACGTTACGATCGCCTGGGAGCGCATATTCCACGTGGAGCATTACTGGTTGGACCTCCTGGAACCGGTAAGACACTGCTGGCCAAAGCTGTTGCGTGTGAAGCCGGTGTTCCATTCTTCAGTATGAGTTCCTCGGAATTTGTGGAAATGTTCGTGGGAGTCGGAGCCAGTCGGGTGCGCGATCTTTTTAAAAAGGCGCGTCAAGCTGCCCCTTGTGTGATCTTCCTGGATGAAATTGATGCAGTTGGCCGCAAACGCTCCATGCGCGTTGCAGGAAATGACGAACGCGACCAGACACTCAACCAGCTACTCGTAGAACTGGATGGGTTCAATGAGCGCCAGGCTGTTGTTGTAATGGCAGCTACGAATAGGGTTGACATTCTTGATAAGGCCTTGCTGCGTCCAGGTCGATTTGATCGTCAAATTACCGTCTCTCTACCTGATCGTGCCGGTCGTCAGGCCATCTTAGAAGTACATACTCGTCGTACTCCATTGCATGAAGAAGTCAGACTTGAACGCCTGGCTCGTCTGACCACGGGTATGAGTGGGGCAGATCTTGCTAATCTTGTCAATGAGGCCGCATTGTGTGCAGCACGGCAAGACCTGGAGCATGTTACCCATGATTGCTTTGAAGATGCACTGGCACGAGTACAACTGGGAGCAGTGCGACCTATCGTCATGAGTGAGCGCGAGAAACGCATTATTGCTTTCCATGAAGGAGGGCATGCACTGGTCGCATATCATTTGCCCGAGGCTGATACGGTCAACCGTGTGACAATTCTAGCGCGAGGGCAGAGTCTTGGAGTGACCCAGTTTACTGCCGAGGAAGACCGTTACAACTACAGCCGGGAAACGCTAATGGCACGTATCGCAGTAGGGTTAGGAGGTCGTGTTGCTGAAGAACTCACCTTCGGCCCTGATCGTGTCACGACTGGCGCAGAGAACGATCTGCAAGTAGTTACGGACCTCGCCAGGCGTATGGTAACACGCTGGGGTATGAGCGAACAGGTAGGTGTTGTCTTTGCGGATTATCGTGCCGGTGCTGGAGGCCCTGGCCTGAACATGCGCCAGGTTGAGCTTGATGATCTGTCGACAGGTCCTCGTTCTCTCGTTGTGGGTGCTGATGGCAATTTGTTGCTGAATGGCGGAGATTTGCCTGCGCCACAACAATATATGTTTGCCATGGCTGCTCCAGAAGCTAACCGTGCCACTAGCGCGTCGATGGCGTCACTGATTGATAGCGAGGTTCAGCATATTCTTCGTCAAGGATATGAAATGGCGTGCAATTTGTTGTGCGAGCACTGTGATCAACTCACCAATCTTGCGGATGCGTTGATGACGCAGGAACAACTCGATCGCAAACAATTCGAGGCATTGCTGGCATAAAGATCAGGTATTACACTTTCACCGGCAGGTTCACCAGTTTCGCACTTTCCTCCCACAATTGTCGTTGGAGTGACTCGTCATAGGAAATCGGTGCTGACCGTACGGGAATGCTTTTTACAAAGTATTTGCCTGTGACGCCTTCTATATCGGGTGAAGAGGCCAGGTAGATTGATGTTTTCGCTCCCTCTTCTGGGCTGATGCCGAGGCTGGAAAAGATGAGCTTTACTATGCTGCGACCAACACGTCCTACACCGCTTTGTCCAATATTTGTAGCAACAAAGCCTGGATGCAGGCAGTTGGCAGTCACGCCCGTTCCTTGAAGCCTGCGTGCAAGCTCGTATGTGAAAAGCACCAGGGCAAGCTTCGATTGTCCGTAGGCACGCATGAGTCTATATTTTTTCTCTAATTGCAAATCATCCATTTTGATGTATCCGGATTCATGAGACTCGGAACTGACATTGACAATACGTGCAGGTGCGCTCGCTTTGAGCTTGTCTAACAGCAAATTAGTCAGCAGGAATGGTGCGAGATAGTTCACGGCGAACGTCATCTCAAATCCGTCCACGGTGTCTCGCCGGCTCAGATTAACGCCTCCAGCATTATTGATAAGTATGTGCAATTGCATATAGTGTTGCTGAAAATTTTCTACAAGTTGTCGTATTGAATCTTGCGATGACAGCTCTGCAAGCAGGAGATCAATGGCGTCATTTCCGCTTTTCGTCTTGATCTCGTTCTGTGCTTCCTCACCCTTAGTGCGGTCGCGACACACCATGACTACTGTTGCGCCCATTTGCGCCAATCCCAGCGAAGTTGCCTTTCCGATTCCGGAATTGGCGCCGGTCACTATACAGACCTTTCCTTGCATACTTGTATTCAACGTTTGCATTCAGTAATCCTTTCATGTGTTATATGGTTATTAGTTGGGGGAGCAAAATTGTTCGTCCCTCTCCCCACGTTCCCTCCCATTCACATCTCTGTGCTGTTCCGGGCTGTGGTAGCTCGCCTTTCTCAACGTCTTCCGCAGCTTTCTTCATTCCACGCCTCTCGCAGTGTACTCGTACAGTATAGCCTTTGGCATTCCGTACAGTGCATTCGATGCCTAACACATAGTTTCCCCACGGCACTGGCGCAGCGCGATAGGTTGCCCCGACACGCCGTAGTGCTTGAGGCAGCGCAGGAGCGATGGTAATCTTATTGGCCTCTTCCTCGCGTAGGCCCAGGATATACCGCATAAGCAAGTGGATACTCAAAGCACCCCAGCCGTATCCTTCGATCCCGGCGTTGACATAATCAATGGCTCCCCATTTTCCCGCCGTGACAGCCTGGCGATACTCGCGGGTGACGCCTGGGAGCCCCCCATGTTCGTCCAACTCCCTGCGGTCCGTGCTGCGGTAGGAGGCGTCGATGAAGCGGTACGCCAGCTCTGCAGCATCATGAGGCATCTGTGCAGCGGAGGCAGCACCAACCAGTGTCATGACGACGGGTGGCCACGAGAGCGGAGCCCAGCCATGACTGTGTGAGGGCGGTTGCGCGAGGAATGGGCGAAGCTGTTCCACTTGCCCCCAACCCGAGACTCCACCAAAGACCGGTGCAAGGTGCATTGCGTCCTTTTGCGTTGACCACTCACCGGTCACGGAGTCATTATCGCGGAACCAACCATCGCGCCACATCAGCCGGGTTTTCACGGTAAACTCGTTGGCAACGCTCTGCCAGAACGCGGCTTCGGCTGCATAATCCGCCTGCACCGGTTCCTCTAACTTCTCTTCTTTTACAGTCGAGGCGAGAATGTTCGCCCAGCGAGTGAGTATTTCAGCGCCCTGGGACATGCTGGCCTGCAGGTCCACCGGACGCACATGCTGAATGATAGTGCCGCCGGTCTGCTGTGGGCCGAATCTGCTGGAGACATCTTGCCCACTCTCCCATGAACAGGCGTAGACCAACCAGCCCTCGGTATCCCGGCGGTACTCCAGCCACCAGCGTAGGAATGCCGCAGCCCCCGGGTAGAGGCGACGTAGCCAGCGCAGGTCGCCTGTCCTGGCAAATATTTTGTCGCAACACCATAGGGGAAAACCCCACTCGGGCGCAGTCCCGCAGATCTGCCCGTCGTCCGCGACCATGTTGTAACTCCCATCCTCGCGCATGCATGGCAGGTTCGGGTGAGGAGATGACTCGAAGTGCCCCAGGATGACTTTGGCGGCGAGTTCAGGATCAGCGTAGCTGAGGAAAAGCGCGTCCATCGCGGCCTCAGCGAGAACAGTGCGCGGTGCCTGTATTTGCATGCCATCGAACGGGTGACCGATGATTCCCGCAGGAGGGCGAATAGTCATACGCAGCGTTTCGAGGTCGTACACCAGGCCTCGTCGCCAGTGTTCTGGCCAGTCTCCCAAAAGCTGCGGGGCCTGTTGCCAGAATGCCTCATCGTCCGCGCGATGTTTGCTTTCGGCATCGGTTATCGTCCCGATACTCTGTTGCCAGCGCTGTATCGCTTGATCTTGTGAAACGCCGCGCGCTAGCACGATATGCAGGGAACTGGCAGATGGCGCTGTCCCACCAAGCGTGAGCTTGCAAGGCAGAGCAAGCGTGCGTAGTTGCCATCCGGTATCGGGTTGGCCTTGCGTAATACCTGGTCGGGGAACACGCGCGCCACGTGCCCATGCTGAAATATCGTCTAGCGTCACAGTAAAACCCATCTCTTCCCATGCAAGCAGGGTGCCATCTGCGGCGTGTGCTCCATGTACGAAGACATCACCCTCACTGGCAAGGCCCAGCATGCCGTAGCCCTGTTCGCGGTCTTGCAGCGCATAGAGTCCATGTTCCCACAAACGGCTGGTGTGTGGATTGTGTGTATGCTGGTGAATGAGATAACAGGTCACAGGAAGCGGTGCGGTCGAGGTCGTCGAAAGGGTCAGGATGCAGCCAAGCGCGTGCTCCTCCATACTTTGGAACGATGCAAGTATATTCAAAGCGGCTTTTTGTATGCAACTGGCTGTTTATAACGCACTTCTGACGGCGAAAATCGTCAGGCGTAACAAACACACTGTCATGTATATTCATCCCAAGCGTGAGATGAGCCGTATATTGAAACTGATTCCGTACGTAGCTCCCGAGGTTGGGTACATGCCAGCCCATACCGAGTGGGGGGATGGAGCGCACTACGCCGCTGGGGTTGAGCTTCCAGCTATGGTAGGGATTATCCAGGTAGCCGTGCGGGGTAAAGTCGTCGCTGGGGATCACGATACATTCCTCCATCCTCTTTGCTGTTGTACCGGAAGGCGTTACCACTTTGCCTATGCTCTTCTGTGGGCAGTAGCCGCTGAGTAACATTGTATGCTAATGCAGTTACGCGGTCAAATGAACTGGGAGCCTGGGAAAGAGAGCCAGCATCTCAAATGAAAGTAAGCCTTACCATTCTCTTTTTCCAGTTCAAGTTCCAACAGGGATGGATTCGCAATAGATCCCCTCAAGTAAGATATTCAAATCATATGCATGAGTTTTTGGGCATTAAACACATCTTTTGAGCAAACTCAAAATATCATGGAATGTACTTGTAGAGGAAACAGTATCAATTATGCTCCCATCGATCTTTCTGTCACAACCGTTATTTTTTACGATAAACTGTCAGGTGAACTGTCATAACCCCTTTCGCAGATATTTGAGTGTTTCCTTGGACAAGGCGAGAAGTGGCCTGAGACTCACTATACCTCAGATGGGGAGCAGAGGAGTATGTTCGAGACTCATGTTGAGGGTTTCACACCACCAACCCGACCTCGCGCATCTAGACGAGGAACCGACCGACAGCTTACAATGGAAGAGAGGGAGTCTTTTGCGCCTCATCTGAGGTGTAGGTAATACCTCCTGTGGTCCATCTGTGAGCACCGGATGCATCGGTACAGGACAGGCGAGAGGGAGCTGATGGAGAAGCACACACTCCACGTGAGTATCATTGGTGGCGGCATTGGCGGACTGGCCGCGGCCTCTGCCTTACAACGCCAGGGCATCGAGGTCACGGTCTTCGAGCGCAATCCCGAGCTGCGCGAGATCGGGGCGGGCTTGACCTTGTGGGCCAATGGGGTGCAGGTACTGCAGCAGTTGGGTCTGACCGATGCTCTGACTGCGGTCAGTGCTCGCCTCACCCACTTTGAGTGCTGGTCCTGGCGGGGAAAACGGCTGGGGAGCATGCGACTAGACACTATCGAACGGCGGGTGGGAGCCCCTAGCCTTGGCATCCATCGTGCTGATCTGTTGCGGCTGCTGGCAGGCGAAGTTTCCAGGGAGAGCGTCCACGTGAATGCGCACTGTGTCGGCTTCCTGCAAGAGCAAGGGCATGTCATCAGTCACTTCGCCGATGGGCAACAGCATCAGGCAGACCTGCTGGTCGGCGCTGATGGGTTGTATTCCGTAATCCGCGAGCAGCTGCTGGGCCAGCAGCCCCCGCGCTATAGCGGCTACACCTGTTGGCGTGGGGTCGCCGTCTTCGAGGAGAGGCACGTATCCCCAGGCATTTCCAGCGAGACGTGGGGGCGAGGCCTGCGCTTTGGGATGCTCCCGATTGGGAACGGGCGGGTGTTCTGGTACGCCACGCACAACTGCCCGGCTGGCGGACAGGATCGAGCAGGTGAACGGAAGTCGAGGCTCTCCCGGCTCTTTCAGGACTGGCGGGAGCCCATCGAACAGCTGATCGAAGCCACTGACGAGGGGGCGATCCTGCGCAACGATATCCTCGATCGCAGGCCAGTGCGCCACTGGGGAAGCGGTCGGGTGACCTTGCTTGGCGATGCCGCTCATCCACCCACCCCCAACCTCGGTCAAGGGGCTTGTCAGGCCCTGGAAGACGC
>WNFC01023081.1_pt1 | contig 10899 bp, 8 predicted proteins | sample 5400541 | NCBI WGS metagenome assembly WNFC01 (sample SAMN13153342, study PRJNA577476) | soil metagenome | isolation source: 120 cm saprolite under Douglas fir tree site 2 hole 2 replicate 1 | place: USA:California | collected 2015-04-18
TCTGGCCGAATTTCTTCTGAACAAAGGGTACGTCGTTCACGGCATCAAGCGGCGCACCTCGCTCTTCAACACCGCCCGGATCGACCATCTGTATCAGGACCCGCACGAAACGAACCGGCGTTTTTTCCTGCACCACGGCGACATGACCGACGCGAGCAGCCTCGTTCACATCACCGCGCAGGTCCAGCCCGACGAGATCTACAACCTCGCCGCGCAAAGCCACGTGGCGGTGTCGTTCGAAGAGCCGGAATACACCGCGGACGCGGACGCGATCGGGGCACTGCGTCTGCTCGAGGCGATCCGGATCCTGGATCTCAAGGACAAGACACGGTTTTACCAGGCCTCGACCTCCGAGCTCTACGGGCTCGCCCAAGAGACGCCCCAATCGGAAAAAACGCCGTTCTACCCGCGCTCGCCTTACGGCGTCGCGAAGCTCTACGCTTACTGGATCACCGTAAACTACCGGGAGGCGTACGGCCTTTTTGCCTGCAACGGCATCCTGTTCAATCACGAGTCGCCGATCCGGGGCGAGACTTTCGTCAGCCGCAAGATCACCCGGGCGCTGACCCGCATCAGCCTGGGCATCCAGGACTGCCTGTACCTGGGAAATCTCGAGGCGCGGCGCGACTGGGGCCACGCGCGCGACTACGTCGAGGCGCAATGGCTGATGCTGCAGCAGGAGCGAGCCGAGGATTTCGTGATCGCTTCGGGCGAGCAGCACAGCGTGCGCGACTTTGTGAACGCGGCGGCGAAGGAGCTCGGGTTCGCGATCGGCTGGAAGGGAAAGGGAAAGGAAGAACGCGGCTGCGACCAGAAAGGCCGCTGCATCGTGGCCGTCGACCCGCGCTATTTCCGGCCGGCGGAAGTGGACAGCCTGCTCGGCGACGCGGGCAAGGCGCGGCAGAAGCTCGGATGGGCCCCGAAGGTGCGATTTCCGGAGCTGGTCGCCGAAATGGTCCGCGAGGACCTGAAAGAGGCGCAGCGCGACGAGCTCGCGAGAAAACACGGCTTCGACGCCTACACCCGTCACGAGTAGCCGCTTATCCAACTACCGCCGATGGAGCTCCATGCGCGCATTTACGTCGCCGGCCACCACGGTCTCGCCGGGTCGGCGATATTGCGCCGCCTGAGCTCGGGCGGTTACCGGAACATCGTCACAAGGACGCACGCCGAGCTCGAATTGACCGATACGCGCGCCGTGAGGGCGTTCTTCGAATCGGAAAAACCCGAGCACGTATTTCTCGCCGCGGCAAAAGTCGGGGGGATTCTCGCGAACGACACCTATCCCGCGGACTTCATCCACTCGAATCTTGCGATCCAGACCAACCTCATTCATGAAGCCTGGCGCAACGGGGTAAAGCGCCTGCTTTTCCTGGGATCTTCCTGCATCTATCCCCGCGACTGCCCCCAGCCGATCAAGGAGGAGTACTTGCTGACCGGGCCGCTCGAAGCCACCAACCGGGCGTACGCGGTAGCGAAGATAGCGGGCATCGAGATGTGCCGCAGCTACAACCAGCAGCACGGCACGCGCTATTTGGCAGCCATGCCGAATAACATGTACGGACCGGGCGACAACTACGACCTCGAGAGCTCGCACGTGCTCCCCGCGCTCATCCGCAAAATGCACGAGGCAAAAACCCGCAGCCTCGATCGCGTGACGATCTGGGGCACCGGCTCGCCGCGGCGGGAATTCCTGTACAGCGACGACATGGCCGATGCCTGCGTGATGATGATGAACTTTCCGGACGATGCGTTCGGCGAGATCCTTCAGGGACCCAATGGCTTGCCGCTCATCAATATCGGATGCGGCGAGGACCAGACCATTTCGGACCTGGCCCGCGCGGTGGCGAGCGCTGTCGGCTTCCGCGGCGCGCTCGAATTCGACAAGAGCAAACCCGACGGAACGCCGCGCAAGCTGCTCGATGTCAGCCGGCTTCGCAAGCTCGGCTGGGCTCCGCGCATCGATCTGAAATCCGGGATCGCCGCTGCGTACGAGGATTTTCTGCATCGCGAAGGCGCTTTTCGGAAATGATGAAAACGTGAACATCAAGACCAACGGCATCGAGCTGAACTACATCGTCGAAGGCAGCGGCCCGTGGGTGGTGATGAGCCACTCGCTCGCCTGCGATCTTTCCATGTGGGATGGGCAGGCGGCGGTGCTCAGGCGCAATTACAAGGTGCTGCGCTTCGACACCCGCGGCCACGGCGGGAGCGACGCGCCCTCGGGCGAATACACGCTGGAGATGCTCGCCTACGACGTGCACGGGCTGCTCCAGGGGCTCGGCGTCGAGCGCTGTCACTGGGTCGGCCTCTCGATGGGCGGGATGATCGGGCAGACTTTCGCGCTCAAGTTTCCCGGGATGTTCGCTACCCTGGTGCTCGCCGACACCACCAGCCGCTACGGGCCCGAGGCGGCGCCGCTGTGGCAGGGCCGCATCAAGACCGCAGAGGAGAAGGGGATGGAGGCGCTAGTCGAATCCACGCTCGGGCGGTGGTTCACCGAGCCCTTTCGCAAGAGCCATCCCCAGGTGACCGCTCGCGTAAGCGCGATGATCCGGGCGACGCCCGTTCCAGGCTACGCCGGCTGCTGCCACGCCATCCCGAAAATCAACCTGACCCACCGCCTGAAGGAGATCCGCTGCCCGGCGCTGGTGATGGTCGGCGAGCAGGACGCCGGCACGCCGGTCGCGCTCGCGCGCGAGATCCACGCCGCGCTGCCGGGATCGGAGCTGGCGATCATCCCCTCGGCTTCGCACTTGTCCAACCTCGAGCAGCCGGCGGCGTTCAACCGCGCGCTCACCACGTTTCTCAACAAGCACCGGTAGGGAAAATGCGGGCGTCTCCGATCGCCGTTGCGAGCGGACTGATTTTTGCGCCGCGCATTGACGCAGCCGAGGGGCGCGGCGAGTTGGCCCACGCGCCCCATCCACCTGATCGTGCCTTTCCCCGCCGGCAGCTCGCCCGATCTCATCGCGCGCATTCTGGCGGAGAAGCTCCCGCAATCGCTCGACCAGGCGGTCGTGGTGGAGAACCGGCCCGGCGCGGGCGGCAATCTCGGCAGGGGCCTTGTCGCCAAGGCCGCCCCCGACGGGGTGGGCGAGACCAGCAATGAGTCCAACTCGATGAATCAGCTGGATGGGAGCATACTTATGCTTGCGTATCGCTTCCGGCAGCGTGCATGGGTTTCGGGCATGCCGGAGAAATCGGAGGTGCACGATGAGACTACCCCTGTTTCTCGCCATTGCAGCACTCGGATTCGCCGGCTGCGCCTCAGCGCCCAAGTCGGAACTGGCGACGACGGACGACGGCGTCGACCACGCAAGGATGGTCGTTATTGAACAACAGGCGTTGCGGTCGGGTGTCCGGGTGTTCTGGATGACCCCCCCGCGCAAGCCCTCGACCCCGTCTGGCGGCTAGCTCTGTAGAGCGCATGGATTCTCCATAGCGCTGCGAAGGCGGCAAAGCGCTCGACGCCGCGGCGCTACTGTTCGCGTTGCTTCGTGAGCGGGTCAGGGCGTGGAACGCTCGGTGAAGGGGCGTTGCAACCCTTCGACGGCGCGCCTGGGAACACGGTGCCGCCGGCATAGGTGAAGTACATCTTGCGCTGACTGCGGGCGATCAGCGCCCGATGGGCGCGCAGGAAGTCGGCGCCCAGCAGCATGTCCGGCTGACCGGCGAAGCGGGTCGGCAAGCGGCTCCCGGTCTCGGTATAAGTCATGTCCCGCCACAGATCGGCAAAACGAATCTTCGGACTCCTGATCATCTCGTTGCCGATCGCGAAGCTCTCGAACTGCCCGATCCAGGAATCGATCTGTCTCTTGCCCTCGCCGGTGACGCAGCCTCCGGCGACGACGCCGGGGGACTCCGGCGTAACACCGAGCCGCGCAGCGTCCGCCTTGGACAGCATCGAATAGCCGGCTCCGGAATCGAGCTGGGCGCGTACCCGTTTGCCGTTGATCGCGACTGTCAGCCGGATATTCGAGCCTGCCTCGATCGGCACCTCGCCGGCGGGCTCGGTCGCCCAATACGCGAGCGATACGCCCTCGCAATCCCTGGTCTCATAAACCCTCACCGCGTTGTGCGCCAGATCGAATTCGACGTCGACCTGCTGGAAGTAGTCGTCGCCGAGAAGGACGGCAACGTCGTCGCTAAAACCCTGCTCGCCGGCGACCAGCACTTCCCAGTTCTTGCGGACGCGCTGGCCGATCCGGAACTCATCGATATGAACGGATTCGGCGTGCGTCTCGCCCCCGATTCCGAAGGCGCGATAGCCTGGGGTCTGATATCGGGTCAGGCCCAATCTCGTCGCTGCGGAGCGCCGCACGAGACTCATGTCCGCCCCGGTGTCGATGAGGATGCCGATCTTCTGGCCGTTGATCGCGCCGTCGAAAACGGGCCGGTAGTATTCGGCTCGAAGCGGCCACTCGGCGATCCGCGCCACCTTGCATTTGCCGGTCTCGGCGGCGGCGCCGCCCGCGAGGGCGAGCCCGATCGCGGCCGCTGCGGCTGCAAGAATGCACCGCTTCATCGTGCAAACGCTGCCAGAGAGCCGCATCGTCAGCCGCCTTGCCTGAAGGGCGATTCGCCCTCGTTGTATTCCTGTACTCCCGCCGTCACCACGCTGACCAGATCGCGTTCCGCCGGTGTGAGGAAGGAATTCCAGACGTCGAAGATGAGGACGATGCGCGGCTCGCCGCTCTCGTTCCATGCCTCGTGCTCGAAGGTGTCGTCGAATACCCAGGCGCGGCCCTCGCGCCACTCGCGGGTCTCGGCGCCCACGCGGAAGCCGCAAGAGGGCGGCACGACCAGCGCCATGTGCACGATGAAGCGGGTGTTCGTCACGCCGGTGTGAGCCGGGATGCGCGTTCTCGGCGCGAGGACGGAGAAGAAAGCGGTGGGCGCATGCCCGCGAATTTCGCAGAGCGGCGCGGCCTCGAGAAGCGCGGCCGTCCTCGGGCAGCGCACGAGGTGCTCCGCGATGCGCTCGCTGTTCTTGAACAGAAAAAAGGTGCTCCAGCGCTTCGAGTTGTTGAGCTCGAGCCACTGATCGACCGGGGATCCTGCGGGCTTGGAGATGTAGGGCACGAAATCGTCCGCGGCTTGTGCGAGTGCGGCGCACGCCTCGGCGCGGATTTCGACCGTTGCGGCATCGAACGCATCGAGCCACGGAAACGCCTCGCGGTCGAGGAACTCGATCGCCGGCAGCCGCGGGAACAGCATGAAGGTGGGCTGCGGCGCGAACACGCTGCGCCTGCCGACGAGCGCATCGAAGCAGGCGTCGAAGCGCTCGAGCCGCGCACCGTCATGGCGCGCGCGCGCCTCATCCAGCCGCGGCCGCAGGAACGCCTCGAGCGCGGCGTCGTTGTCCCGCAAGACCCGGTTCGCGTGCTCGATCGCCGAGCGCACGGCCGGCGGATGCTGGACGCCGGGAGGAACGCAGCAGAGAAAAGCGTGGTACATGTACGCGGCCTGCTTCGGCTTTCCTTGCCGCTCGAAGAGCCGCGCCTTGTGCAGGAGTGCGGGGAAGAAACGCGGATCGGCAACGAGCGCCCGCTCGAGGGCGTCGCGCTCTGCGCCCTCGTCTTTCAGCTCGCGATGCGCCAGCGCAAGGTTGAGCCAGAGCATCGGGCTCCCCGGGTCGATCACCGCGGCCCGCTCGAGCAGCGGCCGAGCCGCTCCGGCATCGCCGCCGAGCAGCGCGCGCATGCCGGCGGCATTGAGCACCCGCGAGTCATCCGGCGCCGCGGCTCGCGCCTGCGCGAGCGCGCGCTCGGCTTCACCGCGATTGCCCGCCCGATCGGCCCGATCAACGGCATCGATGAGCGCGCGAATCTGCGATTCGGTGACGGCGGTTGCGGTCATGCGTCGGTGGCCCCCGGATAGGCCGTTCGATTGTACGCTATGCTGCGTCTATCCCGGGGAAGCGAGACAGGACCGGAACGCCGATTCCCTGGGGGCGGTCTAAACCGAAGGGCAGCCAGAACGTTGCAGACGACCGGAAGGAGGCGACCATGAGTCTTCAGGCGCTTTTCGTTCTTTGCGTTGCGGTGATCGGAGGGGCGGCCGTGGCAGCCGAGCCCCAAGCCGCGAGCCAGGCGATGCACGAGGGCCTCGTCGCGGTGCAATCCCGGAATCTCGACGAGCTCTACCTGCGTCCGAATGCGGATCTCGCCGGCTATCGCAGGGTCTTGATCGACCCGGTCCGGGCCGAGATGCGCAGCGACTGGCTGAAGAACCTGAACTACACGCGCAATGTGTCGCGTTGGGTCAGGCCGGATGACGCCCAGCGCATCGCCACGGAGGCGGCCTCCAGCCTGGAAAGCATCGTCGCCGAGGCATTCAAGGCGCGAGGCTACGAAATCACCGCAGCGCCGGAACCGGGCGTGCTGCGCCTTTCCCCGAGCATCGCCGACCTCTACGTCAACGCGCCGGACCGGTATTCTCCGTGGACCGTGAAAACCTTCACGAGGGACGCCGGCCAGGCGACGCTCGTGTTCGAGGCGCGCGACGCGGTCACCGGTGCCCTCCTCGCACGCGTGGTGCACCGTGGCATCGCGCGCGAAATCAGCCGCCTCAGCACGGCGAGCGACGTTTCGAACCGCTTCTGGTTCGAGACCCTGTTCAGGCGGTGGACGGCGGACTGCATCGCGGAATTCGAGGCCAGCAGGAACCGGCCGTGAGCTCCTAGATTCCCCGCGCCGGCTCCTCGCCGTAAGGAGCGTGGTGCATGCCCGATCGCCGGCCTACTTCACCCGGCGAACCCTGATCAATCCGTTGCGGCCCTCGATCGTCAGGTTGTAGTTGCCGAGGAGACCCCTGAGGAAACCCCTCTCGATCGCGACTTTCATCGTTTTCCCCGGCCGCGGGTCCTGGACGTCGGTGTCATCACCGTCCAGCTGCCTCCATACCTGGCCGTTGTCGAGAATGAAGATGGATCGGCCGCGCGCGGTCCTGGCCAGCTCGAGCACCGTTGCCGTGATCTCGGTGATCTCCACTTCAAGCGTGCGGCGGAGTCCGCGATGCCGGTGCATTTCGCGATCTCGGCCGATGTGTCTCCCGTGGAGTCGGCATGCGCCGCGCCCACGACGAAGATCGAAATGGAAGCTAGTACGCGGATTTGCATGGGAACCTCACGGTTCGTACACCTGCCTCGCCAGGGGATGCTGCAGTGCAGTATCAATAGGTCCGGGACCGCTTAAGAACCAATGAAATACATATTGGCATCGGCCTCGATTCATAACAAGAGCGGAACGGCGAGACGCATACGTTGTTCTCGCGACGTTGCGTTGACAGGATTTCCATGCAACGTGTAAATTGCGTAACATTTGGGTTACATTGGGTTACAATGCCCGCCCGTCGGGCGAAATACATGACTGCCACTTACCTTGGGAATCGTGAGCAATAACTTGGGAGGAGACCATGAGCAAGCAGCGCGCGCGAACAGTGTTTGCGAAGAAGCCATCCGTTATCGCCACCGAAATCGCGCTCGCGCTGATCGCGGCGCAAATCGCTTACGCTCAGCAACCTGCTGAGCAGGTCGAGAAAATCGAAATCACCGGCACGCGCCTGCCGCAGGTCAACGTCGAGGGCCCCAGCCCGGTCACCACGCTGAACGCGCAGGACATCAAGTTCGACGGCCACGCCAAGGCCGAGGATTTGCTGAATCAGCTGCCCCAGGTCTTTACCAGCCAGGGGAGCAACGCCTCCAATGCCGCCACCGGGACGGCCAACGTGAACCTGCGGAATCTGGGTCCGACCCGCAACCTCGTGCTCGTCAACGGCCGACGTTTACCTCCGGGCAGCCCGCGTTCCGGTTCTGATTCCTACGCGGCCGACCTCAACCAGATTCCTGCGCCGCTGATTCAGCGGGTGGAATTGCTGACCGGCGGCGCATCGGCGGTCTATGGCTCGGATGCGATCTCGGGTGTCGTGAACTTCATCATGAACGACCGGTTCGAGGGCCTCCAGCTCGACGTCGACCGCAGCTTTTACAATCATCAGCAACACAACTCGACGGTTGCCGACGTTGTCAGCGCGCGTGCCGCGACAAACCCGTCCCAGTTCGCCGTGCCGGGCGACGTCGCGCACGATGGCGATATCAGGAACTTCAGTGTCTTGATGGGGAGTAACTTCGCCGGCAATCGAGGCAATGCAACGGTCTTCTTCGGCTACAAGCAGGAGGACCCCGTGCTGCAGGGGAGCCGTGATTTCAGTTCATGCGCGCTCAATCCGGGGACGGTTTTTACTTGCGGCGGTTCGTCGACCTCCTATCCCGGCCGCTTTTTCATGGGCGGCAGCGGCGCCAGCTTCACGGTGGCCGATGCCGCCGGCAATCCGCGGGCCTACAGCCGCGCGACGGACCAGTTCAACTTCGGTCCGTATAACTATTACCGCCGCCCGTCAGAACAATACTCCTTTAGCGCGTTTGCCCACCTGGACGTCGCCCCGAAAGTGCGCGCGTATTCGGAATTCAGCTTTCACGACAACCATACGGTGGCGCAAATCGCTCCCAGCGGCATCTTCTTCGGCAGCCCCGACTTCTTCGCGCCGAACGCCATCCATTTCGAGAACCCGCTGCTGATTAACTGGAGGAGCACGATCGCGGCCAACAACGGGGGAGCTCCCTTTGCCGCACCCGGAGATACGGCCGATATGCTCATCGGCAGGCGCAACATCGAAGGCGGCGGGCGGCAGGATGACATACGCCATTCGTCGTACCGCGGCGTGCTCGGCCTCAAGGGCGAGATGTTGGAGCACTGGAACTACGACGCCTACGCGCAAACCGGCAAAGTCCTGTACCAGGACTATTACAGGAACGATTTTTCGAAAACGCGTATCTTGAGGGCGATGGATGTCATACCTAATGGCATAGTCCTCGGGGGCACAACTTTCAGTACCTCGAGAGTTCCCAATGGCACACCCGTTTGCCGGTCTGAAACCACTGGCCTGGATCCGAACTGCAGGCCGTACGACATCTGGCACCTGGGTGGGGTCACTCAGGACGCGCTCGATTACCTGCAGACGCCGGGGCTCCAGAACGGCTACACGTCGCAGGATGTCTTCGCAGCGACGGCATCGGCCGACCTCGGCGCCTACGGGATCAAGATGCCCGATGCCAAGAACGGCGTCGGTGTGGTCGTCGGCGTGGAGCAGCGCAAGGAAAAACTCATCCTGCAGACGGACACGGCGTTCTCGACCTTCGACCTCGCCGGTCAAGGGGGGCCGACCATCGGCGTCAGCGGCCGCCTCGATGTGAACGAGTATTTCGGCGAAGTGCGCGCGCCGCTGTTCGAGGGAAAACCGTTAGCGGATCAGGTAACCGTCAGCGCCAGCTACCGGTACTCCGACTACAGCGATCACAAGACCACCAACACCTACGGGCTCGGCTCGGAATGGGCGCCGGTCAAGGAATACCGCTTGCGCACCAGCTACCAGCACGCGGTGCGCCACGCGAACATCGTCGAGCTGTTCCAGCCCCAGGGGAATAACCTGTTCGGCATGGACAGCGATCCCTGCGGGCCCTCGATGTCCGCGACGTTGGCGCAGTGCGCGCGGACCGGAATCACTCCTGCTCAGTACGGCAGCGCTATTCTCGACAGCCCGGCCGGCCAGTTCAACTTCCTGCAGGGCGGCAAGCAGGACTTGAAGCCCGAAACAGCGGATAGCGTCACGATAGGTCTGGTATTCACGCCAGCTCAGAATTTCACTGGAACCGTCGACTGGTGGGTGATCAAGGTGGACGATGTCATAAGCAACGCGCCCCCCTCAAGCCTGCTGACGTCGTGTCTGAATACCGGCCAGTTCTGCAACCTGATACAGCGCGATTCGCTCGGCACGTTATGGGCGCTGCCGTCCGGCAGAGTGATCGCGATCAACGATAACCTCGGCGGATTCAGAACGAGCGGGCTCGACCTCGGGCTCAATTACGGCTATCGACTGGGTGCCTCCGGCACTCTCGGGTTCAACTTCCTGGGGACCTGGCTCGACAAATGGGACTTCGAGCCGCTCAAGGGCCAGGGCAAGTTCGACTGTGCAGGCTTTTTTGGCCCTCAATGCAGCCAGGCTCGCGGTCCGCTCCCGACATGGCGTCACAAGGCTCGCGCAACCTGGGCCACGCCGTGGGACGTCCAGATGGCGGTGACTTGGCGTCATATCAGCAAGGTCATGAACGAGTCGACGAGCTCGAATCCGCTGCTCGCGGCTCCCACAAAGGATACCGACCGCGAATTGGGTGCCCGAAACTACCTGGACTTCGCCTTAGCGTGGACCATCAACAAGACCTTCTCATTGCGCGCCGGAGTCAACAATATCTTTGACAGGGATCCGCCGATCGTTTCCAGCGTTCTTGCGGACCCGGCAATCTTCGGCAACGGGAATACCTTCCCTCAGCTGTACGATACCCTCGGCCGGCTGGTGTTCGTGAACGCGGTCGCAAAGTTCTAAGTCCGGTGAGCTTACCGACGGCGAGCTTCGGCTCGCCGTTTCTATTATTATGCCCGGCAAGGACGCCGACCTGAACACTGGAACCTGTCTCAGAAGCAGGAATGTTTGGTATCACGCCGCTGACTTCCTGGGCTTCGTCCGACTCGGCTGCCTCGCGATTCTCACGCGACATACTTTTTGAGATGAGTTCTAGTTAGAGGCAAGCGTATGTCGCACGGACTGACACATTGAGCTACGCGGTACAGAAAGATTCAAGCAGGCGGCTGGCTGGGCTGGCTGTCGTGGTCACGCTGCACGCGGCGCTGATTTACGCCCTGGTCTACGGCCTTGCGCGCAAGATCGTGGAGGTGGTTCACCAACCGCTCGAGACGAAAATCATCGAGGAAATCAAAGCGCCCCCGCCCGACAAGCCGCCCCCGCCCCCGCCCAAACTGACGACGCCGCCGCCGCCGTATA
>WNFC01032419.1_pt1 | contig 10899 bp, 8 predicted proteins | sample 5400541 | NCBI WGS metagenome assembly WNFC01 (sample SAMN13153342, study PRJNA577476) | soil metagenome | isolation source: 120 cm saprolite under Douglas fir tree site 2 hole 2 replicate 1 | place: USA:California | collected 2015-04-18
ACGCCGGTGCCATCCCCCAATACCCGCCTCGAAGCCGCCACGCCGAACGAAGGTGCGCCCCGTCCCTGTCATTCCATTTCCGTCACATCGCTCACCAGCAATGATGTCCACCCGGCTACGACAGCGGCGATGGCGGACGCGTCCTTCTGGTGGGTCAATATGCGCAAGGCATTGGATTATTTCATTACCAAGCATCCGAAAGTGGCGTCCGCCGTCTCGACAGTCCTCATCACCGTGGGCAGCACCGTGTTGCACCCAGGCGTCGTCGCATGCGTCGGTGGCCCGACACTCGCACAGCACGCCGTGCAGGCTGTCGGAGCCGTCGCTGTTGCCGTTGGAAAGTGGCTTAGGACCGCATTGAATTCTGCCGCGGCCAAGGCTGCGGCGCAGCCACCGAGGATGTTGATAGTCACCTTTGAGGTGGGACTTGAAGAGTATTGGGAGTTTAAAGTGGTATACAGTAGAATTACTCATAAGGCGCTTAGCGCTCGGCTTGCCTCCGGTTCTTCACTCATTGCCCAGAAATACATGAAAGTGAAAGGATGGGAAGAAATGAATGGTCTCTACGCATGTGTAAAAATTTGAGAAGTTATTCGAGAAAGGAAGGAATGGTCGATACTTATGCATTATGCTTCATGAGAAATTGTACTGCCAGTGTAGTAGAGGGCAGTATCTGATTGGATGGATCGCTGAAACACTCTATCCCATTGGCTAGACAAACCACGTCGTGGGAATAAGGCGCGCCCATTCTTAATTGTAATTCCGGAGGCCGATGATCGCTGCTACCTGATGATGACGAACAGCCGCTGCTTGGAGTTGCTGCATAACTTCCATCGACAGTATCGTCTGTCATCTTCATTTTACATAGCTTGAAGTCCTGGAATCGTCCGCTACATCTGTTGGAACTCGCAGCCGCACGCAGCGCACGCGGCTAGGCCAGCAGGACCTGAGTGACTTACAATTGTGCTGTGGGGTTAGTGACTTTAGGTAATACATCGCGTGACGCGTGACACATTCAACACCACAGTACACATGCATTAGTACTGGTCGCGTCGTAAACACTTCACTTGTATAACTCGTAACTCTCGTAACACTCTCCATTTCACCACAAAGCTCCTGAGCTTATAGTACGCTGATGGCCAGCTCTATCACGCTATTTTGTTGGGTTCTCGACAAATCAGAATGCCCATTTCGAGTCGAAATAGCGAAAGACAAGACAGTAGGCTACCTAAAGGATGTAATTAAGGAGAAGAAACCCAATACACTCATCAAAGTCGACGCCGACCAACTTCAGCTCTGGAAAGTCTCAATTCCGGATGACGATCAGCTCGAGGCATCTATACGTCAAACAGTGCTCGGGAGCCCCGTACGATCCACGAAATTGTTATCTGCTGTTTTCCCTTCACCGCTACCGATGGATGTGGTTCATGTTCTGATCAAGTGTGAGTTGGCTTCACTGTGTCATCGTATCGAACGGGATAAATTGTTTTTTTTTGCTCGATAGTGCCTGAAGTTGAAAAAGCTCCGTGTGAGTGCAAACCGGCAAAAGCGCTCGCTTCCCTGCTATATGTTCATTCATTTTCGTAGCTGCCGAGTCTCATTTGATATCAGAGCCAGAACTCAAGCTCGGCTGTCTAGTCCATGGCGAAGACGCCGATGGAATATTCTTCGTCACAATCAAAGCATCTGCAAAGGTTTACGATCTCAAGGTGGCCATCCGGCTGCAAAGGAAATACACGCTCGAAAGAATCGATGCGGTCAAGCTCAGGCTCTTCAAAACTTCAATTCCTATCGGGGATGCTTTTGATCAGGCCATAGGTGACGCGAACCTCACCTATGGAGAACCGTTAGGGCCGACCGAGTTATTATCCCAAGTTTTCCCCGTCCAGCTCCCGCAAGGACACGTCCGCATCATCATAAAAGGTCAGCGTTTCTGCTTTTGCCTCAAGCACTTTCTCATGCTGGAATTTGTTGTTGCGTAATATCTGCCTTGATGGACCATTTCCCCTTCGAAACAATCCACGTCGATTGGACACCACGAAAGTTCCAGCCGTGGAATTGCAACGTACTCCCGGGGTCGAAGAACCAGTTGTCGATACGGTAAAGGCGCTTCGCGTCTGGAACTGCGCGAAGGTTCCAAAGAAAGCTCCATCCACTCTCGGGCAACCAAGCACATTCCGCGACTACCAGGACAAATTGAGATTCTTTCACTTCGAGCGACCATCCCTCACAGCCGCTCATGACATCCCCCTGACGCTCCTTCATCCCATCTTCGGGAAGTTTGTCGATGACTGCGAAAAGCATGTTCCAACGAGGGAAGATAACCTACTCGCGCATGGCCTGCAATATACTATGTCCAAGATTTTTAGCGACGAAAGCGAACGCGTACACGAGTTCATCGAACTTCTGAGAGAGCACGGCATTGAAGCACGTGGTTCTGATATATATAACGAAGGAACAACCTGCCGAACTGATGCAGACATCCAAGTGAATGGCTTTCGCTTCGTTATCATTGAATTCAAGAACGAGATAGGCGCAAATGGCTCTGAACCTCTGCTCCAAGGGATCTGGTATTACCAACGAAGTGTATCCCGGGGTGGGGAGATGCGTATGCAAGTGGCAAACTACCCGAATTCTTCGCTTCCTTGCCTTATATTATATGCATTTGGTTCGTTTTGTCCCCCCCCCTAACTTTTCCTCTCATGCTGTTACTGATTCTGATGCCTGCAGGTGCGCATATAGGTTTTTCTGGCGCTGCGTATGGGAAGAGCCCACATATACAAGTCCTCTCTAATCCGCTGCCACTCTTTTATCATCGCAATGACACGAGACTACAATTGATGGTGGCGCGCCATATTGGTGCCTTCAAGAACGCCATCAAGTCGCTGCGTGAATACTACGAGAAACTTCTAAAGCCTAGCAACATGGGCGTCAATGAGCGAGCTATATGTTATCCACATCCATACCCAACGCAATTCGAATCTCTTCACGATGGCCCCGAGTCGATCCTCCATTACACGTACAAAGAAAAATTCACCGACAAGCTTGTCTTTGAGGCGACACTTGCTGATGGCGATCCTATATGTGTCAAGTTTGTGCAAAGATATTCAAGAGAAGTGCATGAAGAGTGTATCAAGCTTGGATGTGCACCGACCCTCCGTGGCTTCGAGCAATTAGATGGTGGCTGGATCATGGTCGTCATGGATTACCTCGACGGCGACCACTACCGTTCCTTCGATGACTCGCACGTATCTGAAGAACTCTACGCATCCATGCATGGGGTATTGGAGAAACTGCACCAAGCAAGTTTAGTCCATGGGGACATACGGGATGTCAACACGATGGTGAAGAATGATGACCCGTCCAAATTTATGCTGCTAGACTTCGACTGGGCTGGTAGAATTGATTATGCTCGGTACCCACCCAATGTGAATAGGTCAGCAGAGTTGAACCGACCAGAAGGTGCCGTGGACGGTGAGCTAGTTCGGGCGGAGCATGATATGGCGATGTTGGCTGTTATGTTTCGCAAGAATTTGTTGTGTTCTTAGAAATCCATTACAGTAATTCAGTAACATCAATCACCTAAAATTATCGACGGAGATGCATGGTACCCAAAGACGAACAATAAACTGCTGCCAACACTGCTGTCAAGGCAGCAATCTACCCAGAGTCACGAGTTCATACTGACCCCCTCTGCCAATGACCAGCTCCCATGGAGACCTGATAACTGTACCCGTACAACTCTCCGAGCCTCGGCATTCTGGGCCCCATGTTTGGACTTGGGCCTCGTAAAAGGCCTCCCGACAAAGGCGGGGCTTCTCCTGAGGAAAAAAGAATTAAAACTGACGAGTAGAGAGGGACGTCAATCCGGGAGGGGCGAGCAAGGTCTTCCATGTTCTTGCTCACACCTTCCTTAGTCGAGGGGGGTTAAGCGTTTCTGCGTCTCGCATGCGGGAAATGTGTAATATTTATAACTGGCGATGTCCTATGACAGTCTTACACGTTGACGTTGACGATAAGCTATAGCAAGGGCGAAGGGATCAGCGGGAAGGCAGCTGATGGGAGCACCCGAGGCGGAACGTCTCGTCTGTTCTACGATCATCGGCAACTGTCTTCTGTCCAGCGTTACACTTCACACATGAGAGAAGCGCCCGTCGATGATCGATGGCATTGCACAGGAAGGCAGCCTTGAAATGGGTTCGGACGCTTCCTATGAGAGGTCTCACGACACGGGGATGACGGGACGAGTTGACAGCTAGGGCCCAGCTCTGCGGCACCAGATCAATGAAAAGGTTCCCGTATCCGAAGCTCAGGACTGGCTCGGTGGATGCGACCGTTGCGACGCGTTGGACCAGAGAGATTTGAGAGATCATAGAATGCGCCTGTCTGCGGAGGGAACGTGGTACTCGTTAATTGATCGAGGATAAGCGTGCTGGCTACCACCTTGGACGGAGAAATAACGAAGTGTGCTTACAAGCAAACCAACTCGCATTCCATGCAAGGAGGGCCTCGGTGCGAGACGGACGAGTTGCCAAGTGGGGGCGGCGTGGCGTGGCGAGCCGTCCGCACCTGCATATATTGCCTCGGCTATACATCCGACTCTCCGACGGGTTTTGCCATGATTGCCTTTTGATTTACAGCGCCTACATGTAAGATTCAGAGAAAAGGTTAAAAAGAGACGAACAAGGGTAAGCCAAAAGGATGTGAATTCGCTTCGGCGTCAGAGGCCCGTCGAACGCCCGTCTCCTTCGTACATGGGACACCGGATCTGGTAAGAACGTAGGCACAAGTATTTTTTTTCCCGGTGACAATACAGTTTTATGAAACGCGCCTTGTTGGGCTGGGTAACGCCTCCAAAGATTTTGCTCCTGCAATTAGTTCAGAGGTTCAAAAAGTGCCTCAGTCGGGCTTGCCGCTGCATGTCATTCTCAACAGTAATCCGCGGTCGTAGATATCTTCTTTTCTTCTTTTTTCTGTTTGAAGGGCATCATTCTTTTCTATCCGTACAATGTTTCGAACGGTTCGGTGACCAGTCGCGGTAGCAACCTTGTAAGCGACCTCGAGGAGAACGTTGTTGCCATGCGATTAGTAAGCACACAAACCCAGATGATTACGTACGCAGAGCTGAGTGTCGCTCGCGGCACTGCCATTTTGGACCGCTTAGGACCATTGTTCTGAAGAAACTTTTGTTCGATAACAATATGTGGGCAGACACTTCTGCCCGTCTGCCATGCTCCGAACAATGCTCAAACTGGAGGGAGAGCCCCGCCCTTTTACTTTTCACGTTTCCAAGGTGAACGTCGTTTGCCACGAGTTGGGTACTTAAACTTGTCCACAAAGCTCATGGCCACCACACCCCTACCTGGCGTCACTCGCAGTCCGTGCAGGACCCCCTTCTCTCAGCCCACTGCGTGGAGCTTGACGTTTTCCTTCTACGGGGACTTTGAGTAGTCCCTCTTTTCATACCACTATCCCTCATAGGCCTTTCTTTCCTCGCCCTGTGCGCATCAACCTGGTGTTGATCCCTTCGTCTACGAAAAGGCGTCCCCTCCCCGTCCCCTCATCCTAGACTCAACGACTTTACGCCCGTCACACGTCGCTCTCACACTTTGTACAGCCTCGCAACTATCACATAATGATTCCTCCTCGCGGGTGTACGTCACACCGTTTTCATCGTTTCTTTTGGAATGACCCAAGCTCGCCCGCCAGATGTATTCATCGGCCTGAACCTCGTCCGCATTCTCTCCATTATCGCCTGCTTGCTCGTATTCTCGAGTAGCCTTGTGACCATGGTCCACGATGTCGAGGCCGTCAATACTCTTCTATCCTCTCTGAGATTGGGTGGCCTCTGGCGTTTTTCGACCGGTTTTTCCCCGTGCTTGGTTCCGATTTTGGCCTGGGCCCACTCGGTGTCATGCAGTGCCTGTACGTCCCCACCCCTCTGTCCGTTTCCGCCATTCTTCCGCTGATGAGGTCGTGCCATGTAGAATCGGCGCGGCGATCCTCTCGCACCACGTCGACGACTTTGCGCTCGTCTCTGCCTTTTTCTTGTTTTCGATTGGCTGCCTCAACATTCTGCTGGGCCTCATCTTCCGAGAACACGCCAAGGCTAAGCGAAGCGTGACCTCGTGGCGTGACCAAGCGAAAAGCGTCCTGCCACCGCCCGTCCAGCGTGCCGCGTCTTCAGCGTCGACGCTCTATGGGGCGGCCTTCTCTGAGAAGAAGGGCCGTGGCAACGACCTTGGTGGGCGCTTTGCGGGATATGGGTTCGGACGCCAAGGCGAGAAGGAAGCGGGTAAAAAGGGCTTTTTGATTTCCAAGCCTGTCGAATCACTACCTCGCTATGCTGCACGCAATCATGCGAGCACGCCTCTTGGCGTGTGACCACCATTTTCATCGTCTTTGACATACACATGTCACATATATCACACTCACGCATCCATGTCGCTCGCATAATATACTCTAATATTGTAGCAATAGATATTGGGGAAATCGAAGTTGTACACCAGTTTTTTTGGGGAGTATCCCCGTGATTTTTGTTCCTTGATTTCGCCGTTACGAGAGACATTCGCACGTCAGTGTAGCTTGGGCGGCCTCGTCGTGTCTGGGCTGCATATTCGGGACGGCACGGCTTACACCAGTGAGACTAGTCGGGTAGTACCTCAGTAACGATGATACAATCTTACCATAATTGATTGGACCTCGGGGATCGTAGCCTCGGGGATCGTAGCGCAAACCGCTCGCTGACAGACATTACTGTATCATGTAGCATGTGTCCGTCCATAAAATTCATTGCATATATTCGGAATTGGGCTTGATCCGATATAACTTTGTGTGCGCAGCATGGGATGAGTGAGGATATTTGTTTCATACGATCACAGCATCACATCATGCCTCCTCCGCGCCGTGCAATACGCTGAATAAGTGGCAGGTGGTCAGGTAATCTGCGAGTCTGACGTGGGAATCGAGGGACGGCAAACAAACCGAAAGAACGTGCGCGCAAGGTTGGCCCCGTTCGCTTCGCCCGATGGTGGCTCCGCGCTCGGGTTAAACGCGCAGCGACCGTTGTCAGCAAGCATCCGAAAAACGAAAACTTATTTCACTCTACGGCGAATTTACTTGCGCAAGTACTGCTGCTGCGAACCAAAAGTCCGAACGTGGCAAAGGAGAGCACGGGGGAAAAGGTTGATTGATAAGGAATGCGGTTGGCCTAGTACAAACTAGACTCGATGCCGTTGAGCCGGGGTGCGTCGAGTCAGTGCTGGACTGTTGGGGACCGGGAATAGCGGCCTGGGTGTCTAGGCCGAAGGCTCCGATCAAAGATAATCTAAGCTCGTATAAAATGAGCCTCCGAGTCGCCCCCCTCCCGATTATCCCCAGATCTTTACCCACACATCCCCCCTTCCACAATCGATCACCATGGTACGCTTCTGTCCTCCCGCTATATGCTGCATATATGCAGAACCTGATCAATGTTTTTTGTATAGGTCATCAAAGTCGGCATCAACGGGTTGGGCTCTCTCCATCAAACCTCTTGAATCGTTGACTGATAACGCTAATCTACATCTGATCTTTGTCACCTGCAGTTTCGGTGAGCCGTTTCCAGTGTCATCTGGCCGACTGCGAGTTTTTAACACGCTATGGCGTCCCAGGTCGTATCGGCCGCATTGTCCTGCGCAACGCACTCCTTGACGAACGTGTCCAGGTCGTGGCGGTCAATGAGTAAGTGTCCATTGAGTAGTGACGTCTTGACGTCTACACTCGTATCGTCTGACGTATGCATCCGCCTAGCCCCTTTATTCCCCCGGACTACATGGTGCGCATTTGCTCGTTCACTTTGTGGAGCGATGACGATATCTCGTGATATTAGGTTTACATGTTCAAGTATGATTCGGTCCACGGCCGCTTCGAGGGAACTGTTGAGACCAGGGATGGCAAGTTCATCGTCAATGGTCACCCCATCACCGTCTATCAGGAGCGCGACCCCGGCGAAATCAAATGGGGCGCAGTTGGGGCTGATTACGTCATCGAATCATCTGGTGTTTTCACCACCACCGAAAAGTGAGTGTTTTCTGTTGCTGCCCGCCAAAAAATTGCAGATGTGACACTTCTTTCAGGGCATCGGCTCACCTGAAGGGTGGTGCCAAGAAAGTTATCATCTCTGCGCCCTCTGCAGATGCACCCATGTTTGTTTGTGGTGTCAATCTTGACTCGTACGATCCCAAATACACTGTGGTAAGTATTTGTTAGACGCATATATTCAAGTCTCACCTCATCGTTTGTTAGATCTCCAATGCGTCGTGCACGACCAACTGCTTGGCGCCCCTCGCAAAGGTCATTCACGACAATTTCGGCATCGTCGAGGGCTTGATGAGCACGATTCACGCCACGACCGCCACCCAAAAGACTGTTGACGGTCCCTCCAACAAGGATTGGCGTGGTGGACGCGCCATCAATGGGAACATCATTCCTTCCTCGACCGGTGCTGCCAAGGCCGTCGGCAAGGTCATTCCCAGTCTTAACGGCAAGCTCACGTAAGCAACCAGTTGACCTTGCTTTGCTCATCACCTTTTCGACTCAACTCGTCGATAGTGGTCTTTCATTCCGCGTTCCAACAAACAATGTCTCGGTCGTTGACCTCGTTGTGCGCACCGAGAAGGAAGTAACCTATGAGCAGATCAAACAGGCAGTCAAAAATGCTGCCAACGGACCACTCAAGGGAGTTATGGATTACACGGAAGACTCCGTTGTCTCGACTGACTTCATTGGTCACACGGCATCATGCACCTTTGATGCCAGCGCTGGAATCCAGCTGAACAAGAACTTTGTCAAGCTCATTGCATGGTACGACAATGAATGGGGATACTCGAAGCGTGTCGTGGATCTTCTCGTGTACGCGGCCCAGAGGGACGGTTACGCGTAAATTGCTCGCGGTTGGTGGTCGTATCGGCGCGTTCTTTGGTAGACTTATTGCTAAACAAAACCCAAATAAGTTGTATTACGTTGTTGTTTCAATGCGATGCGTTGAGAAGTTTCTTTCAGCCATCGTCCTGTGCACGTGACTCTGGAGATGCTTGATCACGACCATCGCAAGAATTTTGGTATGAATCCGTTCCCTTTGTCGTGTTGCTTTCCGCCGCCACGTCCCAGCCTTTCACAGGCTGGTTTTTGTTTCTTCGCATTGATTCGTATCGTATTGCACATTTATTACACCCACTCTCGTTTTCCAAGTCGCTCGTTTCTGCTCAAGCTATGACAGACAGATCCAACCATGGGCCTGTCCGCCGCCTCTCCCCGGTGTCTGCTGACAATAGAAAGCCTTACTCCAGAACTGGATTGAAAGGTGTTCTCGGTACTCTGGACCTGAACTCTGGCGACGCTGCTCTGCCCACTACTCCTGACTCTCCTTATTATCCCTTTCATGTCGAGACACCTCAGCTCGAAGCTCCCAGACAGAACCGCCGCAGTGCTCCTGACGGCCCGCGCGACATCGCGGGGTTCCCCACGTACGAACAGTACCAGCGCATCGAGGAAGAATACCTCACGTCTCTCTCGGAGCGCAAGCAGCCCAAGGCGCTCATCTCTCAGGCTCTCTTCGACAAGATCTTTGCCGTGCTGCAGAATGGCTCGGAGGATCGCTCCAGCACCGCGCAGTTCCGCTTCTGGGTCCGCAAGATGTTCGTCTTCGCGTACCCGCAGACGTCCTTCAGCCGCAACGTGGGCCAGTCCCCCGAGCCCGTGGTGCTGCACGACAAGCGGCCCGTCGCGATCAGGGAGCAGCTGTACGAGGTGCTGTGCTACTGCCACGCGGTCGCGCGCCACGGCGGGCGCGACAAGACCTGCGCGACGCTCCGCCTCCAGTACTCGTGGGTCCCCAAGGAGCTCACGGCCAAGTTTGTCAAGGCCTGCCCCACATGCACGCTCAAGCGGAGCGGCAACCCCGACCTCCTTTCGCAGTTTGGCCAGGCCGTGGCCGTGCAGCGGCAGCGGCAGCAACAACAGCGGCAGCAGCCGTCCTACGCGCCGACCTTGCCGCCGCCTCCGGAGCCCACCCTCCTGTTCCCGGGGGGGCCCAACGACTCTCCTCCCAGCCTGCGCTTTTTCGTCGGGTCCGCGGGCGTTTGCGACGAGGCCGACAGCGCGGCCTGGTTCGGCCCCTCGATCTTCGCGACGCCGGACCTCTCCGTCTACCCCAGCCCAACGCCGTCCGCAGGCAGCAGCCTCGGGCCGATGACGCCCTCGCCGTACCTCCCCAGCGGGTTCTTTGGCTACCCGGCCATGTTCGACCCCGGGCACGGCAGCCTCTCGATCTCGTCCTTGGTCGGGTGGGACCCGTCGCCTCTGTCGCCGTGCGTGCCGATGTACACCGCCGAGGAGCTCCGCGCGGGCAAGCATGCGTTTCCCGTGAGCGCGGACGAGATGATCGATATGCGCGTGCGCGGCATGCAGCAGCTCCATCTGCCCACGCCGAAGGCGGTCCGTCTTTCTGTCCGCGCGCGCGCGCACAGCGGCGCGGGTGGAGATGGAGATGGCGACGGAGACGGAGACGGAGACGGCGAGGGACGCGGCGATGACCCGTTCCCGGGCGTCGTGGGCACGCCGTGCCCCGTCGACATGAGCAACATCGACCCGGTGCTATTGAGGGAGGGGGGGTTTCCGCCGCTCGCTCTCGTCGGGCCACCCGCGCGTGCTACTAGCACAGGCGCCGACGTAGACGCGGACGCGGACATGGACCCCTGTGTCGGCATGGACGGCGTCGAGCCTTGCTTTCTCGGCCTTGCTGCCACGTGGGATACACCTACGCCCGTCGTAGGCGTGGGCATAGGCATAGACATGGGAATGGGCATGGGCAATGGCAGCTACCACATGCAAGCGTCGTCGACGTCAACTCCTGGGCGA
>WNFC01015130.1_pt1 | contig 10897 bp, 10 predicted proteins | sample 5400541 | NCBI WGS metagenome assembly WNFC01 (sample SAMN13153342, study PRJNA577476) | soil metagenome | isolation source: 120 cm saprolite under Douglas fir tree site 2 hole 2 replicate 1 | place: USA:California | collected 2015-04-18
GTCGGAGGTCAGCGCCTGCGGAATCACACCGATCGCTTCGCGCACGCGCACTGGGTCGCGCGCGACGTCGAAGCCGGCGACAAATCCCTGCCCCGAGGTCGGCACGATCAGCGTCGTCAGCATCCGGCTGAGCGTGGTCTTGCCCGCGCCGTTGGGTCCGAGCAGCCCGAACAATTCGCCGCGCCGCACCTCGAAACTCACGTGGTCGACGGCGGTCAAGTCGCCGAAGCGTTTAGTGAGTTCGCTCGCCCGTATTGCTGCTGATTGCGATTCCATTGTTGAGCGCAAATGCGACCTCGGCAGTCATCCCCGGCTTCACCTGTCCGCTCGCCTGCAACACCCGCACTTTCACGTAAAAGGTGCGGATGTCCTGGCGTCCGCGGCGAACGTCGGTCTCGGTCGCGAATTGTCCCTCCTGCCCGATGGCCATCACCTGCCCCGGAAAAACCATCGGCGGCCGCGTCGGCAGCGTGACCTGGGCCGGACCGCCGACGCGGATCGCGCCGAGGTCGGTCTCTTCCATGTCGACGCGCGCCCAGATGGTCGAGAGATCGTCAACGGTCAGGATTGGGGTTCCCGGCGTGACCCATTCGCCGACCTCGAGATTCTTGCTCACGACGGTGCCGGCGATAGGAGCGCGGATGACCGTGTCGTTCAACTGGTCGCTGTAATACTGCACGTTGGCCTGGGCGGCCGTCGCCGCGCCGCGGTTGCTATCGAGCGCCTGTCGCGCGTCGTCGCGATCCTTGGCCGAGATCACGTGCTCGCCATAGAGTTTGTCGTTGCGCGCCATCGTGAGCTCCGCGTTGCGCAGCGTAGCGCGAGCGTTCGCGAGATCGCCGCGCGCCTTGGCGAGCTGATTCCTGATATCGATATCCTCGGTGCGGCAGACGACCTGGCCGCGTTCGACCGTGTCACCCTCGAGCAGGTCAAGCTGCACGATCCGGCCGGCGATGCGGCTCGTGATGTTAACCTCGGGCGCTTCGATTATGCCCACGGTCTGGATCGTTCGGGTGTCGGGCGCAGGCCAAAGATACCTGTTGCCCAGGTAATAGCCGCCCCCGAGAATCAGCGCGACGATCGCAAGCTTCGTCACTCTGCGGATGATGACCTTCATGAGATTGTGCCGTATTTGGCCTTGGCGGGACTGGATGCGCGACCGCCGTCGTGAATTTTTCGCGCCCGCCGTCCAGTCGGCGTTCCGTTGCGAGTGCGCGAGGCGCCGCGCAGATCGCGCGCCAGCCGGACCATTAGCTTGTCGAACAAGTCGGCCTTGAGCGCCGCGATGCCATGACCGATTTCGACCATGCTGGTGCGAAACGGGCTCGCGCCGTGATGTTTCATGTTCTCCAGCAGCCGTTCGAGGAACGACTCCCACGCGCCGGCGAAGCGGCGTTCGCGTTCAATATGCTCGAGCGCGGCCTCCGGGTCATGATGCGCGAAGTAGATTTTCACCTGCGCCTCGTCGTAGACGAAGATCGGCTGTGCGGGCTCGCGCAGCGCGCGCAGGAAATGCTCGCGCCCCTTGGCCGTGATCGCATAGACCTTGCGCGCGCGCCGGCCGTGCCGTTCGGCGCGCATCGTGACCAGGCCGCCGTGCGCGAGCTTCTTGAGTGCCGGGTAAAGCGAGCCGTCGCTGGCCCGGTAGAAGAAGCCGATCGGATCGCGGAAGCGGCGCTTGATGTCGTAGCCGGTCATCTCGGACTCCATCAGGAAGCCCAGGATGGGGAACTTGATATCGATGCGTGGAGGCTTCTTGGGCCAGCCGGCCTCGGGCGGCGCCACCCAGCGCGAGAAGGATTCCTCGCCCGCCGGCCGCTTCCGGGTAATCGTCGCTCGCGCCTTTGTCCGGTTCGTTTCCATCGCTCTGTCCTACGCATCACAATACATCGAGTCGATATATCGGAGCAAGACACCAGGGCAAAGCTCAAAATATCGCGCGAATAGGCCGCAAATCCCGCCCGCGACTGTCCGGTCAATCCTTGGAGCTGTAACTGACGGATAGACCGGCACGCGCGGCCGATTATCTTCCGTGATACGTGAAGAGCGGCGTCACGTTGATCGCCTTCAGGCGGCCGCTCTTGTCGATGTCGATTCGGATCGCGATGTCTTCGCGGGTCAAACTGAAACGCGAGCCGACGTTGCGGACTCCCGCGAGATAAGAGCGCTCATCGGGCAGAAAGCTGTGCTGCCATCCGTGCGCCGTGAGGTACGCGTCGACCTGGCTCGACGGCGTGCCGATGGGAAGCTCGCGTCGTAGTTGAGCCTCGAGCTGATGCGGCTCGGGGCCGCGAATGCATCCGCTCACTGCTATCGCGAGGACCGCCAGCGCTACGCGTGCGCTGTTCAATCAAACCTCTTAGGCGGGTGCGGGACTCCGCGGCGCGGAGCGCATCATGCGGCGGCGCGATCGCCGAGGGCTTGGCGCAGGAACTGCCCGGTGTGCGAATTTGCCGCCGCCGCTATTTCCTCGGGCGTCCCCTTGGCTACGATCTGGCCGCCGCGGTCGCCGCCTTCCGGTCCGAGATCGATCACGTAGTCGGCGGTCTTGATCACGTCAAGGTTGTGCTCGATCACGATGATCGTGTTGCCGGCGTCGGCGAGCCGCCCGAGCACCTCGAGCAGCCGCTTGATGTCGTCGAAGTGAAGTCCTGTCGTGGGCTCGTCGAGGATATACAGCGTGCGGCCGGTGGCGCGGCGCGCGAGTTCCTTGGCGAGCTTGATGCGCTGTGCTTCGCCGCCCGACAGCGTGGTCGCCGACTGGCCGAGATGGATATAGTCCAGCCCGACGTCGCGCAGAGTCTCGAGCTTCTGGCGAATCGGCGGCACTGAGCCCATGAAGTCGACCGCGTCGAGTACGGTCATGTCGAGCACTTCGGCGATGCTCTTGCCTTTGTACTGGATCTCCAGCGTGTCGCGGTTGTAGCGCTTGCCGCCGCAGACTTCGCAGGTCACGTACACGTCGGGCAGGAAGTGCATTTCGATCCGGATGATGCCGTCGCCCTGGCAAGCCTCGCAGCGTCCGCCCTTGACGTTGAACGAAAACCGTCCCGGTCCATAGCCGCGCATCCGCGCCTCGGGGAGTTGCGCGAAGAGTTCGCGGATGTGGGTGAAGAGCCCGGTGTAAGTCGCGGGGTTGGAGCGCGGTGTGCGTCCGATTGGGCTCTGGTCGACGTGGATCACCTTGTCCAGGTGCTCGACGCCCTCGATGCTCTTGTGGGCGCCGGCGCGCTCGCGCGAGCGGTTGAGCTTCTGCGCCAGCGCGCGGTAGAGCGTATCGAGCACCAGCGACGATTTGCCCGATCCCGACACTCCGGTGATGCAGATAAACACGCCGAGCGGAAAGTTCACGGTGAGGTCGCGCAAGTTGTTCTCGCGCGCGCCCTTGATCGTGAGCGACCGCCCCGAAAGCTGGCGGCGGCGGCGCGGCGTCGCGATCTCGAGTTCGCCCTTGAGATAGCGCCCGGTCAGTGACGCGGCGTTGCGCATCACCTGCTCGGGCGTGCCTTGCGCGACCAGGTGGCCGCCGTGAACGCCAGCGCCGGGGCCCATGTCGATGAGGTGGTCGGCCTCCAGCATCGTGTCGCGGTCGTGCTCGACCACCAGCACCGTGTTGCCGAGGTTGCGCAGGCGCTTGAGCGTCGCGAGCAGGCGCTGGTTGTCGCGCTGATGCAATCCGATCGACGGCTCGTCGAGAATATACAGCACGCCGACCAGGCTCGAGCCGATTTGCGTCGCGAGCCGGATACGCTGGCCCTCGCCGCCGGAGAGGCTCGCCGAGACGCGGTCGAGCGTCAGGTAGTCCAGCCCGACGTCGGCCAGGAATCCGAGCCGCTCGCGGATCTCCTTGAGGATGAGCCGCGCGATCTCCTCCTCCTGGCGGCTCAGCTTGGGCGCGGCGAAAAACGCCACCGCCTGTTTGACCGACATCGCGGAGACCTCGGCGATCGATTTGCCGTTGAAGCGAACGTAGAGGCTTTCCTTCTTCAGCCGCGCGCCGTTGCACTCCGGACACGGCCGCATGTTCATGTACGACTCCAGCATCTCGCGGATGCTCTGGGAGTCGGTCTCCTTGTAGCGGCGGTCGAGCCAGGTCAGCACGCCTTCGAACGCGCGTTCGTAGCCGCGGCGATGCTCGCCGCGTTGGTAGGTGAACGCGATCTCTTCGTCGCCCGAGCCGTTGAGAATCGCGCGGCGCACTTTGGGCGGGATGTTCTTCCACGGCGTGTCGAGGCTGAACTTGTAGTGCGCCGCCAGCGCCTCGAGCACCGGCTGCATGTAGTTCATCGTGGCCCAGGGCGCGATCGCGCCGTCGGCGATGCTGAGGTCTTCGTTCTGCACCACCAGCTCGGGATCGAAATACATGATCGAGCCGATGCCCGAGCAGGACGCGCACGCCCCGTGCGGGCTGTTGAACGAGAACATCCGCGGCGTGATCTCGGGATACGAGATGCCGCACTCCACGCAGGCGAAGCGCTGGCTGAAATAGACCTCGCCCGCGTCCTTGCCGTCGAGCCGTTCAATCTTGAGCAGGTCGTGGCCGTACTTGAAGGCAACTTCCAGCGAGTCGCTCAGGCGCTTCTCGATGCCGCGGCGGATCGCGAGGCGGTCGACGATCACCTCGATGGTGTGGCGGAGATTCTTATTGAGCGTGATTTCTTCGCCCAGTTCGCGCACCGCGCCGTCGACCTTGACCCGCACGAAGCCGGCGCGCCGCAGATCGCTCAGCTCCTTGCGATACTCGCCCTTGCGGTCGCGCACGATCGGCGCGAGCACGTGAATCCGCGTGCCCTCGGGCCACGCCATGATGCGGTCGACGATCTGCTGCACGCTCTGCTGCGTGATCTCGCGCCCGCAGTTGTGGCAGAACGCATGGCCGACGCGCGCGAACAGCAGGCGCAGGTAATCATAGATCTCGGTGATGGTGGCGACGGTCGAGCGCGGATTGCGCGAGGTCGTCTTCTGCTCGATCGAAATCGCCGGCGAGAGTCCCTCGATCGAATCGACGTCCGGCTTCTCCATCTGCTCCAGGAACTGGCGCGCGTAGGCCGAGAGCGACTCGACGTAGCGCCGCTGGCCTTCGGCGTAAATCGTGTCGAAGGCGAGCGACGACTTGCCCGAACCTGAGAGCCCGGTGATGACGACCAGGCGATCGCGCGGAATCTCAAGGTCGATATTCTTGAGATTGTGCTCGCGCGCGCCCTTGATGACTATTCGATCTGCCATTGCCGATCTTTCACTACCGATCCGCCATCGCTGGCAAACTTTCCGCGTCTAACCTTTCACCTTTGGCGCGGCTGCTTCACCGCTCTGCCGTTTTGCGCGTGGCGTCGTCCATCCTTTGCACGGTTCGCCCTCGCACCGCTCGCCACGCGTACTCGATCGCCGCCAGCATGCTTGCGCCGTTCGCCGCGCCGCATCCCGCTATATCATACGCGGTCCCGTGATCGGGCGAGGTGCGCACGAACGGCAATCCCAAGGTCACGTTCACCGCGCGCTCGAACTCCAGCGTCTTCAGCGCGATCAACCCCTGGTCATGATACATCGCAACCGCCGCGTCGAAGGCGAATTTCCCGACTGGCCGGATGAACGCGGTGTCGGGCGCGAGCGGTCCGTAGGCGTCGATGCCGGCGCGCCGGGCGCGGCGTATCGCCGGGACGATCACGCGCGCCTCTTCGTCGCCGAACAGCCCGTTCTCGCCCGCGTGCGGGTTGAATCCAAGCACTCCAACGCGCGGCCGGCTCATTCCGAGGCGGCCACTCAGATGCTGCGCGAGCAGCCGGATCGTGTCGAAGACGCCCTGGCTGCTGAGTGCGCGCGAGACCCGCGCGAGCCCCATATGCACGGTCACCAGCGCGAGCCGCAACTGGTCGCCCGCGAACATCATCCGCCACAACCGCGCGCGGCTCAGTTCGGCAAGCAACTCGGAGTGGCCGGGAAAGCGATGGCCCGCGCGGTTGAGCCATTCCTTGTTGATCGGCGCGGTCACCAGCGCGTCAGCCTCGCCCGCCATCGCCATCCGCGCCCCTTCCACGATATAACGATAGGCCGCCTCCGCGCCCGCGACGCTCGGCGTCCCAGGCTTCAGCGCGGAAGCGCCGAGGCGGCCGATTTCCAGCACCGCCAGACCGTCCGCCGGGCGAACGGGCGCGTCGCCCGGCCGCCATGGCCGCGGCTCGGGCACGCCGCGCAGACGACTCGCGGCGATGCGCATCGCGCCGGCGTCGCCGACCACAACCAGCGCTGGCGCGCCGCGGCGCGAGGCGATCGCGGCCGCCGCCTTTAAGATAACCTCGGGACCGATACCGGCCGGATCGCCCATGCTTACCGCCAGGAGCGTTGGCGCGCTCGGCTTCGATGGCATCCGCCGTGTCACTTAGTTGAACGTTTCGATGTAGTGCTGCTTGACGAGGTCGTTGTCGACCCATGTGCCGAACTGTTGCTGCGCTTTCTGGCTCACCAGCTTATCCTGGATCTGGCCGGACACTTCGGAAAACGGTTTGGCGCCCGACTGCTCGTGCTCCTCGAGCTTGACGATATGGAAGCCGTGGTCGGTCCGTATCGGCTCGGAAATTTCGCCTCCCTTCATGTGATCGATCGCCTTCTGGATGGGATCGATTATATCACCCCGCGAGAAGTCGCCGAGCTCGCCGCCCTGGCTTTTGGAATCGTCGTCGGAATACTGGCGCGCCAGCTTGCCGAAGTCGGCGCCATCGACCAGTTGCTTGTGGACGCTATCGGCCTTGACGCGCGCCGCCTCGACCTGCGCCGGCGTGGCGTTGGCTGGCACCGCGATCAGGATCTGCGCGAGCTTGAAGGTTTCTTTGCCAACGCTGAACTCCTCCGGATGCGCGTCGTAGTAAGCCTTAACCTCGTCGGGCGAGATGTTGACCTTCCCGCGCACCTCCTTCTGGATCATAATCATCTTTTGCAGTTCCATCCGGGAGTGCTTGCGGAACTCCTCGTAGGTATGACCCTGGCTCTGGAGTTGCGCGCGCAACTGCGCGTCGGTCAGCCCGTTGCTCTGCTCGAAGTTGGATATGTATTCGTCGATCTGCCGATCGTCGATCTGGTCCTTGTACTTCTTGACCTCACTCTCCAGCAGGCGCTCCGAGATGACTCCTTTTAGTATCGACTTGGTCTCCGGCGAATTCAGATCGCCTGGATCGCTAAGCGTAACCTTGTTGATCGCGGCGAAAGTCTTGAGATCGTGAAGCGTGATTGGATCGCCGTCCACGCTGGCCACCACTCGATCGAGGTCATCCTGCGCATGTGCGGTACGCGGCACCGCCATCAATGACACGGCCGCTGCGCACGCAACGATCAACGCCAAGGCGCCCAGGCGCATGCGAGAATGATGCTGGTTCATGGTCTAACTGGCGAGCGGCCCGGCGGGGCGGCCCGGCCCGGCCTCCAATTTTTCACAGGCCGCCAAGGCCTGCAAGACGCCGTCGAGTTGCTCGAACAACAGTTCGTAGTTATTGCCCGACTCGCTGGCGCCGGTCTCGATTCGCACCATCACCTGGAACGACGGGGTGAGCCGCATGCGGCGCCGGTTAGCGTCAGTCAGCGCGACCAGCTTAGCCGTGTCGAGCGGCGCGTCGGAATGAAATTTCACTTCGAGCTGGTCGCCCTTGAGGATCGCGCTCAGCATCATCATCTCGCGCATCCGCCGCCGCAGATCCATCGCGGCGAGCAGGTTGTCGACCAGCGTCGGCGGCGGTCCGAACCGATCGCGCATCTCCTCGCGCAGGGTGTCGAGGTCGGCCCTGGAAGCTGCCCGCGCCATCCGCCGGTATAGCACCAGCCGCTCGCGCTCGTCGGGGACGAAGCTGTCGGGGATATACGCCGGGATGCCGAGCCGGAGTTCGGGCTCGAAATCGGGACGCAGCGGCTCGCCGCGCAATTCGTGGATCGCCTGCTCCATCATCTCCGTGTACAGCTCGAAGCCGACCGCCGTGATCTGTCCCGACTGCTCGCGCCCGAGCAGGTTGCCGGCGCCGCGATGCTCGAGGTCGCGAATCGCGAGCTTGAAGCCGCCGCCACTTTCGGCCTCGACCAGCTCGCGCAGGGCCTCGATGCGCTTCTTGGCGTCGCGGGTGATGATGTGCTCGCCCGGTATCAGCAGGTAGGCGTAGGCCTTCTGGCGCGAGCGCCCGACCCGGCCGCGCAACTGGTAGAGCTGGGCGAGGCCGAAATAATCGGCGCGGTTGATGATCATCGTGTTGGCGTTGGGAATGTCGAGTCCCGACTCGATGATCGCTGAGCAGACCAGCAGGTTGACGCGATTCTCGATGAACTCGCGCATCACGTTCTCGAGTTGGCGCTCCTTCATCTGGCCGTGCGCGACCGCGACTTTCGCCTCGGGCACGATCGCACGCAGATGGCGCGCAACGTAGTCGATGTTCTCCACCCGGTTGTGCACAAAGAACACCTGGCCCGCGCGGTTGAGCTCGCGCATGATCACTTCGCGCAAAAGGCCGTCGTCGAAGTGCGCGACGAAGGTCCGGATCGCCTGGCGGTCCGGCGGCGCGGTCTGAATCACGCTCAAGTCGCGGATGCCGAGCATCGCCATGTGCAGCGTGCGCGGAATCGGGGTCGCGGTCAGGGTCAGGACCTCGACCCGCGTTGCGAAAGCGCGAGACCATTTCGATTCGCACCGGGTAGCCGTCGAAGCGCTTGCGCATCGTGTTCCAGTGCTGCTCCGCGAGCACCGTGGTCGGCACCAGCATCGCCACCTGTCGCCCGTCCATCACCGCGATGAACGCCGCGCGCAGCGCCACCTCGGTCTTGCCGAAGCCGGCGTCGCCGCAAATCAGCCGGTCCATCGGCTTGGCCCGGCACATGTCGCGGATCACTTCGTCGATCGCGGCGAGCTGGTCGGGCGTCTCTTCGAACTCGAAGCCCTCGGTGAATTCCGCGTAGTCGGCGCCCGGATGGGCGAAGGCGTGGCCCTCCATCACCTCGCGCGCGGCATAGATGTCGAGTAGCTCGGAGGCCATCGCGAGCACCGCCTCCTTGGTACGCCGCTTGACCCGGTCCCAGGAGCCACTGCCGAGCTTATCGAGCTTCGGCTCCTGACCGTCGCCACCGATGTAGCGCTGGACCAGGTTGATGCGCTCCACCGGCACGTACATCGCGTCGCCGGCCGCGTACTCGAGCGCCAGGAAGTCGCCCTCGGTGCCGGCGACCTTCATGTGGCGCAGCCCGCGGTAGCGCCCGATGCCGTGATCGATATGCACTACCACGTCGTCGGGCTTGAGTTCCTCGAGATTGAGCAACGCGCCCTTGGAGACCGGGCGCGAGCGCCGCCGCACGCGCGGCTCGCCGAAGATGTCCTCTTCGCTGTAGACGTAGAGCCCGTCGGCTTGCAGCACCACGCCGGAGGAGACCTCGCCCTCCATGATCGCGGGCCGGAAGTCGGGCGACTCCAGGAGCGCGCCGAAGCTCTTGCAATCGACGTTGACCGAGAGATCGTAGGCCTCCAGATGGCGGCGCAGGCGCGCGGCCTGGCTTGCTCCCTCGACTACCATCAGCGCGCGTCCCTGTCCGCGCTGCACCTCGCGCAATTCCGTGGCGAGCGGCTCGAAGCTCGGCGGTGTGCGCGGCCCAGTGAGCGAGCTCGCGCCGAGCTTGAGGCTGGGCTGGCATTTGACTTCGATCGGCGGCGCCCATCCCTCGCGCGGCGCGGCTACGGTGACGAGCGAGCCGGCCTCGACCGCGGTCATCGCGCCCAGCGCGTCTTCGAATTCGTCCGCGCAGAGGTAAAGCGATTCCGGCGCCGGGTAGAACGAAGGCTTGCTCTGCGCGGCCTCGGCTGCTGCTGCGGTTTGCTCGGTGACTCTGATTGCCTCGGCGAGCACGCGTCCGGGCTCGATTATCCAGACCACCGTGCCGGCGGGCAGGTAGCTGAAGACGGTGTCGAGCGGGCGGCCGAATAGCAGCGGAGTCAGCAGCTCGGCGCCCGGGAACAGCAGTCCGTTGGTCAGCGAGTCGCTCAGCTCCACCAGCTCTTTGCGCACCAGGCCGATCTCGCTGGCGCGCAGCGCCACGCGCTCGCGCACCTTGTCGTCCTTGAGCGCGAGCGGCGGCACCAGGCGCGTGCGAATCACGATCGCCTCGCGCACCTCGCCGAGCGATCGCTGTGAGGCGGGATCGAACTGGCGCACCGAGGTCACGATGTCCTCTTCCAGCTCGATGCGCACGGGGTTGTGGTAGAGCGGCGAGAAGATGTCGATGATTCCGCCGCGCACGCTGAAGTCGCCCGGTTCCTCGGTCTGCGGCACTCGCTGGTAGCCGGCCGCACTCAGCGCGTCGATCAGCGCTTCGAGGTCGAGCGTGTCGGCGGCGGCGATGCGCAGCACCGAGGACTCGAACACCGGCCGCGGGATCGTCCGCATCAGCAGCGCCTCGGCCGACGCGACGAGCATCGGGGCCTCCCCTCGCAACGCCGCGTAGAGCGCCGCGAGCTGCGCCGCCTGCGTTTGCGGCGGCGGCGAGAGATGGGCGAACGGCTTCAGCTCCCAGGCGGGTAGCAGATGAACCCGGCGCGTGAGCGGATCGCGCTCGGGGGGCTCGTCGAGGAAGAAACCGATCTCGCTCGCCAGGGCCTCGGCCTCACGCGCGAGCGCCGTCACCACCAGGATCGGACGGCCAAGCCCGAGCGCGGCCTCGCGCATCATGAGCGCTCCCGCCGCGCCCTTCAGCCCCATCAGCGGAAAGCGGCGAGCGCCGCCGCCGTCCAGCCGCGCCCTAAGCTCGCTCGCCGCCTCTTTCAGACTCCGTTCCAAATCGATCTTCGACCGCTCCGATCGGTCCTCGATGGCTCCCTGCGATGAATCGCCGACTTAGGGATTCGAACCCAGATTAAATGATCAAATTAAAGGTAATGATCCAA
>WNFC01009272.1_pt1 | contig 10896 bp, 10 predicted proteins | sample 5400541 | NCBI WGS metagenome assembly WNFC01 (sample SAMN13153342, study PRJNA577476) | soil metagenome | isolation source: 120 cm saprolite under Douglas fir tree site 2 hole 2 replicate 1 | place: USA:California | collected 2015-04-18
GGGCCCACACCGTCTTCGAGTGGGGCTCGGCGCCACCACGGTCCCACAAGCCGTCCGGCAAGCGGTCCCTCAAGCCGTCCAACAAGAAGGCGACCACCCCATGAGCAAGCAGAACTTCGAGTTCCTGGAGGCGCTCCAGCTGATCGCCCGGGAGAAGGGCATCTCGGTCGACACCCTCCTCGACGCCCTGGCCAACGCGCTGGTCGCGGCCTACAAGCGCATGCCGAAAGCGGCCGAGGAAGCGGTGGTCACGGTCGATCCCGACACGGGCGAGATCCGCGTCTACGGCCAGGAGCTCGACGAGGACGGCAACGTCGTGCGCGAATGGGACGACACGCCCAACGACTTCGGCCGCATCGCCGCCCAGACGGCCAAGCAGGTCATCATGCAGCGCATCCGGGAGGCCGAGCGGGACCTCAAGTACGAGGAGTACGCAGGCCGCGAGGGCGACATCGTCACCGGGATCATCCAGCAGAGCGACAACCGCTACACCCTGCTCGACCTGGGCAAGGTCGAGGCCCTGCTGCCCCAGGCCGAGCAGGTTCCCTACGAGCGATACGAGCACGGAGCCCGGCTCAAGGCCTACATCGTCGAGGTTCGCAAGACGACCAAGGGCCCCCAGATCGTGGTCAGCCGCACCCATCCAGGCCTCATCAAGCGGCTGTTCGAGCTGGAGGTGCCGGAGATCTCCAGCGGAGTCGTCGAGATCAAGGCGTGCGCCCGGGAGCCCGGCCACCGCACGAAGATCGCGGTGTGGTCCAACGATGCCAACGTCGACCCGGTGGGTGCGTGCGTCGGCGCCCGGGGCGCCCGGGTGCGGATGGTCACCAACGAGCTGCGGGGCGAGAAGGTCGACATCATCCCCTTCTCCGAGGACCCCGCCGAGTTCGTGCTGCGCGCCCTCCAACCCGCGAAGGTCAAGGAGGTCCGCCTCGACGACGACAGCGGGACGGCCACCGTCGTCGTGCACGACTACCAGCTCTCCCTGGCCATCGGCAAGGAGGGGCAGAACGCGCGCCTCGGCGCCCGGCTCACCGGCTGGCGCGTCGACATCAAGAGCGAGACCCAGCTGGCCGAGGAGGAGGCCGCCTACGCCAGCGAGGACTGGGCCGAGGGCGAGTGGGTCCGGAACGCGTCGGGTGAGATGGTCTGGCAGTCAGCGGAAGGGGGCGAGGCCGTCTCCGCCGAGGCCTGGGCCGAAGGCCAGCCTGCCGCCCCGGCCGGAGAAGCCCCGCCGGTGGACACGCCGCCCGTGGACACCCCGCCCGTGGACACCCCGCCCGTGGACACCCCGCCGGTGGACACGGCGCCGGCCGGTGCCGGGGAGGAGGCCTCGGCATAGCACCGCAACGAACGTGCGTGGGCTGCGGCGCCGTCAAGGCGTCGGCGGAGCTGGTGCGGCTGGTCCGCGGCGGCGATGGTACGCTCGCCATCGGGCGCACCCTCCCGGGCCGGGGGGCATGGATCTGCCCCGACGAGCGTTGTATCCGGCAGGCCGCCCGCCGGCGGGCGCTGCCCCGGGCGCTGCACGGACCGGTGCGGCTCGACGAGGCGGTCATCAGCCGCATCGTCAGCGCGCTGGCGGGATGAGTATCGCCGGGCACCCGGTGCGACCGTCCCGGCGGCCATGTGCGAGGATGGAGCCCCGCCCACCGGCGGCGACAGGAAGGACCGAAGGAGCAGTTGCCCAGCAAGAAGATCCGGGTGTACGAGCTCGCCCGCGAGCTCGGCCTGACCAACAAGGAAGCCCTCGACCTGTGCATCTCGCTCGGGATCGGGGTCAAGAGCCACTCCTCGAGCATCGAGGAGGCCCAAGCGGACCGCGCCCGAAGGAAGGCCGACCGCGAAGGCCTCCGGCGCGACGTGTCCCCGCCCGAGCCGGCGGCGGCCAAGAAGGCCACCAAGGCACCTGAGGTCCCGGCGGCCGAGGCCCCGGCCGTCCAGCCGCCGAGCCCTGCGACCGCGGCTCCGGCGCCCCCGCCCGTGGAGCAGCCGTCCCCGCTTTCCGCGCCGGCCCCGACGGCCCCGCTTTCCGCGCCGGCCCCGCCGCCCGCTCCGGCCCCGCCGGCCGTCCTGCCGCCAACCCCCTCGCCCGGCGCCGAGCGCCCCGCGGCGGCGGCCCGGCCCGCCGCTGCTCCCCTGGAGCCGGCCCCGCCCACCCAGGCCCCCTCCCCTGCGCCCGCCGAACGCCCCACCGTCGCCCCGAGCGGTCGCGACCCGCGTCTGGTGACCAGTCGCCCGGCGTCCGAGCAGCCCGGCGCCGCCCGGCCCGCGCCGGCTTCATTCGCGCCCGGCGGCGCCCGGCCACCGGCGGGCGCGCCCGCGCCCCGTGGCGCGGGCGGCCCGGCCCACGCCCCTGGCCACCGCCCGGCGGCGGCCGCGGCCGGGCCCGGCGGCTCCAGTGCCGCCCCTCCTCGGGACACCCGCCCGCCCGTGAGCGCGAGCGGCAAGCCCATCCCTCCCCCTCCCGGCATGCGGCCTCCACTGTCGCCGAGCGGCCGACCAGTGCCGCCCCCGCCCCGATCGTCGACGGGCCGCCCCATCCCACCGCCTCCTGGCCAGGGGGGCCGCACCACGCCGGCCGGCCGCCCCGCCGGCGGCGGCGGAGGAGCCGGGCGGCCGGCAGGCGGTGGCTATGGCGGCCCGCGGCCCGGCGGCGGCGGTGGCGGGCGGCCCGCGGGCGGTGGCTTCGGAGGCCGAGGCCCGGGTGGCGGCCCAGGCGGATTCGGAGGCGGCGCCCCTGGTCGCGGCGGTCCCGCCCAGGCGGGCACCCGCGGCGGGCCGGGCGCAGGTGGCGGACGGGGCCGGCCTCCCCAGCGGCGGCCGCGGCGCCGGCGGCGCAACATGGAGGAGCTCGAGCCCACCACCCTCACCACCTACACGCCCTCCAACGCCCCGGTCCCCGAGGGCGAGACCATCATCGAGCGGGGATCGACCGCCCAGGACGTCGGGCCCAAGCTCAACCGCTCGGCCGGTGACGTGGTGCGCTTCCTGCTCCTCCAGGGTGAGATGGTGACCGCCACCCAGTCGCTGTCGGACGACATGATCGAGCTGTTCGCGGCCGAGCTGGGCGCGACCGTGCACCTCGTCGATCCCGGCGAGGAGAAGGAGGCCGCCCTCCAGGCCAAGTACTTCGACGACGACGACGAGGGCGACGAGGCCCTGCAGCGGCCGCGCCCCCCGGTCGTCACGATCATGGGTCACGTCGACCACGGCAAGACGCTGCTGCTGGACCGCATCCGCCAGACCAACGTCGTGGCGGGCGAGGCCGGCGGCATCACCCAGCACATCGGTGCCTACCAGGTCGAGAAGGACGGCCGGACGATCACGTTCATCGACACGCCCGGTCACGAGGCCTTCACGGCCATGCGCGCCCGCGGCGCGGAGGTGACCGACATCGTGGTGCTGATGGTGGCCGCCGACGACGGGGTCATGCCCCAGACGGTCGAGGCCATCAACCACGCCAAGGCCGCCGAGGTCCCGATCCTGGTCGCCATCAACAAGATCGATCGCGAGGACGCCGACCCGAACCGGGTGATGCAGCAGCTCTCCGAGCACGGGCTGGTCCCGGAGCGGTGGGGGGGCGACACGATCATGGTCGAGGTCTCGGCCCTCCAGAACCTGGGCGTCGACGACCTGCTCGAGCAGCTGCTCGTGGTGGCCGAGGTCGAGGAGCTGACCGCCAATCCCGAGGGGCGCGCCCGGGGCACCGTGCTCGAGGCCAACCTCGATGTCGGCCGGGGCCCTGTGGCCAGCGTGATCGTCGAGGACGGGACCCTGCGCGTCGGCGACCCGATCGTGGCCGGGGCGGCCTGGGGCAAGGTCCGGGCCCTGATTGACGACACCGGCGACCAGATCAAGGAGGCGACGCCCTCCATGCCCGTCCAGGTGCTCGGCTTCAGCGACGTGCCCAACGCCGGGGACGAGCTCCGTGTCACGGCCGACCAGGGCACGGCCCGGACCATCGGGGAGGCCCGGGAGCAGCGCTACCGCTCCGCCGGGTACGCCCCGACGCCGTCGGCCACTCCCGGCGCCAAGCTCGAGGACATCTTCGAGCAGATCCAACGAGGCGAGACGGCGACGCTCAACCTCATCCTCAAGGCCGATGTCCAGGGCTCGCTGGAGGCTCTCACCGAGAGCCTGCGCAAGCTGGAGCGCGACGAGGTCAAGCTCAGCTTCGTGCATCGGGCCGTCGGTGGCATCACCGAGAACGACGTGCAGCTGGCGGCCACCTCCAACGCGACCATCATCGGCTTCAACGTGCGGCCCGACCGCAAGGTCCGCGAGCTGGCCGGCGCCAGCAAGGTCGAGGTCAGGACCTACGAGATCATCTACAAGGTGCTCGAGGAGATCGAGGCTGCCATGGTCGGCATGCTCGCCCCCGAGTACGAGGAGATCGTCACGGGCGACGCCGAGGTGCGGGCCATCTTCCGGGTGCCCCGGGTCGGCAACGTGGCCGGCTGCTACGTCCGCAACGGGGTCATCACGCGAGGCTCCAAGGTTCGCTTCCTCCGCGACGGCGTCGTCATCTGGAAGGGCTCGATCACGTCGCTCAAGCGGGTCAAGGACGACGCGCGCGAGGTGGCCGCCGGCTTCGAGTGCGGCATCGGCCTGTCCGACTTCCAGGACCTCAAAGAGGGCGACGTCATCGAGACCTTCGAGGAGCGGGAGATCCCACGCACGTAGCGGCCCTGTCGGTCGAGCTGCATCTGCCCCAGTCCCGGTCGCTCAAGGCCAAGCGGGCCATCGTCAAGCCCATCGTCGAGGGAGCCCGCCACCGGTACGCCGTCGCGGCGGCAGAGGTCGACCACCAGGACAAGTGGCAACGGTGCCAGCTCGGGATCGCCGCCGTGGCCGGCTCGGCCGGTCACGTCGCCGACGTGCTGGACCAGGTGGAGCGCTGGGTGTGGTCCTTCCCGGACGTCGAGGTGCTGTCGATGGAGCGGCGGTGGCTGGACGGCGGGTCGTGAGCCACCGATACCCGCGCACCGCCCGGGTGAACGAGTTGCTCCGTGAGGTGGTCGCCGAGACCCTGGAGCGACTCGCCGATGCCGACGAGCGGCTGGCGCTGCTGACGGTGACCGGCGTGGACGCCGAGCCGGACCTGCGCAGCGCCAAGGTGTACCTGAGCTCGCTGCCCGACGACGCCGGCGAGGCCCTGGGCGAGCATCGCAAGAGCCTGCAAGCGGCCATCGGCCGCCAGGTGCGCCTGAAGCGCACGCCCCAACTTTCCTTCGCGGCCGATCCTGCGGTACTCATGGGGGAACGGATAGAAGAGGTGCTGCGCCAGGTGCGAGCAGCCGGGGACGGCGAAGTCAGGGACAGCGAAGTCAGGGAAAGCACGGTTGGGGACAGCGAGAGGGACGATGCAACCGATTGACGATCTCGAGGCGGCCGCGGCGGCCATCGGAGCCGCCGGCGTGGTCGCCATGGCCTGCCACGTCGACCCGGACGGGGACGCGCTCGGCTCCATGCTCGCCCTGCACCATCTCTGCCGGTCTCAGGGCAAGGCGTCGGTGGCGTCGTGGCCGGAGCCGTTCGGTTACGCCCCCCACTACCGGTTCCTGCCGGGGCTGGACCTGGCGACCAAGCCCTCGGACTTCCCGGAGGAGCCGGCCGTCATGGTCACCTTCGACTGCGGGGCGCTCGATCGCCTCGGCAGCCTCCGGGCCACCGCGGCCCGGGCTGCGACGCTGATCGTGCTCGACCACCACCTGACCAACGAGCGCTACGGCACGATCAACGTGGTGGACCCCGGCGCCGCGGCCACAGCCGTGGTGGTGCGCCGCCTGGCGTCGCGCCTGGGCTGGCCGCTCACCCGCGACGCGGCCATCTGCCTCTATACCGGGCTGGTCACCGACACCGGCCGGTTCCAGTACGGCAACACCACGCCGGAGGTGTTCGCCCTCGCCCACGAGCTGAGCTCGTTCGGGCTGCCGCTGGCTGACATGACCCGCAAGCTGTTCGAGGAGCACCGCTTCGCCTACCTCCAGCTGGTGGCCGCCTGCCTGGCCCGGGCCGAGCTCGACCGCGAGCTGCGCTTCGTCGCCACGTGGGTCACGGCCGCCGACCTGTCCGCCTACGACGTCGACCTGGACGAGACGGAGGGGCTGATCGACCTGGTGCGGCGGGCTTCGGAGGCCGAGGTGTCGTGCGTCCTGAAGGAGACCCCCGGTGGGGTGCGGGTGTCGTTGCGCGCCGTAAGCGACCGCGACGTCGGCGCCCTGGCCGCCAGCTTCGGCGGGGGCGGCCACCGGTTCGCGGCCGGGTTCACGGCGGCCGGGCCCATCGAGCGGGTGCTCGGCGCCGTGCGCGCCGCCTTGGCCGAGGGATGAGCTCCCGCCGGGCCGGCGGCGCCGGCGCGGCGCTCGACGGCCTGGTGGTGGTCGACAAGGAGGCGGGCTGGACCTCGCACGACGTGGTGGCCAAGTGCCGCGGCGTCTTCCAGCAGCGGCGCGCCGGGCACGCCGGCACCCTCGACCCGGACGCCACCGGCGTGCTCCTCGTCGGCCTGGGCCGGGTCACCCGCGTGCTGAGGTACCTCACCGCGCTCCCGAAGACGTACTCGGCGGAGATCGTCCTCGGCGTGGCCACGTCGACCCTCGACGCCTCCGGCGAGGAGGCCGGGCGCTGGGACATGGGAGGCGTCACCCTCGACGCGGCCCGGCGGGCCGCGTCGGCGCTCACCGGCGACATCCTCCAGGTCCCGCCGATGGTGTCGGCGCTCAAGGTCGGCGGAAGGAGGCTGCACGAGCTGGCCCGGGAGGGCATCGAGGTGGATCGGCAGCCGAGGCCCGTCACCGTTCACCGCTTCGACCTCTCAGCGGGACCAGAGGCCGCCGTGCTCCTGGCCACGGTCACGTGCTCGTCGGGCACCTACGTGCGGTCCCTCGCCGCCGACCTCGGCACCGCCCTCGGCGGGGGTGCTCACCTCCGGCGCCTGCGCCGGGTGTCGGTCGGTTCCTTCGGGGTCGACCGCGCCACCCCCGTCGGGGGACTGGGCGCGGCGGCGGTGCTCACGCCGGCAGACGCCCTGCGCGACTACCCGTCGGTCACGGTGGACGCGGGCCTCGCTGGCCGCGTCGTGCACGGGGCGGTCCTGCCGGGCGACGCCTTCGGCCCGGCCCCCCCAGGCGCGGGGCCGCGGGTCGTGCTCGACGGCAGCGGCGCCGCCCTGGCCGTGTACGAGCCCGCCGCCGACGGGGGCGACCGGCTCAAGCCCTCGGTCGTGCTCGCCGGCTGAGGCCGCGCCTCCCGGTAGCCTCAGCCGCGATGGAGGTGATCCGCGACCAGGCGTCGTGCCCGCGGCCGGCCGGGGGCTGCGTGGTGACCATCGGCGCATACGACGGCGTGCACCTGGGCCACCGGGCGCTCATCGACGAGGTGAAGCAGCGGGCCACGCACCTCGGGTCGGCCACAGCCGTGGTGACCTTCGACCGCCACCCGGCCACCGTCGTGCGCCCCGATTCCGCCCCGCTCGTGCTGACGGACCTCGACCAGAAGCTGGAGCTGCTCGACAGCACCGGGATCGACTACGCCCTGGTCCTCACCTTCGACGACCGCCGGGCCCGGGAGCCGGCCGAGGCCTTCGTCACCGGCGTCCTCGTCGACTGCCTGGCGGCCCGGGCCGTGGTCGTCGGCCACGACTTCCACTTTGGTCACAACCGGCGGGGCAACGTCCAGATGCTCACGAGCATGGGGAGCGAGTACGGCTTCGACGTGCTCGGCCTTACGCTCTTGGCCCAGGGCCGGGAGCCGGTTTCCTCGACGCGCATCCGCAGGCTCCTCGCCGACGGTGAGGTGGAGGAGGCAGCCCTGCTGCTGGGGCGGCCCCACGAGGTCCGGGGCCGGGTCGTGGCTGGCGACGGCCGGGCCCGGGACTGGCAGTTCCCGACCGCCAACATCGACGTGGCGCCCGACGTCTGCCTGCCGGCCGACGGGATCTACGCCGGCTGGTACCAGCGCCCCGACCGGACCGTCCTGGCTGCGGCCATCTCTCTCGGCACGCGGCCCACCTTCTACGAGCGCGCCGAGCGCTCGCTGCTCGAGGCCCACCTGCTCGACTTCGCCGAGGACCTCTATGGGGAACCGGCGCGGGTCCGGTTCGTGCGGCGGCTGCGGCGCGAGGAGAAGTTCGGCTCCGAGGGGGAGCTCGTCGAGCAGATCCGCCGCGACGTGGAGGAGACCCGCCGCGTGCTCGCGAGATGAACGGGCCAGGACCCGCTGTCCCTTCTTGAGCCCGCGGGTTCTCAGTCCTCGGCCGGCCGGCGGGAGCGGGCCCGCTCCTGCTTCCGCTCGCTCTGATGGTGCTTCTCGTCGAGCCGGCGACGCCTGGCCGCCGCGGTCGGCCGGGTCGCGACCCGCACGGGCTCGGACCGCAGGCCGTCGGCCAGCCGGCGGCGCAGGCGCTCGAGGGCCAGCTCGCGGTTCCTCAGCTGGGAGCGCTCGTCGGATGCCACCACCCGGACCGTCGGCCCGAGCCGCTCCAGCAGCCGGGACCGCTGGCGGGGCCCCAGAGAGGGAGAGCCCAGCACGTCGAAGCGGACCTCGACGCGGGTGTTGGAGGTGTTGGCGTGCTGGCCGCCCGGCCCGCCGCTGCCGCTGAAGCGCCACGTCAGCTCGTCGAGGGGCACGGCGCACGACCGCGAGACCCGCAGATGGCGATCTTCGGTGCCGGCCACGGATCAGACGCTACTCACCGGCGGTGGTACCCTGGCCGGAGTCAAACCGGCGACACCCAAAACGTGACAACGAGGACGTTCTCACCCCCGATGCCCGACAAAGCGGCCACGATCACCACCTACCGTCTCCACGACTCCGATACCGGGTCGCCCGAGGTGCAGGTGGCGATCTTCTCCGAGCGGATCAACCATCTCACCGAGCACCTCAAGATGCACAAGGGCGACCACCACACTCGGCGGGGCCTCATGAAGCTCATCGGGAAGCGTCGCCGGCTCTTGAACTACGTCCGGGACAACGACGTCGAGCGCTACCGGGAGCTCATCGCCCGGCTCGGCATCCGCCGGTAAGCGGTACCCCAAACTGTCGAGCGGCCCCCGGGCCGCTCGGTCCATATCTGCATGCTGCGGCGGTGCGAGCCGGTCAGCTGCCAGTCGCCGAGTACCCACCTGGGGGGTGTTCGACCACTGGGAACTGGCCCCGCCACCGCCCCGACCAAAGGAGCACCATGGCTGATGCCATCTCCGTGTCCGGGCCGATCACTGCCACGGACAAGACACTGTCATTCGAGACCGGGAACCTGGCCCGGCAGTCCCAGGGCGCGGTGGTCGCGTCCATCGGCGACACCGTCGTCCTGGTGACCGCCAACGCCGCCAAGGGGGTACGGGAGGGAATCGACTTCTTCCCGCTCACGGTCGACGTCGAGGAGCGGATGTACGCCGCCGGCAAGATCCCGGGGTCGTTCTTCCGGCGGGAGGGCCGACCCACCGACCAGGCCATCCTCACGTGCCGGCTGATCGACCGTCCCCTTCGGCCGTCCTTCGCCGACGGGTACCGCAACGAGACCCAGGTGGTCGCCACCATCATCGGCGCCGACCAGGAGAATCCCCACGACGTGCTGGCCATCAACGCGGCGTCGGCCGCCCTGATGCTGTCTGGCATTCCCTTCGACGGGCCGATCGGCGCGGTTCGCCTGGCCTTCTCCACCGAGGGCGAGTGGATGCCGCACCCCACCTACCAGGAAGGCGACCGCTCCACCTTCGAGCTGGTGGTGGCCGGGCGCCAGGTAGGCGACGACATCGCCATCATGATGGTCGAGGCCGGCGGTACCGAGGACGCCTGGCACTACTACGAGGCCGGTGCGCCCCACGTGACCGAGGACGTCATCGCCCGGGGCCTGGACGCGGCCAAGACCTGGGTCCGGGAGTCGATCGAGCTCCAGCGCCAGCTCGTCGAGCAGGCCGGCCGGGGCGAGCCCGTCCCCTTCGAGCCCCAGGTCGACTACGGCGACGACGTGTGGGGCCGGGTGAGCGAGGCGGGGGTCGAGCTGCTCACCCGGGCGGTGGCCATCGTGGAGAAGGCGGCCCGCAACGCGGCCATCGACGAGGCGACCGCGACCATCGCCGGCCAGCTCGGCGACGACCTCGCCGGTCGGGGCGGGGAGATCAAGGCCGCCGTGCGGGCGCTGACCAAGAAGCTCGTGCGCAAGCGCATCGTCGAGGACGGGGTCCGCATGGACGGGCGGGGGCCCACGGACATCCGGTCCCTGTCCGCAGCCGTCGGTGTCATCGCCACCGCCCACGGCTCGGGCCTGTTCGAGAGGGGGGAGACGCAGGTGCTCAACGTGACGACCCTGGGCATGCCCCGCATGAACCAGCTGCTCGACACCATCGGCATCGACGACAGCAAGCGCTACATGCACCACTACAACATGCCTCCGTACGCCAACGGGGAGACGGGCCGGGTCGGCAGCCCCAAGCGCCGCGAGATCGGCCACGGCCTGCTCGCGGAGCGGGCCCTGCTGCCCGTCGTCCCCAGCCAGGAGGAGTTCCCCTACACGCTCCGCCTGGTGAGCGAGGTGCTGTCGTCCAACGGCTCCACGTCGATGGCCTCGGTGTGCAGCTCGTCGCTGTCGTTGATGGACGCGGGGGTGCCCATCAAGGCGCCCGTCGCGGGAATCGCCATGGGCCTGGTGTACGACGGCGGGAAGTACCTGACCCTGACGGACATCCTGGGCGCCGAGGATGCGTTCGGCGACATGGACTTCAAGGTGGCCGGGACCGCGGAGTTCGTGACGGCCCTCCAGCTCGACACCAAGATCGACGGGCTGCCGGCCGAGGTCCTGGCCGCCGCCCTGGCCCAGGCCAGGGACGCGCGCCTCCAGATCCTGGACGTGATGGACCGGGCCATCTCCAAGCCCCGCTCCGAGGTGCGGGA
>WNFC01020502.1_pt1 | contig 10896 bp, 13 predicted proteins | sample 5400541 | NCBI WGS metagenome assembly WNFC01 (sample SAMN13153342, study PRJNA577476) | soil metagenome | isolation source: 120 cm saprolite under Douglas fir tree site 2 hole 2 replicate 1 | place: USA:California | collected 2015-04-18
CATGAAGCTCACGGTGGTGGTGCCCACGGCGCGCGACGAGAGCAGTGATGTGGTCAAGACGGCGTTGACGTAGAGCCGCATCACCGCGCCGTCGTACGTAATTACAAGGTGTGTCCAGATGTTCGCGACGAGTGGGAATCCGGACTGGAGGCTGTCGGCGATGTTGCCGGAATCGACGCGGTTGAAGAAGATCGAGCCGTTGTTGTGGCCCATGAACCAGGCGCCGATCGTCGTGCTTTCCTTCCCGACAATCCGCCGTGAGGTCGCGTCGACGGTCGTCGGGTTTACCCAGCATTCGGCGCTGAAGTTGGCGGTGCCGGTGAAGCCGTAGTTGTTGCCCATGTCGACTTTGTCGCCGTTGGTGCCGCCGAGGTCGCCGTCGAAGCTGTATGCGGTGTTCGGATCGTTTTTGATTCCGCCGGTCGCGCCGAGTGTCGGTGTGTTCGGGGAACCGGGGATGGTGCCGTTCACGGCTCCTGTCTCGTCGACGGCTATCGCCGATCCGAGGGTTTCGCCGAACCGCCAATACGACTGGAGCGAGCTTTCCGACCTGAGTAGGCCCGGGTAGGCGCTCACGACAGGCGTTCGCCGGCGTCGTTGTTCTCCACTCGACGCGGGGTGCCCGGGTATGGGGCCGCCAGGATCCCGAGCGCGTAGGTGCCGTCCGGCTGCTCCGTCAACCAGACGCCTTCGCACTCAACGATGCGACCGGGCGCCGACAGGTTCGCGAGGTTGTCGCGGCCTATTCGGAGCGTGATGTCGACGGTCTCGAGGTCGTCGCCTTCGGCGAGGTCGATCGCTCGAGTAGAAGACGCCGTAGAAACCGTGCGCTGAGACCGCTTCAGTCGAAGCTTCCGGCTAGAAGTGTCTGCTCTCGCCACTCAGAACTCGCGCTCGACGATGCCTCGGGTGATGCTTCCACGCCCGCGGCTGCTCTTGCTCCTCCACGGCATCGGCGCGCGGCGGCCAGGCTCCTCGTCGCTCTCATCTTCACGCGCGCGCGCGCGACCGACTCGCGAAACTCGCAAAACCTTTTTTTGGGTGTCGGATTTCGCCTGCTCCGCAAACCCCTCTCCCGACTGCGGAAACTGCGAAAACCCTGCGGCCTCACCTGTTTCGAACCTGTTCTGAGGCTCCGCCAATCCGGGCTCGTAGCTCGATTTAGCTCGATTTCGCTCGATCTCCGCAAACCCCGTGTTCGGCTCCGGGAACTCCAAAAACTCCATCTCTGCCCCTTCACTGCTCTGAGCGTCCGCAAACCCCTCCACCGACTGTAAAAACCCCTCGGCCTGAGCGACGGCCTCAGCGAAGAGGACGTAGCGCGTTGTCGCGCGTCGTCGCGGGTCGCGGCCCTCGCCTCGAGCGCGCCACTCCCAGCCGGTCGAGGGTGCGACGCGGGCGCGCCGGCAGGCTTCCTCGAAACTGACGCCGAGCCGGATCCCGTCGCAGATCGTCAGACGGACATCGCCGGTCAGCTTCGACGGACGCGCCATCAGTAGCGGGCCGCCGCTTGGGATTCAGTGGGTACGCCGCCCGCCGGTGCGACAGCGGCCCGCCACCTTTCAATGGTGTGGCTGATCGTTCGGGTTCGCAGCACTATTTCGCGAACTGCGTCCGCTCGCTCGCGTACCTCGTCGCGGTGAGTTGCGGCCCACTGGACGTGCTCGGTGAACTCGTCGGCGTCGCGGGCAAACAGCACCGGGGTGTCACGCCACTCGGCGTAGTTCGGCATGTCCTGGACGATCGGGAGTGCGCCGGCCATCGCGTACTCCATGAGCTTGAGGTCGGAGCGGCCACGGTTGTAGGGGGTGTCTGTGAGCGGCATTAGGCCGACGTCGAACTGCTCCGTGAGGGTCCCGCGGTATTCGGCGTAGCTCGGCGTGTACGGCGCTAGGGCATAGGGGAAGTTCCACCCGGCCGGCGCTCTTCCGATGCCGTACAAAACGACATGTAGGTCTTCCTGCACATCCTGCGCACTTGCCCATTGGAGCGCTGGTCGGATCAGCTCGAGCGAATCCTCATGTCCGGGGCCACCCGCGTAGCCAATGGCGAAAACGTCAGGTCTGATCGGGATCGTCGACTCCCATTGGGTTGGGTCGATCGAGTTCGAGACGACGAATACCTCTTTGGCGCCGGAGTCGCAATAGACGTCGGCGAGCGCGGGGGACGCAACCGTCACAGCATCGGCCGCCCGGATCATGGACGCGTATTTGGATTGCCAGGTCGCGGCCTCGGAGGCCGTCATCGGCCCCCAGCTCATTTGGAACAGCATGACGCTCACAAAATGCTTTGCGTCGGCGGCAAATAGGTTCGCGTCGCTGTCGATCACTACGCGCCCGCCGTCACGCTGCGTTCGGCGCATCATGGGCTCCAGGAGGAGTGGATTCGCGGTACTCGGGATGAGGACTGTTCCGCCGGGGGTTGTTGCCCACGGCGGCTTCTCCCATGGAGGGAGGTACTTGCCAACATATGTGGGTTCCACGACCGTGGCCGAGAGGTGTCGCATCGGCATCCGCAGCCGGACCTCTAGGCTCGCATCCATCTCGCCGCTGCGGCCCAGGAGCGCGCCGCCCGCGAGGGCCGCTGCCCCGCCCAGGAGGAAGCCGACCATCTAGAGACCTCCGGCGTCCAAGCAGAGGGGATCGTTCGGCATCTCGGTCGCCTCCTTGCGGTAGAAACAGCGGTAGAAGATCGGCTGCGCGTGGCTGCGGCAGGCGGCCGCGCTAGATGTTGGGCTTCTCACGTCAGGATCCACACCTAGCCGAGGAAGCCGCGGGTGAACGCGAAGCGGGGGCGGTAACTGACGCTCCCTCCGATCCCGAACGTGCCCCCATGGAACTTGATGTCATAGCTAGTTGCGATGACGACGCGGCTGAACGCCACGACGTCAAAGCTCTGCGCCGTCGAGATAACCGGGAAGTCGCCGAAGTGGACGATCCGAGCGTCTCCGACTTGGTTCGCTGGCGAGTTGTAGGGGGCTCCGGCGGCGAAGCCTCCTAAGAACATGCGGCGGTTGATCGAGTCGGCAACGAACTGGGGCGCGAGCGTCCTCGTCCAGTTGCCGACGCTCGGCCACACGGCTCCCATCGGCACGACGCCGGCGTCTCCGCCAACAGGAAGGACGGCTACCCCCCCGCATTCCAGGACGGGTGAGGCGATTCCCATGTTCGTTGTCGCGGTGCCCGCCCAGAGGCGAACGGTCGTGATGGTGCTCGCACCGCCGCCTGATCCGGCCGCGGGAGGGATTGAGTGTTCGCCCAGATCGAGGAGCTGATAGCCGGACGGGAACGAACTGTACGAACCGCTGCCTTGCGAGATCAGCGTCGCCACAGGGTTGTGGCTTCCGAGTGGAGTGGAGATGTCGCCCCCGGCGTTTGCGAGCGCCTGATCCGCGATGATCTGCCAGGGGATGCCGTGGCTCGGCTCGGTCCGCATAAATGCGAGGAGGCGGAACCGTCCACGGTAGGCGGGCGCGTCGTTGAGCCTGAAGCACGCGAATGGTTGGAAGCCGGCGAGTCCGTTCGTGTTGGCGTTGCTTCCCATTGAGGTCGGAGACCATTCGATGTCGAGCCGCATACCCTGGGGTCCGAACACATCGGTGCGGTGGGTCGCGCCGGCGACCCGAGCATCGCGACCTCGGCCAGGCCGGGCACATCGCCGATCACTGATCCCTGGTTCCAGGAGAGCGAGAAGGCAATGCCGCTGGCGGCGGCGGCCGATGCGAGCAGGATCTTCGTCGGCATGTACCCGAACGGCTTGACGTCGAGGACGAGGTCGGCGTCACGCCTCGCCGCCCGCTGCATGAATGGGCTATAGGCGCGGGGCGACAGTCGACCGTCGAGGATGTCGAACCGGATCGCCGTGGTTGCGTTCTGCGGTAGGAGGTCGATGTAGCCGGCGCTCGGATGCGCGGGTTTGCGGACGAGCTGCCGCAGGAAGTTCTCGAGGCCGTTGACCCCACCGGGGCCCGACCACGCTGATGCGAGCCGGAGAGGGAAGTGGAACTGGCGGATGTTGGACTCGTCGAAGGCGAGGGCACCGCCCTCGGCGATCGAGTTCTGGGCGTAGGTGTCTTTGAAGAGCGCGCCGAAGTCGAAATCGATGCCCTCAGCCGCGATCGTGTAGGAGGCGAGATCAAGGGTCGTCGGGCCCGGCGCCGCAACACCCCAGCCAAGGTTCCCGGTGATGTTCCAACTGTCAGGCATCGCTCAGCCAGTTGCCGACTGGGATTGCTCCATCACAGCGAACTCCTCAATCAAGACGAGGTGCTCTTCGAGCTCCGTGAGGTAGTCATCCCAATCCCAGCCTTTTGCTTTCACCAGCTGGCCGAGGCTGTCTCCGGTGATTCCGACCAGACAAAGGACGAGCGATGCAAGGCGCTCCGAGTCGACGTCGTCGAGAACCCTCCGGGTCTCGGCAACCGGATCCGGACCCATGCTGGCCCCGATGAGACGGAGCGCAGCGTCTCGCGCCCATTCAGTTGAGTCGGCCATCTCAGTAGACCCCTCGGTAGAAGGCGCACGGGACGCTCCTACAGGCCTCAGGCGCGCGAGAAGCGATCGTTCCCGAGACCATCAGAAGTCAGTCATTCAGGGCCTCCGGGGGACCCTCGGCGCCGCTGCAGGAAGGTCAACCGCGCGAACTGCCGAGGGCCAAGGAGCCCCGAGAGGCGAAGAGGCCGCGATGCCAGAACGGCCTCCCCCTCGACCGACGAATGGACGACGCCGGCCAAGTCGCTAGTCCTGCTCGAGCGCCTGGAGCTCGGCGTCGACTTCGGCCTTGCGGCTCAAGATCTCCGCGCGTTTCCCTTCGCGCTCGATCTCGACGAGCTCCTTATCGAGCGCGGCCACTTTCTTGTCGAGCTGGGCGCGGCTGAGGGGCGACCACTCGTGCTCGGGGTGGGGGGCGGCCGCCTGGTCGATCCCCGCGTGGATCATCTTCACGAACTCCGGTTGGGTGAGCGCCCAGCACGCGGCGAGGTCGAGGAGGCCGGCTCCGTGAGTTGTGTGCCGGCCTGGGGTCTCCGCGGTGAGGAACGTCGTCGCCGCGAGCGACAACTGCTGCTTCACATGCGCGTCCGTCTTCTCGATGAGCGCGTCGGCGCTGCGATGGACGTCGTCCTTGAGGAACCGGTTGCCGCGGAGCAGGCGCGACCGCTCCTCGATGATCTCTTCCCGGCTTCTCATCTGATCTCCCGTTTCGGATTGATCGCGTCCTTGATCGCTTGCCGGATCGCCGTCCTGTAGGCGGCCGCGTCGTACTCGGTCACGCCCTTGTCATGCAAGATGTTGAGCGCCTCGCGGCCCAGACCCCTCGCACCGAGGAGAGCGACACCGACCGGGAGCGGATTCCCGAGCCGGCCGAGTTCCTCGTTGATAATCGCCTCGATGTCGACGACGTCCGAGCCGACCCGCTGGTGCGTTCCGAGCGTTCGGTGGCCGGCGGCCCGGTGGGTCGCTTCCATGTCGGAGTGCACCATCCGCTCGACCTTGTCGGCGAAGATTTCGGCGTCGTAGTCGAGATCTTTGAGCGCTTGCACATAAGCCGCGGCGTCGTCGGCGTCCCCACCGCGGCGCGCAACAAGCTCCTTAGCCTGCTCGGCGACGTTGCCACCGATCGTGGACGCCTTCGCGTATCGCTCAAGCTCGGACTCCTCGATTCGGATCGGCGCTCGCTCGCCGGTGCCGAGGCGCACGGCTCGAACCTGTCCGGTGCTGATCTTTCGGTACATCGTCCCCCTGGTCACGCGAAGCCGCTTAGCCGCTTCGTCGGGGGTCAAGAGGTGGTCCATAAGCCCGTCCCGAAGACGACTTCGGTAGAAGGTGGCCGACCGCGGCGGAGCCTCGCCGGTCGCGCCGGAACATGACCTTCTCGCCGCGCGGTTTCGCTATGGCAAAAGTGTGCGAGAGGCGCTAGGAGCGGTTCTGTCGGGCGCCGGCTATGTGCCGCGCCGTGTCCTTGGGTACGCCCGTCTCCTCCTGAATCTCGCTCCAGGAGCGTCCTTCATTTCGCAGCTTCTTCACGAGGTCCCGCGTCTGTGCCTTGTGCTTCAAATGCCGTCCTGGCTTAGACGAACATTTCAGCTTCCAGTTGCGGCGCGCCTTTCCGGACCAGCCGTTCTCGAGCAGCTTGGCGAAGTACTTCAGCGGCTGGCGGGCTCGATGTCGCTTGCGATCTTCCTCCCATTCCCATCGCTTGTGGTGCGTCGGGCAGCAGAAGCGTCCCTCACCTTTCTTGATCCGCGAACCGCATATGAGACCGAGCGGCTCGCCGCACCACTCGCAGTGCCGGTCCTCGGCGGGATAGATCGTCAGCGCTGCCGCGATCTTCCAGCGCGCCTTCAGCGGGACGATCCGCCCCATCGCGGTCTGGCTCATCTTCCGGCGCGTCTCAGGAGTGTGCCGGCGGCCAAGCCATGCGCGGTGGTGGTGTTCGCCGCTCATCGCCGCGCTCATCTTCTCGCGGGTCTCTGGCGAGTGGCGACGGCCCATCCATCTGTGCTCGCCGCAGCGATGGGTCGGCCCGATCGCGATGCGCTCGCAGCCTTCGTAGCAGCACGTGAGAGCGGCGAGGTCCTTCTCGAGGGCGGCCGGGACAAACAGGAAGCCGCCGGAGCTCGTCCGCTCGAACCGGACGCGGCCTTCTGACGGCGGCGTCTCTAAGCATCGCTCGCGTGAACCCATACGACTGTGCGGCCTGCCGAAGGCTCAACCTGTCGGCGTCGGGTGTTACCGTGGCCCGCGAGGGTCGCTCTGCACTAGCGGCCTTCATTTCGTTGCGGGGACCTTATGGCTCGCATCGGACGAAGACCTCCCCGCACACTTTTGCCATGGCGCTTAACTGGAGTTCGGCGCGCGCCGCCGCTATCCATGGTGGGTGGTGGCCGAGAGAGAGAACAAGAACAGCCAGAGCTTTGAGGAGCTCGTCGTCGTGTTCCCGTCGCTTCGCAGGTACGTGCTGCCTGAACTCCGTGCGGCTTACAACGAGAACCCGGCTGGCTTTGCGTACATCGCACGTGAGGTACTGCGAGAGGGGCGAAGGCCGGCGGCTCTCCTCGTCTGGCGCGTCAGACACGGCGAGCATCGCCACGTGCTCGAGAACCTGCCGCCTGGGTTGAGGCCTGATCTTTCTTCCCCCCACCACCACCAGCGCTTAATCATCGAAGAGTGCGCACATGGCTGCGGCGAGTCCGTATGCATCGACGACGGCGAGACCGCGATCCTGTGCCTCCGATGCCGTAGCGAGCTCGGCTACGAGGACGCGGCGTGAACGATCGCCTTCTCGACGCGAAGGAGGCCGCGGAGCTTCTCAACGTCCCGGTCGGCTGGGTCCGCGAGCAGACGCGCGCCGGCCGGATGCCGCACGTCCCGCTTGGCCGTTATCGCCGTTACCGCGAGTCCGACCTGCGCGCGTGGCTCGAGTCGCTCACGAACGGCGGCACGCCGGGGTGGAGGAAGCATCGACCGGCGCTCACGGAATGAGCTGTTCCAGTGGCCTTGGCTTCCGGCGCGGCCTCGAGCGCTCTTGTGCTCGAAATCCGTCGCGGGAACCGTTGAATCCGACCGCTGGAAGTGGGATGATGGGGCCATGGTTGCGTACACAGCCATCCTCTCTAAATGCCATGATCGCGCTGGCCTCCGGGCTCGCGTGTACGCGCGGTCTCGGAGGCCTTAGCGCAGGAAAGGGGCCAGCAATGGCTACCACCGTTCCTGTCGAAGGGCTGACCGAGCGAGAGGAGGCGTGATGGCGAGGACCATGCCCACCAAGTCGTTCAAGGAGAGCGTCTTCACGTTCGACGATGGGCTCGTCGCGTTCGACGCCTGGGGCCGATCGACCATAGTGATCACGATCCAGGCGCCCGCCGACGGCGACGAGGACGAGCGCCTCGATCTGCTTGCCGCGCGGCTGCAGGAGCTTGCGACCGCATGGGCCGAGCGCGACGATGGCTAGCCGACGTCAACGCGGCTCGGTCATTCCCTACAACGGGAAGCGCGGCGTCGTGTGGCGAATCAAGTACAGCGACGCGACCGGCCGCGCCAAGATGGAAACGATCGGCGCCGAACGTCACGGAATCACCCGGACCGACGCGGAGGCCACGCTGCGCAAGCGCCTGGTCGCTGTCGAGGAAGGATGGGAGAAACCGAAGCCGGTCACGTTCCGCGACTACCAGGCACGCTGGTTCGTCGAGCAGGAGCGGATGCGTCACTGGAAGCCGGCGACAGTCACGATCTACGCGAACGTCCTGAAGCGTCTGACATCGCAGTTCGGATCGATGCGGCTCGGTGAGATCCGGCCGCGTGACGTTGCCGCCTACGTCGCGGAACAGTCGAAGGTCCTCAGCGCCGCAACGGTTGGACGCGACGTGGGGGTCCTCTACGACGTGTTCAAGACGGCGTTGCGGGAGGAGCTGGTCGGCTCGAACCCGGTCGAGAATGCGAACCGGCCGCGCATCGAGGAGACGGAGTGGCGGATCCTGCAGCCGGACGAGATCCGTCGTGTCGCGCAGGCGTTCAAGGATCCGCAGGCGCGAACGATGTTCCTCACGCTCGCTCAGCTTGGGCTCCGGAAGTCGGAGCTGCAGGAGCTTCGGTGGCGTGACGTGTCTCTCGTCGAGAAGAGCCTCCGCGTCGTGAAGTCGAAGTCGAAGGCGGGCCGGCGGACGATCGCGATTCCGCCGCTGCTTCTCGGCGACCTCGAGCGGCACTATCAGCGGACCGCGCACAAGGCCGACGACGATCGGGTGTTCTGCCACGCGCAACGCGGCACCGTCTACTCGAAGGAGATCTGGATCCCGCTGTTCACGGCCGCGTTGAAGGCCGCGGGCATCAAGGGCCGCGTGCGGCCGTTCCACGATCTCAGACACACAGCGATCACGAACCGGGCGGCGGCTGGGCTAACCCCGATCGTGTTGATGTACGAAGCCGGCCACTCGAACATGGCGATCACGCAGCGCTACATCAACTGGGCCGGCGTCGTGTTCGCGGAAGAAGCCGCGCGAGCCGAAGGGCGAATGCGGGGCGCGGTTTCTACCGAACCGTCTACCGATCTGAGCGAACCTCAGAGCACCGAGCAAGACGCGGCTGGCTTGACAGCACGCGAGTAGCCCCACCGTCGCCAGATCCGGCGACCCTACACTTCCGGGGTGAAGAAGATCGCGCTTCTCGGCGCCACGGGTTCGATCGGGCGCCAGGCGCTGGAGATCATCGAGGCGCACCCTGGGCTCGAGCTCTGCGCCGCGGCTTCGGGCTCACAGCCGATCGAGGGGCTGGCGCCGCTGACGCAGGCCGGCGGGGATCTCACCGAGCTGCTCGAGCGGGCCGAGCCGGATCTCGTCCTGAACGCAGTGGTCGGCTTCGCCGGATTGCCGGCGACGCTGTGGGCGCTCGAGCGTGGCGTCGAGCTCGCGCTCGCGAACAAGGAGAGCCTCGTCGCCGCCGGAGAGCTCGCTCTCGCCGCGCAGGATCGTGGGGGCGGTCGCCTCATCCCTGTCGACAGCGAGCACTCGGGGGCCTTCCAGTGCCTTGAAGGCCGCCCAGTCGACCAGGTCCACTCGCTCGTACTCACCGCTTCCGGTGGACCGTTTCGCGGGCGGGTACATGACGAGTTGGAGGACGTCACCCCGGCCGAGGCGCTGGCGCATCCGACCTGGAATATGGGCCCGAAGATCACGGTCGACTCGGCAACCCTCGCCAACAAGGGTCTCGAGCTGATCGAGGCGCATTTCCTCTTCGGCCTCCCGTACGAGCAGATCGAGGTCGTCGTGCAGCCGACGTCGGTCGTGCATGCGCTGGTCCGCTTTCGGGACGGCGCGACGCTTGCACATCTCGGCTATCCCGACATGCGCGTGCCCATCTCGTACGCACTCACGTACCCGGAGCGCAGCGCCACCCCGATTTCGGCGCTCGATCTCGCCGGCGGCATGACCCTCGAGTTCGAGCCGCCCGACCTGGAGACGTTCCCGCTGCTCGCGCACGCGCGAACTGCCGGCGAGCAGGGCGGCACGTATCCCTGTGCGTTCAACGCAGCGAACGAAGTCGCTGTCGCGGCGTTCCTCGCCGGGCGGCTGCCGTTCCTCGCGATCGCGGACGTCGTCGCCGACGCGCTTGCAGCGGCCGAAGGCGTTGCGGCGCGCGACCTCGACGAGCTGTTCGCCGCGGATGCCGCTGCCCGCCGCCACGTCGAGGACGCCCTGAAAGTCGCATGAGCGTCGCTCGCTTTCAGCTCGCTCCCGTGAGGAACCCACAGGTTCGGGCTGGGGGAACCTCCCGGTTCCCCCAGACCCCCTCCACTGGTCCGCTTCGCGGACGAGACGCTGCGCGTCTTCCCTCACGAGCTCCCTTCTTTAGGGATCGCCTCAGCGCCCGCGGCGTGGCGACCGCCGCCGCGAACGCCGAGGAGAAAGAGCGGGGAAGCCTCCCGGTTTCCCCTTACGCCTCTTCCACCGCTCATCGACCGGGGACCCGCCGATGAGCATTTTCATCGCCATCCTCGGCCTCGCGGTCCTGATCCTTCTGCATGAAGCAGGGCACTTCTTCGTCGCGCGCGCCGTCGGGATGAAACCCCGTCGCTTCTACCTCGGCTTTCCACCGGCGCTCGTGAAGGTCGTGCGCAACGGGATCGAGTACGGGATCGGAGCGATCCCACTCGGCGGCTACGTCAAGATCCCCGGGATGCACCGTCCCGCTGCGTCCGACCTGGACGTGCAGCTGGCGCCGGCGCTCGGCGAGGATCCGAGCATCTTTCCGAAGGTGGCGCGCGTGAAGCGCGCGCTCGAAGCCGGTGATCTCGACGGCGCGCGGGACGCGCTTCCGGACCTCGACAGTGCGGTCGAGGAGGCGACCCTGAGTCCGGCGGCAGGAAGGGCCGCGCGCCGGTCGGTGGAGGAACTGCAGGACG
>WNFC01023739.1_pt1 | contig 10896 bp, 12 predicted proteins | sample 5400541 | NCBI WGS metagenome assembly WNFC01 (sample SAMN13153342, study PRJNA577476) | soil metagenome | isolation source: 120 cm saprolite under Douglas fir tree site 2 hole 2 replicate 1 | place: USA:California | collected 2015-04-18
GGGCTGGCGCGGTTCCGCGCGTCACTGGCATCGTTACCAGTCGGCTTATTTGCTTCTCGCCGGTCTCGCAACGCCGCTGGTTCTCTCCGTGCACACGGTGGTGAGCTTTGACTTCGCGATCGCCATCGTTCCCGGCTGGCACACCACGATTTTTCCGCCGTATTTCGTGGCCGGCGCCATCTATTCGGGCTTCGCCATGGTTTTGACTATCGCGATTCCCTTGCGCAAGGCTTACGGCCTCGAAGATTTCATCACCATGCGTCACCTGGACAACATGGCCAAGGTCATGCTGGCCACCGGGCTCATCGTCGCGTACGGCTATTTTTTCGAATTCTTCCTGTCGCTTTACAGCGGCAACAAATTCGACGTTTTCCTGGTCCAGCAGCGCCTCCACGGCCCTTACGCGCCGTTTTACTACGCGCTGATTCTGTGCAACATCCTGACGCCGCAACTGCTCTGGTCCTTCAAGATGCGCCACAACGTCGCCATTCTCTTCATCATGTCCATTGTCGTGAATATCGGGATGTGGCTGGAGCGCTTCGTCATTGTGGTCATCAGCCTGACCCGCGACTTCGTGCCTTCCGCCTGGGGCCGCTACAGTCCGACCTTCTGGGATTGGGCCACGTTCATCGGTACCATCGGCATGTTCGTCACCCTGCTCTTCCTTTTCGTGCGCGTTCTCCCGGCAATTTCCATCGCGGAAATGCGCGAACTGGTTGCAGAGACCTCTGAGGACGATAAATAATGCTGCACCGCTCCCATATCTACGGCGTGATGGCTGAGTTTGGGACACCCGACGACCTCATTCATGCCGTGGAAAAAGTCCGCGAGGCAGGCTATCGCCGTCTCGATGCCTACGCTCCCTTTCCCGTCGAAGGTCTTTCCCAAGCGCTCGGCCTAAAGCGCAACCTCGTGCCGGCCATTACTCTGCTCGGCGGCCTCGCCGGGGGCCTGGGCGGTTTTTGTTTTCAGTACTGGGCGGCGGCCATCACTTATCCGATGAACATTGGCGGCCGCCCGCTCAATAGCTGGCCGGCTTTCATTCCCGTCACCTTTGAGGTGACGATTCTCGGCGCATCGCTCGCCGCTGTTTTCGGTATGCTCGCCTTGAATGGACTGCCCCAGCCGCACCATCCGGTTTTCAACGTGCATCGCTTCTCGCATGCATCGTCGGACCGTTTCTTTGTTTGCATCGAGTCCCGCGACCCGAAGTTTCATCTGGCGGACACCGCGCGCTTCTTGCAGAGCCTCCATGCTCATCACGTTTCCGAGGTGTCGGATGATTAGAACCTCGGGCTGCCTCGTCGCCGCTTGTGCCGCTGTTTGCCTGGTTTTCGGCACCGGTTGCGACTATCTCCGGCAGGACATGGCCAACCAGCCGAAGAATAAGCCGCTTTCGCCTTCACCATTCTTCGAGGATGGCCGCTCGGGGCGCCCGCTCGTCGAAAATACCGTGGCGCGCGGTTCATTTGCCAACGACGAACTCTTCGTGCCGAAGGAATCGAACAATTTCCCGTTGCCTGTGAACCTCGAGCTTCTCGAGCGCGGTGAAGGGCGTTACCAGATTTTCTGCACTCCGTGCCACGGTCTGCAGGGTGACGGCAACGGCATGGTGGCCATGCGCGGCATGAAGCGTCCATCCAGCTATCATCAAGACCGTCTTCGCCAAGCAACCAACGGTTATATCTACGACGTTATGACCAACGGTTTCGGACAGATGCTAGGCTACTCGGCGCAGATTGCCCCGCGCGATCGCTGGGCGATCATCGCGTATATCCGCGCGCTGCAGCTCAGCCGCAACGCGAACGCCGCCGATCTGCCCGCGGAGCTCCGCGAGAAGCTGAATCAAAGCGGCCCGACTGGCGCGAAACCGTCCGGCGCAAAACCGGGCGGTGCCCAGAAGCCGGAAACAGGCAGCACGAATGATTCGACAGGAGGCAGCTTCTAATGGCTGCGCAGGAATTTCAGGCGCCGGAGAGCGTCGGCCGCCTTCAACAACGGGCGCTACTCATCGGTGGCGTAGCCCTGCTGGTTTCTATTCTCGGCGCCGTGCGCAAACCCGGGGATTTCTATCCGTCCTACTTGATGAGTTTCTTGCTGATTCTCGGGTTGACTGTGGGCTCGCTGGGCCTCGTGATGCTGCAGCATCTGACGAGCGGCCACTGGGGCATCATCATTCGCCGTCCGCTCGAAGCGGCCACGCGCACGCTCCCGCTGATCGCCGCGTTTTTTCTTCCCATCCTGTTTTTCGGAATGAAGTACCTCTACCGCGCCTGGCTCAGTCCGGATGAATTACAGAAAGCGCCGCTGTCGCAGTTTCAGCAGACTTATCTGACCAGCGGGCGCTTCCAGGTGCGCGCGGTTATCTATTTCGTCGTCTGGCTTTTGCTGATGTTCATCTTCAATAGTTTGTCGAAGCAACAGGACGCCAACCGCGAAGACCGCACCGTGCGCCTTCGCTTCAAGATGCTGGCCGGCCCGGGAATCATTCTTTACGTTTTTGTGATGACCTTTGCGGCCATCGACTGGGTGATGTCCCTGTCGCCTCACTGGGCCTCCACGATTTACGGTTTCCTGTTCGTCGCGGGACAGTTGATCTCCTCGATGTCGCTCATGATCGCGGTCGTCGTGCTTCTGGCGCGCACCGGGCCTTTCGCCAGCGTCCTGCAAAAGCGCCATCTGCACGACTTGGGAAAACTGCTCCTCGCTTTTGTGATGCTCTGGGCGTATTTCGATTTCTCGCAGCTCCTGATCATCTGGTCGGGAAACCAGCCGGAAGAGATCAGCTTCTATCGCACGCGGCTGTATGGCGGTTGGGGCGTCGTCGCGGTGATCGTGCTGGTATTCCATTTCTTCGTGCCTTTTTTCCTGCTCCTTTCGCAGGATGTGAAGCGCAACGCCAAAGTGCTCCCGAAGATCGCCCTCTGGCTTATCTTCATGCGTCTCGTGGATCTATTCTGGATGACGCGCCCGGAGTTCACTTCTCGTGCCGTGCCTACCTGGCTGGACGTTGTTTTGCCCATCGCGCTCGGCGGATTGTGGCTCGGCCTTTTCGCTTTCAATCTGAAGCAACAGCCGCTTCTTCCCCTCGGCGATCCGAAACTTGCGGAGGCCATTGAGCGCCATGAGCACTGAGTCCCAAAACTCGGGCCCGGAGCCGCGCCACACGGACGTCTCGTTCGAAGAGCGCGACATCAAGGCCAGCACCATCTATGGGTACCTTTTTGCCCTGGGTGTGGCGGTGGTTGCTGCCGCGGTGATTTGCGTTTACATCCTCCGCTTCACGACGAACTTTATGTCTTCCTTCGATACGCCTCCTCCGCCGTCTCGTGAAGCTCTTGGGAAGGATTATCGGATGATGCCGCCGGAGCCACGGCTGCAGGGCGTCCCTGGCCACGAAACCGATCCGCAGGCTGATCTGCGCAAGAAGAATCAGGAGGACGCCGAGGCCAATGAAAAGCTGGAGTGGATCGACAAATCCGGCGGCATCGCCCAGATTCCCGTCAAGGACGCCATGAAGATCATCGCCGAAAAAGGTTTGTCCGCCGCGCCTGTACAGGCGGAGAGGAAAAAGTGACGAGATGAAGAAAGCCCTCCATATCTTCGGGATTGCCGCGCTTTTGCTGGGGGCATGCTCTCTGCACGCCCAGACCATCCCCGGCAACGTCGGCCCGGCGGCTGCGACCATGCCCGCGGCTTTGCAAAGCGTGGGATTCGAGCCGCCGCTCAACGGGCCAATGCCGCTGGACCTCGCCTTCCGCGACGAAACCGGCCGCAGCGTTCAGCTCCGCGAGTATTTCGGGCAAAAGCCGGTGGTCCTCGCATTCGTCTATTACAACTGCCCGATGCTTTGCGATCAGGTCGAGCAGGGCGTCGTCGGCGTACTGCGCATGCTCTCGTTCAATCCCGGGCGCGACTATGAAGTTGTTTTCGTGAGCTTCGATTCGCGCGAGACGCCGGAAATGGCTGCAGAAAAGAAAAAGAAGGCGCTGCTTCATTTCCGCCGCCCGGAAACGGATTCCGGCTGGCATTTCCTCACCGGCTCGAAGGAATCCATTGAAGCCGCGGCCAAAGCCGCAAACTTTCGTTTCTCTTTCGATGCGAAAAACAATCTCTTCGCGCACGCCAGCGGCGTGCTGCTTCTTACGCCGGACGGCCACATCTCGCGCTACTTTTACGGCGTCGAATATCCCGGCCGCGACATGCGCCTCGGACTCGTGGATGCCTCCGCGGGAAAGATCGGCACGCCCATCGATCACGTTTTGCTGTATTGCTATCACTACGACCCCGCGGCCGCCACTTACAGCGCTTCGATTCTCAAGATTATCCGCCTGGGCGGGGTTTTGACCATTCTCTCGATTGTCGGAGGAATTTTGATTTCGCGCCGCCGCGAAACTTTGGCGGCGGCCCGGAATTTGCGCCAGCCGCTTTCCAGGGGTCTGGATCGAGGAGCCCACTAAGCCGTGCAGTCGCAATTGCCATTTTATCCGGAACAAGCTTCCAACTTCGCGCCGCAGGTGGACGCGCTCATGCTCTTCATCACCGCCATCTGCGTGTTCTTTGCGGCTGCCATCACTGCGGTGATCGTCATTTTCTTCTTTAAATTCCACCGCAAACAACCGAATGCCGTCGGTATTGCCTTCCACGGAGATTCGCGGCTCGAGGCCGCGTGGATTATCGTTCCGCTGATTCTGACGATGGCCATGTTCGGCTGGGGTGCGGTCGTCTATGTTGATTATCGCCACACGCCGCAGGACACGCTGGATGTTTACGTGATCGCCAAGCAGTGGATGTGGAAGGCGCAGCAGCCCAACGGAATTAAGGAAATCAATGAATTGCACGTACCCGTGGGCCGCAATGTCCGGCTGGTCCTCGCCAGCGAGGACGTGATTCACGACTTCTTCGTTCCCGCGTTCCGCGTGAAAATGGACGTGGTGCCGGGCCACTACAATACGATGTGGTTCCGTCCCACGAAGCCCGGACGCTACCACTTCTTTTGTTCACAGTACTGCGGCACGAACCATGCGCTGATGGCCGGCTGGGTTACCGTCATGGAGCCAACCGACTACGCCGCGTGGCTTTCTGGATCATCGCGCGGGAACGCCAATCCTGTCGTTGCGGGCGAAAAACTCTTTGCGGAAAAGGCTTGCATCACTTGTCATGTCCCTGATGGGACGGGACGTTCTCCCTCCCTCAACGGCGTGTATGGCGCGCAAGTTCTCCTTGCGGATGGCTCCACCGTCACCGCCGACGATGCCTATATCCGCGAATCCATTCTTCAGCCAAACGCAAAAATTGTAGCCAGGTATCTGCCGTTAATGCCCTCGTTCCAGGGGCAGCTGACGGAGGAGCAGATTTTCGCTCTCACCGCCTACATCAAGTCGCTGCAGTCGCAGCCAATCCCAGCGAAGGGCGCCGGGATTGCGCCGCCTACGGGGAACAAATAAGTTATGAGCAACACGCCGCCAGCGCCAGACAACGAATTGCCGGATACACATTATTTGAACGCTACCTACGGCTCGGGCATCCGTTCGTGGCTGCTCACCACCGATCACAAACGCATCGCCTTGCTGTACCTCGCCTCGGTTACTGTTTTCTTTTTCATCGGCGGCGTCCTCGCCACCATGATTCGCATCCATCTCCTGACGCCCACTGGGGCGCTCGTCACGCCGGAAACTTACAACAAGCTCTTCACCATGCACGGCGTGGCCATGATCTTCTTTTTCCTGATCCCCTCCATTCCTGCCGTCCTTGGCAATTTCCTGATTCCCTTGATGATCGGCGCGAAGGATCTGGCCTTTCCGAAGGTCAATCTTCTCAGTTGGTACATCTACATCCTCGGTGGTTCCTTCGTTCTGTATTCGTTTGGCACCGGCGGGTTGGACACCGGCTGGACGTTTTACACCCCGCTCAGCAGCGTGTATTCCAATTCCGCGGTCACGCCGGCGGTCATCGGCATCTTCATCAACGGGTTCTCCTCCATTCTCACTGGTCTCAACTTTATCGTCACCATCCACACCATGCGCGCCCCGGGGATGACCTGGTTCCGCCTGCCGCTCTTCGCCTGGGCCCACTACGCCACCAGCTTGGTGATGATTCTGGGCACTCCGGTCATCGCCATCACGCTGCTGCTTGCCGGCCTTGAACGCATATTTCACCTGGGCTTTTTCAATCCCGCTCTCGGCGGCGACCCCATACTCTTTCAGCATCTCTTCTGGTTCTATTCGCATCCCGCCGTGTACATCATGATTCTTCCTGCGATGGGCGTGGTCAGTGAAATCATTCCGACGTTTGCGCGCAAACCCATCTTCGGATACGCCTTCATCGCCGGCTCAAGCATCGCCATCGCGGTTATCGGCTTCCTGGTTTGGGCGCACCACATGTTTGTTACCGGCGAGTCCACCTACGCCGCCCTCACTTTTTCGTTCCTCAGCTACCTGGTGGCGATTCCCTCGGCGGTAAAAGTTTTTAATTGGACTTCGACACTCTACAAAGGCTCGATCTCTTGGGACCCGCCCATGATTTATGCGCTCGGCTTCATTGGCTTGTTTGTGATCGGCGGCCTCACGGGACTCTTCCTCGCCTGCCTGGGCTTGGACATTCACATTCACGATACCTACTTCGTGGTCGCCCATTTCCACTACATCATGGTGGGCGGCGCCGTTATGGGTTATGTCGGCGGCCTGCATTTCTGGTGGCCGAAGATTACCGGCAGGCTCTACCCGGAATCTCTCTCGCGGGCAGCCGCGGTGGTTCTCTTCATCGGTTTCAACCTGACCTTCTTCCCGCAATTCATTCTTGGCTATCTCGGCATGCCGCGCCGCTATCACACCTATCCTCCGGAATTCCAGGTGCTTAACGTGTTGTCCACGGCGGGCGCCTCGATTCTCCACGGGGCTGGAGTGGAAAACGGATTCGCCGCCGCCCACGGAAAATTTCCACGTCACGCCGGAAGTTACCTGGGAGCCGTACGACTACCAGAACCGGCCGGATCTTGGACTTGCGGCGGGCGCAAAGCCGCTCGCGCCGGCTCACGGAGATGATTAGGCGGTTGTGTTCTCGGCTGTAGGAACGGACTTTAGTCCGTCCTCTGCTCGCCGCCGAAGCCAGGCCAAAGATTGACTTAGGAAGAGGAGCACCGAGTGCACCGCACCGGCGATCTGTACGGACAATTTCAAACGCTCGAGCAGCAGAAAGAAACCGCCACGCTCGGCATGTGGATTTTCCTGGTGACCGAAGTCCTGTTCTTCGGCGGCCTGTTCCTCACTTACACCATCAATCGCAGCGCGTTCAGCACCGCTTTCGGCATCGGTAGCAATACTCTTGACATCACCTTGGGCGCCGGCAACACCGTTGTGCTGATCATGAGCAGTCTGACCATGGCCATGGCGGTATGGTCTGCCCAAGTCGGCAAAAAGAAATTGGTCGGTATTTTCCTGATCGCCACGCTTGGCCTCGGCACCGTCTTTCTTGGCGTCAAAGCTATCGAATACAAGCAGAAGTTCGACCACCACCTCGTTCCTGGCCGCGGCTTTGACATGAAGTACCATCCGACGCATCCCATGCCCGGCGATGATCCAAAGGAATTGGCTTTGGAAAAGAAGGAAGTCGAAGAGGCTTTCGCGCACGACCCGGACATCAACGCGCATGCCCAGCTTTATTTCTCTCTGTATTTCGGCATGACCGGCCTGCACGCCCTGCACATGATCGTCGGCGCAGGCCTGCTCATTTGGCTCATCAGGGGTTCTTTCCGCGGCCGCTTCACGCCGCAGTACAACAACCCCGTTGAAATCGTGGGTTTGTACTGGCACTTCGTCGATATTGTGTGGATCTATTTGTTCCCGTTGTTATATCTGATTGACAGGCACCGGTAGGAGAGTTTCGAGGAGTCGCGCGTGTCCGAGCACATTGTATCGCCTAGAATATACATCGTCATCTTCGTGTCCTTGATGCTCGGCACCGCCATCACCATTTGGGCCGCATTCCAGAATTTTGGTAAATTCAATATTGTCATCGCTCTCGCCATCGCCACGATCAAGGCCACCCTCGTTGTTCTCTACTTCATGCACGCCCGCTACAGTCCCAAGCGCACTCAGCTGGTCATCGTCTGTTCGGTTTTTTGGCTCGCCATCATGCTCGCCCTAACCCTCGCTGACTACGACACGCGTCCGCACGAAAGCCGTTTGGCATCCGCCAACACCTGCTATCACGCGTAATCTTTTGGCGGTTGGTTACTGCTCCGGATAGCTCACACTGACGGACACGCTTTTGGCGTTACGCCAGCATTCCCGGCGGCATTCCACCTTCAATAGAACGGTGACGCTGCCACGGACCGTTCTGCCGGAGTTGTCCTCGCCGCTGAATGTGCCAGACATGCCCGTGCCACTCCCCGCGCACCTCAATGGCAGCGCCAACGATTCAACCGAACCATCCATGAGGAAGTAACTCAGCTCAATCATGGACCCGTTGACGCACGTGACGCCCTCCGACCATTGATCGGCGGGCTTATCGTACAGCGCCGTCACATCGATCTGCGTGCCGTGAATTGAATTGCCGCTGTCGTCCAGCGCCGTGACGTCTTCGAGCAACGAGTGATCGCTGCCGATGTCGGGGCCTGTTCCATTCCAGATGAGCGCGAACGTGTCGCCAGGGGCCTGCGCTTTGGCTGGAACGAGTGCCAGAGCGATCAGAGCGAGTGCCGTAACCAGGGAGAACCTTTTCATTTCTTCTCCTTTTCGGGTCGATCTAGGCTCATGATGCCACCAAACGAGGATCGCTGGGTGTCTCTATTCATCAAAACCGTGCGCGACTCTGTGAATAAGTTCATAATGGATTCGGCACCTGTACGGCGCACTCCTATCATTTTTGCCCTCTACAGTAAGTTCAAATTCCTAATTTCAGGCGGGCACAATTTCGTATTATTTTGGTGGTTTGGGGAGATTCGGTGACGTTCCGCAGGAAATGCCAGGTCACATGTCGGCGAGAAATAAGAAAGGGGGAGTAGCGAACCGGCCCAGCCCTCAATCCCCTAAAGGGATCCTCGGTTCGCCCCCCCCACAGCCACAAGAAGTGCAAGCCCTAGGCCAATTCTAAAGTGTTTATTTTCAATGAACTGCTGAACGGATTCCAAGTAAAAAAGCTCTACCTCCCCCGAAAATTTACCTGCCCTCTAGGCGAGACTGGGGGGGCCATAGGCCCAGATTCGATTGCTCCATCGGCAGGCCAAATCCTGCGTATCTCGTGCCGTTTGCTGGACATACCGGCCATTCGAACGGCCTCGGCTGCCCCTCCCACTGCGTTTCGTCTCCCGGGTGCCACCGCCAGCACCTTCTGATACGCCACAAGGGCTTCCTTTGGCTGGTGCAGCTCCATGAGCAGATCACCGAGCAGTTCCCGGGCGGGCCGGACTGCGCCGGGCGTCACGGGATGCTTTTCAGCGGAATCTTCATGGTCCGCGGCCATTCGCAGCAAGCGCAGCGCATCGTAGGTTCGATGTTCCGCAAACGCCAGCCATCCCCCGGCTTCCTCGCCTTGGATCGCCACTTGTTCCGCCCAGTACGCGTCTCCTTTGTCCTTCAATTCCCCGGAAAGCCTGCGCACCGCTTCTGCCTCTCGCCGTGCCGCCTGCAGGTTTCCCGTGTGCGCGGCACCCAGAGCAGCCGCCCAATGCGAAATCGCCGCCACCTGCGGCTCCACTCCTGGGTCTGCAACCAGGCTTTCGGCTTCCGTCCAGTGTTGCTGTTCCAGCGCGCAGCGCGCCCGAATCGCGGCTGTTGCATAGTTGATCTTGAACGCGAACGACGGTTTCACGTTGCTCGGTGCGGGGAGGTGCTCTTTGATCTTCTCGGCCACGGCATTCCGGCCCAGTTGCAGGTAAGCATAGGCCAGATAATCCAGCGCGTGAAACTCTTCGCCCTGGTCGCTATGTTTTTGGGCCGCCGCAACGGCGGCGATGTTCGATGCGATCGAATCCTCCCAGAGTCCCAGCCGCGTGAAAATGTGCGACGGCATGTGCAATGCGTGCGGGAGACCCGGTGCAATCTTGGAATAGGCCCGTGCGGCCGCCACCCCCTGCGGCGCGAGCGCCGGATTGTCATGGGCATGGATCAGGTAGTGCGCGACTCCCGGATGATCGGGATGCGCGGCAAATACCGGCTCGAGGATGGCCGCTGCCTTTCGTTGGTTGCCATACGTCTTGTCTTCCGGCGCAGCCGTCGCCACCAGCGCCAGCGCGTAGAAGATCGCCGCTTCCTGATCCTTCGGATTTCGCTCGTGCACTCCGCGCATTGCATCTCGATACGCCATGGCGCGGGCCGCGTGGCTGCGCTGCTCCCAACCGTCATAGAAAACGCCCAGTGCCTCGGCGTAATCCATTTCGCGCGGCGTTCCCGGCTTCAATTCGCGCGCCCTCTGAATCTCGGCGGAGCCGCGTTGCAATTCCGCCGGCCCGGGGTAAGGCTCCCATAGCTGGTGGTATTCCGTCATCGCCAGCCCCCAATGCGCCATGGCGCAATGGGGATCTCTTGCCGCGGCATCGCGGAACGCTTCCTCGGATTCTTCGTACGTGAACGAATGCACTCGACGGTTCCGAGCGAACCTTTCGGTCCGTGGGTCCCATGCTCTTGTTCGCTCGAGACTTTGCCATTGAACAGTAGCAGTAAGCCGAAGGCCCACAGCAGTGTGATTGCGCCTTTGCCTGTTTTTTCCACGTTTGGGCTTCTGACGGATTTTCGTTTGCCGTCGATAGTAGTGCCCTCGATCCAGAGGGTCAATCCACCAGCGGTTTGTTGCATTCATTCTATCGGTTCGCCAACATCAGCGAAATGGCGCATTCGGGGGCAGCGATCTCGGAAGGCAGGTGCCACCGAGCATGAATCTCTCCTGATAGACGGCCTT
>WNFC01009274.1_pt1 | contig 10895 bp, 8 predicted proteins | sample 5400541 | NCBI WGS metagenome assembly WNFC01 (sample SAMN13153342, study PRJNA577476) | soil metagenome | isolation source: 120 cm saprolite under Douglas fir tree site 2 hole 2 replicate 1 | place: USA:California | collected 2015-04-18
CGCCACACAATACGAGTCCGACTACGGTTGCATATTCCGGCTGCGCCACCTGTTCCGGCAGATCAGCCAAGCCTTTTGGTTCCGCGACGCGCACCGGCAGATGGAAGGACTGCTCTGCCAGTTCCTCCAACCCGTGGAGCCGCGCGCCGCCACCCGCCAGAACAAATCCAGCAGGGATCTGGCCGTCAAGCCCGGCGCGCTGCAAATCGTCGCGAATCAGCGAAAGCAATTCCATGGCGCGCGGCTCGATGATGTCCGTCAGCATGTGCGCGAAGATGGTCCGTGGCGGACGGTCGCCCACGCTGGCAATCTCGATCGCACCGTTCTCCTTCATAAACGTTGACGCCGCGCAGCCGTGGCGGCGCTTGAGTCTTTCCGCTTCAGGGATGGGCGTGCGCAAGCCGACGGCGAGATCATTCGTGAAGTGATCGCCGCCAATCGCAACCCCGCTGGTGTGACGCACCACGCCTCCGCCGAAGACAATCAATTCCGTGGTGCCGCCGCCGATGTCCAACAGGCAGCAGCCGAGATCGCGCTCGTCCTGCGTCAGGCAGGATTCCGCTGAAGCCAGCGACTCGAGAACGGTATCACTGATAAGGATGCCGGCCTTGTTAGCCGCGGTGACGAGATTCTGCGTGGCGGCAACGGAGGAAGTCACGAGATGAACGTTCACTTCCAGCCGCTGGCCGACCATGCCGATGGCATCGCGTATGCCATCCTGCGCATCCACCATGAATTCATGGGGAAGCACGTGCAGGACCTCGCGGTCTTCCGGAAGCGAGATATTGCGGGCCGCATCCACGGCGCGGCGCACGTCTTCGCGCTCGATGTCTCGCGGACGCTGCCCCAGGGTGATGCCGCCGCGGCTGTTTACCCCGCGCACATGGCCGCCCGCCACTCCGATCAGCGCCTCTTCCACCGGCACGTTGGCCACGCTTTCGGCCTCCTCGACCGCGCGACGGATGGAACTTACCGTGGAATCAAGATTGACGATCAGGCCCTTGCGCAGGCCCTTGGACTCGGCCGCACCGAGCGCGAGAAACTTCACCAGTTCGCCTTCGACCTCCGCGATCAGCACGCACGTTTTCGTGCTGCCGATATCCAGCCCAACCAGGTATTTGTCTTTCTTCGCCAAGCCGCCGCTCCCGCGATGAATCTATTTTGTACTTGCGGCGGTCGTGCCCGCGCTGGTGTCGGGATTCACGACCACTTGCCGCGAATATTGCAGATCGATCGACTGCACGCGGCCGGCATTTGCCTGCCACTGCGAAAAATTGTCGACCAGCATTTTGTATTTTCCGGTGAATTCACCCGAACCGAAGTGAATCGTTACGGCCTGCGCATCGTTGGCGCTCGCCAGGCCGGTCATCACGACGCGCAAATCTTTCGGGTTTGAGAGATCGATTTCGCTTACGCGATCGGACGAGCCGCCGCGAACGAGATCGACATCCTTCATGAATTCCTCGTACGTCTGCATGCGCTTTTCTCGCTGGTCGCGCGGCAGTTCTTCCGAAACGCCGGTGACGATCGGAAAATGCAGATCTTCGCCTCGCGGGCGGTCGAGGATGACGCCATGCGCATCAATCAGCGCCAGCTCGTTGCCGTTCCGAGCAAAGGCGACGGGAGTGCGTTCCGTCAGATCGATGCGAAGGCGATTCGGCAGGATGCGCCGCACGCTAGCGGATTCGACCCAGGGAATCTGCTCCAATTGGCTCCGGCGAGAGTCCAGAGGGACGCGCAAAACACTCCGATTCCGGTCGTGGACAAATTGCTGGAGCACTGCTTCGCGGCTGACGATGCGATTGCCGTTCACTTCGATCTGATCAGGCTTCAGCAGCAGCATGCTGGGCGAATACAGGAGAAACTGCGTACCGTAAAACGCCACGGTCACACCCACAACGCCGGCAAAACTCAAAACCAGCGCCCGCCGATAGAACGGCCAGCCCCGCCCGCTGAATTTCTTGCGGCGGATTTCGACCGGCTTCTGTCGGCGCAGGTAACGCGGCTCATCGTCGGCAATCAGCTCCGGCCGGTAGGAATCGGCCTCTGCCGCCGCAGGCGCGTTCCGCCGCATGGCCTTCACGCGTTCCAAACGACCACCTCGTTCTCAAGACTTACACCGTAAGTTTTCTGCACGCGTTCGCGCACGTCGGCAATCAGCGTCAGCATTTCTTTGGCTGAAGCATGGCCGGCGTTCACAAAGAAATTGGCATGACGGTCGCTGACTCGCGCGTCGCCCACGGACAGGCCCTTGAGTCCTAATTCATCGATCATGCGGCCCGCGGACGCACCCGGAGGGTTCTTGAAAATGCAGCCGGCGCTTTTCTGGCCGAGCGGCTGGCTCGAACGCCGTTTTTCGTTGCAGATACGAATCCCTTGAAGTATTTCTTTGAACGGTTTGGAGGGTAGTTCCAGTATCACCGCGAGCATCATATCATCCGGCGCAAAAGAAGTGTGCCGGTATTCGAAAGAAATTTGGTCGCCCCGGAGAACTTCGATCTTCCGGCCGGCCGCCCGGTAGAGCTTCACTTCCCGAACATAGCTGCCGATCTGCATGCCATAAGCCCCGGCATTCATGCGCAGAGCACCCCCGACGGTGCCGGGAACGCCGATGAGTCCTTCCATCCCGCCGAGGTCGTTTTTCGCACAAAAGGTGATCATGCGGCCAAGGTCGGCCGCGGCGTCGACGTGCGCAAGATTGCCGTCGAGCACGACGTCGGGCTCCGGACGGACGAGTTGGAGAACGACCCATGGCAACTCCCCATCACCCACGAGCAGGTTGGAGCCTCCACCGAGGAACTTATGCGGGACGTGGTTCGCGTCGAGCAGATTCAGGAGATCCGGAAGGCTTTCGTGCTTCTTGATGCGGAGCAGGTCCGTCGTCCCGCCGATGCCCAGCGAGGTAAGGTCGGCAAGCGCTGTACCCGGCTGCAGCCCGACGCTGATCTCTGCGAGTTTGGCAACGATCCTGGGATCACTTATGCGCATGAGGCCTCGGATGCTCCGTTCCCAGCAGAACCATGAATTCATTGCTCGCCCGGCTGATGTTGCCCGCACCGATCGTAAGGATAGCGTCCCCGGGACGCGCTAGTTTCAGCAGGTACTCGATGCCTTCCTGCATCGAGCGTAAATAGTGGACGTTCTTGTGACCGGCTTCGCGAATGGCGCTCGCGAGCGCTTCGCTCGTCACGCCCGGGATGGGCGCTTCGCTGGCCGCATAGATATCGAGCAGCACAAGGATGTCCGCTTGATTGAACGCGCGGCAGAATTCGTCCCAAAGCTGCTGGGTACGGGTGTAGCGATGGGGCTGAAAGAGCACGAGCAGGCGATTGAACTTGCAGCCGCGGGCGGCTTCAAGCGTGGCGCGAATCTCGACCGGGTGATGGCCGTAGTCATCGACCACAGTGATGTCATTGACCACGCCCTTGATGTCAAAGCGGCGGCCCACGCCGGCAAACTTAACAAGGCCTTCGCGGATCAGGTCGGCCGGAACATTCAAGTACAGCGCGACAGCCGCGGCAGCCGCCGCGTTGCGGACATTGTGCATGCCCGGCGGATGCGTCAGCCGGAACAAGCCGAGATCTTCGCCTTTGTAGGTCAGCCGGAACTCGCTGCCCAAACCCTCGAGCTTTACAGCGCTGATCACCAGATCGGCTTGGCTCGACGTTCCATAGGTAATGATGGGACGCTTCACGCTGGGAATGATCGCCTGCACGTTGGGCTCATCGATACAGAGAATCGCGGCACCGTAAAACGGCACGCGATTCACAAACTGGATGAAGGCGCTTTGAATATCTTCGAGCGAGGTGTACTGGTCGAGGTGTTCGCGATCAATCGTAGTTACGACCGCGACCACCGGCGCGAGCATGAGGAAGCTGCGGTCGCTCTCGTCCGCTTCCACGACAAAGTATTCGCCTTTGCCGAGCCGCGCCGTCGTGCCCGCCTGGTTGACTTTCCCGCCGATCACAAACGTGGGGTCAAGATGCGCCGCCGCCAGGACCGAAGCGACGATCGAGGTTGTAGTCGTCTTGCCGTGCGCGCCAGCTACGGCGATTCCGTATTTCAACCGCATCAGCTCCGCGAGCATCTCGGCGCGTGGGATAACGGGGATTTTCATTTTGTGCGCTTCGATGACTTCGGGGTTATCTGCTTTCACGGCGGAGGAAGTCACGACCACGTGCGCACCATCGGCGTTGGAAGCCTTGTGGCCTTCGTACACCGTTGCACCGAGGTTCTGGAGGCGCTCGGTGATCGTGGAAGGCTTGGTGTCCGAGCCAGAGACGGAATAGCCGAGCGTCAAGAGCACTTCGGCGATGCCGCTCATGCCGATGCCGCCAATACCGACCAGGTGAATCCGTTGAAAATTGCGGAAAGAAACCATCATGCGCTTGCCCTCTGCCGATTTCCTTGCACGTTCGCGGCCTCTTCGATGAGATTCACGATGTCGCGCGCGGCATAAGGTCGGGCAAGTCCGCGGGCGGCGGTTGATAATTTTTCGATCTCCTGGGGTTGGTCGAGGAGAGAGAAGATTTCGCCGATCAGTCTTTCGGCCGTGAGTTCCACTTCGGAAATCATGTGGCCGGCGCCCGCGCGGGACATTTCCTGCGCGTTGCGCAATTGATGGCTGTCGGTCGCCCTCCCGAAAGGGATGAAGATGGCGGCGCGGCCCGCGGCGGCGATTTCCGCTGCGGTGATGGCTCCTGCGCGGCAAACAATTATATCTGCCCAGGCGAAGCGTTCCGCCATGTTCGTGAGGAAGGGGACAACCTCCGCATTGATTTCGCGCCGCGCGTAGGCGGTGCGTACAGCATTATAATCGCGTTCGCCGGTCTGATGCACGATGGCCAATTCGTTCTTGCGTGCCGCGAGGCGGTCCATGGCGTCGACAAATGCCCGGTTGATCGGTAACGCCCCCTGGCTGCCGCCGGTGACAAGCAACCGAAACGGCTTTCCCAGTTGCCGCGGCGTGATGGAGAAAAACTCCGCGCGCACGGGGCACCCCGTAACGATCGCCTTTTTCCCCCACTCGCGTGCAGAAATTTCATAACCAGTCGCAATTCGTGTAGAAATTCTAGCCAGCACCTTGTTCGTGAAGCCCGGCTCAGCGTTGGGTTCGAAGATGATATTGGGCACGCGCCCCAGCCAGGTGGCCAGCAACATCGGGCCGGCTGCGTAACCGCCGACGCCAAACGCGGCGACAGGTTTGTGCTTGCGCAACACGCGGCGCGCATCGAGCATCGCCGGGGCGAGCATCGCCAAATTCCGGAGCAGCGTGGCGCCGCCCTTGCCTTTCAAGCCCGCGACTCGCAGCGTTTCCAGCGGTAGCCCAGCCTGCGGCACGAGTTTCATTTCGATTCCGCGTTGTGTTCCCACCAGCACGACTTCCCTTTCGTTACCTCTCGAAAGCCATTCCTGCGCAATTGCCAGCGCCGGAAAAACATGTCCGCCCGTGCCGCCGCCTGCAATCAGCAATTTCACTGGCAGCGCTCTTGCCGCGTAGGGGCGCAGCATGCTGCGCCCCTACAACCGAGATTCTCCAGCCAGGGCTCTGGTACCTTCATGCTTCCTTCGCCTGCTGCGAAATATTCAGCAGCACGCCGGTGGCTAGCAGCATCACCAGCAAACTCGATCCGCCATAGCTGATGAAAGGCAGTGGGATCCCTTTCGTCGGCACCATTCCGAGCACCACCGCAAAATTAATCAGCGCCTGGCACAAAACCATCGCGGTGATTCCCAGCGCCAGCAGCCGCCCAAATCCGTCCGGCGCACCGAGCGCAGCGCGCATCCCTCGCCAGCCATAAACGACAAAGAGCGCAATCACGATCATTGCTCCGATAAAACCGAGTTCCTCGCAGATCACCGCATAAATAAAATCCGTGTGCGCCTCTGGAAGATAGAAGAGCTTTTGTTTGCTCTCCATCAGGCCCACGCCCGTGAAGCCACCAGAGCCGACGGCAATGAGCGACTGAAGCAACTGAAATCCGGCGCCTTGCGGATCGGAATCCGGGTGCAGGAAAGCAGTCAATCGGGCTTGCCGGTACGTCACCTGCGTGATAAGCAGGTACACCACGGGAATCGCGCCGGCGAGCCCCACCGCGAGCCACTTCCACGAAAGACCTGCAACAAACAGAATGGCGCTGGCCACAACGAGAATATCGATGGACGTTCCAAGGTCGGGTTGCAGCAAGATCAACGCGACATACACCAGAATGGGACCAGTCGCTGGAAAAATAGTCCGCCAGAAATCTTCCTTGCGGAATTCCATACTGGCCTTGTTGCGGCGCTTCTGATCGAGAAACCACGCGAGATAAAGAATCGTGGCGAGTTTCGCCAGTTCCGACGGCTGGATGCCCACCGGGCCAAACTTGATCCATCGATGCGTGGCGTGGGATTTGTCGAGGAAAAACGTGCTGACGAGCAACAGCAAGACGACGCAAACTACGGGATAGATGACCGACGGCTCGCGCAGACGCCGATAGTCCGTCTTCATCAGAGCGAACATCCCCAAGAGCCCGATGAAGAGCCATGCGGCCTGGCGGACGAGAAATAGGTACGAGTGGCCGTACTGCTGTTCAGCCGTAACTGCAGATGCGCTGAAAATCATCACAGCGCCCAGCAGGCACAACGCCAGCGTCACTCCAAAGAGCCAGCGGTCATTTTCCAGTCGTCTCGGCACGTTCACTCACCGTCTTCCAGAAGTTGTACTCGCCGCTTGCCGCTCCAATTGGTGCACCAGCTCTTTGAACACGCGGCCGCGGTGTTCGTAGTTCTGAAACTGATCGAAGCTGGCGCATGCAGGCGCAAGCAGCACCACATTGCCGGGCCGCGCCGCATGCGAGGCAATTTCCACGGCGCGCTCGATCGTCCCGGCGCGCTCGATGGCCACGCTGCCGGTGATCTGTTTTTCAATTTTTTCCGCGGCTGCGCCGATCAGCAGCGCAAGAATGGCTTTTTCACGCAATGGTCTCCGCAACAACGTGTAATCGCTGCCCTTATCTTTCCCGCCCAGAACGATCAGGATTCGTCCGGGAAAAGCATCCAGTGCCTTCAGCGTGGCATCGACGTTGGTGGCCTTCGAATCGTTGTAATAGCGCACGCCTCCGATTTCCGCGACAAACTCGAGGCGATGCTCGACGCCCGCGAACGAGCGCACTCCTTTCGCGATAGCGGCGGGTGCGGCGCCAGCAAGCCGCGTCGCCACCACGGCCGCAAGGACGTTTTCGACGTTGTGCGCGCCCGCCAGCGGAATCTCCTGGAGATTCAATACCGCCTCTTCTTCGCCGTCATGGCGAAAGACAATCTCGTTTTCCCGCACGAACGCACCTTGGGCCACGCGCTGCTTGCGGCTGAACCAGTACACGTGCGGCTTCGCTGGGGCCAGCGGCGTGGTCGCCGGATCATCCGCGTTCAACACAGCGCTGTCCGCTTCCGTCTGGTTCTCGAAGATGCGCGCTTTGGCACGGCTATACGATTCCAGTGTGTGATGCCGGTCCAGATGGTCGGGCGAGAGATTCAAGAACACGCTGATGTTGGGGCGAAACGTTTCAATCAGCTCCAGCTGAAAACTGCTTAACTCCACCACGGTGATCGTGTTGTCGCTGGTCTGCTCCACGCGCGCAATCAAGGGGGTGCCGATATTCCCGGCGAGAATCGTGGAAAAACCGGCGTTCTTCAAAATGTGTTCGATCAAGGAAGTCGTCGTCGTCTTCCCGTTCGAGCCGGTAATTCCGATCAAGCGCCCGTCCAGAAAACGGTCCGCCAACTCCACCTCGCTCCAGATGGTGACACCCTTGGCGAGCGCGGCTTTAAGCAAAGGAGCATCGGCGGGCACGCCTGGACTAGGAACAATCAGGTCCTGTTCGAGAAATGAATTTTCCCGGTGGCCGCCCAATTCCAGTCTCACGCCCGCAGTCGGGAGCGGCGCAATCGCTTCGCCGATTTCGTTTTCCGTCCGCGCATCCGTTGCCGTCACGTTCGCGCCCCGCGCGGCGCAAAAGAGCGCGGTTGCCACACCTGTCCTGGCCAGTCCCACAACCAGCACGCGCTTGCCCCGCAACTCAAACGGATTCGGCATCTTTATCTTTAAGCCCTTTGAACGGAGTGCTCCGCTACCTTAACTTCAACGTCGTCAGCGCAAACAGCGCAAAAACCAGTGCGGCGATCCAAAACCGCACGATCACTTTCGATTCGCTCCAACCGAGCAATTCGAAATGGTGATGAATGGGCGCCATGCGGAAGATGCGCTTGCCGCGCAGTTTGAACGAGCCCACCTGCAAGATCACGGAAAGCGCTTCGACGACGAAGACGCCGCCGACGAAAAAGAGCAGGATTTCCTGCTTGATGATGACCGCGATGGTGCCCAGCGTTCCGCCCAGCGACAACGAGCCAACATCGCCCATGAAGATTTCGGCGGGATGCGCGTTGTACCAGAGAAATCCGAGCGAAGCCCCCACCAGCGCGCCGCAGAAAACCGTTAGCTCGCCGACGCGCGGAATGTACTGGATCTCGAGATAGGTGGCCCAGCGGTAGTTGCTGCTCACGTAGGTCAAAACCGTAAGCGCCCCCGCCGCGATGACCGTGCAGCCGATCGCCAGACCATCCAGCCCATCCGTCAGGTTCACCGCGTTGGAGGAACCCACGATAACGATTGCCGTGGCCACAAGAAAGGGCACAAACGCAAGCGGCCACAAGTGTCCGGAAAAATGAGATCGATCGAGCAGCGAGTGAATCACGAGATCGGGACGGAATCGCTTCAAGAAGGGGAAAACGAACTGCGTCGAGTAGGCGCTGTAGGTGGCCAGAACGAGGAGCACGACACCGACGATCAGGCTGACGAAAACCTGGAAATATATCTTCTTCTTTGCGGTGAGACCCAGGTTGCGCTGCTTAGAAACTTTCGCGTAGTCATCGATGAAACCAATCACGGCAAACCCGAATAGCGCGAATAGCGAGAGCAGGATAAATGGATTGGTCAGATCCGCCCAAAGGAGAACCGGCACTGCCGTGGAAAGAACGATAAGCACCCCGCCCATGGTCGGCGTGCCCGCTTTCTTCTTGTGCTCCTGGGGGCCCTCCTCGCGAATGAACTGGCCGATCTGCAATTCGCGGAGACGCCGGATCAGCCAGGGACCAAAGACCAGCGCCAGAAACATGGCCGTGAGGCTCGCGTACACGGTTCGAACGGTGATGTAACGAAAAACATTCAGCGGGCTGAAGTAGTGCTGCAGCGTGTGGTAAAGGAGGTAGTAAAGCATGTCAGTGACGTGCCTCCTGACCCATAATTTCACCGGGCGCAGCGTTCCGCGCAATCAGCGTTTCAACAATCTGCTCCATCTTCACGCCCCGCGAGCCTTTCACCAGCAGCAGATCGCCACACGCGATAAAGCCCCCCAGAAATTCGGCAGCCTCCTGGGGCGTTGCGAAAAATTGAGCGCGGGCGCGCGGGAACCCTGCGGCCACGGCGCCTTCCACGACTTGTGCCGCATCGCCCGCCACGCCGATGATCCAATCAATCTTCCCAGTCTTCGCGGCAAGTTGCCCAGCCTCGCGATGCAGTTCCGGTGAAGCCGTTCCGAGTTCGCGCATCTCACCGGCTGCGAGGATGCGCCGGCGGAAATTCGGCGTCGCCGCTAGCAATTCCGTCATGGCTTGCAGCGCCGCGGGACTCGAGTTGTAGCTGTCGTTGATGAGTGCCGCTCCATTCGAAAATCGCAACAGCTCCCCCCGCATCGCCGGCGCGCGCAAGGAGAGAAACACGCTCTGCGCCTCCGCAGCGCCGATGTCCCATACGCTCGCCGCCGCCAGGGCCGCCAGCGCGTTGGCAATCGCGTGACGCCCGGGAACATTCAGTTCCAGCCGCACGCGGCCCTCCGGACTCACATAATCAAACGCCGATCCCAGCGCTCCACGGTCCTCGATCTCCTGGGCCATGAAAAAGGCCGGCTTTTCGATGCCATACGTCAATACGCGTCCTGGCGCGAACGCTCCGAACGCGGCGACGCGCGGATCGTCCGCGTTGAGCACTGCGGTCGACTCGCGTCCATTCAATCCTTCAATGAGCTCGCGTTTCGCGAGCGCAATCTCATCCACCGACGCAAAAAACTCCAAGTGCGCGGGTGAAACGCGCGTCACAACGCCAACGTCCGGCCGGGCGATCGCCGCCAGCCGTGCAAGCTCGCCGCGGCGCGACATTCCCATTTCCAGCACCGCCGCCTGATGCGTTTCTTCCAACCGGAACAGCGTCAACGGCAGTCCGTACTCGTTATTTAAATTTCCTTCCGATTTCAGGACCCGCAGCTTCGCGCCCAACAGTGCCGCCAGGATCTCTTTCGTGGTGGTCTTGCCGACAGAGCCTGTGACGCCGGCAATTTTCCCGCCCCAGGATTCGCGCGTCGTGCGCGCCAGTTGCTTGAGCGCCTCGAAGGTGTCGCCCACCCCAATGCATCGGTCTCTGACTGGGCCCGCATATCGCGGAAGTTGCGCCTCCGCCACCACTGCCGCGATTGCTCCGCGTTCCATCGCACTGTCCACATGGTCGTGTCCATCGTGACGCGGTCCGTGGATGGCGATGAACAGTTCTCCGGCACGAATCGCGCGAGAATCAATCGACACGCCGGCCACCCGGGCCAGGGCGTTGAGTCCCGTCCCCGGCCGAGTACCCAGAGCGTCAGCCACTTGTGCAATCGTCCACCGCATAAGTTCCTCAAAGGATTCGTCTTACTCCAGTACCGAACGGCTCGTTGTGTTCTCAACGTTTTGAGGGCTCCTCCTTTCGAGAGGTCAGCAATTGGCTCGTCCCGGCCTTGCCGGGACCCGAGCGCCCTCGTCACAACTATGAACCAAGCGCGCTAGGTGCCAAACCCTGAGCCGCCTCGCGGCTCGCCTTCCAACTGACC
>WNFC01019598.1_pt1 | contig 10894 bp, 11 predicted proteins | sample 5400541 | NCBI WGS metagenome assembly WNFC01 (sample SAMN13153342, study PRJNA577476) | soil metagenome | isolation source: 120 cm saprolite under Douglas fir tree site 2 hole 2 replicate 1 | place: USA:California | collected 2015-04-18
GGCAGAAACCGCGCGCGCTGACGCGTACAACCTATTTCTACATCGATCCGCGCGGGCCTCTCGCCGATCCCGAGCTGCGGTTCGGCGAGATCGAGTTCAAGCCGCGCCTGTTCTTTTACGATCGCGATCTCTGGGAGATCGCGCTCAAGCTCAAGTCGCAGGTCAACCCGGACCCGATGTACCCGCAATACGCCGAAGCGCTCGGCATCGTGCTGACGCACGAGCTGGCTCGCATCAGCAGTGATACCGGACTCCGCAGGCCCGTCAGTCGGGGAGGCCTTGCGGCTTGGCAGCAAAAGCGCGTGGCGGCCTATATCGAGGAGCGTCTCGCGTACGACATCCCGCTCGCGACCCTCGCCGAGCTGGCGCGGCTCAGTCCCTACCATTTCTCCCGGTCGTTCAAGCATTCCTTCGGCCTGCCGCCGCACCGATATCATGCAAATCGTCGAATCGAACGGGCCAAGCAGCTATTGGCGAATCGTGAGCCGTCCATAACCAAAATTGCACTTGATGTCGGCTTCAGCGAGACGAGCACGTTCAGCGCCGCATTTCATAGGCTGACCGGCCAAACCCCGAGCCGTTATCGTCGCAATCTCGATTAGAAGAGTCGAGCGCGGACACGGGGCTGCCGTTTCGTCTAGTACAACGACAACGATGTTGATCTGAGCAGTGGTGGCGGCAACGAGTGCAGCAGAAACAAGGATTGTCTCTCTGGGGAGAGGCACGCCGGCACTTTCGAGCGCAGGATTGTCTCTCTGGGGAGAGGCACGCCGGCACTTTCGAGCGCAACAACACCAAAGATGATCCACGGCCGTAAGTTGGGATCAAGCTAATCAAGGCGTCCGACAAAAAAGTAAACTCCATCTTTTGAGGTCCCATATCCGTGAAGACGCACAACCCTCGCGGCGAATTGCTACGATGGTGGATTCGAAATGTTGACGATATTTCATGGTGCTTCACCAAATGGTGAGATACTCGCAAGCGATTGATTTGTAAGCAGCCGGCGATGGAAAGATCAGCTGCCGGCTCTTACCTAGAGTGTGTGGAGGGTCCGCCATTCCTGGCCGCTGGTCCAATGGATAAAAACGCGCAGCTACATTAGACATTCCGATGGCCATCCTGCCCAGTCTTCAACAACTCCGTTTTCTCTGTGCTTTGGCCGAGCAATGCCATTTCGGCCGTGCTGCGGAAAGTTGTGCCGTCACGCAGTCGACGCTGAGCGGAGGGATCAAGGAGCTCGAGGCACGGCTGGGCATAACGCTGTTTGAGCGCAACCATCGCCGCGTGATGCTGACACCCTTGGGGAAAGAGATCGCGACGCGCGCCCAGCGCCTGCTGGTCGACGCCGAGGAATTGGTCGGGTTGGCCCGCAACGCGCAGGAGCCATTGTCCGGGCCCCTCCGGTTCGGGGTAATCCCGACCGTCGGGCCGTATGTCCTGCCCTCACTGTTATCGCATCTGGGCGCTGCGCGGCCGAAGCTCAAGCTGCACGTGCGGGAGGCTCCGACTGCGGTCCTGCTGGACAAGCTCGCCGGAGGAGAGCTCGACATTTTGCTGGTGGCCGTTCCTTACGAACTCGGCGATGTCGAGACGATGGAAATCGCAAAAGATCCAATCGTCGTAGCGATGCCATGCAACCATCCTCTTGGCCAGCACAAGGTCGTGAGCCGTGATGATCTGGCCCGCGAGCAGCTGCTCCTGATTGAGGACGGGCATTGCCTGCGCAGCCATTCACTGCAGGCATGCCGGATCGTGGATGCGGTTCGCAATGAGGTCTTCCAGGCGACCAGTCTGCGAACGCTTGTCCAGATGGTCGCCGCGGAAATTGGCATCACGCTAATGCCGCAGATCGCGGTGGATTCGGAACTCGCTTCAACTCGCAATGTTGTGATTCGGCCGCTCTCTCCAGACAAGCCGTTCCGGACCCTGGTCCTGGCCTGGCGGCCGACATCCTCGCGCGGCGTCGAATTCAGGATGCTCGGAAATCTTATCGGAGAGTGTCTGAATATTACCAAGAGGGCATTTGCACCTGACCGGGACACTGAAGCACTACCAGCGCGCTAAGCCGCGCATCACGTAGCGATCCATTGTGGCGACGCCTGTCAGGAGCGTCGGTCCGTATTTGTCCATCCTGCGCGGTTGATCAGCATCATCCTTTTCTGTGCTGATGCCAGTGCCATCGGGTGCCCCGATTACTGCCTTCGAAATTTCCCGTTAGCTATTCGGAGCCGCACGACCACATGAGGGCCGGGGCGAGAAGTTCGATGATCACTGATGGCTCTGCCCGTCGAAAGGAAAGATTCATGACTGGACGAAAAACGATGATGATATTGGCAACCGCCCTCCTTGCCGGCTCTCTGCTCGCGACGGGTGCACAAGCACGCGGCGGTGGAGGCGGAGGTGGCGGTGGTGGCGGTGGACACGGGGGCGGCGGCTTTGGTGGTGGCGGTGGCTTCCATGGAGGCAGCATGGGCGGCTTTGGCGGCGGCGGCTTCCACAGTGGCGCTTTCGCTGGAGGATTTCACGGTTTTGGCCCCGGTCCCGTCGTTCGAAGATTTAATGGCCATGACTACGGGCACCACCACTACGACTACCGGCCGTATGGCTACTGGAACGACTACGCTTACGACTATCCTTACTACACCTACGGCGATACCTACTACGACAACGGCAGCTGCTACGTTGTTCAGCGAAGGGTGCGCACCGCGCATGGCTCGCGTCTGCAACCCCGCGAGGTATGCGGTTGATCGACCGTCGCGTATCGCTGTTAATCGCGGTCTGAAACGTCAACTGACGCTTAAGCGTCGATTGCCATGAGATGACCTCAGCGCGGGACCGCGCTGAGGTCAATTTTTGCGGGAGGCGCCTTCTTTCCCATCGCGACCCGTTGCGTTTCCACAATCACGTAGCTGTCCTCGACATCCACCGGAAACGTCTCGACGACAACGGCGCTTGGGACCTAAACGCCTAATGGCGTACCCAAACAATACGTACAGCTTCGGTTGCTATAAGGACGGGATGGAGTGCTGGCTGACTTCTGTGAATGCGATCGGTGGGGTGCAGATAGGCAGGATGGATGCGCCGTACGCATATGAGATGCTGAAGTGGACGCAATACGAAGTGGTCGCGGGCTTCGAGGGCCAATTCATTTGTTTGAAGACTACAATCACGATTGAGCGCAGCACCAAGCAGGAGCCGTGGGTCGAAGAACCGGTGAATCAGACGCTGCCGCTCTGCAAGGATGCGGAGAATAAGATGCGGAAATACACAATCGAGAACTCGCCCGGCTGGAATAGGGCTTTCGGGGAAAACCTTATGAGGCTGATCCTTGGGCGTTTGCTGGACACAGCTTCTTACCCTGCTTGGTTTTGCCATCACAAACGTGAATACCAAAGCTTCGAGCGCGTGATGCACTTGCCGCAGTGAAAAAATGCCTTTTCAGCTTTCACGATCACCGCCAGATCGGGTATTTGGCCATGACCCGCCATCGCGTTACTAATATCCTGGTCGCGAACAATGATAGCCCGACCGGTAACGCGAAGCGTTTCGCGTTGACCCGGAACAAAGAGGATCAACCCAACGCCGGGATTTTGCAGTAGGTTCTGGAAGTATCGACGCGGTTTCCGCGCCGGTCCGGAATGGCGAGGGCGTATCGTCAAGACATCTGACGAATCCCGCGCTATCGCCCTTCGGCGACATATCAACCAGGCCAAACGGATCGGTTGAGCCCACCACAATGAATGGCGATGCGGCGATAAAGTCCCGACATCGGCGATCGAGTCTATTGAGAATCTTGCTGGTGAACCACCTGTTGGCAGGCCCGACAATTTCCCGTAAGTCCGTCTCGGTTGTGATGACCCCATCGAACCGCTGATCGAGCGCCGCCGCAGTTTTTGAATCCAAGTTCCGGGCCCTCCACGAGGCATCAACATTCCCGCCGCATACAGCGATATTCGGGATCACGCGCGGCTGGTTCGCATGCACGCAACTTCCTTATTGGGTCCTTTTCGTTGCGCACCGAGGACGGAGCGGCTGAGCTGACGTCACATCATGCCGCCGCTCGAACAGAGCGCGCTCTCCTGATCTCCTCGAGGAGATCATCGACACCGGCAAGCGCGAAGCTCAGCGCGGCCTTGTCGATGAGGCGGCCATCGCGCACCTTCTCATGCACGCTGCCGATCACGATCTGCGGCCGGAGAACGGGGCGTGCCGGGATCGATACGAGCGTCTCATTCATCTGCTGCTGCGCGCGCACCCCGCCGGTGAAAGCCGGCGAGGCCGTCATCGTTAGCACCGGCTTGCGCATCAGCGTCGAGCGTCCATAAGGCCGAGAGGCCCAGTCCAGCGCGTTCTTCAAGACGCCGGACATGCCATGATTGTACTCAGGCGAGATCATGATCACACCATCGCTGCTCGCGATGGCCGAACGCAGAGCGCGCACCTGTTCCGGTACATGCTCGCCATCATCATCCTCGTTGTAGAGCGGCACCCCGTGCAGCGGGAAGATCTTGAGCGCGGCCTTGGGCGCAAGCGCGTCGAGAAGGCCGTGAAGCACCGCGGTGCTGTTGGAGGCGCGGCGCAGACTGCCGGAGAGGCCGAGAAGGCGGAATTGGGTCATCGAGGGCAGTTCCAATGGCTGGGATTTCAGGTCGCGACCAAAGTAACATCACGATGATGCCCGGTGAGCTCAAGTAAATTCCTTTTTAGAAATCGACTTAGGGTTGGTCTCTGATTGCTCGCCGTCTCGATAGCAGCACCGCCAAATGCGTGCGACGAGCGCGACCTCCGGTACAATTGATTTTCACATCGACGAAGTCCAGACGAAATTTCCACACGCAAGTTCAACGCTAGAGTTTTCACATACGTTTGCCGCGCATCCGTTCAGCCGCCTCGCGTCGCCGAACACTCAAGCGTGATGAGCACGGTGCTCGTTTCTTCCTACATCTGGAAATGAGGCGCTCGGCTTGCGTTCACGGCAGACGGAGAGCCGTGACCGCGAAAGCGGGCCAGCACTCGCGAAATCGTACGAGAGGCGGGTCTTGCATGCAGTGCGGACATTTCGGCCGACTGAAGCTCTAACGCGATAGACCACGTGAACTCGGCTGTCGTCAAATCTGACGCGGCGGACCACGTTTTGCCGGACCGCAAGGGCACAGGACAGGAGCAGCTAATGCGGGATCACGACGTGCAATCATCGGTGCTGACGCGACGGCGCGTGCTGGGTGGAATGGGGATTGCCAGCTTGGCACTCATGTCCTCGCCGGCGTCAGCGCAGGCGACGGTCGATCTGCATGTGCCTGGCGGTCCGAGCACGCGGGTAATCACTACATCCTATCCGCAAAAGGGCCGAATGATTCTGCAGCGTACGAGTCCGCCATGGCTTGAGACGCCCTTCGAAGTCTTCGACAAGGGCGTGTTCACCCCAAACGACCAGCACTATGTCAGCTGGCACTGGTCGAATTTTCCGGGCGACATCGATGTGGATAGCTTTCGTCTGACGGTGCGCGGTCAGGTCAATCAGACCCTCTCGCTGTCGCTCAAGGATATTTTGCAGGGTTTGCCGAGATTCGATATCGCCGCGGTCAACCAATGCGCGGGTAATTCGCGCATATACGCCGTCCCACGCGTCGCCGGCGCTCAATGGGCAGATGGTTCGATGAGCAATGCGATCTGGACGGGGGTGCGTCTCAAGGATGTGCTTGACCGGGCGGGTGTAAGGGCCGGCGCCATTCAGGTCCGCTTCGGCGGCCTGGACGAGCCGGTGATGGAGGGCGCACCGAAGTTTTTGAAGTCGCTCACCATCGATCACGCTCGCGACGGCGAGGTGATGGTCGCTTTCGCCATGAACGGCGAGCAACTTCCTTTGCTGAACGGATTTCCGCTGCGGCTCGTTGTACCTGGCTGGTGCGGAGTCTACTGGGTCAAGATGCTAAACGACATCGAAGTGCTGGATCAGCCCGACACCAATTACTGGACAGCGACCGGCTACCGCGTGCCCGATACGCCGTACAATACCGTCAAGCCTGGCGAGACCGGATTCAAGTTGGTGCCGGTGACCCGCAATGCTCCGCGGTCATTCATCACCAACATCCGCGACGGCGACAGCATGCCGGCGGGAACGCCGGCTTCGGTGCGGGGTATCGCCTTTGGCGGCGATTGCGGTGTTGCCCGCGTCGATCTCTCGATCGATGGCGGCAAGGGCTGGCAGCCGACCCAACTCGGTGCCGACCATGGAACATACAGCTTTCGGCAATGGCAGACGCAATTCACCTTGCCCGCGCGCGGCGCGCGCACCCTGATGGTTCGTTGCACCAACACCAAGAACGTGGCGCAGCCCGATTTCCGGATCTGGAATCCGGCCGGCTACATGTTCAATACCATTGAAACGACCCATGTGGTCGCGGCCTGAGGATCACCTGAGAATGCTACGCGCTGTTCTGCCGATGGTCACCGTTCTCGGTCTTGCTCTGTTGCCGTATCCTGGTCAGGCCGCAAGCATCACCACGTTGAAGTCGCTGAAGCTGGACGTCCCCACCAGCGACACGATGTTCCCCGCCGGTCCGGGATCGGATGCGATCAACAACAACTGCCTTGCCTGCCACTCGGCCGACCACGTGTTGAACCAGCCTTCGCTCTCCAGGGAGGCCTGGCAAGAAGTCGTCAACAAGATGATCACAGCCTACAAGGCTCCTGTCAGCCCTGACGACGCCAAAGCGATCGTGGACTACCTGGTTCGCACCAAAGGCACTTCGTAGATACGGTGACGCAAGCTGTCCGCGATAGCATCCTCGTGCCGCTAAACTTTAACGAATCGGAATAAGCTCGCAATGACGAAACTTGGAATTAGCGTTGGAATGTTGGCAACGGTCTTCTGCTTTGCAGCCGGGGCGCAGACCATCAACTTGATGGTCCTTGATCAAGCCGGAGCCCAGACGGTGCTGCAGGTGGCAAGGGAGAGCGCGCAGCGCGCAAGGCGCCCTCGGCAATCGCAGTGGTTGATCCCGCCGGGGATCTGCTTGCTTTCCAACGCATGGATGGTGTTCGCCCGGCAAGCGCGGACCTCGCCATCGAGAAGGCACGAACTGCGGCGCGGCTACAACGGTCGACAGCAGAGATCGAGGACAACATAAATCAGGGTCGAACGGCCTTCGTCACTGCCGGCATCCTGGCGCTGCGCGGCGGCATGCCGATCCGTGTAAACGGCGCCGTCGTGGGCGCAGTAGGTGTGGCCGGCTTGAGCAAGGAGACGGATGCCGAGATCGCGAACACCGCGGCGGCGGCGCTGAGCCCGTCACCGATGACGGCTCAGCGTAGGTGACGGAGTTGCTGTTCGTGTGGGGGCCCGGAAGATGACGTACAAAACCAGCACTGGTTCGTGGGAGCCGTTATTCAACACCAAAGGCAAGGCGCTCTATCCGCTGTTGATAGAAATTGCGCAATGCGCGCAACGGCAGTTCTGACATGATCCAAGCGAGACCGAGGCGAGAGCTTGAGCGCCGTCGAGTGTGGCAAGAGCCCCACAATAGATGGCGCGTCGTCATCGAGAATCGGCCAGACGGACTCGAAAACCAGGCTGCGACGCAGCCGATTTCATTTTTGACATCCCGTCGCTGGATTGTCGCGAAATGCCGGATGTGATCGTCAGAGGGGTGCCCTTGTCCCTTATGAGCAAAAAGCTGTTGCCTTTGCGTTCGGGGAGTTTGTAGCTGCTGCTTTGCGATTCTCGACTTGGTTTGCCCGAAGCGTAGGCAAGGTCGCGCACGGCTTAATCATTCTCAGTTTGGCGCCTGCCAACGATCGACGTAACGCGGCTGGGTGTCGCAGCCGGTCGGCCTAAGCGGCTCGCGCTTCTCAGGGAAGACATCTGGGTCGCTTGATGTTGCATTGACAGGCTTGGCGCAGCACCTAGGCAGCCAAGCGGCGCTCCTCTTCGATCGCCTCTGGGTCGCCGCCCGAAGCCGTCTTCAGAAAGCGGGCCAGAGCGGCTTTTCGTGAGTCGCGGTCCAACGCGTAGGCGGTTTGCTTGAACTCAATGCCGTCAAGGAGCCCTTGAATATAGCCCGAGATCGTGTCCGCAGCCATGATGAGCGCTGTGTCAAGCGTATGGATGTATTTGCTTGTCACCGAACCCTTGGCGTGGCCCACGAGCGCCGCGATGGTTACCTCGGTGAAACCGAGATCGTTGGCGATGCTGGCGAAGCTGTGGCGCAAGACGTGGGGAGTCACGTCTGAGAGCGGAGAATCTTTTGTCCTCCAATCGCAAACAGCTCGCCTCGGTGTCAGCTTCCGTCCATTTCAGGCGGATCATTTCGCTGCGCCGGCAGCCGGTCAGCGCGATCTGGCGAATGATACCCACCGCAGTAGCGTATTTCTCATCTTTAGCGGCGTCGCGGAGCATCCGACCCAATATTCGATACTCCGTTTCCGATAGTCGACGCTTTCGTACATTGTCCTTTGGCTTGCGGACGCCATGAGCCGGGTTGCTTTCAATGATGCCGGCTTCGACGGCGTAGGTGAGAATGCCGCCGAGGAGACCAACGGTGCGCGTAGCCGTTCCAGCGCCGCCTCGGACGATGTCCTTTCCGCGCAGCTTCTTGGTCTTGACCGAAACCCGCGTCTTTCCGGCCATGATGTCCTTGAGAACCTTGTTGATGTCGGTCTTGGTGAGATCCTTAACTCGCCGGGTCCCGATAAGCGGAATTATGTGACGCTCAATGCGGCCGGTGTCGGTGACGATCGTTGAGGCCTTCTTCGGTCGCCCGCCCTTTCCCAGGATGAGCCCAGCCTGCAGATCAGCGAGATAGCGGGTACATAGCTCCTTCAGGGTGATCGCCCTATGATTGAGCTGGCGATCTTCGACGGGATCATCACCCGCAGCGACCCGACCGAATTGGACTTTCGCCTCTTGGCGCGCGGTCTCAGGCGCCCAGACCCCGTGAAGCCCAATTGTGTAGCGACGCGAGCGACCCCTCACTCGATACTGGACGACGTAGCTCCGCTTGCCCGTCGTCCCAGATAACGTAGTCTTTCTCTCGGACCTCTGCGGCGTCGACGACCCTCTTGGTAATCTTAACCATGACGTTCCTTCGTCGCGGGCACGGTTTCTCGCGTAAGCAACCCGTAAGCAGGCGGGCAGAAATCGGTGCGGGTTTTCGGATAGGAACGTCGCTTCTGCCCTTGGAAATATCCAGTTACTTCAGACTGATAGCGTAGCATAGCGTGCCCTATCGCATTTTTCGGATGGGCACGTTATCTTGCTCCGAAGGCAAAGGTCACACGTTCGAATCGTGTCGGGTGCGCCAGTTTTTTCTTATTTTACAGCGCGATATGAGCGCTCGGACTGAAACTCCAACTCTGCCTCGTTCGAGTGAGTAAGCAATGTGGAGGAAAATCGTGGCGAATGCCGAGACTCACCCCAGCTCCTATCTGAATGTCGCCCTGTTCGCCCGGACCTCATCGACTATAAAGTCGATGGCGGCTCGGACGCGGGCGATGCCCTGGAGGTCCGCGTGCGTAACCATCCAGTAAGTTCGGTCAAATCGCACGGCTGGCAACACAACTCGTAACTGCTTGTCCCGATGGGCGGCATAGTCATGCAAGATCCCTATTCCTGCGCCGCTCCGCACCGCCTCCAACTGGCCTACTGCGGTGGAACACTCCAATCTGCTATACGATGGCCCGTATATTTCAGGCATGAAGATGAGTTGCTCCGCAAAGATTAGATCCGGCACATATGTGATCAGGCAATGGCGCGAGAGATCGTTGGCGGTTGTTGGAGCTCCGTGCTCTTCGAGATACTTCCGTGACGCATAAAAATGGAGTGAATAGTCGATGAGTTTGCGGGATACCAGCCGGCCCTCGGCCGGCTGCTCGATGGTCACCGCGAGATCAGCTTCGCGCCTGGACAGTGAAAATGTTCGCGTGATCGGCACTAATTGTATCGTCAATGCAGGATGCCGGGCCTTAAGCGCTGCAAGTCGCGGACACAGAAACAACGTGCCGAACCCGTCAGGAGCAGCGATTCTTACCGCCCCGGTAACGAGGACATCGGACCGCGATAGATCAGCTTGTGCCCGCAAAATATTCGATTCGAGTTCTTCAGCAGTCTGAAAGAACCGCTCTCCAGCCTCAGTCAGGACGCAGCCGGTATGTCGCCTGTCGAACAGGCGAGCATTCAGCGATTTCTCCAGAGCGTTGATCCGCCGGGCTACAGTCGCCGTGTCGACTCCCATTCGCGCCGCAGCAGCCGAGAACTGTTCGGCGCGTGCGACACCTAGAAAGAAGCGGATGTCATCCCAGTCCATGGTGGACAATTCAGCGTACCCCACTGAAGAAGGCATTCGGTTCAGAGCGTGAACAACCCTGCGTCAGCTCACCACGTCTTCGCGGCGCAGCCGTTCGATGGTTTCCGGCGAAAGGCCCATCTCCTTCAAGACTTCGTCGGTATGCTGTCCCAGCATAGGCGGCGGCAGGCCGACGCTGCGTTCTTCCCCGACAAAGGTCACGGGATGACCCACGCAGTTGAGACGACCGGCTGCGACGTGGTCGTATTGCATGATGGTCTTGTTCGCCCTGGTGTGTGGGTGGTCGAGGAGCTGAGCGAGCGTATTGATCGGCGAACAGGGAATGCCGACGTCGGTGAGGGCAGCGTTCCACTGTCCGACCGTCCTGGTCGCAATCGCCGATTGAACATGATCAAGCGTCTCGGCGCGATGGGTGACACGATTTGCATTGGTGCGGAATTTGGGATCGTCGACGATCGACTTAAGGCCCGCGACCGCGCAGAACTTGCGCCACAGATTGTCGTTGGCGACACCGATCATGATCGGTCCATCCGCGGCCTCGAACGCCTGGTAGGGACAGAGCGACTCGTGGCTGGAGCCGCATTTGGCCG
>WNFC01009279.1_pt1 | contig 10893 bp, 17 predicted proteins | sample 5400541 | NCBI WGS metagenome assembly WNFC01 (sample SAMN13153342, study PRJNA577476) | soil metagenome | isolation source: 120 cm saprolite under Douglas fir tree site 2 hole 2 replicate 1 | place: USA:California | collected 2015-04-18
TTCAGGGTGTGAGGTAAAATTCTTGAGTCGCGAAATAACCGTGTCAACGACTTCTCTGATATCTTGTATTTTCCCACTGTCCCAGTCTTGTGATAATTCTATTGACCAAGTACCAAAAAGTTTTACCGCTGCCTGAATGTACACCCCAATGGTCACCGAGGGGAGAAGCGAGACATTTGGCTGAAGCAAGTGTGGAAGAAGCTTCTGTGGCTCAGCGATCTCTCTGTTCCACAGATTATTATGATGGTCAGATGCAGAAAGGTGAAAGAGGTGCCCCACCTGCAGTTCTCTCCACAAATCCAAGCCGCGGCCCATAAAACCTCTGCACAGCTACCATCTTCTCGCGAATTTGCGAGGAACGTATCATCCCGCACCAACCTTGTCATCAATTCGACAGCCCAGCGTTTGACGCCTCTAACTCTTGCCACGATATCAACTAGTTGGTCTCTAATCTGCTCTCCCACTTTGACGGATGCGACATAAGTTAGGTCCAGGAGGACGGACAGGTACCATTGGAAGTCCACGACATTGTCGTATGTGTCATTTGAGCACATCGTGAGAAGCCGCTGGACAAGTATGAGGCGATAAGAGGAAAGCTGGATTGGAGTAAGGACTGGCCCCGCTTCATTCGAACTCGACGAGGCGATGTTGAGCGCAAGTGATTGAGCTGCCGTTGAGAATGGAGACGAGTCCGGACGGACAAGGTACGCAAGAAGCTGCTGCACGATTGATTGCAGATTATCTCTCGTGACCTGGCGTGGTGTCATAATCAAGCGTTCGGTCGAAAGAAAGGGAAATAAACAGAGCACACCATAGCTGAAAGTAGATCAAGAGCACGCATACGAATGCTGAGGTCCTGGTCACTGACGCTTGATAATATCATGTCTTGATATTTTGCCACTAGATTACGATGTGTGGGGACTATTTTAGCAAGCGCTAAAAGTGCGATATACTTCACTTGAGGGGAAAACATCAGGTTAGGATAACTTTGAACCAAAGTTTTCTTACAATTCTGGTCTGGATCCTCGAGAAATGCTGCAAGTTTCGTGACGCATAGCTCAGCAAGCGAGTCACCAGACGCGTGCTGTAGCATCCCCCCGACAATGCAGGTATGCACACATTCATATAGAAGGGATATAGCTTGCGTCGTGGAGATGAGTTCCGTGATTGGAGGCTGGAGTTTTTTCACAAGGCGATGCTCGTGTGGGGAAAGCAAGCCAAACTATGGTTCCGTTAACTTATAGTGTTTATCCGATTTCACAACTACTCACCAACTTGATTAGCTTTATAAGCATCCAATTATTAGACGATGTGGTCATCAAACGGAACAGCTGAGGGGCGAGTGAAAGATAATCTGTGGGTTCTCTTCGAACCATCTCACAAAGAACATTGATCGTGGCAACGACAACGCCTAAGATGATGAGTCGTAGATTCGTTGGAGGTTTGATACAATATGACCTACCGGGATCTTGGTCCTCTAGCCTCTCCTTTAGCCGTGTGAGGGCGAAAGGGGTTGCCTCGGGGTACTTCACGAGTACCTTATACATTGCGATAACTGCTCTCTTGCGAATATGCGACTTCGAATGATTGAGCATTGTCACAACGTCATGGGAAAGATCCCGGGCCAAGTCTGGTGAGACGGTATGGGAGAGTCCGTTTAGGCTGATGGCGATATCATTGGGGTTCGAAGTTAGATCCTGTATGCAGTTCTGTGATTAGGGACCATGGCAACGAATATTTGACCTCACCTTCTTCAAGAGATTTGTCGTAAGCATTAGGACATCGGTATCGGGTCCAAATGATTGAGTCGCAGCCAAGTATCCAACCGTCTTAAGATGATACTTGGGCGATGACATGACCTCCACGACATGAAAGGAGGCCCAAGACATATCATATCCGAGCATTTCCAACTTTTCATAACAGCAATTTAGACGCGAAGTCTTCTAGACGGGGAGTGACGTACATAAGTGAGTTTGAGGACGGCACCAGCCTTGAGCTCCATATCCTTACTCTTAATCTCCTGCCTAATCTCGTCAACTGCTTGCGCAATAAAGTTTGCTTCATCTTTTTTGTTTGCGCGTAGGCCGCGTACAAGGTCTTTCAGTGTCCTTTCCCACATGAGCGCAGACGGGGACAGTCACGGAGGTGATCACTAGTCTTGCCCCTCAGGCCTCAAGGACCGGGCCGGAGGTTGCATGGCCGGTTACTGCGACTATGACCGCAAGTCCCTCAAGCAGTATAGAAGCGTTGTATGTGCATATACATCGTTTGTTGGACGAGCATGTTTCCGTGCACCTTACGACTTACCATGTCGACTGCACTCAGCGGCGTGTCTACCAGGTCTGTATCGCAAGAGTGATAGTGTCGGGGGCTGACTGCCTTCTCATGTCTAGGCACTTACTGGTGGTCTCCTGCCGGTCTGCGTAGATGACCCCCATTCTCTAGTACTCCCTTCGGATCCATTGGACAAATTTATCCGAGAACACTGCCAGATTGAACCGAAGGACATGCGCGAGAGGCTTACGGCAGTTAAGGAAGCACAAGAACTCATCCATTATACTATAAAAGCGACGTCGTTTGAGAGGACACTTGCGGACAAAATTTTCCTTACTCTCTGTGGTGGTCTGTCCTGATAATCAGCCAGGATCTCACATGTGTCACTAATTCATTTTCTCCTCTATAGACTCCCTAAGTACAGACTTATTTGTGGAACCTTCATTGCTTGCTGTTCGTTCCATTCGGCATACTCCAAAACCAGGATGCAGCAAAATACCTCGTTTCGTCCCTCTTAACCTGAGAGAGGTCCTCAGCCAGGACTTGATGGAGTTGGCGTCGGAGGATGAGGATGAGGGCATCAACGTACAAACAAAGGACGTTTTGTGAGCTTGCTAACGTATCTCCATCTATGCGTTATTCTGACCAACTGAACTAGTGACTCTCGAATAGCTGTGGATGAACAGAGCTGGAAGGAAATTCTGTTATTATACCAAGCAAATGCATTCCCAACTGCACGCATAACCGAATCAGCATCTGCGCTCTGCAACAGATTTCTATGCCGGACTCCGTCGCCTCCCGTCCTACCACCCTTACCTCAAACTCCGCCCTTATTTTCAAGAATGAGCGTGGCACTACAGCGATCTGCCCACATCCCTACTTCAATATCTGATATTCCATTAGTAGCGCCTCTTACAAGCGGCGACGGCGACGAGGGAACGCCTGAGTATGCGGCTGTTGATGACAAGTGGGGTACGTGATTATGTCTCTCGTCTCTGATGGCATTAACAGAGAAGGGCCAAGCTACATCCTCAACGTTATCACCATCAACACCATCTCTGAATGATGGCACAAGCGAACAAGATGAAACATTCGCGCCGTCCTTTGAATCGCGAGGACATATCTATGAACCTCTCACAGCGAAAATGGGTAGGTTGTTCGTTTCATTGAAAGTGTCACCTGGAATGATCTTGGAGCAGATACGTTCTACATGTCTAGAGAGTCGCGTATCGGGGGATCACGTAGGGCTGTCAAAGTGCCTGGTCAAGGCCAGTTGTACGTCTTTAAAATTATCGGACTTTCGTTCTCACTATGCGATTTGTCTAGGTTCCATGAGTATATTGGTCGTGTCATAGGCACGACGCGAGAATCTAATATCGCCACTACCTCATCATGTCCATCTCTTACCGTAGTCACTCCACTTACTTCAATCGACTGTGTGGGTGCCTTTCCGACACCGCATAACATGTGTCTATCTTCGGATGACTTAGAAGACGCGATTCTTGGGCCTCTCACACTCGACTTCACTGATGAAGTGATAGATACCGGTCTTTCAAACGGGTCAACGGATATTAGAAGTGGTTTAATGGACGGTGGGTCATGCGCATCAACGACGCGTCGCGCTAAATAAGAGACATCACAGTTCCCCAGTTACCCGCTCCAAACGTGCATGCTCGTAACGCCGGCTGGCCCAATGACATGCGTTCCCTCGTCACCCCTAAAACCTTTTTTGCCTTCTACATGGTTAAGGGTGTCAAATCGTTAAATCTGGAGTTGACATGGAGGTAAGCTAGCATCACATGACGCCGGTGTATAGGTTTGACTTCAATACGTGTTCATTTATGTAGGCCTTATAGCTCTGAACAAGAAGTTCCAACCCTCGAGGAACTCGTTGGAGTTTCGGAGCACCACTTCCTTGCAATGAGTTGCGTTGATGGAGAGGAGGTCAGGGTTGAACTCGGTGGGCTCCTAAAGTCGTTGGATCCCCCGACACACGCCATCCCTATGGAAGAGGAAATTTGGGGAAGGCTTCAAGTATATTTGGAATCCCCTGCAAACCTTGATTTTGTCATTGATCATCTCAGTCCACTCCACTGCGGAATTTCAGGTGTATTACTAACTAGAGCAGAAAGGCATAGGTCTAGGATGTTGCCCATATCACGCTTGGAGCTGGAGACAAACTATAATCATGCAGGACGACGGGATGGAGGCAGTCGCGCGGCACAATTACAGGTCCCTGAACGACCAAAAGTCGACAATCCCTCGGAGGTATTACTACTTTTTTTTGCTCCCAAACCTAACTTAGCCACTTTCAGAATGACTATAATGGGGGAAGCACCGACTATGTCCAACAGGACACGGTGGATTCGGGCCCTTTACCGCGCGAACGGGAGTGTCTTTCCAACCCTATAGAAGGTGAGCACAGTTCGCAACTTGTGATACGGTCTCCTGTACACCAGGTAGATGTGGCATTTGATGCAGAAATGGACATCGTTCCGGCATACCACGTGCAATTGTCTATGGGATCTATCGTCTCAACATCGCCTGTTGGCTTGTCTCCGAATGCTGTCTCAAGAAGGAGTCTGGAGGCCTCTAACTGCTCCAGTCCTGACTGGATTCGCCCGCTGGAAACTGGCGAGCTCGAAGACGACCACTTGCTAGCTTCCTCTGGCCTTGCAACGTGTGAGGAACAATCTCTGCGAGGATACTTGAATATACTCGCCAAGCAGCCGCTGCTATCACGAGCCGACAGCGATATGCGGCTTATTTCACCAACTTGCTCTGAGCCACAAAGACCCCTAACCCCCCTCCCCAATACCGAAGGACTAGTTCAGGAACTCTCGAAACTTGCTGGTCCCTTACCTCTGGAGGTATCGCTACACGGCAATCATCGGTACCTTGCTTCAGTGGAACTACTACAAGATCGCCCTCTCATGCGTGTTCTCCGCCTTGGTCCGCTCCGTATAGAATTGCTCGAGAGGGAGTGGCTTGACGGCGCCGACATTGTCTTTGACGGCGATACTGCGTTGGTCTTTACCCCATTGATTCAAACTTTACTCCCCTCCAGTTTCCTTTCTCTCAAAAATAAACTCAGTTCACTGTCTTGGCGGTATAGTCATCTTTCTGTTGTCTTTAAGCTGTACGATGCCTTCTCTGGCCTGCAGCGCTCTCAAGACGAGGAAGAACAAGCAAGTTTGACTACTCGAGTGATCAAGTCCGTCAAGAAACTTCAGAGGGACCTCGCCCTTGCAGAAGCGTTTGCAACAAAGCGACCGCAGACCGTCGTTCAAATGTACTTCGTCCGTTCTGTTGAGCAAGCCGCAAGGACGACACGTCTTCTAGGCGATATGGCGGAATCCCGATCTCAACTCGGCCCTTGGGGCGATCGCCTGTGGCTAGGAGTGGACGAAAAAGAGGCAGGTCTTACATAAACTTTGTCAAACATTTGCCCAAGCCCAAGTCATGTGCAGGATGAGCGCTATCTTACAGGTGTTGATGGGATGAACGCATTTGCAGCCGCAGCTATCCTCAGCCAAATTTCTCTTCATGACTTCCTGGCATTACGAGCTGATCAGCGGCTTGAACTTGTTCTTCCAATACCAGAAGGCATGATAGTGGGTAGTATTTTGCTTATGCTAGTACGGCACGTGATAACAATGCGTGTCAGCCACGATTCAACGAGGTCATCGCACAACGGCGCGACGATGTTGAAATCTTTGTGGGTGATGACGGCGGCCATTGATCGCACGCAGCCCGTTACAATTAGTTACACCTGTACTTCGACTACTAGCATAACAATTGGCGACCATCATTATCTCTGAGGAAACCACTGACAGTGAGCGCTCGATGGCAGCCCGAACCCTAAATTTGGGCTCCCTTGGTCATACGCCACGCTCATCTACGGCAGTCCAACCGTTGCACACCCAAGTGGGTGTCCTTGACCACAAGTACAGTTCACCGTATCAAGCAATCGAGGAGCCGCCCAGCTCAGCATGAAAGGCGCGACAAGCTTAGCGGGTTCTGTTCAGGAACGCGGTTGGTGTTGTTATACTCGTTGGGTTACACAGCTAATACACGTCAATGCACACTCGAATAACAGTACTGGCACAGCAGACTTATGCCTCAGACCCTAAATACAAGAAGTACGCGCAGCAGGTTGACAGGTGTTTGAACTCATTCGACAGTGTGCATGAGTGGGCGGACTTCATCGCATTTCTCAAACAGTTGTTAAAGGTGCGTGGTATCATCAACATGACGACTCGGAACATCAGTTGATACCACCTGTCTAAGACCCTACAAGCATACATGCAGTTCAAGGAGATTCCTCGTAAAATCACTGTGGCGAAACGTCTCTCGCAATGCTTGAATCCCGCTTTGCCAACTGGTGTGCACCAGAGAGCACTAGATGTCTATGCACATATCCTTGGGATCATCGGTGTAAGATTCTTATTTATTCTTTGGGTAATTCAACTCAGTTGCTTCAGCCGGATGGCTTGCGCAGGGACTTGTTCTTGTGGACATCGGGGCTGTTCCCGTTCTTCGAATATTCAGCAACATCTGTGAAGGTACGCCATATACCTTCTCAGTAGTCGCCTCGGCTCACGGTTCTCTCCCTAGCTCACGTTACTTAATATATACGATGCACATTTTCTACCCCTGCAAGGAAGTCTAAGACCTGCGATCAAGTCGTTCATCCTTGCCCTCCTTCCCGGACTCGAGGAGGAGACTGGGGAGTTTTTTGACCAGGTAACACATTTTCCTATCCAGTGTGTTTTATACCCATACATAGACAGGTTCTCAACTTGCTTGACCGACTCTCCACCACCGTGTCTCTGTCCTTCTTTCTGGAGAATGTTTGGTTAATCTTACTGACTGTTCCACCGGCACGTGGTACCGCTTTGAATTTGGTATCTCGCCGCCTGCCTAGACTGGTCGCTGAAAACGGTAGGTATATAGGTGAGCTACATTCGAAGGCTGATGACCAAGATAGATTTCGCTACAATGCTTGGACATGATGTCGGTCTCATGATCCGCGCTTTCGCTGCTGCTGTGGAGGATGACAACGTACTCGTCCGTCGCAATGCCCTTGATCTTATTCTGCAGGTACTCCGCTTGGATGGAGTGGCGATCCAAAGGGCGTCTCATGAAGATTGCATCATTATCATGCGAGCAGCGACCAGCGTTGTTATGCGAAGGGATCTCTCTCTCAACCGTCGCTTGTACACATGGCTCCTTGGCTCGGACGAGAATGCAGAACAGCAGATTGCATACCTTCGGTCTCATTCACTGGGGTTACTAAAAACAACTCTACGTGTAGGTGCATTCGTGAAGATCTTCGGTCATTGCTCATTTATATCTGAAGACCGAGATGTTCTCTCCGTCCACGGAGTATCCTGAATCTCGGCCATTCAAAATTTTCATCTCATTATTAGATAAATGGGAAATAGGCGGCCCCCTGTCGGAAGCAATTATTTTGGATACCTTTAAGGCCCTTAGGTCCTTGATTGAGTCGGACACAGCATCCAGTGAAGACGTAGGTGTCTGTATTCGTCGGCTTCTTGCTTATGTAAGGTAACAATTCAGGTTGTGATGACTGCGAGCATGCTCTACGAAGCTGTGGAGCCACATATTGTGTGGCAACAGTTGTTAACTGCGATACTGAATGAACTTACCGGAGATGGGTCACAGCATGAGGTTCGAACGATGTCTTTCAGAATAGTTCGTGATACTCACTCTTCGATTGAAATAGGTGGTCCATTTGACTCACTTCATCCTGAAGACCATACATGTCCGAGACGAAGAGATTCAAGCTGTTCACTTACCGATTGTATTCACAGCCCTTTGCGAAGCCTTGCAGGTGGGAATACTTTCCAATCACCTGGGCTTCAACTTACCAATGTACATGTCAGGTTCAGATCACACGTGATATAACGAGAGGGTCCCTACCAGTGGCGTCAGACATCTTGCGACTCCTCCATGCACTTAAAGATGAGATTCCTTCACCTTCACTCCTCCAACTTTCTGTGGAAAATTCACCCTCAAGTGCCCGAGGCCCATTAAAATTCGCACTGAACTTCTACGGATTGAACATCCAATTGCCTTGCAATGACACTCGGACAGCCCCACAACTACCGTTCGTAACGGCATTTGAAGATGTTCTCTCGTTTAGCACCGTTTGTGCTACCGCAATGACGACATCGGGTAACCACAGAAAGACATTCCGCGATCTATTGGTCCAATCACTGTCTCTATTGAACGAGCTGGTGACTGCTACCACGTTGGAGACAGAAAAAGACACGATTGTTGATTGGAATCCGTCCGAGTGGGTATCCTGTCTCGTTGCAGCCTTGGAAACAGAGGTAGGCTTTGTGTCATGCTCCACACTACCATTGATTTACACCCTTGCCTGTTTCGAAGGATACCACGTTTGTTGTTATCGACCAGGTGACAACCTCGTTTGTCACACTACAAAGCGCCCCTGGGCCACAACTGGCCTCGTCGATTGATCAACGACCTGTGGTGTCCAAGTTGTTGCGCACCGTACGTTGACATGTCTTCAGAGACCCCGTGCCGCATCCGGCTCACTGAAGTTCTTGGATTGCTAGCTTTTCAACTATCTGCGGCCAAGCTTTTCCATGTATAATGCACGCGCAGCTAACCTTGTATGGTTGGTTGAGAAAACCTCTGCGCATCGGCAGGTGGAATCAATAATCGCGGAGATTCTCACCTCTCCCGATGACATCGATAGAGAGGCATCATACCATGCATTTGGAGCTTTGTGGAGATTAACAGGTAGTTTGCTCTCTCGTGTTCACATGCTTGGTACAGCCATTGACACATCTCATAGAGGACAGTAATCTCCCCGGTTTCTCGTTGAAGGTGCCTTTGATGATCGTTTTGGACACTCTAAAGAGTGACGATCCCGGCCTTCGTCGAATTGGTGAGACATGGATGCGATGTAGCCTCAGATCCTACCTACGGTACACTACATCTCTCCTCCCCCTACCTTCATCTGATCAGTCTTCTCGTTCCAGCGTGCTGGACCCCATTTTATACGATCTTTTGGACCCTTCTATGAAACGGATCCCTTCTTTTACTAAGATCAACGGAAAGCAGTTGCAAAGCTTCTCTTATGAGCGTTCGTTCGACCAGACGTATGTTAATCACCTCTTAGAGACTTTGTTATCGGTCGTCAAATTCGGAGGCCAAGGGTTTGGAAAGACTGCTCGAACGAGCTCGGTCCGAAAGTCACACAGCTCTGAGCTTGTTGAGCGAATACTATCCGGCGAGCTCCATCGCCTTCTTACTCAATAGTCTGACCGCTGACGAGTGCTCCCTTATAGCTGGATTGACCGACCCCGATGCCACCTACCAGGACGTCCTCTTAGAAGTGTTGACTCGGTGTGTGCCGGACTGTAATGGCCAAGTTGCTGAGATTCATCCCTGTCCAGTTTTCTGCAATCGGAATGTAAAATAAAGCGCGTTGAGGCCATGGCACCTGCAAACGTTCTCATACAGTCCACCGCCATCGACCTTTTGCAAGCCATCGTCGCGCGCGGAGAGATTGACCCTCCTTCACTTCAGAATATTCAAGCCGCTGTTATTGGAAAGTTGTACCTCTCTGTTCATGCACAACGGTTGGAGCTACAAAACAAGCTTCTTCATCTCCTGCACTCGGTTATCTCTGCTATGACAGCTGGTCAGGGTCCAAGCGTCCCACGCCCAAGCAAGGGGGTTGCGACTGACGCATCAGTGGAACCCTCGGCCCTTGACAAGCCAGAAGATCTCCATGCGCTTTCGGTTCACCCGCTTCTCTTGCACACCTTGATGGACGGTATCAATTTCCCCTCTAACAGTGGAGTCTTACAACATTGGCTGGATTTCGTTCTTATGGTTGTCCCCCAATTTCATCACACGCTCCAGATCCTGATTACCCCACTGGGTGACTGTATCTGCAAAAACTTGCGTATTCGATTGGACGATCTTCGCAGAGCACTCAGAGAAGGTCATGAACACCATGATTTCCGCTCCAACACGACGGATGCCGAATTCATCATGCTGCTTAATGCCCTAGAGCGATTGGTTCTTTTCAGCCTTTCGACAGCAGATACTGGTAACGCAGACGAGGAAGATGTCCCAGCAGAGAAGCCCCCGGGAGCAGAACCTGCAGGGATCTTGGGGATCGTGACAAGTGTTTTCTCATCTGAATCAGTACCAACCAATCTAGAAGAGCAGCTAACGGTTCGTTGTCATTACAATCTGTGCTGATCAGGTAGTCATCGGTCTCAGGTCCGTTCACCGGGATATCGTTCTCTACACGAGGCCGTACGTGTCCTCTATTCCATCTGGGCTGCTACAGCACAGGCCAAGTCACACACCTCAACTCCCAAACACGAGATGTTGTCCCTGATCTGTGCCAAAACGCGGACACGTTGTCGTAGAGTGCTCGAGCACTTCTTTCGTCTCCATTCTGCAGAAGTTCTGGAGTCTATTGTTGAGTGTTGGAATACAGAGAAGCCGGTGGGTGCGAATAGTAACTGTCATGAACCACAATGCCCACGAATTATGCAGGCACCGTCGTTGCCGACCATCCCGGCATTCGAACTCGTTGACACTCTT
>WNFC01018297.1_pt1 | contig 10893 bp, 8 predicted proteins | sample 5400541 | NCBI WGS metagenome assembly WNFC01 (sample SAMN13153342, study PRJNA577476) | soil metagenome | isolation source: 120 cm saprolite under Douglas fir tree site 2 hole 2 replicate 1 | place: USA:California | collected 2015-04-18
GACCAGTTTGCCCATCGACGTGCCGCCGCCCTTGCCGCGCTCTACGCAGTCGCGCATCACTCCTCGTCGCTTGCGCAGCGCTTCGAGGATCTGATCGCGCGGGACTCCGTGCTCCTGCTCATCGGTTTCTAAAAAGACGTCTGCCAGATCACGATCCCTGGCGACTTCCTCGAGGCTCTTGAACGACTCGATCATGACAACCTGACAACGCGACAACCCGACAACCTATTCACGGAATGCGATCCAGGTACCGCGCATCGTCGACATCCGCCAGCGACCCGATCCGTTTCAGGGCCGCGTCCGAGATCGGCGAATCGACGTCGATCTGCATGAAGGCATCCTTGCCGCGCTGCTTGCGCGAGCAGTAGAGCGAGGCAATATTGATCCTCTCTTCCGCGATGATCCGCGTCACCTCGGAGATCATCCCGGGACGGTCGCGGTAGAACAGCAGCAGAGTCGGCGAGTCGCCTCTGAAGCGCGTTTGAAATCCGTTCAGCTGAAACACTTCGATGACCCCTCCGCCGATCGAGGAGCCGACGATCTCCGCTTTCCGCTTCTTTCCCTCGATCTCGATGCGAACGGTATTCGGATGGACTTCGCCGAGGTTCTCTTCGTGGAACTCGATGTCGACGCCCATCTGCTCGGCGATGCGAATGGCTTCCGGAATGCGCGGATCGTCGACATTCAGGCCGATCGACCCGCCGACCAGCGCGAAATCCGATCCATGACCGCGATAGGTCGCCGCCAGCGGTGGATGGAGATAAAAGCGGGCGGCGACCGGATCTTCGTCGAGAAGCTCCCGCGCGACGCGGCCCAGGCGCGCGGTTCCGGCGGTGTGCGAGCTCGACGGTCCGACCATGACGGGTCCCATCACATCCAGGATCGAGACGTGGCGATCGTGACGAACAGCCATTCTTTCAAGTTTATCCCGAGATAAACTCTAAGCGATGGATGCCAAGCCGGTCATTCTGGTCGTTGACGACGACGCGCCGATTCTCATACTGATGCGAACCATTCTCAAGGAATTCGGCTTCCAGGCTGTCACGGCCACTACCGGGGCTCAGGCGATCGACGTTGCTAAAGAGCAGCGACCAGCCCTGGTCCTGCTCGATAAGAACATGCCGGGCATGCCGGGCGATGAGGTCATCCGGACCCTGCGCGGCGAGCCCGGGCTCGACAAGCTCCCCATTCTCATGCTGAGCGGCGAGCGAATTTCGCGCGCGGAGCTGGCCGCTCTCGGTGCGGACGGCGCCGTGCAGAAGCCCTTTGACGTTCCGCTGCTCATGGAGCAGATCCGCCAATACGTCGGGGGCGACGGGCAACTATAATCGCCTCGCGATGGCTCACGAGATCGATGACCTCGTTCGCAATGCCGTCTTCGGCGATGCGAACGCAAAGGCTGCTTCACGCCAGCAGATTCATCTCGAGGCTCGTAAGCGGGGCGCCGTATCGTCATCCATTTTTCCGCTGTACATGGCAATCGGCCGCGGCGAAGTCTCGCGGCGATTTACGGTTCCGGCGTTCAACATCCGCGCGCTGACGTACGACGCCGCGCGCGCTCTCTTTCGCGCAGCCATGCGCCACGACGTCGGCGCGTTCATCTTCGAGATCGCGCGCTCGGAGATCGGCTACACCGAACAGCGCCCCGCCGAATATTCGGCGTGCGTGCTGGCGGCGGCCATTCGCGAGGGCTTTCGGGGACCGGTGTTCATCCAGGGCGATCATTTTCAGGCCAGCGCGAAAAAGTGGGTCACCGAGGAAGGGCGGAAGGCGGAGATCAAGGCGCTGGAGTCATTGATCGACGAGGCGCTGGCGGCCGAATTCTTCAACATCGACATCGACACATCGACGCTCGTCGACCTCAGCTTTCCGACGCGCGAGGAACAGCAGAGGGCAAACTACGAAGGGACCGCGCACCTCACGAAGTACATTCGCGCGCGCCAGCCGGACGGAATCACCATTTCGATCGGCGGCGAGATCGGTGAAGTCGGAAAGTACAACACCCAGCCGGACGAAGTGCGCGCATACATGAATGGATTGCAGAAACTGCTCGGCGGCATCACCGGCATCAGCAAGATCTCGGTGCAGACCGGGACTTCGCACGGCGGCGTGCCAATGGCCGACGGCAGCATCGCGCAAGCGAAGATCGACTTCGAGGTGCTGCGGCAGACGACAAAGATCTGCCGGCAGGAATACGGCATCGCCGGCTCGGTGCAACACGGCGCATCGACGCTTCCCGAATCGGTGTTCAACAAGTTTCCGGAAAGCGAGGCCGTCGAGATCCACCTCGCCACAGGATTCCAGAACATGATTCTCGACGCCGCGACGTTCCCGGCCGACATGAAGGAAGACATCCGCACGTTCTGTTTCGCGAACGCGGCCGACGAGCGCAAGGCGGGCGAAACGGACGAGCAATTCGTCTACAAAACCCGCAAGAAAGCCATCGGTCCATTCAAGCGCCGGATGTGGGACATGCCGCCCGCGAACAAACAGCCGATCATCGAGGAACTGGAAGCGAAGTTCGAGTTTCTGATGGAAAAGCTCGGCGTGTTTGGGACGACTGACATCGTGCGCAAGCATGTTCCGATCTCGACGGAGCTGCCGACCTATGCCGCAGCATCGGAAGAGCTCACCGCCGCGGCCGTGGTCGATCCGAACGAGGGGGAGTAACCGCCCGCCCGTCCGGTTGGGCCTGTTAGGATGTTGAGATATCGCGTGCGGACATCCCAACATCCAACATCCAACATCCCAACATTCCAACCAAGTAAAATAAGCCGTTCCCGTGCCTCCCGTCCTCCACTTCGCGAGCTATCGCGAAATCGCTGAAGAAATCGCCGCGCGCCTCGCTGCCTCGAGCAGCGGCGAGGTCATCGTCTCTTCGTACGGCTTGGCGACGACGGCGACCGCCGAGCTTCTCCGCCGCAGCAAGATCGCCGCAGTCAGCGTCCGGCTTTCACTTCTCGACACGTTTGCCAAGCGGGTCGTCAATGACGCAGGCGAATACCCGAGAGTAGCGGCGGAGGCCGAGCGGCATCTGGCCATGCGCGCCGCGGTCAGGGCCATCGACGATCCGATGATGGAGACCCGCGGCATCGTGGCGATGATGGAGCGCTCTTATCGCGACGTGCGCGATGGCGGAATGACGCTGGCCGAATTCGATCGGCGCAGCAGGACCAAAACGCTCCGCAATCACCAGCGGACGCAGATGATCCTCGGCATCTGGCGCGAGTACGAGAGGCTGATTGCGCATCTACAGGCGGTAGATCCCGCCGACATCCTGGATCGCGCAGCCGTCCTGATCGAGCGCGGAAAAGTCTCCGTGCCGGCGCAGGTCATCGCCGGCTTTTACGACATGACCGGCGCGCAACTCCGTATTCTCCACGCGCTGAAGAAAACTGGAAAAGTCAGCGCGATTTTTGTACCGGCCGGCGAAGACGCAGCTTACGCGTTCGCGTCGCGTTTCGTGGGCAGCGTGGGGGCGATGGCAGACCGGCTGAAGCCGGTGCTCCACATCAAGAAGCCTGAAGCGACGGTCGCCCAGTGTGGCAACAAGGAGATGGAGCTGCGCGCGGTCTGCCACTCGATTCGCGAGCTGCTCGATAGCGGAGTGCCTGCCGATCGCATCGGCATCACGACGCGAGCGCTCGATCCCGATGACCTGCGGCTCCTCGATCGCTTCGCGGGCGAGCTCGGATTTCGGATCAGCGAGCGGATCGAGACCTCACTTCCAGGCCATCGCATCGGCCGCGGAGTGGCAACGATCCTTCGCCTGCGCGATAAGAACTTTCCGCGCGCGGATGTCATCGACATCCTTCGCGACGGTTATCAGCCGCGGAAACGCGTCGACATCGATGGCATCGACATCGCCACCCGCAAAGCGCGCGTGTCGGGCGGACGCTCCATCGACGTCCGCAATGCTGCGAATGATCGCTACATCGAGGACTACCGCGCCGTCGTGGAAGAGCTGGAATCAGTCAGCGGCCTGAGGCAGATCGCGGAGCGATTCCGCGTCGAGAGTGAGGTCGACCTCGCCGTGGCCGCCGCGATCGACGACATCGCCGCGCTTCTCGATCGATGGGGCCAGAGGGTCGATGCCGAGACTCTGATCGAGCTTCTGGATCAGCAAACGCTTCCCCGACAACCGGCAACCGACAACAGGGAACCGATCGTGTGGGCGGGCGAAGTGATGCAGTTCCGCGGACGCAACTTCGATCACCTGTTCGTGATCCGCGCGCAGGAAGCAACATTTCCGCAGCGGCGCGTCGACGGTCCGCTGCTGCCTGACAGCGACCGCCGTGAGCTGGGCATTCGTGAAATCGGCGACGGCCGCGACGAAGAACGCCTCTTGTTTCAACTTCTGCTCGACGGAGCGGGAACGATTCGCTTTTCATTCTCCAGCAGCGACACCTTCGGCAAAATCCTTCGGCCCTCGCGGATGCTGAAAGAATTTGGACCACCGCAACACATCGTCCTGCCTCCCGACAACCGACAACCGACAACCGACAACCTTTTTCGCCAGCTCCAGCTCATCGTCCGCGCCGGCACCCAATCCGTCTTCGACGGTTACCTCGGCGCCGACGAGAACGTGCTCGCGCGCATCCGCAGCGCCCTTCAGGAGCTGTCACCGACGCAGCTCGAAAACTTCGGCGAGTGCCCGCAGAAGTTCCTGCTCAAACACATCCTCGACGTCCAGGATTACGACGATCCCGATCGCGAGCTGCAGATGCACCGTCGCGAGAAGGGAAAGCTCGATCACACCATCCTGGAGCGCTTCTACAAATCGGTGGACGTCCTCCCCCCGCCCGACCTCCACAAGCGGATCGATGCCATCATCGAGGATGCCTTCGACGAAGAGGAAACGCGCGTTCCGGCATTCAATCGCGTGATGCGCAACATCGAGCGCAAGGCGACCAAACGCAATCTGCACGCGTTCCTGGCCGACGACATCGCCGATCTGCAGGCCAGCGGTCTGCGGCCGAAACATTTCGAATACAAGTTCGGAGGGAAGCACGCCAAACGAGGGGCGACCGCCGATCATCCCGACCCATTCGTCATCTCCGCGCACGACGTGGAGATCCGCGTCGAGGGCTCGATCGATCGCATCGACGAAGGCTTCGGCAAGATCCGCATCGTCGATTACAAATCCGGCAAAGCATTGCGGCACGTGCATCTGGCGGAAAAGATCGATCGCGGCGTGCGGCTGCAGCTCGCGCTCTACGCCATGGCGGTCGCAGAATTTTTCGGCGCGCATGAAGTCAGTGGCGCGATCAAGCCGCTGGTGGTCCGCGGGACCGATCCCGAAAAACTGTGCTTCGACCTCGCCGAGTCTGCGCAGCGCCTGCGAGAGACGCTCGACCTCTTCGTGGCGTCGATGCTGCGCGGCGCATTTCCAGCCTTTCCGAATGACAATGGCGACGGAAAAGATTACGACGCCTGCAAGTACTGCCCCGTCAATCACTCCTGCCGGACGAAACACTCGGAAGCCGAGCGCCGCATCGTGCTGCGGTCGAGAGATCCACGCACGCTGCTGGAGACAATGTCGTGACGACCGAGCAGCAGAGGTTCGCGTTTACGACTGGAGCGCCGCGGCCCTCCGCGCCTCTACGCCGCAACAAGGTCATCGAGGCGGGCGCCGGCACCGGAAAGACCACTGCCATCGTGGCGGAGGTGTTGAAGCTGCTGTTAGGCGGAGAGGAGATCGCGCCCGAGCGCATCATCCTCGTGACGTTCACGGAGAAAGCGGCGGGCGAAATCGCCGACCGGATCGAGAGCGCGCTGAACGAAATCGAACAACAGTTGCAGGGAGAGTCCGCCTGCTGGCCGGCGAAATCGGTAAACCCGATGTTCGAGGTGACGGCGGCACAGCGCGACGCCTGCCGCCGCGCCATCGAGCGTCAACTGGCCCGCATCGACGGCCTGCGCTCGCAGACGATTCACTCGTTCTGCCAAACGCTCTTGCGCCAATATCCGATCGAAGCGGGCGTCGATCCGCAATTCCGGATCATCGAGGGCTTCGACCGCTCGCTTCTCTATGGTCAGCTCTACGACGAATGGATCGATGACGAGACCCGCCTGCGCCAGCATCCGGAGGCCGCGGGCGAATGGGAAGCGCTGCTCGAACATTATGGGTATCTCTTCCAGGCGCAGCGCGCGATCTTCGCGCTGGTCGACAAACGCCATCTGCTTCTGGACACCAGCTACACCATCGGCACGATCGCGGAGTACGAGCCGGTATTGCGATCCGCTGTCGCAACGTATTCGCGTTATTACGGCGCGGCCGATCCTCCGCCGCAAGGCAGCACCATCGACGCCTGGATCGATTACTTCGCGCCGATGGCCGGCGAGCTCAGAAAGTCGCTCCTCAAAGGCGACGAGCAGCTCAAGGATTGCCTGCGCGTTCTTCGCGGCGAGAAGACCGGCGTGTGCATCTACGACCTTCTGGTCAGCCACCGCGCGGCGGTCGCGCTGCTGTCGCTGACGCGCCGCTTCATCGCCCGGCTGGATGAGGAAAAGCGAAAGCACGGGCTGCTCGACTTCGACGACCTTCTCATCCGCACGCGGATGCTGCTCGACAATCCGTCGGCCCTCGATCGAATCCGTAAACAATATGATTATATATTTGTAGACGAATTTCAGGACACTGATCGCGTGCAGGCAGAGATCTTCGACCGCCTCGCTCGCGACGCTTCCGGAAATTTCGTTCCTGGAAAGACGATCGTGGTCGGCGATCCGAAACAATCGATCTACGCCTTCCGCCGGGCCGATCCGGAAACCTACCGCGACTTCACACAATCGCTGGTCAAATCGAACGATCTCCTGATCGATCAGCACCGCAGCACGCCCGAGCTCGTGCAAACGCTGAACGCCATCGGCCGAGTGCTGTTCGCCGAACGGGATGCCGATCCGAACGTTTTTCAGCCGGAGTATCACGAGTTGAAAGCGGCCAGGACTGCCGTGGGCGGATGTCCTCCACTGACGCTTCTCGGTTGCGAAGGGGACGCCGGAGTGGAGGCCGAATCGATCGTGGCCTGGATCCGCGCGCGCGAACACTCCAACCTGCGCCGCTTCGCGCTTCTCTTCCGCCGCAAGGGCCGGATGGAAGAGTATCTCGACGTCTTCGACAAGCAGGGCCTGCCCTACGTCGTGCCGCCGATGGGTCTTTTTCTCGATCGTCCGGCCGCCGTGGATCTGCTGGCGGTGCTGCGCGCCATCGCGTATCGCTACGATCGCGGCGCGCTGATTTCTGCGGCGCGCTCGCCATACTTCGCGCTGACCGACGTCGAGATCGCAGATCCCGATTCGCCGGCGTGGAAAGCCGTGCGGGAATCGCTGGAGGGCTTCCGCGACGCGGCGAAGCGCCTCACCATCACGGAGCTGATCGATCACGTCATCGCGACCACCGGCATCGAATCGGTCTATCGCGCCACGCGCGACAGCGCGCGCTCGCTGCGGCACCTCGAGCAGGTTCGCGCCATCGCATTCATCTACGATCAGAAGGCCGGCGGCTCGGTGCGCCAATTCGTGGAAGAAATTGCGCGGCGCCGCGAAGTGCCGGAGGAGGTCGAGCCTTCGCTGCTCGACGAGACCACCAACGCCGTCCGCATTCTCACCATCCACGGCGCGAAGGGCCTGGAATTCGATACGGTAATCATTCCTGATATTGAATTCTCTTCCTCAGGAAACAAGGAGGCCGTCGATTTCTTCACGGTCGAGAATCCTCGCAGCCTCGTCCTCCGCAACGGCCTCGAAACGCTTTCGGGAATCTGCCGCTTTTCCGGCGAGTATCCGCTGAAGGAGATCGCCAGCATGCGGGATAAGGCGGAGCTGCGGCGCCTGTTCTACGTCGCGATCACGCGAGCGCAGTCGCAGGTCCGATCGTGCCGTGCGTCGTCCCGCAGCCGGAACCGATCGCACTCCCGACGCGCGCCGATGTGAAGATCGCGCGCGCGGCGGCGGCCAATCGCGCCGCGGGCATCCTGCTGCATCGCGTGCTCGAACGATGGGATGGTCAATCTGATGTTGCGCCGCTTCTCGGCGCTCTGGCTGTCGAGCTGGCGGCCGATGCGCGGTCGATCGAACTCGTCCGGCGGCGGTTGGCGACCGTGGCCGCGTCGCCGGTTTTTCGTCGAATTGTTTCGGCGGAGACCATCGGGCGCGAGATGCCGATCGCGTTTCTCGACGAGGGCGGCGCGCTGGTGCAGAAGCGGATCGATCGTCTGATTCGCGAGAATGGCACCGACACCGTCATCGATTACAAGAGTGGCGCGCCGAGCGATGCGCGCTTCGAAAGCGATCGCGAGCAGGTTGGCCTCTACTGCCGCGCCGTCGCGCAGATGACCGGACGGCCCTGCCGCGGAATCCTGTGGTACATCGACGCGGAGAATGACGCCGCGATCGATGTATAGGGTTGCTGAGTTGCCGGGTTGCTTGGTTGCTCTTACTCAGCAACCGAGCAACCTAGTAACCTAGCGACCAAAAGAATGCCGCTCTGGAAGGTCGCTCTCCTATCATTCGCCGCCGTCATCACGATGGTCAATCCGCTGGCCGTCGTGCCGTCGTTCATCGCGCTCACCGTTCACGAATCGCGCGCCACGCGTGCGCGGGTGGCCTTCGTCGCGGGCGCGGCCTGCGTGGTCGTGCTGGTGGTGTTTCTTTTGGCCGGCAATTACGTTTTCAAATTCTTCGGCATCACCGTGCCGGCATTTCAGATCATGGGCGGCATTCTGTTCTTGACGACCGCGCTGCGCACGCTGGTCGTCGACGAGCGCCGCGCCTTGAACATCGGCGGCGAAAAGCGCATGGAAGACAGCGACGTCGAGAAGGCCGACATGGATCCTTCCTCGATCGCCATCGTGCCACTGGCGGTTCCGATGCTTTCGGGCCCCGGCGCGATCACATCCGTGATGGTGCTGGTCAATCTTTATCCGGGCCTCGATCAGAAAATCGCAGTGATCATTGCCATTGCCGCGGTGGGCACCGTCTCGTGGATCGTGCTTCTGGCGGCGCTGCCGCTCTCGCGAATGATCGGCGATCGCGGCCGCGCCGTCTTCGCAAAGATCATGGCGCTGCTGCTCGGCGCGATCGGCATTCAGTTCATCATCAACGGCGTTACGCCGGTTGCCCTGCAGATCATGAAGGCTGGCTAAGGCGCGGCAGGCCAGGGCGAGCCGCCGAGGCGCGAGAGGAGGCGGTCGGCGGCGCGTTGATGGTCTTCGATCGCGAAGCGGTATTTGCCCGTGAGTTGACGCAGATCGCTGTCTGAGCTGATCGCATCGAGATTGTGAAGGAGTGTTTTCATGTCCTGCGACATCGCCAGGGCGTAAGCGCGATCGAGAACCTGTCCCGGAAGGATCAGGAGGTTGTCGCGGAGCGCGATTTTTTTCTCTTCGAGCGCTTTCGGAACGGCGACGTTTCGGCGCTGAGCGACGCGAGCAAACTCATCGCGCACTGCCGATGCGGTCCGTTGAATGTCGGCGGCCAGCTCGCGCGTCTCCGGAAGTCTCGCGCGACGTGCGGCCAGCGCCGACACTTCGGCATCGCCGGCAGCGTTCGAGATCACCGATGGCAGAAGCGTCTGCGGATTTGCCGCTGCGGTCTGGCTCCGTCGATTGCATGCGAGCAGCAACAGCAGAACGACAACCTTGCGCACGCCGGCTCCCATCGCAAGAGCAGGGCCAATGCTAGAGTTACCTCATGTTCATCGGTCACAACGCGCTGGCCTTCGCCGCCAAGCGCGTGGCGCCGAAAACTTCGCTGGGCATCCTGACGGCCGCGGTGATGCTCGTCGATCTCATCTGGCCGATTTTTCTCCTTCTCGGTATCGAGCACGTGCGCGTCGAGCCGCGCGCTACGAAATTCACGCCGCTCGATTTCTACGATTACTCGTGGACGCACAGCCTCTTGATGGGAATCGTGTGGGGCATTGCGTTCGGGCTGATTTACTGGGCCATTACGCGCTACGGCCGCGGCGCGATCATCGAGTCGTCGATGTACATCGGCGGCGCCTGGATCTATCTCGCAAGCACGAAGTCGCGCGACAAGATCGGATCGATCGGATTCTGGAGCTTCGTGGTGCTGGTGTACGCCATCTACCTCCCCACTGCCTTCGGTCCACCGCCGCCTAACGCGGGCGTGGTTGCGCTCATGGGTCTCAGCGCATGGCTGCTGCCGCTCTGGGCGGCGTGGTTCGACAGTCACCGCGAGGCGATGGCGTGAAAGCCCTCTTCGTCGTGAATCGCCGCTCCGGCGCGAACAGGGGCGATGCCGCAGACACCATCCGGCGCTATTGCAAAGACGATTTTGAAGTCGTCGAGTGTCCGCCCAGGGAGGAACTCGATCCGGTCATCGAACGCGCGAAGCGGGAGAATTTCGACGTGGTCTACGCCGTCGGCGGCGACGGCACTGTTCACGAAATTGCGAAGCGCCTCATCGGCGGACCAGTGGCCCTCGGAATCATCCCCACCGGTTCCGGCAACGGCCTCGCGCGTCACCTCGGCTTCCCGATCGACGTGCGCCAGGCCCTCGAGACCACTGCGCGAGCTGCGACCGTCGATACCGCAACAGTCAACGGCATCCCGTTCGTCGGCACGATGGGCGTCGGCTTCGATGCCTGGGTGGCGGACGCATTCGCGTCGAGCGGCGTCCGCGGACTCCGGTCGTACATTCGCGTCGGCCTCGACGGCCTTCTGAAATACAAACCCGAGACGTATCAGATCGAGGTCGACGGCGAGCGGCTCGAACGGCGCGCGCTTCTGATCGCGGTCGCCAACTCGAGCCAGTACGGCAACAACGCCCGGATCGCGCCGGTGGCCTCGCTGCAGGACGGAATGCTGGACGTCGTGATCGTCGAACGCATATCGCTCATTGGTGCCGCGCGGCTCTTCGCCGGATCGC
>WNFC01015914.1_pt1 | contig 10892 bp, 11 predicted proteins | sample 5400541 | NCBI WGS metagenome assembly WNFC01 (sample SAMN13153342, study PRJNA577476) | soil metagenome | isolation source: 120 cm saprolite under Douglas fir tree site 2 hole 2 replicate 1 | place: USA:California | collected 2015-04-18
GGAAGGATGGAGACGACCACAATGGAAGGCAGTTTTATATGTGGTCGGTCAGGATGGCAAGCGATGTAAGTTCCTGCTCATCACCAAAGATTTGAAACGGGCCGGGACGCGATTAGAACTTCGGGCAGTATTTCGTTCTCAATGGATCAAATCGAATATACGCCGGGAAGCGAGTCGTGCCAGGATACTACGGCAACTCGGCATCCTGCATGGACCCGATAACCTGTCCCTGGTGTTCATTCCCCATGCCAAACCCAAAGGCCAACATCTAATAACCTATGAGAATGAACATGACCCCAACTTCAATGAGAATGCCGATCCCAATATTGTCCTGGTTCGTAAGCCACTAAACATGAAACTGAGGAAGTTCTATGCCCTAATCAATCGACTCAATCGCACCAGGGGCAGAAACATCACTAACCCCGTAAAACCCCTGCCTATCTACCCCGTGCGCAAACATAGAGTTGATACCCAGACCAAGGAATTATTGGAGAGAATGGCCAGGAATCGTGGCTATTGAAAATATCTCGTCATTCATCCCATTTTCAACCGACGATCACAATTTCATCCCCTTCCTCGTCTTCATCCCCCAGAACGGCAGACTGCTCCTCCTCAAGATACTGTTGGAGTTTATATTCCAGATAATCGTTGCGAACCTTTAAGATATTGAGTTGCTGATAAGCCCGTTTAACTTGTTCTCGAAGCTCCTTCTTTTCGGATTCTAGCCGCCGTTCAGTTGATGTTTTTGTCATCCCCGCCCTCTCTTTTTTTCCTTAATCTAATTTAGCGGCCAGCCAAACCATACGCACTCTTCAAACTGGCAGTCGAAACTAAGTTCCAGGTCATAATTCCCGGCTTCGGCATTATGTAAAATACACACTCCATTCCACCATCCGCGATTCCACAGACCGCAATATGCCGAGACATGCGGATTGGATTCATCACCGAACCAGCCGCAGACCAGGGACTGAATGCGGCGACCCTCTCCCCCAACCACCGTGCTGTAGTGGCTCAGGAGATGGGTGTGGGCCGAAACCGTGGAACAATGGAGCTTGGACGTGATGTTGTAGGCGGCGTGGACTGAATTGATGGGTTTTCCACCCCGACATTGCCCTAGAAGCCTTCCCCGAGTTGCTTGGGCCAGTAGATCAGGCGAACTCCAACGGCAAAATGCACGGAGGCTGGCGGAACGGGAAGTTGGTCGTCTCCTTGCCGAAAAGACCCGATTAGAGAATTTGACCGAATCCGAGGTGCAGGCTAGCCAAGTTTTGAGGAGCAAGCAGGCGGCGATGGAAAGGATGAATGAACTCCTCGCAGCCGCTTATCACCGTTTGAATGACTTGAGCTAAAGGGGGAACGGGAACGCTAAGTGGCTGATGACGATGACTATGCCGAGAATGAAGCTCGCCGGTTAAGGTCGATTACGGCGGTGGCTGACTTGGTGAGGGCTGTTGCAGAAAAGAGCAAGATATACGGTCTCAACGAGGAAGAAACGAAGGCAATCAACCGCCTACAAAAACAGGTGGCCGAACAATCGCGATCCAGACTGGCAGATGTTTGTCTCACCCTGGAAGAAGCCCGAAAACGAAAACAAAGGCGGAGGATCGTAAAAGCGGCGAAACGGGTGGCTCGGGTTCAGTGGCGCAGGGTTGGGGGTGATGGGTGGCAACGGGTAGAGCTTCACCGTCAGATTGCGAATAAGCAGTACATCAGGAATGAGGAACGACTAAGTTTCCGGGAGCTTGTGGAGGCGAAGAACCCATTTTACGAATTTCTTCGGAGTTATCGACGTGGGGCCGTAGAAAGCGTCCATTAGGGCGTGAACTCATAAACGAGCGCGATGTCCGGTTTCGGGCTGATACTGTTGCAAAACTCGGCGAGAGGCGGCTGACGCGCAATAATCGAATCGGGGCGAAGGATTTTTTGAATCGATGTTGCGTCTTAGTCGCTGTTCTTGAATCAATGTTGCCCGCTCGGGCGCCCAAAATAGTTTTGCAACATGGGGTAATTCCGGGATCGAGCCTCCCCATGGGCTTGGGAATCAGCTCTCCAGGAGGAATGAGGTTGACCGGTGTCGGCCTCGCAACGATGGAGAGATTCGATGGAGAGCTATGTCGGACTGGACGTATCGCTGAAACGGACTTCGATCTGTGTTGTCGATCGGACGGGCAAGGTGTTGTGCGAGGGGACGGTCAACTCGGCCCCGGAGGCGATCGTCGAGTTCGTGAAGTCGAAGGCTGCCGGAGCAGTCCGCATCGGCCTGGAGACGGGACCGACGTCGACGTGGCTATGGACTGAGATCAAGGCTCTTGGATTGCCAGTCATCTGTATCGATGCCCGGCATGCCAAGGCCGTGCTGAAGATGCAGATCAACAAGAGCGATCGCAATGATGCCTTCGGGATCGCGCGGATCATGCAGTGCGGCTGGTACAAGGAGGTTCGCGTCAAAGGGCTGGACAGTCATGCAATGCGTGCGCTTCTGGAGAGCTGCGCCCTCCTGGTCAAGATGAAGCGCGATCTCGAGAACCAGATCCGTGGGCTGTTGAAGAACCTCGGTCTGATCATCGCCACGGCGAGAGGTCAAGCGTTCCATGCGCGCGTCCAAGAGCTTGTCGAGGGAAGACCTTGCCTCGCCGTTGCAGTCCTGCCGTTGCTCGAGACGCGCAACGGGATCGTCCGACAGATCGCCACTCTCGATCGCGAAGTCTTGATGATGGCGCGCAACGACAACCAAGTGCGCTTGTTCATGACGGTGCCGGGCATCGGCCCGATCACCGCGCTTTGCTACCGAGCAACCATCGATGAGCCATCGCGCTTCAAGCGATCGCGGAGTGTTGGCGCCTATGTGGGGCTAACGACCAGGCGGTATGCGTCGGGCGAGGTCGATTGGACTGGCCGCATCTCCAAGTGCGGCGACGCCATGTTGCGCAGCTATCTGTTCGAGGCGGCCGGCGTGCTCCTGACACGCGTCCAGAAATGGTGCGCGCTAAAAGCGTGGGGCATGCGATTGGCTAAGCGCGTCGGCCTGCGCAAGGCCAAGGTCGCCGTCGCGCGCAAGCTCGCAGTGATTCTGCACCGCATGTGGATAGATGGAACCGAGTTCCAGTGGTCGGCCGCCAAGGTCGTTGCCTAAGCAGAGGAGTTTCGTCGAGTTCCCGCACAACGAGCGGGTCAGATGTCCCTGCCGGGACGATGGCGGTGGCGAGATCGTCCGATTTTTCGCAAGGCTCGATTTGGGCACTGCGTTTGCAACATTGATCCGCCAGCGTCACCCTATGCCATCATGCGGAGGGCTTGCCCCTACCGCGGAGAGAACCGTGGACCCGGCAAGGATGATCGAGGAGAGCTTGACATCCGATCCCGGAATTAGAGAACACTATCGGCACGAAGCTGAAACGCGGGAAACTGACTTAGATTTCCGCTTTCACCGCGCGCCGGCCCGTCGAATTCCGCTGGCGATGGCTAAGCGGAAGTGTTGCGGATAGCGCCCGAGGGCCGGGTTTGACCCACACCGGACATCACTGCATCGCAGCGAGGCAAACCGCGCAGTCATTCGATCACCTCATCGGCTCGGCCGAGCAAGGTAAGTGGAAAATTGAGACCGAGTGCCCTGGCTGTCTTGAGGTTGATGAACAGCTCGATCTTCGATGACTGCTGGACTGGCAGGTCGGCCGGCTTCTCGCCCTTGAGAATCCGGCCAGTGTAGACGCCGGCCTGCCGGAACGGGTCAGTATAACTGCCTCCGTAGCTCATCAAGCCGCCGGCCGCGGCGAACTCGCGAAACTGGTAGATCGTGGGTACCGCGTGACGAACCGCCAGTCCGGCCAGCTGTTCGCTCCGGCTGTCGAAGAATGCATCGCTGCCGACCACGAGCGCGCCGGCCCGCAGTTGGACCAAGGTTGCAAAAACTGTGTCGAAGTCGCGTTCGGTGCTCGCATGCAGGACATGGATTTGCAGCCCGAGGGTGCGAGCTGTCGCCCGCAGGTCTTTCGCGGTGGTCTCGGCGAGATTCGGACTAGTCGGGTTGACGAGCAAAGCAACGACCGTCGCCGTCGGGACCAACTCGTGCAACAGCTCGAGCCGCTTTGCGGCAAGCTGGGCATTTATCGAAGTGATGCCGGTGACGTTACCACCTGGTCGGTTCAGGCTGGCGACGAGTCCAAGCTCGACCGGGTTGGACCCCATGGAGAACACGATCGGAATCGTCGCCGTCGCCACCTTGGCCGTCAGCGCCCCGGGGGTGCTGTCGGCGACGATCACGGTCACTTGACGACGAACCAGATCGGCCGCCAGGGCAACCAATCGATCGTTTTGATCCTCCGCCCACCGGAATTCGGTCGCGACGTTGCGGCCCTCGACATAACCGGCCTCGGCGAGGCCCTGGCGGAAGGCGGCCACGAGGCGGACGGAATCGTCAGCGGACCTCGCACTCATGAACCCAACCACCGGCATCGGCGCCTGCTGTGCGCGCGCGCCAAGCGGCCACGCGGTCACGCCACCGAGAAACGATATGAACTCGCGCCGTCTCATCATGAGGAATTCCCCAACCGCCCGGCCGGCAAATACCCAGTTCGGTCGGACTGGAAATTAGCATATTCGAAAGACTGCGCAGGCTCGAATCGTGCTGTCTTGACCACGGCCGGATAGTCTGCTCATGGCACTGAAGCCGCTGGAATGGCCGCTTACTGGGGTACAGCAGTCGTGCCGCTGGGCAGCCAGATAGTCTCAAGATGACCCATAAGAGACATCGAACATGCGACTATTCGATCACCTGGTCGGCGCGCCTGGCGACAAATACTCGCGGACTTTCGCGAGGAGTTGACGCGGGCTAAAGGGCTTGCTGAAGTAAGCATCGCAACCCGCGGCGCGGGCCTTTTCGTCATCCCCGCTCAAGGCATATGACGTGATGACGATGATGGGAATGGCACGAAGCGCGGGATCCGCCTTGATTCGGCGGGTAGCCTCATAGCCGTCGAGCAACGGCAGCTGGATGTCCATCAGGATGAGATCGGGCCTTTGCGCGGCGGCCGCAGCAACCCCTGCCTCGCCGTCCACGGCTTCGATCACCTCGAAATCGGCGCTCGTGAGCAGATCCTGCAGGATCTGCCGGTTGTCCTCCTGATCCTCGATCACCAGGATGCGCTTGCTCATGATGGCCCCGCTTGTGTTTCGACCCGCACCGGCAGCGTGAAACAGAACGTCGATCCCTTGCCCGGCTCGGATTCCACCCAGATCCGCCCGCCGTGCATCTCGATGATGCGCTTGGCGATCGACAGGCCGAGACCGGTTCCGCCCTTCTTGCGCGTGATCGAGCTGTCGGCCTGCTGGAACTCCTCGAAGATCTTGGCCTGATCGGCCGCGGCGATACCGGGCCCCGTGTCGCATACCGCGACCGTGAACGCCCCATTCGTCGCGAAAGCCCTGATCGCGACCTCGCCCTTGTCGGTGAACTTGATGGCGTTGCCGACCAGGTTGAGCAGCACCTGAGAGAGCCGTCGTTCGTCCCCACGACCGCTTGGCAGGTCGGGCGCCACCTGGGCGGTGAACGCCAAGCGCTTCCCGGCGGCAAGCGGCTCGACCGCCGATACGACCCCGTGCACCACGTCGCTCATCGAGTAATCATCGAGCGACAGGATGAGCTGACCCGCCTCGATCTTGGAGAGATCGAGCACGTCGTTGATCAGGCCGAGCAGATGCCGTCCGTTGGTCTGCAGTCGCTCCAGCACGGTCCGCATCTTGTCCGAGGGCTCGCCATAGATGCTGTCGAGCATCAATTCGGCGTAGCCGAGAATGGCGTTGAGCGGCGTGCGCAGCTCGTGGCTCATGTTGGCCAGGAACTGCGATTTGTGCTTGCTCGCCTCGGCGAGCTCGCGGCCTTTCTCCTCGATCTCATGGAACAGCCGCGCGTTCTGGATCGCCAGCACCGAGTGGGCTGCAAACGTTTGTAGAAGCTGAATTGTATCTTTGGGAAAATTGCCCGGTTGTTTGCGCCGAATCACGAGCGCTCCGATGGCGCGGTTCGGGCCGACCAACGGCACCACGAGACGCGCTCGAAGCCCGGCTCGCATCGCGATGTCTCGCAGTGGGCTTGGCGACTCGTCTTGAATGTCGGGGGTCTCCTGCGGTTGTCTATCCAGAGCCGCCTGGCGAATCGCATCCGCCTGGTCTCTGATCGCCGCAATCAGATCTTCACTCAAGCCGAAAGTGGCGCGAACTCGAAATCTTTGATCCAGTTCGTCAAAAACGTAGATGACCCCGGAGTCTGCTCTTGAAAGCTGGACCGCCTTGGCCACGATCGTGGACAGGACGGTTTCAAGGTCCAGTGTCGAGTTGATCGCCTGTGTGACGTCACCGAGCGCCCGAAGCTCTTCGACCGATTTCGCAAGCTCTTCGGTTCGTGCCTGCACTTCGTTGAACAGGCGCACGTTCTCGATAGCGATCACAGCCTGATCGGCAAACGTCGTCACAAGCTCCATCTGCTTGACGCTGAAGGGTTGTGGCCGAAATCTGGCCATCGCCATGACGCCGACGCAGCTTCCCTCTCGGAGCAACGGGACCCCGAGCATCGTGCGCTGTCTGCCGATCTGTACCGACTCGTGCCAAGTGTACTCGGGATCGGCCAAGACGTCCGGTATGTGAACTGCCCTGCCTTCCAGTGCAGTTCGTCCCACGAGCGTCCCTCGCCCCAGAGATATCGGATGCTCTTCAATGAAAGTCTTGTACTCTTGGGAAAAGCCGTGATTGGCAACCAGACGGTACAATCCGTTCTCTTGAAGAAAGATGAACGCGTTTTCCGTCTCGCATAGACGGGCCGCCGATTCCACAAGCGTGTCGAGCACCGGCTGAAGCTCGAGTTTCGAGCGGCTGATAACCTTGAGCACCTCCGCGGTCGCCGTCTGCTGCTCCAGTGACTCCTGCAGCTCCGTCAATAGCCGGGAGTTCTCGATCGCAATCACGGCTTGATCAGCGAAGGTAGCGACGAGCTCAATCTGTTTGGCGTTGAACGGTTGAACGACGGTCCGAGTCAAAACAAACACTCCGACCAGAGTTTCCTGGCGCAGGAGCGGGACCCCGAGCATGGTTCGCGATCCTAACTTGGGAAACGTAAAGTCCGGATCGGCCTCTACATCGGGAATGTGGATGATTCTGCCTTCCAGTAAAACCCGTCCGGTGAGCGATTCTCGCCCCGGTTCCCAATGCTCGCCCGCTAAGCTCTCTTTATATTCCTCTGTATATCTGTAGCTTGCGCCGAGCTGATAGCTCCCTCCCTTCGGACGGATCAGTGCCGCCCTTTCCGCCTGGCACAGTCTTGCGGCCGACTCGACAAGCGTGTCCAGCACCACTTGAAGATCGAAGGTCGACCGGCTGATGACCTTTAGAACATCGGCGGTGGCGGTCTGCTGCTCCAGCGAGGCGCGCAGCTCGTTCAGCAGCCGGGCGTTCTCGATCGCAATCACGGCTTGGCTGGCGAAGCTCGTGACCAGTGCGATATGCTTGTCGGTGAACGGCCGGACCTCCTGGCGGTAAATGGAGACGACGCCAACCGGCTCGTTGTCCTTGAGCATTGGGACCGCGACCAAAGTCCTGATGCCGCCGAGTTCGACTGCGGCAACCGCTCTTGGGTCGCGATCGAGGTAGGCCTGTTCGGCACGCATGTCAGCGACGTGTACCGTCTGCCGAGTCCTGGCGGCACGAGCGAACGGGACCTCCGGTGCGGGACGGAACAGCAATCCACGTCCTTCGACGAAGGCCTCGACGAAGGCTTCCGGTAAGGCGCCGTGGAGCGCGGCGCGGCGAAACGCGTCTCCTTCACAGAGCCACAGAGTGCCGTGGCTGGCCTCGCAAAGTCGCGTCGCATTCGCAAGAATGGCCTCGAACACAGGCTCCAGGTCGCTTGGCGAACTGCTGATAATGCCAAGGACCTGGGAGGTCGCCGTCTCCCGCTCCAGAGATTCGCTCAGTTCGCGGCGGCACGCTTCGAGTTCGCCCTGGCTGCTGCGCCACCAGGTTCCCAGCAGGCTAATAAAGCCCTGCCTCATTCGGTCACCTCGCCTGGGCCAATCGGCGGAGAACTTACACACTCACGGGCGCCGCACCGCGGGACGCCAGGATGGCAGCTAGTCTGCGCTTGATGCGACCCTGCCTGGGAGTAGCCATGCCGCTCCTCTGGGGGGTATTCTACACCGAACCGCAGCAGCGGTGGATGGGCTCCCTCGCGGCTGGCGGGCCCCCGACGATGGCTCATCTGAGTTCACCGCTGGATCACGGGATGTCGCCTTTTGGCAGATTTTGTTGCAAAACTCGGTGGCAGGCGACTGGCGCGCAATAATCGAATCCGGGGGAAACAATTTTTGAATCGATGTTGCGCATTAATCGCCGTTCTTGAATCAATGTTGCCGGCTCGGGCGCTCAAAATAGTTGCCAATGTCTGCTCATTGGGCACGACCAGACGTGTCGCGGACGTACCCTTACCGCCGAGATTGACCCAACCCGGACCTTGGCAGCCGTCGCAGATGCCAGTTTTCAAGGCTTACTCGATCACCTCGTCGGCGCGCAGCAGGAATGATTCCGGGACCGTCAGTCCGATGGCCTTTGCGGCCTTGAGGTTGATCAGCAGCTCGAACTTGGTCGGCTGCTCAACCGGGAGATCGGCCGGCTTGGCACCTCTCAAAATCTTGGCCACATAGGCCGCGGCTCGTCGGAAGTTCTCACGCAGATTGATGCCATAGCTCATGAGGCCGCCATCCTCGGCGTGCTCGCGGAATCCGTACACCGCCGGCAGTCGCGCCGCGAAAACCATATCAAGCACGTATTTGTTCACTTCCGGGACATCCGGAAGCTGCCGCTCCGCGAAGAAAGCCGGGTAGCTACGGCGCGGCCGGTGCTTTGCGGCTTAGGCCCGCGATGGTCAGTCTGACGGGCGCGGGTGCTCGAGCCCTCGAGCGCCCGTCCGTGGGGCATTACATCGCCCGTGTTACCGGCTTCTGTTGCCCACACCTCGTGCAAATGTCGGGGATCTTTAGGAAGCCGATTTGACCATGCATGCTTTCAGTTTCCCGGCCAACGTCCTCAATAGTTGCATCCGGGAATTCCTCGCGAACGCAGTCGTCACAGTATAACCCACCCGGTTTTCCTCTGAGGAAGGTAGCAATCCGGGCTTGCAAGTCTTTCATCGCCGCCCCTTTAGCCAATTTTCTTTCTCCAACGCGACAATAACGCACCGGGTCGCCTCCGCAATATCAGTCTTCCGGCCAGTCCTGGCGGCCAGCAGGATCATTTCGGCGGCACGATCCCACACCGGCCGCGCTTGCCGGAACTGCTCCAGGTCTGCGATCCGCGCAAGATGGACCTTGCCGACGTGAAGGGAATAAATTTCCCCAATCGCTGTGGCCCAAACTAACGATCAGAAATGAGATCCACAGCCGGCGGAGGCTCATAACCAGGCAGCTTGACGATGCCAAGCTTAGCCAGCCCCCGAACGTAATCGTCGGCATCGCCATCGCTATACATCGCGCTCCGGGTGGCAACAGTCCAGAGTGCCTGGTTGTGCCAGGCAATCGCCGCGGTGATCCCGATGCCCCCCAATGTAAGGAGCGCGGGCAGAAGGGCAGCGTAGACAATCCAATCGTCGTATCTGGTCTGTGATAGGAACTGGGTCATGACACACCCCCTCTCGTGGGGATGATCAATCATGACACTTTGGTCCATCCTTTCGTGTGAAGTGGCTCACCCGACTGAAAAAAATGAAAGTGCTCAGGCCCGCGCGGTTAGAGCGTATCCCGAACGAGTGGAACATACCCGGCGAGCGCAAAGGAGTGGTTACATCCGACCCGGTTGAGGCTGCCGAATACCTCCCAAATGGACGGCCAAGTGTGCTATCCTCGCGACCGTCCCAAGGCTGCGTAGGGGGAGAGCCACATGCCCACTTGCACCAGCTGTGACATCGGCCCGACAGTCAGCGATGCCGCGAGCCCACCGAATACATTCCCGCCGGACCCAATTTTCGGCGTCTTCGTCACGGATCTCACGTCCGCACCCCTTCATCCGCCCCAACCATGTTTCGGCGTCACGGTCACTAACCTCATTCAAAGCATCGCCAGCTTTGGGCCGCCGTCTGATTTGGGGCCGACGATCAGCACGCTGGCTCAGGACCAAACGCCGCCCGGCTTGACGCTCGCGCCGCCTATAGGGTGACGGTAGGCCGCCTCAGTTGGCGACCTCGTCAGCGAGTGGCCGATTTCGGCCAGTATCCGCCGTCGCGATCCGCCCATCACGAAAAAAAGGCGCCGGCGACCCTTTTCGAGACAGGCTCTCAGGGAGGCCTGCATGAGGCGACGTGAATTTGTCACATTGCTTAGCGCTGCAGTGATTGTTCGGCCTCCCGATAGCATTGCCGAGCCTGCAGCAAAAACTTATCGCCTCGGGACCCTCACCGGTAATGTACCGCTCAGCGTGAACAGCCGGGATGGCACGACTCTGCTAAACGCGATGACCCAGCGCGGGTACACGCTCGGAAAGAACCTCGCCTACGATGCGCGCGGCGCAGGCGGCGAGCTCTCAAAAATTCCGCAGCTAATACGGGATTTCAACGCGAGCGGTGTCGATGTGATGGTGACCGTCGGCTACCCGGCGGCACATCATGCGAAGCTCGGCGGCATTCCCACCGTGATCGCCTATGGCTCGGGGGACCCTGTTGCGACGGGTTTAGTCAACAACCTGGCGCAACCTGGCGGCACAGTCACCGGCATTTCGGACGATGCAGCTTTGCTGTCTACCAAGCGCCTGTCCCTGCTCAAGACGCTATTACCCAATATTCGCAGGGTTGCGATGCTGTGGAATAAGACTGATCTCGGAATGTCGCTGCGCTACGAGGCGTCGGCGAACGCGGCCCG
>WNFC01009280.1_pt1 | contig 10891 bp, 9 predicted proteins | sample 5400541 | NCBI WGS metagenome assembly WNFC01 (sample SAMN13153342, study PRJNA577476) | soil metagenome | isolation source: 120 cm saprolite under Douglas fir tree site 2 hole 2 replicate 1 | place: USA:California | collected 2015-04-18
TGGGGCGTCGCCCACGGCCTGCGTTAGTGCTTTGCCACCGATAGCGCGTTGAGGAACGACATGCCCGGATAGTCGTCCTTCGGGGTGATGACCATGTTCTGCACCCACGGCTTCACCAGCACCATGCGGCCGCGGTAGTAGAGCGGTGCAACTGGGGTATCGCTGACGAGGATGCCCTGCGCCTGAGCGTAGGCTTGCAGCCGCTGGGCGAGATCGGTGCCCGTGTCGCCCTTGGCCGCCGCGGCGTCGAACTCCTTGTTGCAGTAGTTGTATTTGTTGTTGCTGGCATTGCAGCCGAACAACCCGGTCATGAAGTTCTGCGGGTCGGGATAATCGGCGCCCCAGCCGGTCCAGGCCAGGTCGTAGTCCTTGGCCTTGTAGGCAGCCTGGTACGCCTTGGACTCCATCGAGTCGAGGACGATGTCGACACCCAGGTTTTGCTTGAGCTGCGCCTGGATGAACTCGGCGCGCGCCTGATTGGCGCTCGTCGTGCCGAATTTGAAGTGCAGCTGCGGGAATTGCGCCGGATCGGCAAAGCCCGCCTGCTTGAGCATGTCCTTGGCCGCGGTCGGGTCGAAGTCGATGTCCTTGCCCAGGTCGGCCTGATAGCCCGGCATGCCCGGGGGGATCATGCTCGTGGCCGGCTTGCCTACGCCTGACGCGATGTCACGGATGAGCGCCTGGCGATCGATCGCCTTGGCGAATGCCTTACGCACGAGCGGCTTGTCGAGCGGCGTCTTGGCGTTGTTCATGACCAGCCAGAACGTCGTCAGCTCGGTGTACTCGTGCGCTTCCTTGGACAGCTGCGGGTCGTTGCGCACCGCTTGCACGTCCGCGTCTGGAACGAGCGTCCAGTCGCGCTCGTTGTTGCGATAGGCCGCGTAGTCCGCCTCGTTCGAGGTGACCATGAGCAGGGTCACCTTCTGCAGCGTCGGCCTGGTGCCCGCGTAGTTCGGGTTCGGCACCAGGGTGATGTGATCCTGGTGGACCCACTCGCTCATCTTGAAGGCGCCGTTACCAATGTAGGTGGACGGGTCCTGAGCCCAGCCATCGCCGGCCTTCTCAATGATGTCCTGGCGCAGGGGCGCGACGACCCACAGCGCGACGATGTTCGGGAAATAGCCGATCGGCGCCTGGAGTTGAATCTCGAGTGTGTTGTCGTCGACAGCGCGCACGCCGACCTGGTCGGCGGTGCCCTTCTTCGAGTTGAAATCGGCCGCGCCGACGATCCCCGCGTCGGTCAGGAACGTGGCGTAGTCCGCGGCCGTGGCCGGATCGAGAATGCGTTTGAACGAATAGACGAAGTCCTTGGCGGTCACCGGCTGACCGTCGCTCCACTTGCTGCCCTGGCGGAGATGGAAGGTGTACGTCTTGCCATCAGCAGAGATGTCGTAGCTGCTGGCAGCGCCCGGGCTTGGCTTGAGGTCCTTGTCAAAGACCAACAACGGCTCGAAGACCTGGCGGATGACCGCTGCCTCGGTGGCGAAGTTGCTGCGGTTGGGATCCAGGTTGTCTGGCTCGCCCTGAAGAGCGTTGACCGTGATCTCCTGGGTGCCCGACGCCTGGGCGGTCGGCTGAGGCGCCGCGGCCGTCGGCGCAGCTGCCGCGCTAGTGGGCTGTGCGCCCGGAGCAGGCGTGCTACCTGTCTGCGGCGGAGGAGTCGAGACGATGACGTTGTTGCCACCGCTCGAGCTGGTTCCCGTGGGTGTTTGGCCCGATGGACCACATGCGCTGCCAAGCAGCGCTACACATGCCAGGATTGGAAAAAGTGCTCGTGTTGTCATGGTCTCTCCAGAGCCCGTGGTCGGACTAAAGCTGCGCCCCTCTCCTTCAAGAAGCGTGCCGGGTTAGCCGTTGCCCAGGCCTGGCACGGGTCGTCCAGCGAACCACAGCGCCGCGACTGCCGCCGCGATGAGTAGTGCAACGATGATGCTGACCAGGAATCCGTGGCGATCGAGGACGCGGCTCGGGCCGTCCAATATCCAGGTAGCTGTTTGGCCAAGGTCGGCGCGATCGTTCGCGCGCAACACGTGGCAGCACAGGCGCACCGCGAGCAACGCGCCGATGACTGCACCCACGTCGTTCCACAGCAGATCGGTCATCGTGTCGCTGTTGGACTTCTGCAAGTCGGAGTAGCGCACCCAGTCCAGAACGAACTCGACGAGCTCCCACATCACGCCCGCGAAAATGCCTATGCAGATAGTCATCAGCGTGGCCAGCTGATCGCTCCAGTCGATGTGTTCGCGGTCGCGCCAGGCTAAAAGCAACACGCCCACTGTTACGGCGACGAAAAAGCCTTCCAGGCCATGGATGAGTTTGCCCCAGTGGGTGATGCGGTCATAGAGCCCGAGGACACTTGATGCAATTGGCAACGCCACCGCAAGGACGAACGCCGCCGCCAGCCATCCGCGGATCCGATTCCCGAGTGGGCCGACCGCTAGTTGCGACATGACAATGGGTGTGCGCGCCTTCACCGCCATCGCGCCGGCGCCTCCTGCGTCCGCGTGCCGACCGCCGCTACGCGGCTCCATTGCGAGGGACAGAAAGAAAGAAAAGAGAGAATCTCTTCGATAAGGAGCCGCGCAGCGGCGGTCGGCACACTCACCCTCCATCTCCCACGATGACTTCGGCGGAGCTGAAGCATGTCGCTGCTGATGCTCGGGCCCACAGGCCAATGCCGCCACTGGTGTCGGGCACATCGTTGACGGCGAAGATCGGCTGTTCGTCAACGCCAGCAGTCACGGTGGAACCAGAAACGTCGAGCTGCAAAACGTGCCATTCGTTGCCATGCGTGCGGTACGGCTTCTCGCGTAAGTCACGGCGTTTGCCGTGGATGTAGCGGTCAAGCCGCAAAATATCGTGGAGCGCGCTCTGCTCGAGCAGATCGAAATCCTGCGCATCGCGCACGCCGAACGCGACGCCCGCATCCATTTCAGTCCCCTGGGTAATCGGCGGACGTTCCTCAAAATAATGGGCCCGAATGGTGTAGTTCGGACCATAAACCGTCCCTGGCGCCAACGCGAGCAAGCCCATCTTCTCGCTGCCCGGCTTCGGATGCTCGAGATTGACCCGGCAGATGCCGCGCTCGTCGGGCACCCAGTCGCCCGCCAGTACTTCAGTGTCGCCGTAGGGGTCAGCCAGGAAGTCCCAGCTGTGGCTCTGGCCCGCCGCTAAGCCGCTGGCCATGGCGGGCTCGCCTCGATCTATCCACTGCGAGAGAAACAAAATGACCGCGAACAACAAAGCGAAAGCGGTGCCAATCAGTCGCCCCTGGCGATCGAACAAGCGGCTCGGCCCACAGGCGAGCCAGCGGGCAATCTGGCCCATCTCGCGCTTCTGGTTCGCGCTCAGCACGTGCGTATAGACCCACAGGCTAATGAGCGTGGCCACGAACGCGCCGACGTCGTTCGACAGGATGTCGGTCAGTGTGTCCGCGTTGGACTTCTGCAGATTGGCGTCGCCGAAATAGTCAGAGGCGAACTCGACGAATTCCCAGAACGCGCCGACACTCGTGCCCAGCAACAGGCCAAGCGCGGCGGCGAGCTGGATCGGGATCCGCTTGCCGAACGCCTCGGCGTACCCCAGCAGCAGCCAGCCGGCAATCATCGCGGTGAGGGCGATGAGCGTTGGATGGACGATCTTGTCCCAGTAGGTGAACAGCTCGAAGAGCTTGGTCGACTCCGAGATGAACTGGAGCGCCATGCCCAGCACGAACGCGAACTCGAGCGGGCGCGGAACGTGGGTCTTGCTCAATCGCCCAACAAGCAGGGGCAACAGCGAGACCACGAAGCCCTCGCCCGCGACCATGGCCCCATCTTTGTTGCCGGTGACGACCTGGTAGACGGTCGTTCCGAGCAGAGCTAGCCGAAGGAGCCAGCTTTCCGAATGCACCGTCGGCCTGTCAATGCAGGTCGTGTGCCCAGTCCGCGATCAGACCGCCGACGCGCTGGGCCTGGACCAGGTGGACGAGATGGCCACCGGGCAAGTTGCACAGCCTGGCGTCGGGGATAGTGCGCGCCAACTCACGGCCCGCGGACGCGGGCACCACGGGGTCCCAGCTGCCGGTCAGCACGAAAGTCGGACATTTGATGGATGGGAGCCACGGGCGGGCGTCGAACGTCAGCGACAGCTCGGCCTTCGTCCGATAGGCCCCAACATGAGCGCGTGGGCGCGAGATGTAGCTCAGGAACAGATCGCCCGGGAACCGTAGCCCGAGCTGAGTTGGCAGCGACGCGACGCGCCCAGCGCGGTAGACGGTGTTGCCGACGCGGTGGCCGAGAAAGCTCCACAACGCCAGGGCGACAGCGCCGCGGCGGGCGAGCATGGACGGGTGCCAACCGAACGTTGAAAGGAGAATCAAACCCTTGACGCGGTCGGGGCGCAGGTGGGCCAGGGTCAACGCCACGGTGCCGCCGAAGGATTCGCCGCAGACGAATACGCGTTCGTTCTGATGGTGTTCATCGAGCAGGTCGACCGCGCGCCTGGCGAGGCCCTCGACGCCACCCTCGGCGAGATCGAGGTGGTGGTTGAACGCCAGCGCCGGCCAATTCGGAAACAACACTGGCGCAGCGCGCATGAGCATGCCCGGATGCCCATTCAAGCCAGGGATGATCAGGACCCGATCCGTGTCAGACGCGGCGGACCCGTTCCATTCCATGAGAGACGCCGACGCCATGCAATGTTCTACGCTTCTGGCCCTGTGCGCGGCATTTCTTTCGGCGGCCTGTGGCGACACTCTGAATTCGTCAAGCTGTGGTCTGGGCATACCATCTCGCGCTTTGGCAGCGAGATCAGCCAGCTGGCCATCCCGCTGACGGCGGCCCTGGTCCTGAACGCCTCGCCGGCCCAGATGGGCCTGCTCGCCGCACTCGAGTTCGCCCCGTTCCTGCTGCTCAGCCTGCTCGCGGGCGTCTGGGTCGACCGACTACCCAGACGGCCGATCCTGATCGTCGCCGACATCGGCCGAGCCATTCTCCTCGGCTCCATTCCACTTGCGGCCATCGCCGGCGCGCTGCGCATCGAGCAGCTCTACCTCGTCGGCATTCTGACTGGTGCGCTGACCGTGTTCTTCGACGTCGCCGACCAGTCCTACTTGCCCGTGTTGGTCAGTCGCGAGCACCTGGTCGAAGGCAACAGCAAGCTGGAGATGAGTCGCTCGGTCGCCCAGATCACCGGTCCGGGCGTTGCTGGCGCCCTGGTCCAATTGTTCACCGCCCCGCTAGCCGTCGCCGTGGACGCCGCGTCGTTTCTCGCCTCGGTGATCTTCCTACTGTTCATCCGCACCCCCGAGCCACCGCCCGTACGACATGCCGATGGACCCAACTCGATCTGGGGCGAGCTGCGCGAAGGACTGGCGGTGGTCCTCGGCAACCCGCTGCTGCGCTCGATCGCCGGCTGCACGGGCACGTCGAACCTCTTTTCCAACGCCATGTTCGCGGTGTACGTGCTGTACCTGACCCGCGAGCTGAATATCCCACCAGCGCTCTTGGGCCTGATCCTGGCCGCCGCCGGGCCTGGTGCCCTGCTGGGCGCGCTCATCGCCGGCCGCGTCGCCGCGCGCTTCGGGCTGGGCACCACCATCATCGCCTCGTCGCTGATCGGCGCGACCGCCAACCTGCTGGTTCCACTGGCCACCGGGCCGATCGTAGTGATCGCCGGCATGCTCATGCTTTCCCAATTGATCAGCGGCACGACCAATCCCGTCTACAACATCAACCAGGTCAGCCTACGCCAGGCGATCACCCCCGATCGCGTCCAGGGTCGAATGAACGCCAGCATGCGCTTCCTGGTGTGGGGCACCATCCCCATCGGCGCACTGCTCGGTGGTGCACTGGGCGAGGCCTTTGGCCTACGACCGACATTGCTGGCCATGGCGGTGTGCGACTTGCTAGCACCATTGTGGATCGCGTTTTCACCCGTCCGAGCGCTGCGGGTTCAGCCGGCATCGGCATAATGCGGAATCAGCCGACGAGCCGCGGTGTTCTACGCTTTTAGTGCTCAATCCAGACGTGGCATGGGAGTGAACAACAATGGCAGTTACTCGCGAGCAGTTCGACGCGGGCGTGACCTACGACGCGTACAAGGCCCAGATGACGCGCAACAAGGAACAGGTCGAGCAGAACGAAAAGGACCTGCAGCTCAACTCAGATGACGTCAAAGCTATCCAGAGCCTGCCCAATCGGCTGAACGTTCTGGCGCTGGCCGAGGATTGGTGCGGTGACGTCGTCGCCAACCTGCCCGTCCTGGGCAAGCTCGCTCAGGAGTCAAACGGCAAGCTGAACGTCCGCGTTCTCCTGCGTGACCAGGATCCCGGCGCGAAGGTCATGGATGAGCACTTGAACAAGGGCCAGTACAAGTCCATCCCGACAGTCATCTTCCTGGACGGCGACTTCAACGAGGTTGGCGTCTGGGTCGAGCGGCCGGAATCCGTGACGAAGCTACGCGAAGAGAAACGGCTGGAGCTGTACAAGCAGAATCCCGAGTGGGGCGACCCGAGCAAGCCGATCGCCGAGGTCCCCGAGGATGTGCGCACGACCATCCAGCAAAAGACTGGTGCCATGCGCAACGAGACCAAGCCGTTCGCCAATTCAGAGGTGGTGCGCGAGCTGCGCGGGATCGCCGAGCGCGCGACCAGCAAGCAGCCCGTCTGAGGCGCCCGACGGATGTCTGACGGATCGACCGTCAAAGTGACGATCACGTACTGCGCCGAATGCGGCTACGAGCCGCAGACACTGGCGTTGACCGAGACGTTGATGAAAACCTTCGCCCATCAGCTGACGGCGATCGAGCTGGTGCCGTGGTACGAAGGCTCATTCGACGTGGCCGTCGGCGGCAATCTGGTGCATTCGATGTATCGCGATGGCGGCTTTCCGGAACATTCCAAGGTGGTCGACGCGGTCAAAGCGCAGCTTGCCACGGCCAAGACCGCTTGACGGCGGGGCCGGGTGACCTACCCGGCTCCTTTCGCCGCCACTACCGACCGCGAGCGGAGCATCGTCGAACGCGCCGCCGCGGCCGCGGCGGTGGCCGCCAATTTCGCGGGTCAACACGACCGCGACGGGACTTTTCCCGTCGAGGGCCTGGCCGAGCTGGCCCGTAACGGCTACCTGGCCCTGGTCATTCCGCAGCCATTGGGCGGCGAAGGCACCACGGTCACCGAGATCGTGCTCGGCAATCTCGCCCTGAGCAAGGGCGATGCCTCGCTTGGCCTGGTCGTGGCGATGCACACGGCGCTGCTTGGTCGTGTGCGCGATTCCGGCATATGGCCGACGGCCCAGTTTGAGCGGATCGCCTGCGAGATCGTCGCCGCGCGAGACGGTCAAGGCGCACTGATCAACAGCCTGGCCAGCGAGCCCGAGATGGGCAGCCCGAGTCGCGGCGGCCTACCTGCGACGACCGCGATGCGCGCCGCATCCGGCGGCTGGCGGATATCCGGTCGCAAGACGTTCTCCAGCGGCTCGACGGTGCTGCGCTGGGGCGTGGTTTCGGCGGCTTGCCGCGTGGGCGAGGCCGAACCCTATCTGGGCAATTTCATGATCCCGATGGCCACCCGCGGCGTGCGCATCGAGCCGACCTGGGACACGCTGGGGATGCGCGCGACGTGCAGCCATACGGTCATCTTCGAGGACGTCGAGGTACCTGCCGACGCCGAGCTGCCGCGGGTTCCGACCTCCGGCGATGCCATTCCGTACGAACGCGGCTGGTCACTGGGCGTCGCGGCCGTGTATCTCGGCGTCGCCGAGGCTGCGCGCGACTTCGCGGTGCAGTTCGCCCGCACTCGCCGGCCGACCGCGCTCGGTGGCAAGAGCATCGCCAGCCTGCCCAATATCCGCGAGCGCGCCGGCCGCATGGATTTACTGCTGTTTCAGGCGCGCGGTCTGTTGGTCAGCTCGGCGCGCGCCTGGGATGGCGCGCCGTCGCTCGACCTTGATGGCGCGCTGGCAGCGACCAAGGTGATCAGTAGCAACACCGCCCTGGCCGTCGCCGAAGAGGCGATGCGGCTGGTCGGCGGCTCCTCGCTGGATCGGTCGATGCCGCTCGAGCGGCACTACCGTGATGTGCGCGGCGGGTTGCATCACCCACCCCAGGACGATGCTGCGCTCGCCCTACTTGCGCGCCAGGCGCTCGACTAGTTCCAGAGTACTTTGCTGGCCAGGCGGGCGCCTTCGGCCATCGCGTCGAACTTGGCCCACATGATCTTGGGGTGCACCTCGGGGTTGTACGTGGCTTGCGACGAAAACCCGCAGTCGGCGCCCGCGATTACGTTTTCGCGGCCGACGATTCGTGCGAACTGGACCAGCCGCTCGGCGATGAGCTCGGGGTGTTCGACGATGTTGCTGCCATGGGTGATCACACCCGGGATCAGCAGCTTGCCATCGGGCAGCTTCACCTTTTCCCAGACGTGGTACTCGTGCGCATGGCGGGCGTTGGCCGACTCGAATGAGTACGCCCCCGCATTGACCATGAGCAGCAGGTCCACCAGGTCCGAAAACGGCGCATCGTGCACGCGCGGGCCTTCGTTGATCCCATAGCAGGTGTGAAATCGGACCTTTTCGGGCGGGATGCCTTTCAAGGCGTGGTTTACGGCGGACACGTACATCTCGCCTTGCTCGCGGCACTCGTCTTTGGGTAAGCGCGAGTAGCTGTACAGCTCGGAGAGCCACGGGTCGTCGACCTGCAGGACAAACCCGGCATCGACGATGGCCTGGTACTCGGTGCGCAGGGCATCGGCGACGGCGAAGAAGTAGGCCTCGTCGGAATCGTAGTACTCGTTGCGGCCGACGCCGCTTGGCGCAACAGCAGGCATGAAGACTTCTTGCGTGTTTTCGGATTTGGTTGCTGCTGTGAGATTGTCGATGTCGTGCTGCAGCGCTTTTTGGCCGCGGTATTCGACGGGGCTGACGCAGACCAGGCCCATCGCTGGGGCAATGCTGCCGCCGGTCATGGCCCGCTTGAAGTACTGCTCGTAGTACTCCGGAAAATCCTCCACTTCGGGACCGAAGCCGGCCGTGCCCGAGCGTGGCCGCGCCTCGAACCCATCCAGCCGTTCGCCGATATAGCGGAAGAAGCCGATCTTGCTCTGCTCGCCGTCGGACACCACGTCGAGGCCGTGCTGAACCTGCTGGCGCACCGACTCCTGCACCGCTTCACTTACCGTTCTCTCGTACTCAAACTCATCGCTCTGCCCATTGAGCTTCGCCCGCATCGCGTCGAGCAGCTCCTTGGGCCGCGGCAAGCTGCCCACATGTGTCGTGAGGATGCGATCGGTGCTGCGCTTCACGAGGTCACGATACCGCCGAAAAGAGATATCACCATTCTTTATCGAGTCTGACTGTCACGGTAATACCGTGGCCCGAAAGGTTGATGCAATCGGGGCTCCGGTGTATGGTTCCGCCTACAACTGAACACAGATAGGGCGTTGATGGGGAGTAGTACGGATCGCGAGTTCTGCTCCAGAGAGCCGGCGGTCGCTGCAAGACCGGCGCAGAATGCATCCCGAACTCGCCTCTGAGCCGCGCGGGAGAACGGTCATTTTGACCTACTAGGCCGCGCCGGGGTGGCGGGCGCTAGACCGCCGAGAGTGGATACCCATGTAATCAAGGGGGTGTCCAAACAGGGTGGTACCGCGGGGAACTGATGACCTCGCCTCTGTAGGAGGCGGGGTTTTTTGTGTCCCGGCAGAAATGAGGATGTCGATGCGCTTGAATGGTGCGAGAGCAATCTGTCAGTCGCTCGTGGAAGAGGGCGTATCCACGATCTTCGGGCTGCCGGGCGGCGCCATCATGCCCCTGTACGACGTCCTGCCCGAGTTTCCCGCCCTGCACCACATCCTGGTCCGCCACGAGCAATGCGCAGGTCATATGGCCGATGGCTACGCCCGAGCCGCGGCCGCCATCCGCAAGCCGCAGGACCAGCGCACCGTCGGCGTGTGCTTCGGCACCAGTGGCCCAGGCGCGACGAACCTGGTGACCGGCATCTGCAACGCGCACATGGACTCGGTCCCGCTGGTCGCCATCACCGCCAACGTGCCCAACAACATGATCGGCACCGATGCCTTCCAGGAAGCTGACATCACGGGCATCACCATCCCGATCACCAAGCAGAACTTCTTTGTCCGCAACGCCAAGGATCTGCCGCGGGTGATGCGTGAGGCGTTCCATCTGGCGCGCACGGGTCGCCCGGGCCCGGTCCACGTCGACGTGCCCAAAGACGTTCTGCTAACCGAAATCGAATGGGAGTATCCGACCAGCATCGATCTGCCGGGCTACCAGCCCACGCTCGAGCCGAACATGCGCCAGGTCAAGGAAGCCGCGCGCTTGATCGAGCGCGCGCGCCGACCGGTGATCATCGCCGGCCAGGGCGTGCTGTTGTCGGGCGCCTGGGACGAGCTGCGCAGCTTTGCCGAAAAGACCCAGATCCCGGTGATAACGACGCTGCTGGGCATCTCCAGCTTCCCCGAGAACCACCCGCTGTCGCTGGGATTTTTGGGCATGCACGGCTGGGTGCACTGCAACTACGCCGTCCACAACTCGGACCTGGTCGTCTCGATCGGCATGCGTATGGACGACCGCGCCTGCGGCAAATTCGCGGGTTTCGCACCGCAGGCGAAAATCGTTCACGTCGACATCGACCCGGCCGAGATCGGCAAGAACGTGCGCGTGGATGTGCCGATCGTGGGCGACGTTGGCCGTGTGCTGAGCAAGCTGACCCCGGAGCTCCAGGCGGACAGCCTGCAGAGCCACGCCGAGTGGCTGGACACGATCCGCGGCTGGCGTGAGCAGCACCCGCCCAAGCGCTATCCGGCCGACACGCCCGAGCTGTACCAGCCGCAAGTCATCCAGGCGATCCACCGCGCCACGCGCGGCGAGGCCATCATCGTCGCCGACGTCGG
>WNFC01017849.1_pt1 | contig 10891 bp, 10 predicted proteins | sample 5400541 | NCBI WGS metagenome assembly WNFC01 (sample SAMN13153342, study PRJNA577476) | soil metagenome | isolation source: 120 cm saprolite under Douglas fir tree site 2 hole 2 replicate 1 | place: USA:California | collected 2015-04-18
TGATCATGATTCGCGAGACCATCACTACCGATAGTCTATGCAGGGATTGTCAATGCCAACAAAAGAAACTGCGGTTCAAAGCACATACATGACCGCGAAGACCGGTGTGGACAAGTCGATACGGGGCTATCGAGTCGATGTTTGTGAATGTCACTATCATGATAACTGGGAGATAATATGTTCCCATGCGCTTACTTTTATCACCTAGAGGTGGAGCAAGGCATAGCGGCATCAGACTCAGGCTAATGGAACAAAGAGGACGGAGAGGAAGTGACCCACCAACAGAACGATAATATTGAAAAGGTTAAAGTTCCATATTACACTAACGGTATGATCAGCCAAAGGCAGTTCCCAAGAGCCTGGGCCGCTGCATACCCATAATAGAGAAGGCCTGGGTGATCTCGTAGTGTCGGCTTGTTAAACGGTATGAGAATGTCATGAACGCACTGTCGAAAAATATTCGGTTAAGAAATGGCTCTTGGCGATGTTGGCGTGTCCACAAATGAATCGAGCGAGCGATTGTGAGAACAAAGACGGTGAAATCGAGGGCCAGGAGGCCCGAAAAGGCTTTGGCCTCAGCTCGAACTGACAGAAGGCAGCATAAACACACATTACGAGTTCATGGAACGTATGCTTACAGTGAGCACTGATAATATCAGTGTTCAATCGTGAGGCCGAGTCCTGGAACGCAAGGAGGAAGGGGGTTACTCACGGTGACGGTGCTGCTACCGCGGCGGAATTTTCAGGCACTATTCGGGTGAGACTCCACTACAGAAATTGACGTGCGAGTCAATGACGTAAGTATCTGAGCCTTCAAGCTTCAAGAGCAGAACTTACGCATGCGATAAATATTGCCGCTACGAGTTCTAACAACACAACACCGAGGACCCACTTATTTCGACAGTACAGAGCATAAACTCTCATGATGAGAAGTACTGCGACACAAGGGCCAAGGCCGGTGAGCTCGAGTTTGAACTACGATAACATAAAACACACCCGAGGTCAGAACGGTCAGGACCAATATGAGTACGCCATGGTACGAGGCCATAACCGATGCTCTGTACAGATCAACAGGAAGCCCAGGGGACGGAGGAGAGTTGGGATGTCGAGACTCACAAGTGCTAGCAGAAGGGAGAATGAGAAATACTGAAAGATCGAACAATTGAGACGTACCGCTGCCTTACAGGGGGGCGTAAAAATGACATAGAAAAGAGGTAAATGGCCCAAGAGAGCCACATAGCGGTTGGCCAGAAACACGATCGATGCCCACGTATGGGATCCCGTGCACCAGAAGCGATCGATCTCACTGGGTAAGGTGATGAAGTGATCATAATAAAGAATGACTTTCTTCACGGATCAGACCCTTTTCTTGAGGGTAAGAGTGAACGAACCGTAAGCTGCGAGACAGGAAGCGGTGCTAAACCCGAACCTGAACAAGCACGTAAGTTGGACAAGATCACTATCAAACAACCGGAAAGGTGCACATACCCAAGCGTCTCCAAGTGGCCGCACTCCGATCCACTCATATCTAAGAAGAAGACGATGACCAAATTACGATAAGAGCGCTAGCCTGAGAGGGTGAGGGGATGTGGGGACGGGCGCCGAGCCATCATGATGGTGATGAATTATATAGCGAGACGGGCCTCGGCACGGCATTACAACTCTGAATGATACAGCAGGTACGATATGCACCCCGGGCCACTGGCACTGACAGGGGTATGTGCCAATGACAGGAGTACGACCCAACTTTGAAGATTGTCGCCGACAAAACAAGTAGTAATAACCCTCAAGCCGTTTCGAATCTAAAATTGCCACACTTGCGGATCCTGGGACCACTGGAACTCGTCGAATGCCCAAAGAACATCGACAAGGGACGGAAAAGACAGAATTGACAGGCCACGCGTTCCTGTGTTAGGAACTTACGTGACACTTGCGATATCAAACCCAGTTCGGTCAAAACGCATCAGCACATCAAATTTGCATCAAACCTTCTTGAGCCCTTCCTGTACCTCGAAAAATCAAATTGTTTAAAACGTGTGGCTCGTAGCCGTGTTGTCCATACCGAGTCGTGATTGGAGGAATGGCCGGGGTCCCGGCAGGAGCTTGAACCTTGTTTACGCATAGCCGGTCGAAAATCGAAAATTTGGCACGAGGGAATACAATCAAAGGTCTCAGCGCCTTACCATCCAGTCAGCATGCAGCATGGACGGAAATAGGAGGAACAGCAAAATAATGTTTGACCAAAAAAACAAATTTTTACCATGTCCTCAAATATTTCGACATGACAGTCACAATATTCAACCCCATGTGACCTTGTAAACAAGGTGGTTGTAAGGAACGTTAGTGTACAGAGCTACTTCTATTCTGGAATATCTTTAGGACTCTAACACATACGACTATTCGATAGACTGTGCTCACTGAATCAAGCCATGCGCTATTATCTAAGTAACCCCAGCATATAAATGCCACGTTCTACTGTACGCTTCTCCAGGTAATTGTAATCTCGTGTACTTTGGCTTTGGACTCCGGGTCTACAAGGCGACTCCGATCTCGCAGCCCTCTGGGTACTCCCGACCACCATGTTCCCACAACAACTGCACAACGTCCTCCCATCCTCGCGCCGACGCCTCCTGGAACGCGGTGCGGCCCTCGTCGTTCGCAACATGAACCTCAGCCCCGCACGCGAGCAGCAAGCGCACAACTTCAAGGTGTCCCGCCCGCGATGACACATGCAAAGGCGTTCGACCCTTGCCATCTCGGGCATTCGCATCTACGTCTGCGTCTGCGTCTGCGTCCGCGGCGCGCTCGCAAAGGAGAAGCCGCGCGACCGCCAGATGTCCGCGCTCCGCCGCCCAATGCAACGGCGTCTTGCCGTCCCTGTCTTTGACCCCCGCGTCCGCGCCGCCGCCGCCGAAGCCGCCGCCCCGAAGGAGGACGAGCGCGAGCTCCAGGTGTCCTTCTTCCGCTGCCCGGTGCAGCGGCGCGCGATCGAGGATGTCACGGGCATTCGCGTCGGCGCCGTGCTCGTCGTCCTTGGCTGCCGCGTCTGCGCCGTGCTCGAGAAGGATCCTGGCAACTTTCACGTCTCCGCGTGATGCTGCCCGATCCAACGGTGTCCAGAAGTCGTTGTCCTGGATCATTACGTCTGCGCCGTGCTCGAGAAGGACGCGAGCAACGTCTAGATGCCCTCCTTCCGTCGCCCGATGTAACGGTGTCCGGCCATCCTTATCTGAGGCATTTGTATCCGCACCATGCTCAACAAGAACCGCGACGATCCCCAGATGTCCGCGTTCTGATGCGCGATGTAATGCAGTCCTGTTGCCCAGGTCCAGGGCTTTAACATCTGCGCCATGCTCGAGGAGCATCCGAGTAATTTTTATATGCCCGTATGCTGACGCCACGTGCAATGCGGTCCAGTTGTCCTTGTCTTGGGCTTTTACATCTGCACCGAGTTCAAGAAGCACCTCGGCAACTTTCAAATGGCCTTCTCGAGATGCCCCAGATAACGGTGTCTCGTTGTCATCGAAACCCCGAGTATTCGCGTCTTGTGAGCGCTCGATGATCAGGAACTTTACAGTGTCGTGGAGGCCACAGAGAGCGGCGTAATGCAAGGGGCTTCCCTTGGGCTGACATGGACTTTCAGATCGCCTAGCTCGACGCCAGGGTGCTCTTGGGTCGTATATCCAGACCCAAACCGCAAAGTGTGGTCTTCTCTCATCAAAGAGGCGTTTCAAGCCATCTTGCATGCTTTCCGCCACGTTCTCGAATCGGGCATGCGCTATCCAGTTTCGGGCGGCATACTCGGCGAGAGGAAACTTTTGGAGGTGGCTGACGCTCACTTTTTCGCCTAGGTGTAGCAGGCAGCCAAGACAGGCTTGTGCGACGATCGTGTGAGCGTCAGCCATGGAAACGTAAAAGCGGGAGACGCCATCCGCTGCTTTGGAAAGGCGGGGTGACATCAAGTATTCCTTCACTGAAAAATGCGAAAACTGTATCACGAGGCAACCAAGTGCGTTAACGATGGATAACAGGCTAGAGCATGTGGAGAGCACAGCCTGTCCCGGGTCTTCGGGACGCCAATTGGGGAGGAAGGTGGGAATCGCTTCTGCGTCGAAATCAAACGCGAGAAGCTCTGCGAGCTCCTCAACTAGAAGCGGGCGGGAAGCGACTGCAACACATTGGAAGAGTCGGTGTGCAAATTCCCAGTTTTGCTCATCGATCTCTTGTAGCGTGCGTTCATAAGTTTCATCCAGAGTCTCTGGTAATTCATTCAAGGCACGCCGAATACGCCCAGGAAGGCAACTTCGGAGGTAGAGAATCTGACAATAGACCCATCGAAACCTACATTTCAATTATCAGTTGGTGTCCAAGGGAATCGTGGCATAGATTCCTTACATCCCATCAGCTTTCTTCGTGAGCGCTTCGATCACTAGATCTTTGTCCTCTTGTTTCCACCTCCGCATCTTGAGATCCGTATTAACTACGTGTCTGATGTAATCAGCGATGTCCTGCATTTGTCCGCGCTCGTCATGTAGAGAAATGAATCGGAAAGTCAAAGGATCAAGGATAGGGTGGATGTCGGCCTCGGGTCGGCTGGTGACGCAGATGCGCAAATTGGGAACCTGTAAATCGACAAGCTCCTCCACGAGTCCGAGGACTTTATCACGGGGTGACGGCACACTAGTTGTGTTGGAACATTCATCTAGCGCATCGATCACAATAAAAGCAGGAGCTTGTCCCGGAAGTCTGAGCATCGACTTCAGGCAGTGCGTGAGTGCATCGTCACTGGGAGCCTTGGAACCGCGGTGGTGGGCCGAATAGAATTCGGAAAGAACATCGCTGTACGCGTCTGATTGATCGCAAAGTTGGACGAGCAGAGACGAGAGCAACGGACGCCGGTCCTTCTTTTGGTCGTCCTTGAAGTCGCAATAAAAAAATGCGAGTGACGCCAGTCCAGCACTCTTCATTACTTCAATTTCCTGGACAACTGTGGAACTGGCCGATATCATCAGTTCCTGCAATAAGAAAATTGAACGGTTAAACGTACCAAAGGACGGTCTTCCCTGAACCCGCTGTGGAAATGATATCCCTATTAGTCTAATCGAATACGTATGGGTCTCGCGCGAGACACTGACTCTTGCCATGAATCCATAAAACGGGACTTTGACTTGACGATTTCCACTCGGCGTAAATCTTCCCTTGAATGAACCACTCCGCCGTTCCGCTGTGGTGACGTTCCAGTGCGACGTTGTGATTTTGCCAAGGATCTGGAGGAGAGAGCCAATTCCGAACATCATATTGCAACTGGTCACCTGCGAGCCAACGTCAGTATTCCCAGTCAATCAGCCATATGAGGAAATTTAGCCTACGCTTTGACTTGTTCATTTCGTTCGCTGTTTGTTGCATGCTTTCTAACGCCAAGTCAGACACAGCGCAAGCTTATTCTGATCGGGGAAGCCTACGTAAAGCCTCCCGAATACTGTCCGCAGATACCTTGCTATCTAGAAGTAAAGAAGTCCAACACTGGATAAGAAACAGACTAAATAGTGTTTTCTCACCGTCCATGACTGCCCTCATATTCTGAACTAGACCATAGACAACCACGAGGGTCTGCGCCGCGGTCGCGCGAGCCTCGTCCTGGGTAAGTCGATCTAGCCTCTGGAGCACTATTTCGACGTCATTTTCTCCAAAAAGTTTCTTTACAAATTTGACTTTATCGAGTTGAGCCAAGTGACGGTCCAGCAAAGGACAGGGGGCTTACTTGGTCGTTTCTGCTTTATCTGCTTGGTGACCAGGCCAAGGGTGGAGAGTAGTTCCACCATTATCTTGACAAGGATCTCTGCCATAGCCGGTGTAGGGGGAATCTTTGTGTAAATATCAAGACGCATCAGGAAGTGCTCGATGGACTCGAGCAGATCGGCGAGCATATCGTAGCTAGCTTCGATGTCCTTGACGGCCTAATTGGCATAGATGCATGTCATCAGGATAAAACGCATGAGAGCCGACTCGGGGTCGGTCACTTACACCAAGTAGGATAGCGAAGCCCGCGAATACTGCTCTCGCAGGCGGGAATGGCTGCAAAATAAGGTCAGGGACCAGGAACACTCATGAGCGCCTTCGGGCATACCAGACCGATAGTCTCCCCAAGAACGGTGCTACTGGAAAGCGAATACAAGACATGGACCACGCCTTTGAGCGACTTCATAACCTTGCCGTCTTTGCCTCGGAACTCGAGGAAGGCTTGGGCTTGGGTTTGGAGGACGTCGGAAATGGACTCAATGGAGTCGCATGTTATCAGCTCCCCGTAGAAAGGATGGTCGACCAATTTTGTCCCTGTCTGCTTCCTGTAGTCCTCCAAGGCAATGTCGAAGAGCGTTCGAAACCGAGATGCGCCAGAGTGATCGCCCATATCATGAATTGAGGAAAAATGGGTAGGAAACGAGGGGTTCGTACGGTGACGTTATGAGAAAACTATAGCTAGACAATGGTAGTAAGGGTTGAAGAGGGCACAAGGACTGCCTGATTGATATTGCCAAGTTGTGGCGCAGAGAAGATTGTCACATGAGAGGAGACCCAGACACTGTGGGCATTTTACAATGTTCTCCTATTCAGTTCACAAAAACTGACCAATCAGATTGCAGGAAATAGCCGACTGAATTGGGATACATTGTAAAATGCCCACAGTGAGAGGACCTCCAGGAAGTTGCTCCCAAAAGCTTAGATCAGGGTCCATTTTTCAGCTTGCTGCGGCATCACCCTCTTCCAGAGTCAATTCGAATCCTAAAGTGAGTCATGTCAAAAGAACTCGAATGTCCAGGCACGATAAAATACGGAAAATGTTCGGATCAAGGTACAATACAGCACGTGGCTTCGATAGTGCCACGTCAACGGTCCGTCACGTCACGTGCAGGAAATACAATCGACAGCTCGGGGCAAATCATTGACAAGCGTGCCGCGAGCCAGATATGTCGGTATACTTTGAACACGGTACTGTACTGGCACCCCTCTTATGATTACTCATGACAGAGGGGCAAAGTCAAGGGGCGGCAGGAATGACATGGATGTCTGTCAAGTATGATACGTGATAGGATTTAGGCACGCAGAGAGCACTGACCGTCAAGGTGATGACGGCTGGGAGAGAGAAGCTCTGTTATCTCACCCTTTGGGCATGTTTACAACTATACTAACTTGGGCATCATCCGATGTCCCGACGTGTAGCGTCCACTTGCTAAGGTAAGCGCTATCTTCATCAGCGCATCCCAACAATACTAGATATGGAAGAACAGGTGGCCACTGGCTCACCCGGGATACTACAGTACTGTACTAAAGCTTGAAGGCGCGACGTACCCACTGGCACGTGATCGTGAGTGTCCCGTGTCATTCAGTTGACTGGGCCTTCTTGCTAGTGAAGTTCCTTGGGTGTTGAGAGAAACGGTTAATTTCACTCACGGAACACCATCAAAAATGTCCCGAAAATGTCCAGATTCATAAAGTTTAGGAGGCCGCAGAAGTCAACCCTAATCCGTACCCGTGCCAATTCCGAAGTCCAGGAGGTCCGCCACCGCGTTCCTAACTAGCTCTGACATAACTCCCTCTGCGGCCTGGCGTAACTCTGGTTTTCCACAGTTAGCGAGAGTTGCAACTCAGCTAAGCTCAGCTCAGCCTCTCCACCAATACTAGGCTATGGACTCCAGGTGTCCGTCAAGGTTTCTCCAACCTTTGTTCACGCACTATTCTAGTATCCCCCAATATCTCTTCAATGTCTCAAGCTGGTCAAAGAGATCTAGAGGAAGGACAAAGCACAGGTATCTTACCACTTCTCCACCTTTCCCTCACCAAATTCATCTCCGTGTATAGTAGATGGTCAACGCGAGCTGCCCGAGTCAGCGGTACCTAGTCAGCCATCGCAGCCATACCAAGGAGAACTCCACTATTGTGATAGCTCATGGCGACTCTACTCCATGTACTCTAAGATTGCACGGGAAGAAGACAATAAGGTGGCTGGGCGCTGTCAAAAAGGCGTAGATGGGACGCTGATTTTCGTGAGCCTTCATGATAGTTTCAATCATGTAGCTGTACACAAACTGGAAAACATAGGCTGGTCTTTTCTTGGCCACCGTCGCCACAACGCTTACTGTAACGTTTCAAGATCTGAGATCAAACCCCGGGGATACCTCCGCATTCTATCTCGAGAATATGTACCAACTTTTCGCCACCGCGAATTCTTCTGTGTCGACCCCAATTACGTTAGTTAAACCACCAGCGTTCTCTCCACCAGGATATGTCATCTGGGCGAATGCGCTTCTCCTTTTGAGTGGTTTTTTCAGTATTGCGGCTGCCTTGGTGGCAATCTTACAACAGCAGTGGGCACAACGATATATTATGGTCACTCAGCAGCCATCACACACACCACCCCAGAGAGCCAGGATCCGTGCGATATTTGTCAATGAAACTCAAGGACCAGACGCCATGCCAGGAAATAGCCTGCCGGCCTTCTACCTGCCCCTTTCCGTTGGCTGCTACATTGGCGGCGGGCTCGTTTATCTCTTCAACGTCAATCGCACTGTATTTGTTGCTGTAGTTTGGTTGGCTGGATTCCATACGGTGATGTATGGACAAGATACAGTGAAAGCGATCTACAAGCGCGACACTCTGTTCTATGCTCCCTTTACCCCATTGCTTTTCCGCCTTCATCTCTGCATATTATATGCAGCGTTTCAAATTTGTTCCTGCCTAACATTCCTTCGTCACCTTCGCGATGATACCATGCGTCGCTACCGTAATCTGAGCAACTGTTACTGCGAAGGATTCTTCAAGGGTCGAGTAAAAGAGGCCGAAGAAATCATTTTGAAGAAATCGCCGGACATCGATGCCCGTATTCTGGAGTGGACATTTCAATCATGTCTGGGCGAAGACAATGCACTAGAGAAATTCTTCGAAGTCATCCCTGGCTTTTTCGATTCGAAGGTGGTCATCAATCTCGGAGAACAATTGCAAAATGAGTTTCGCACCGAGCTTGGTCGCGCGTTTCATGGATTCTTGGACCGCACTTTCTCATCTGATTCGGTCTCCGAATCAGTGAGAAGCGGTCGACTTGTCATCTGTCTCAATGCCGCCCGTGCGGCACTGGGTTCGAATGGCATTTCAGAGATCCTGGACAACATTCTCAACGAGCGCTGGCATGAAGCGCTGGAATCTGTTGAAGTGGGACATTCTCTGAGATGCTGGGGCGATAAACAGTTTTCTTCACATATACGGAGGATAATTGCCCATATTATTTCCTGCGTCCGTGAACGCGATGGTCGTTGGATCGCACTGGCTAAGGACGAATTTGGCTTACCGGATCACGTCTTCCAAGATAACGTCGCTCAAGGAGACAGCGCGTCACTTGCCATCTTGATCTACATCACTCGCCAGCGCTTTCACTCCGATTTCCCTTCCTGGGGTCCAGACGTCCTCCGGAAGCTTTCGCATTTCGACATTTCCAATAGTCTTCCCGAACTACAGCAAGGCTTCTGCGCCTTGTGGGATGAAATCTTTCAAGAATTGCAGAAGAGCGGGCGGCCTGGGAGTACTTCCATCTTGATCCTCACAGAGATTCGCGACCTTTATCTTACCCTGCGTCCGGGCGCCGATGCTTCTCTGACAACATATGCTGATCTCACGACTGATGACGATATTCCGCTCGAGCCGTCGTGCAGCGGTGTCGACCGTGGCCCCACCTCGGACCCTTCGTTTCCCACGCCGGATCCTCCTCCAAGTAATGCCACCACACTCCCTACAGCTGAGCCTACATACCGTGGTACACCGATCTCTGACTCATCCCATCCTGCCCCTCTTGAAGGCCAACGTCCTCTTGCTACATATCCCTATGTAACCCCTGCCGACACACCTCGAGGCAACGTCACCACCGACATCTCAACCATCTCAGATTTGGCCAAACCGATTCCTCCTTCGACCCCTGGCGGTGGCCCTGTTCATCACCGAGTCAGGGAAACAGACATAATCCCCCCTGTCATATCTGGCTCTCAATCGATACCTAATCCAATGCCGGTCGTCAGTAGAGACACGATTTCTGCAGCGCCACGTCATTCTTCCATAGATTCCACTGTATCGCGGGCTCATTCCATCCGTCACACACTGGAATCTCCGTCCTCACCCTCGACCCCCGCCCCCTTGCCCATTCTCGCGGATGTTTCAGATCAACACGTCACTCAAAGTATCGGGACCGCTAGTGCACATGCGGATTCCTGCGACCAGAATTCGCCCATTCCGATGGAAGTCATTCGTTACCCGCTAACACCCCTGTCAGCAGCATCAGGGCCTGGAATTGGTACACATCCCCTGCGACGTGAAGACCACCAGCATGACCTAAGCTAACTGCCCTACGGTGGCTACAATATTGATGGACATTTGTGGGTCAGTACCGGTCAGTTTCTCGTGAACTCTCAGCAATAACAAAAGTAACCTCGCCCACAGAGAGCTATGACAAGCATCCAGTAGATGTACCTACAACATTCTCCGTCAAGCGCAAAAACACGGTCAAAAGGTTAAGCGGGCACCCACTCAACACTTATTTTGAGTATGACATTTAATGCTAGCCTAGGGGACGGGCGTTATCATCCATCTCTCCTTCGTATCTTTTTTTTTCGAATCCAATAATCATGGCATCATCGAAATAGCAATGTTTCCAGGATATTTCATCGCCGCAGGTTAGTTTCGATATTGTACTGTACAAAATACCCTCGTATGAGGTCCACCTTTTTCTTAAATTTGAATATGCAGCTTGACAATTGAACTCTTTTGTGTAGGAGTGGGGCTCAAATAGATAGTTCATCTAGACCGAGACCGAAGAACTTGGGGTGCGACCTGAGAACCCGTGGACCGACTG
>WNFC01021851.1_pt1 | contig 10891 bp, 6 predicted proteins | sample 5400541 | NCBI WGS metagenome assembly WNFC01 (sample SAMN13153342, study PRJNA577476) | soil metagenome | isolation source: 120 cm saprolite under Douglas fir tree site 2 hole 2 replicate 1 | place: USA:California | collected 2015-04-18
CGCTCGGTAGGTACCGAAGTGATGAACGGCCCGCTCAGGGGGCCGGCGGTACAAGACGCCATCGGCCCGAGTTTCAGGGACGCGAATGGGGTGCCGCACTGTGGTACCCCGGCCAACCCCATTGACGGTTGCGTGCCTCTCGATCTCTTTCACGGCCCGGGATCGATTGGCGCGGATCAGATCAGGAATCTCACCTTCACCGGCACGTTGCGCGGCATCAACCAGATGGTCACTGCCCAGCTCAACACCGCGGGTGAGCTAATAAGACTCTTCTCCGACCGGCCGGTCGGGCTGGCTGTCGGCTACGAGTACCGCATCGTGTCCGGCGCAAACATCCCCGATCCGATCACGGTAGCGGGCGAGACCACCGGCATCAAGGCGACCATCACCAGCGGTCACTACTATGTCAACGAGGGCTACGGCGAGCTCTCGATCCCCATCGTCAACGGCCTGCCGGGTGCACACGACGTCGAAGGCACCGCAGCCGCGCGGGTGTTCAACTACAGCACGTTCGGAACCGACGTGACCTACAAGCTCGGCGGCCGCTGGCGCATCATCCCCGACTTCACCGTCCGCGGCACCTACTCGACTGGCTTCCGCGCGCCCTCCATTGGCGATCTCTTCCTTGGGCAGGCGGACAGCTTCCCGAATGTGACGGATCCCTGCCGTGCCGCCCGCGGTCCGGCGAACTGCTCCGCTCAGGGGGTGTTGGGCAACGGGGACACCGTGACGCAGCTCCGTACCCGGATAGGCGGCAACCCCCACCTCGCGCCCGAGACGGCCAAGATCTACACCGTCGGCGTCGTGTTCGAGCCGAGGTTCGTCAAGAACTTCTCAATGACGGCGGACTACTACAGCGTCGCCGTCGACAAGTCGATTGCGACCATCGGCGCGAACACAATCCTCAATGGATGCTATCCCACGGACCCCACCGTCGCGCCCAAGTACTGCGAGCTGATACACCGCGACGCCAACAATCACATTGACAACATCACCAATACGACTACCAACGTCGGCAGTGACAAGACCGCTGGCGTCGACCTGGCGATGAATTACGCCCTTCCCACTGATCTCGGCCGCTTCGGGTTCCTCTTCGACGGCACCTGGTTGCAGAAGTTCGACCGCACGCTGGCGGACGGGACGGTGGTCCACGGCAAGGGAACTTTCGACATCGCAACCACCGGCGGTGTTTACGCGCCGTTCAAATTCATCGCTGGCGTCAGGTGGAGCTACCGCGGCGTGGGTGCGGGCGTGAACATGCACTTCTTAAGCTCCTTCAAGGAATGCGGCGACGCGACCGGTAATTTCTCAGGCGGCGGCCAGTGTTACGCCAACTCGTCATACCAGCGCCGCGTCGCCGCCTACAGCACCTACGACGTCTTCCTGAGCTACAATTTCCGCTCTTCGTTCGGGAAGACCTCGATTGCGGCAGGCATCAACAACGTGTTCGATAAGGATCCGTCCGTGATCTACAACGGATTCCTCGCCGTTTCGGATCCGACCGCCTACGACTTCATGGGTCGTTTCGGGTACGTGAGGGTCGGGCAAAGCTTCTAACGAGAAGCGGTGCGCCCGTGGCAGTGGACCAGGTCGCCAGTTGTGAATCAAGGATGAGGGGTGGCGGGTTCGGGGATGGGCGTGGCGAGGAAGGCGTGGGTGTCGCCAGCGGCATCATCATAACGTCCCACGATCTCGCCAGCGGCGTTGATGCCACTGGCATAGACATTGTTGACCGCGTCGGGCGGGTCCAGCAGCGTTGTGTACTGTCCGTACTCGAGCACGAGGCCGTGGCGTATGTCGCAAGCGTCAATGTGAGTCCCTGAGATCTGCCCGAGGTCGTTGATCCCGATGAAACTCGTCAAGCTCGAGCCGGGCACGTCGGGCGGATAGACGAAGCGGCCCCCCCTCAGCCGCACGAAGCCATGGCGTCTGCCGGCAACGTCTTCGTAGACTCCAACGACTATACCGAAGTTGTTGATCCCCTGGGCGAGGGTAAATGTCGAGCCGGGTGGGTCGATCGTGGTGTAGCTGTCGCCGCTCAGCAGGAAGCCGCGGGTTGCGCCGTCGGTTACATCGACGTAATACCCCACGATGTCACGGGCGCTGTTGAGCGCATACGGTTGGGGAGAGGTTCCACCCGGCGGGTCGGGCAGCAGCACGTAGTTGTTGCCATCTCTCAGCCGCAGATAGCCGTGCTGGATGCCACCAGCAATGTAACGTCCCACGATCTCGCCGAAGTCATTGATCCCTGAGCCTTGGCTCCAGGTCGTGCCGGGCACGGGCACGTCGAACGAACTGTAGTGGCCGTCGATTAGCAGGAAGCCGTGGTGGATTATGTGATTGGCTTCCTCGTAAACCCCCACGATATCACCGCGGCCGTTGATCCCTTGGGCTTGAGGGCGAGTCGATCCGGGTGGGTCGATTGTTCTAAATTTGTAATCCGCCTTCGCCCGTCCTGTAACGCCCAGGAACAGACCGAGAGCCGCCACGCTCAAAAGTAATCGCTTCATTGTTGAACCCTCGAAGATCAATAATTGCACGGATTGCTCGGCGGAAACGTGTCCAATGGTGAAATCTGCGTCCCAACAAAGTCCACGGAATTGAGAGAGAGCGTGTCATGGAGCGGCTCGCCGCCTTCCACTCCGCCTCCACCGGGATCGATCTCTGGATTGTCGTAATCCAGGCATCCATCGAGCTCACCGTCCAGATCGGTGATATTGATTGCCGAGTTGCGCCGGTAGCAGAACTGGGTCAAGGTGGGATTGATGGTACGACCCCAGAAGTCAAAGCTGGTTTGAGCACGGCTTCTACGGTTACCGGTCAGCACGTTGTTCTCGAACGTCCCCTCGAACCGAAAGGCGGCGGCATCCGGCGCCGCACATTCCCCGAATCGGGCCCATGGACTGATGACGAATCCGTAATTGCTGCCGGTCATCTTGTTGTCGTGGATATAGGCAAAGATCGAGCTCGGAGTCGTGGTTGGCGCCATGGTTGAATATGGAAACACCACCAGGCCCGCCCCAAAGATGAAGCCAAAACCCAGGTCGCGAAACGCGTTGTCGCTCAGATCATTGTCAGCGACTTCGACGATCATCGTCCCTGGAGTTTCGCCATCGGGCATTGCCGGAGGTTCGTGAATCATCCTGTCGCCTGAGAGGTGGACGCCGTTTTCATTTTTCAGCGCCCGATTCCTGGTCACCAATATGTGAGGTGGGCTTGTTTCCAGACCTTCGGTGATCTCGATCGCATCATGGTGGCCGTACATCAAATTGGCCTCGATGGTGCCGCTCGCATGCCGCACCGTGATACCGAGCGTTGCAAAGGGATCCAGGCCCACAATTCCGCGTTCGGCACTGGTAATTGCCTTGTCGTTCGTCAGATGATTTCCGCTCACCAGAAAGCCGCTCAGAGAACGGCTGGGGGTTCGGCTTCCGTCGACGAAAATCTCAAGCGTTTCCGGAAGGGGGGCGAGAGCCAGGTTGTCCAGAATGGCCGCATCCAGGGAGAACCCGGTAAGCGTCACATTATCGGTCGTGATGACAAAATAGCTTGTGCCGTTCGGAGGCGCGGGTTCAGGAGGGACGATCCGGGTCTCCACGGTTGGGGGGACAGCGGTAGGGATTCCAGTGTCGGGATCCAGGTTCAAGACCGTGCTGCCGATCACGGCGAGATCGCGGACATCTAGAACCAGCGGCAGTGCCTCCTCAGCATAGACGCCCTCGGCAACGGTGATTCTGATCGGTGAAATCGCAACCTTCTGCCGATGGGCCAACTCGCAGCAGTAGTTCACTCCCACTGGCCCGAAACAGATGGCTGTCGCAGCTTCCGCCGCAATCTTCCGCGACAGCTGGGGCAGCATACCAGACACCTCCGCTGCTCAAGAGAGACGTCAGGACGATTCCGATTGACCGGAGCTTTTGAATCCTCATGTTCTTGCACTCCCCCACTTTCTGTTCCGCTAAAGTAGAAACGAGAAGGGCGGCAGTTTCGTGTCATCGGGCTGCTGATTTGCCGCGTCGCCGCCTACAGCACCTACGACGTCTTCCTGAGCTACAATTTCCGCTCTTCGTTCGGGAAGACGTCGATTGCGGCAGGCATCAACAACGTGTTCGATAAGGATCCGGCAGTGATCTACAACGGATTTCTTGCCGTTTCGGATCCGACCGCCTACGACTTCATCGGTCGCTTCGGGTACCTGAGGTTGGGGCAGAGCTTCTAACGAGAAGCGGTGCGCCTGCGGCGGCGAGCCAACGAACGCGGCGCGGTCAAGGCCATCGGGGCTCCGCGCTTCATTTCGCGTTACGGGAGGGGAGTGATCCGTATCCCGTTCGGCTGCACCTCCCCGTTCACAAGAAGCACGTTGCCGACAACCGGACTACCATCGAACGGATCGTTGAGAGGATGATCGTAATCGAATCCCTCCATCTCGCCGTCGAAATCGGCCACCTCGAACATCGACTCCTGCATGTATTTCCAATCCTGACGTGGGTTGTACCCTATGGACGCCCCGTAATTCGTGAAGCTAATCAGGAACGCGTTCCGCCCGTTGCCGATGAGGGAATTGTTCTCGACCGTGCCTTCAAAGGACGCTGTAAACTGCCGCGCGTTGCTCCGCGAAGAAGAGAACGGATCGACAACGAGCCCATATTGCCCGTTATGGTGAAGCCGGTTGTTGCGAACAGCGACTCGAAGGGTGCCTGTTATCGGCTGTGTCGTATCTACCGTGGTGTACGGGAAGGGCGGGTAGAACCCGCAACGCAGACCAAAAAAGGTGTTGTCACTCAAGTCGTTACCTTCGATGAGCACCGTGAGTTTATCTGGGATATTTTGCTGATCCTTCGGATCGCTGCGATCGTAGGTCATTTGAAGCGGCTCGAGCCTCAAGGTGTTGGCACCAAGGTCCAATTGCAGCAAGTTCGCCACAGCATCTACGCTCGTACCGCCCCCGTTTTGTCTCGAGCGATTGCGCCGCAGCGTCACGGCCGCGGGACGGGCCACGCTTCCGCCCGTGATAAACATGCCTGTGCTACCTAGGCCGCCAGGGGGAGGACTCGGATTGTTGGCGATAGACAAATTTCGTTCGAAGGCGCCCGAGGCCAGGCGTGTTCCGAAACCCGAGCCCTGCCGAAGAAGATTGCGGCGGATAGAGAAGTCGGACACGCGGTCCACGTAGATTTGGAACCCGGGAACACCTGCCGGGAGTGGAGCCTGCGCGTCAATGACGAAGCCGGTCGCGCTGACACCGTTGCCAGCCATCCCATCGTCGGTCGTCGCAATCAAAAGAAGCACTTGGCCACGCGTCAAAGGGAGATCGGTGGTGAGCAACGTCTCGCTCTCAAGCGGATAAGTGCCCGTGGGCAGGCCACCCTCATCCTCATCGAGCTCGGTTCCGCCCTCGAGGTTGAGGTCCGGAACATTGATGATGATGGGCAGTAACTCGAGCCTCGGGTTGTTGGCCAGGTGCGAGGAATCGTAACTGCCTACGTAGGTGCCTGGTCGGACGTGGATGACAATCCTTTCTTCTGGATCGCTATCGTCTTGTCGGAGCTCCCGTGCCCGAACGACGGCGTTGGTGATGCGCCAAAATGGTCTGTGGCGGCTCCCGTCTCCGTTTTGCGTGGCGGCGGCGTCAACGTACAAATGTCTGTGCTCGGCTAGCGCCGGCCGGGCAAGAAGCAGCGTGGGAAGTGCTACGCCAAGCACGCTGACAATGGTTAGCAGGCCGCTGCGTCTTAACCCGTTGGCGGCTAAATTTCTGCTCTGCGAAATTGTCTTGACCACCCTAAACTGGTGCCGGTTCATAGTGACCTCCCGTCGTGTTCCCTGATGGCTCCGTCCTTGGCTCTGCTTAGACACCCTGCTCACGGTTCCCAGTGAGGCGGAGTGATCTGTATTCCGTTTGGCTGGACCTGTCCGTTCACCAAGAGCACGTTGCCGACGACCGGGCTGCCATCGAACGGGTCCTCAAGAGGATGGTCGTAATCGAATCCTTCCAGCTCTCCGTCCAGGGCGGCTACATCAAAGGTCGAATGCTGCATGTATCCAAAACTGGCGCGCAGACCTAGGCTATTGGCGAACGCAAACATGGCTGTGTTGCGGCCGTTGTCAATGAGCGCATTTCCCTCGAACGCCCCTTGGAACGTGGCTGTAAGCTGGCGAGGGGTGCTCCTATCAGAGGAGCCCGGATCGACAATGAGTCCGTAATGGGCATTGCGGCTAAGTCTGTTGCCACGAACCGCAACGTTGAGAGTGCCTCTCATCGCTTGCGTCGCATCGGCCGTGGTATATCGGAGAGGTGGATAGAACCTGCAGGCGAGGCCGTACCCGCTCCCGCCGTCTGGGCCTGCGCGGTTGTCACTGAGGTCGTTGCTCTCAACCGTTGCCTCGAGCGTATCTGGGATATTCTGTTGATCCTCCGGATTATTGATGTCATAGCTCATTGGTAGCGTCTCGAGCCTCAGCGTGTTGGCTCCGAGATCCAATGGCACGAAGTTCGCGACTGCGAATATGCCCGCCCCGCCCAGATCATTTTGTGTTGCGCGATTACGCCGGAGGTTCACGCTCGCCGGATGGGTCACACTTCCGCCGCTGATAAAGATGCCTGGGCCTCTGTTGCTGGACGTGCAGAAGTTTGCCTCAACGTCGCCAGAGGCCAAGCGCGTCCCCGCGCCCGAAACTGCGTGGCGCAGGAGGTTGTTGTGGATTGAGAACTCGGATACGCGATCCGCATAGATATCGAAGCCGGGAATACTCGGCAGATCCTGACCCTGCGCGTCCATGACGAACCCGCTCACGCTGACGCCGTTGCCAGCCATCCCATCGTCGGTCGTCGCAATCAAGAGAAGCACTTGGCCGCGCGTTAAGGGGAGATCGGTGGTGAGCAACGTCTCGCTCTCAGGCGGATAAGCGCCCGTCGGCAGGCGAGCCGTATCGATATCGAGCTCGGTTCCACCCTCGAGGCTGAGGTCAGGAACATTGACAATGATGGGCAGCAACTCAAGCCTAGGATTGCTGGCCAAGTGCGAGGGATCATAACTGCCGATGTACGCGCCAGGTCGGACGTGGATGGCAATCCGTTCTTCTTGACGGCTATCGTCCTGTCTGAGGACCCGAGCGCGCACGACGGCATCGGTAATGCGCCAGAAGGGCCTGTGGCGGCTCCCGTCGCCATTCTCCGTGGCGGCCGCATCGACGTACAAAGTTGTGTGCTCCGCCAGTGCCGATCGGGGAAGGAGCATGAGAAAGCTCAGCAACAGAAGGATGAAAACCGGAAGCGAGCGGCTGAGCCTCGCAAGCATCGGCATTACCATTGCAGTCTCGGCGGGCGTCATCAAGGTAAACGACGGTGCTCGTTTCATGGCAAACGGCTCCTTCTGGTGTTCGGTGAGACGCTACGTGGTACTTCCGCTTCTAGTCGTTGCCGCCCGGATCGCCGCCCTGATCTTCATGATCGTCGTCATGGTCATCGTCGCAGCCAAGCTCGTCGTTATCCCCGTGCTCCCTACTCATAAGGAAACCGTGGGTCGTTCCGTCGGCGGTTGTGTAATTCCCGACGACGTCGCCCCGCCTGTTGATCCCGGTGGGGAAGGTCGCGATGGCACCAGGGAGATCGATTGCAGTGAACTGGCCCCTGCTGAACCGAAATCCGTGACGCACTCCATCCGGACTATCGTATGGCCCTACGACATCACCGCGAGTGTTTATCCTGTGAGGCCAGGTCAGGATGGCCCCTGGGAAATCCATCTGGGCAGAATTGCCGTGTCGAAGGATGTAGCCCCGAATCGTGTCGCCGGTGCCGATATAACCTCCCACGACGGTACCGCGAGAGTTGATGCCGTTTGTCTGCGTGCCGCCACCTGGCCATTGGGTCGAGGGGCTGATAGCGCCTGGAAAATCAACCATGGTGAAACTGCCATTGCGCAGCACATAGCCATGGCCTACACCGTCGATCACGCACAGCCCGGTGGCGTCCCCTCTATCGTTGATCCCGTTGGTGCGGGTGAAGGTGGCGTCGGGGCAATCAATCGTGGTGAACTGGCCATCCCTCAAGAAATAACCATGCGTCCTCTGGTCTGGGTTACGGAAGAGTCCCGAGATGACGCCGCGAGAGTTGATCCCGACCCCTGCAGTGAAAATGGAGCCGGGAACGTCAATGGTCGTCAACTGGCCGCCGCTGAGAATGTAGCCGTAACTTCTCCCGTTTGGCAGGTCGTACCTACCGACGATGTCACCACAGCTATTGATGTCGTTCGAAATAGTGTACGCAGCACCGGGGAAGTCAATCGTCGTGAAGGTTGGGCCATTTTCGTTATCGGCTCGGGCTACGCACGCGACAATTGCGCCAACCAGAACCGAGACGGATTTCACAGTCATCGAGTGAGCAACGCTCATTCTATTGAGATACATGTTGTGCCCCTTTTCTAAAGCCGAACGCGCTCAACGCACCTGTTCGCTCGCGGTGAATAATCAGACCTGCCGGTTGGACGCGCCGCTCCTAGAAACGTAGAAACGAGAAGTACGGCAAGTTTCTATCATCGGAGCTCTGGTTTGCTGTCCGGCTCTCCCGAAGTAGGCCCGACCAGAGGACCCCCAGCTTACTTCCATGAATCGTACGTGTGGATGATGCGACTTTACCGAAATTCACGTTCTACACTCAGGCCCCGATAGGAGGGCCATTTGTGACAAACGTGTCAACCGGGCCGAAGGCCTCGGGGAGGTATTCGACGATGAAGCGACGGATCTTGCGCGTAACGGCTCTTGGATTGTTCCTGACCCTTAGCCGGCAGGCTCGAGCTGAAGGAGTAACCTTCACCACGATTGAAGTGCCCGGCGCCAGGTTGACCCGGGCGATTGACATCAATGCTTGCGGCGAGATCGTAGGCCGGTACGACACCGTCGACGGTCGAATCCACAGCTATAGGCTGACTGCAAATGACTTCAGTTCGATTGACTTCCCGGAGGCCCAAGCGACCGGGATGGGCGGGATCAACGCTCGCGGCGACATTTCGGGATGGTACAGAAGTGCTGATGATCAGATCCGCGGCTATCTGTTGAGGGAGGACGTTTTCAGTTTGGTTGATTTTCCTGATGCTATCCTCACGCAGCCCGCGAAGATCAACGACCGCGGCGACATTGTGGGCTGGTACGACAGCGTCGATGGGCGCCTTGGATTTCTCCTCAGGGACGGCATTTTCACGACGGTCGATGTTCCCGGCTCCACTCTCACTCGCGCCAATGGGATTAACAACAGGGGCGACATCGTCGGATTCTATGCCGACCCTGCCGGTGTGGAACGTGGCTTCCTGCGAAGAGGCGACCAATTCACGGTCATCGATATTCCCGATGCGACCCGCAGCGAGGCCACCGGTATTACGAGCTGCGGCGACATTCTAGGACACTACACGAATGCCGACGGTAGAACGCATGGCTATCTACTGAGGCGGGGGCGCTTCGATACGATCGATGTCCCCGATGCCCCGGTCTCGACCCGTGCCATCGGGATCAACGCTCACCGGGAGATCGTGGGATTCTACGACAGTGCCGTCCCCGCGACGCTTGGGTTTCTGCGGAGCGGGGCGGAACACGACCGAGACGACGAGTGCGGCGACGACGGTGGGGACCAGAACGGTTGTCGCGGGAACGACTGAGTGCTCACCGCCCTTGGCAGGATGGCCTGCGGCGCGGCAATCAAGTAGCGTCCCGACAGCGAACGGAGGGAGATCTTATGTCCACTCGATGCCACCTGACCCGTCGCGAGTTCACCCGGAACGCGCTGACCACGTCCGTATGCCTTGTCTCGGCCCTCAAAGGCTCGTCGCGCCTGGAGGCCTCTTCGGAGCAACGGGGTAAAGCAACCGCGGACGGCTCGCCCACCGACGCGGATACCCTCGACGCGGCGCTCGAGGTGCTTGCTCGATCCGGACCTGAGTACGGCGGTGGTCTGAGCAACCATGGACCGATGGCCTGCGAGGCGTTGACCGCTCTGGCGCGGCCCGAGGCGGTGATCCCGTGGCTCGACCAATACAGATTGCGACTTCAGCCTCCTCTGAGGGAAGGAAGGCGCATCGATCGAAAGGAGTGGCGCGAAGGCCTGGGCAAGTACGAGCGCGCTGGGGACTGGATCGCGTTCTTCGACCGCGAGCTGAAGGCGGCGCCGTGGCGGGAGGTGCTGAGCCAGTGGGTGCCGCTGCTTGCTCCAGGCCTCGTCGGCGCCGCAACCCACGGGCTGATCCGCACGGGTCACGCCGCCCGGAGCCTGGGTCGGCGGGAGAACGCGCTTCGCAGGCACGAGCTGGCTCAGGGATTGGCCTACTGGGCGGCGCGGTACTACGTCCTACCCGGCAGCTCGGCGGCAGGCGGAACCACTTTCGAGGTGCGTGACGCCCTGAAAAGGGTGCACCTCCTTCCCGGCAACTCTTCCGCCGGCGGCTCCATCGTTCGGGCCCTGCGCCGGCTCGACGACGACGGAGGCGACTTTTCCGGCGTGCTTCATCTGCTCGATACCAGCGGCGACCCCTCTCGAATCCTCTCCGAGCTCACCGCGACGTTCGCTCGCGTCTACCTTGCCAACTCCGAGCCGCCGGCCGGCCGTGTGATTGCCTTCATCCATTCAGTGACCGGCCCAGCTGCGCTTCGACTGCTCTTGCCCAGCCTGACACCCGAGGCGAGCCGTTCGGCATTGAAATACGGATGGCAAGCTGCCGCCGCGATGTACGCAGCGCTGGGCAATCAACCGCCTGGAGAGCGCATTCCCGAGTCTCAAATCGAATTGCATGAATTGATTGATCGCGCGGTCGCTACCCGCGACGAACACGCGATCAAGTTCACCGAAGCCTGCGTGAGGGAGAACGCGATCCGGCCGGACCCGGCATACCTGGCTGCCGCCTGGAAC
>WNFC01035822.1_pt1 | contig 10891 bp, 11 predicted proteins | sample 5400541 | NCBI WGS metagenome assembly WNFC01 (sample SAMN13153342, study PRJNA577476) | soil metagenome | isolation source: 120 cm saprolite under Douglas fir tree site 2 hole 2 replicate 1 | place: USA:California | collected 2015-04-18
AAGCGGACCAGGGCTACGTAGGCGTACTCGGAGCAGGTGGGGAGGTAGAGACACTGCGAGGGACTGAAGGCGTGGAGGACGGGGGAGAGGACAGACTTGTAGATACGAAAGGCGATGCGGATGGCGAGGGTGGGCATAAAGGCAGTGGTTAGTGGTTCGTGGTTAGTGGTTGGTTTTGTTTCCCATGCTGCCTTTCGGCGGCCTTCTGGATGGTTCGGAAGACTTGGGCTACCTCGCGGTCGAGGGTGGAGAACTCGAGGTCGATGACGCTGCGGCGGGGGTGGAGGATGACGTCGACGGGGAGGCTTAGGGCGGAGAGATTTTTGCGGACGGCCTCGCGCATGCGGCGCTTGATGCGGTTGCGATCGACGGCCTTGCCCATGACCTTGCCTACGGTGAGGCCGATACGGGGGGTGGTGAGGTCAGCGTTGCGGAGGGGGGTGCCGTCGGGACCGAGCTGCGGCCGGAGGGTGAAGAAGTAGGTCATCTGCTTCGCAAACTGCTTGCGGCTGGCTTTGTAGACGCGTTGGTAGTCGGAGTGTTTGCGGAGGCGGAAGATGAGCGCCGTCATGGTGGTGTCCTGCAGGTTCCAGTCTACCGCGAGCGGCTATTGTGTGGGTTCGCAGTGGACTCGAGCTCCTGGATGAGCTCGTTGAGCTGCTTGCGGCTGCGGTCGCTGAGCAGGAGGATTTCGATGCCCAGGGTGCCGTCCGGGCTGAGGCGGCGGACGATGCACTGTACGCGGAAGTTGAGGCGGTTTACCTCGAAGCGGAGATCGAGACGGTCGCCGACGACGTAATCGGTCGGCTGGCTGGGCTTGATGAGACAGCCGTCGAGGCAGAGGTTGAGGATCTTGCCGGTGAAGGGGTACCAGTCCTGGAGGATGCGAAACTCGATGGGGCCGTAGCAGGAGTAGCGTCGCGTCTTGCGGCCTTCTATCTGTTTGTCCATCAAAGAGATCTCGCTACCTGGGAGTGCCCACGACGGGAGCGCGGGGCTGCCGGAGGTCGCGTCGATGGGAGGTCCCAGCATCAGCGGGCGTGGACCTGTATTCCCATCGGCGGATATGGCGGGAACTTTAGACGGAGGCCTTCAGGCGAATGAGGTGAAGGGGGCGGCGGAATGCAAGCTGGCGGATGCAAGAAAGCCCGCCGATGTGTCGGCGGGCTTGCCAAAAATAGAGGACCAACCCTATTTCTTAGGGCTGCCGGATTGGGTCTGCTGGCTGCCGCTCTTCTGCTGGCCGCCGCTCGGTTGCGACGATTGGCCAGGCTTGCCGGGCATCGGGTTGGGTTGAGCAGGTTTGGCCTGTTGCTGCTGTGGCTTTGTTGGGTTCTGCTTGTCCATGATTGATACTCCTGACATCAGCAGGGCGCTCTTCGTGAGCGTACTACCGTGCTGACGAGTAGTTGGATTGCGACCGAGGGGGGGAGGTTGTCCATGCGCGGGAGATTGGCGCAGGGCCGCCACCTGCTTCGGCGGGACCGATGCAGGCGGTGATCGGGGGAACGATCACTTTGATGTACTGAACTGGTTATTAGCCAGGGGACCTGACCCACGACTCGCGGCGACCAAAGCTCTGAGAGAGCGGAACACGCGAGTTCGAGTGAGATGGGGTCTTGTTGCAGCACTTCTTGTTACCGCTTACTGCGGAAGCGGGTGGAACAAACTAGTCGCGGAAGCCGGCGCTGACGGCGATCTTGTGACGGCCCTTGGCGCGGCGGCGGTTGAGGACTGCGGCACCGGCCTTGGTCTTCATGCGGGTCAGGAAACCGTGGGTCTTCGCGCGGTGGCGGCGGTTGGGTTGAAAGGTACGCTTCGGCATGGGACAAAACTCCTGCGCAGGAGGGAACTCCTGCTGAAACTTTTAGGCTGTTGCAACAATCTCTGAGTATACCTGAGGGGGCGTGATTTTCACAGGGGCTTGTCCTTGCGGCGCATCGTTTGTGTGTGCGTGGAGTCTTAAGATTGTGTTTGGAGGAATGGACATGGCGGTGGCTTCGATCAACTGTGGAACAGGATTGCGATGGCGTTCCGGTTCACGCCGCCAGTACCACAAGATGGGGCGCATGAGTAGAGGCAGAGGGCTGTGTCTGAACGAATTTTTTCGCATTTGGGAAGACGGATTTCGGTTCTTCACCGCTAATGGTGCAACTTCATTTTTTTGAAAGACGCGCTTGAAAAAGGCCCGGTTTTCCGTGCTACTATCGAACCCGATTCGTAAGACGTTTTTCTGCACGTCCAGTTAGTTCCGCGCTCTGCTTTACTTTGAACTACTCCTCTCCGCAGCCCGTATGTGATGGGTACCCAGCGGGGAGAACTCTGGCAACACAGGGGCGTTTTCCTCCCTCGCGACATGGCGGGGATGGAGTTCTGTTTGCTTTTGCATCGCTTTATTGCACGACCGTATCAAGCGCAATCAGCTGGGTTGGAACAGGGAAAAAAGACAAGGAAACTACAGAATGTCATTCGTTCCGACGGCAACTGCCGTATTGAATTATTGGGTTCGCATCCTGGCTGCTCTTGAGAAGAAGATCAATCGTCAGTCGTACGAAACATGGCTGAAGCCGACGCGATTTTCGCATCTCGAGGGCAAGAAGCTCTTCGTGCGAATTCCTTCTGCTGACTTTCAGCACGTGGGCGACCGCTATGCCGACCTGATCCAGGAGGCAATCGACAATCTGGGCCTGGATGTGGAGGCGGTGACGTTTACGACTCCTGAACAGGATCCGCGAGCGCCGAAACTGCGCGAGGATGGCGGGTTTGCGCCGGTGCCGAGCCATAGCCAGAATGCTCCGAAGCACGGCCGACTGGGCGGGCAGATGGGTGGGGCGGTCGCGGGACCGACGCCGGAGCAGTCGCGGTTCGACTGGAGCGCGGCGTCACAGCTGAATCCGCGGTATCAGTTCGATGGGTTCGTGATCGGGAGCGGGAACCAGTTTGCGATGGCGGCGGCGCAGGCGGTGGCGGAGCGGCCTTCGAAGGCCTACAACCCACTGTTCCTGTACGGCGGCGTGGGGATGGGCAAGACGCATCTGATGCATGCCATTGGGCATGACGTGAAGCGGAGGCAGCCGCACTCGTCGATCTGCTATGTGAGCGGAGAGAAGTTCACGAACGAGATGATCAACTCGGTCCGGTACGACAAGATGACGACGTTCCGGGACAAGTTTCGCAATGTGGACGTTCTGCTGATCGACGACATTCAGTTCCTCGCGGGCAAGGAGCGAACGCAGGAGGAGTTCTTCCATACGTTCAACGCGCTGCACGAGAGCATGAAGCAGATCGTGATTGCGAGCGACCGTCCTCCGAAGGAGCTGGCGGACTTTGAGGACCGGCTGCGTTCGCGGTTCGAGTGGGGATTGATCGCGGACATTCAGCCGCCTGATCTCGAGACGAAGGTCGCGATTCTGCAGAAGAAGGCGGAGAGCGAGCAGACGTCGCTGCCGACGGACGTGGCGCTGTTCATCGCCTCGAATGTGCGGACGAATGTGCGCGAGCTTGAGGGCGCGCTGGTGCGGCTGATCGCGTGGTGCTCGATGCATGGCGTGGAGATTACGCTGGCGGTGACGCAGCAGTGCCTGAAGCAGTTCATCGATACGCAGGTTCGCAAGATCACGATCGAGACGATTCAGCGGACCGTTGCCGAGCAGTTCGGGATGCGGGTGGCGGAGCTGAAGCAGAAGAACAACTCGCGCCAGATCGTGGTGCCGCGGCAGATTGCGATGTACCTGGCGAAGCAGCTGACGGAGGCTTCGCTGCCGGAGATCGGGAGGCAGTTCGGGGGCAAGCACCATACGACGGTGATGCACTCGATTGCGAAGATCGATGAGCAGCGGCGGACGGATAAGGATCTGAACCGGACGATCAATAAGCTGATGGAGACGCTGAGTTAAGAACAGTGGTTGGTTGTTAGTGATTAGTGGTTAGAGAGCGGCGCTTGCAGAGTTGATGCTTGCGCCGTTTCTCTTTTTACTTCGTGAGGTATTTTTCGGGGATGGGATTGGTGGGGCGTTCGCTGTCCCAGAAGATGTTGACGACCCAGTAGCGGTCGCCGTCCTTGAGGAGCTGGAAGCTGTTGATGCCGCGGGCGAAGGGGGTGGGGTCTGCGGCGTCGTGGCGCGACTCGTAGGTGCTCCAGACGTGGACGATGTTTCCGAACTGCTGGACCTCGTTGTGGATGCCGCGCTCGAAGAAGCCGCTGGCGGTCATGGTGCCGCTGCTGCGCGCGATGTAGTCGTCGATGGTGAGGAGGACGGCGTCGGTGTGGGGCGTGTCCTTGGCGGCGCGGGCGGGGATGAGGCGGGCGTTGGGGAGGAAGAGGGAGCGCATGCGGTCCCAATCGCGGGACTGGCCCCTGGGGCCGGAGATGACGTTGTAGACCGCGGAGATGATGGCGTCGACGGAGTTGACGTCTGCGGGTTTGGCCGCGGGCCAGTTGGGGTGGGCGGCTATGTCTCCTAATAGCGGCTTGGGCGCTGGGGCGGGCTTTGCATCCTGCGCCAGGGCGGCGGTGCAGAGGAGGGTGAGGATGGCTATGCGGCTGATTTGTTTCATGCGGGCTCCTTCGGTGACTTGGATACTTTACTCGCAGATGGGATTTGTAGGGTGGGAAGAGTGATTGTGGGTAGACAGGAATAAAACAGCAAGAGCAACGGCAAGAGTACGGCAAGAGCAACGGCAAAAACAGCGGCAACGGCAAGAACAACCAAATGATTCGTGGGGGTCTGGGAAGACTGCGGCGGGCGGTTTACCAGGTGATATAGACGCCTTTGCGAATCCATTGCGGGTTGTTGATCTGCTGCATCATGAAGTCGGCGACGTCTGCTCGGGAGACGCGGTTGCCGTTGCGAGGCAGGGCTTCGCCGTCGATGCGGTAGGTGCCACGGGCGCGCGCGTTGCTGAGCATGGGCGGCATCACCATGGTCCAGTCGAGGTTGCTGGTGGAGAGGGTGGCGTACTGGGAGATCTGCGAGGCGATGGGCCACTTGAGGAGGGTTTTGTAGGCGATGTTCTGGACGATCCAGCGACGCCAGGCGGGCTGCTTGGCGAGAGAGTCGGGCAACGCTCCGGCGGAGCCCAGGACTATGATGCGGCGGACCCCTGTCTGCTGCATGGCGGAGACGATCAGAGGGACGGCGCGCTCGAGGACGTCTTCCCTTTTGAGAGATCTGGCGCCGAGGGCGGAGAGGACTACGTCTGCTCCCTCGACCGTCTCGCGAACACGTTGCATGTCGAAGGCGTTGCCGTAGACGACGTTGACCTTGTCGCGCAGGGGGAAGGTATCGGGAGAGCGTAGGAGAGCCGTTACGTGATGACCGGCGGCGAGGCAGCGGCTGGTGAGCAGGAGGCCGGTGCCTCCGCTGGCTCCGAAGATCGCAATCTTCATGGGAGAGCTCCTTTTCGCTTTGGGACTTATTATCCTCTTGGTTGAGAGGAGAGTGTGAAAAAACTGGTTGGGCTAACTGCCTCATTCTGTTTTGTTTGGTCGATATTCCCACGGATGGGGATGGGTCTTCTCAGGCGGGGAGGATTGCGGTTGTGAAGAAGTGGGATAAGCGGGTGCAGGGTAACGGAGTGGTGGGTCGGTCTTCCTAGGTTTGCGTCTGGAGGTGGCGGGTTTTCTAAAACAGGACGCGGTTTCAAGTTGATGAGAAGAAAGCAGATGGGAGGTTTATCCACTTTTCAAGCGAGAACGGTTAAGGCTACTGGTATTTAGTCTCTTTTTATCTTGTTTCTTAGAAGCAGTAGCGGCGGCGTGAGTGGGTAGGCGCAGGTGCCGCGGTCGCACACAACAACCTTGGTTTCCACAAAGAAATCTGTCGCGCGGGAAGTGGGTTCGACCCTAGAATCGAGCAGATAGCCGAGCGGGCCGAGATGCATCAGGGGCACGATTCGGTGTACAGTTTGGCCAGCACTCACGAATCAAAATCCGGAGAGACGACAGTGACGATTGCTACCCAGGAGCCCCCGATGGGCGAGACGACAGCAGCAGCAGCCCCCACCGGCAACCTCGAAATCACCGTCTCTCGCGCGGAGCTTCTGCGTGAGTTGACCGCGGCGCAGTCGGTGGTGGAACGGAAGACGACGATTCCGATCCTGTCGAACTTTCTGTTCGAGGCTGCCGACGACAAGCTGACGATCACCGCGACCGATCTCGACCAGAGCCTGCGGACGAGTTGCGCGGCCAAGGTGAAGAAGGCCGGCGCATGCACGATTCCGGCGCGCAAGCTGTACGACTACATCAAGCTGCTGCCCGAGGGCGAGATCTCAATCAAGCTGATGGACAACCACTGGGTGCAGATTCGCGCGGGGCGCTCGAACACGAAGATGGTCGGGATGGCACGGGCGAACTTTCCGCAGGTTCCGGAGTTTCCGGCGAGCGGGGCGTTCAAGCTGTCGGTGTCCTCGTTGAAGAACCTGGTTTCGAAGACGATCTTCGCAATCTCGAATGAGGAGAGCCGCTATACGCTGAACGGCGCGCTGCTGGTGCTGAAGGCGGAGTCAATGGCGATGGTGGCGACCGACGGCCATCGGCTGGCGCATATCGAGAAGCTGGGCGAGACTCTAGAGGGCGTATCGGGCGAGAAGAAGACGCTGATTCCGCGGAAGGCGCTGAGCGAGCTCTCGTCGCTGCTGGGCAATACCGATGTCGATGCGCTGGAGTTTGCCGATGACGACCAGACGCTGTTCTTCAAGGTCGGCGGGCGCGTGTTGACGAGCCGCAAGCTGACCGGGCAGTTCCCGAACTACGAGGCGGTGCTGCCGCGGGATAACAACAAGTTCGTGATCGTGCGCAGCGAAGACCTGATGGGTTCGATCCAGCGCGTGGCGCAGTTTGCCGATGAGCGCAGTGGCGCGATCAAGATCCGGCTGGAGCAGAATGAGCTGAAGCTATCCTCTTCCTCGACGGATGCTGGTGAATCGGAGGACACGATTGAGACGCCCTACAACTACGATCCGCTGGTGGTCGGGTTCAACAGCCAGTACCTGATCGACTTCCTGAAGGCGATCGGGAATACCGGCGAGGTGAGGCTGGAGTTCAAGGATGCCCAAAGCGCTGGGCAGATGCGTCCTGAGGACGGCAACGAGGACGTGAAGTACCGCTACATCCTGATGCCGATGCGCATCTGACGATCTGCCATCGAGTAGTCGAGTTGTCGTTTGAAGCATAACTTGGCCAAATGGCCACTTTATGCTTCATTTAAATCGATAATTTATCGATCAGGGCGATTTCTCTGCAACCGAGATTGGCGGCGCCAACCTCCTGTTAGCGACGATGTGCCCACCAAAACTCGAAGTGGACCTCCATCCGGAAAAGACGCGCCGGCTCGAGTTCGGGCGGTTTGCCGAACAGAACCGGAAAACGAAGAGAGCTCACCCAATGCTCCGGCCCCGACCTGATCGCGTAGGAAGTTCAGTTGACGATATTAGCGCATTTCGCTCTTTGAACCTGTGATCTGGCCGACGTGATCGCTGTTGCGGCGTTTGAAGCTGCCGAGCTGATTCGAGCTGGGTGTTGGAACGGCTGAGATTAAATGTTCCTCGGCTAATTCCAACGGGATTGCACTCTTTGACGAATTCCTCCCACGAATCCCATAGCCAAGCCATTGTGCTGTCCGTCCTTGTGCAAATAGGTATTTCCAAAGCCAAACGATTCGAGAGTTTTCACCCAAAACTACCATTTCACCACCAAAGGAGAGAGAAAGTCTCCTCCCTCGCTTCGGCCCGGTCCCGGTCCTTCGCTTCCCATCTCTGCGGGCCTTCCATGAGAAGGCCGGTCGGTGTCAAGCTGACAAGGTTATCCTGTGGTCAGGGGGCTGGACGCGGTTTCACAAAAGTGAAGGCCGTAGATGCGCGCGGATCAAACCCGCGGCTGTGGCGACCAAATCAGCGTTGTCCCGTGCTTGCTTACCGTCAGGCAGCAGCGTGATGTCTTCTAACCCAGTACGAATACCATGCCCTCTATCGAGTCCACGTCGATTGACTGCCCAACACGCTATGCCGTAACCGTGGTGAACCTGCTCTAGAGTGATGCCCGCGGACACGACAATGTCTTCCATCTCGGCAGCGCGCTGAACAGCAGCGTCAGGATCGGCGTCAAGCGGCTCGATAAGGACGCGGCGACACCGGCCTGCCAATCCGGAAAGCACGAAAGCTCGCGCATCATCAATGCTCAGCAATCCAGCCTCGATACCGACGCCTCGGGATAGCAGTAACTCACAAAGCTCTACAATTCCCGGTTCGCCCTGATTCGCAGTAACAAGGTCAGGCATTTCCTCCCATGCCTCGACGATACTGAAACGCTCTCTTGGATCCCCCACGATCGCCGCTGACGTTGTTAAGGAAATCGGAGTCTCAGGGCAGAGAGCTCGGATTGCGCGCAGAACCTTAGCACAAGCGGCGCCGTCAAGAGTCTCCCGACCAGCATCGTCGAACGCATGAACATGCACCGATTGAGCGCCTGCGTCCACGGCCGCGCGAGCCGCTTCCGCGATAGCAGTCGGATTGCGCGGTGCTCCTGGGTGAATCCGGTCGCCATTCAGGGCGGCCTGCAAGAAAATGGTGGTCTGCATTATCTTCGGTCCCCGGTGCTGTGACCTCAGTTGGGCGAGTTGGTATCTCCGCCCCGCTCCAATACTGCGGCTGTTATGCTTCGGTGACTTCAAGATAAACCCCCATTACCGACCTATGTGCGCGAATCTTTTGGGAAAATCACACGGGCCAGCGCCAATGGCGTACCTCCGCGAAAGCGGTTCTTAATCAACTCCACTGAGCTTCGCCGAGTCCTCTGTCGCCACCCTTCTATCCGCACTCTGTTATGAGCCTAATGTGTGCCCGGTGCAAGCTGGGTGTTACTCGATTCAGCCGGTGCTGCCACCTGTTCCGCGGCCTCGCTCTCCATCGCGACGGATGAGAGTCGCGCCAAACCCGCAAGACGCAGTCACCGAACTCGGCGTTCGACGATTTGTTCTGTTCTATGCCGCTGGCGTAACTGCCATCGACGCTTGGTGCAATGGCCGGTATACCTCTCCACTGACCCAGAGGTGATGCAGCACTACTGCCAGCTTCCGTGCAACTGCAACGATCGCTCGCTTCTTGCCGAGTCGCGCACCGCGCGCGGCGAGCGCTAATCCCCAGCGCCGCAGGTCGCTATCGATTCCGAAGGGTCCGAGAATATGTTGTGCGCCCTCGATGAGCAGCCACCGGAGATATGGATCGCCTTCCTTGGTGATGTGCAACTGAGGCTGGCAGCTTCCGGTGTTGCGGCGAGCAGGCTGCAGGCCGATGTAGCAGCCAGCATCACGACTCTTAGCGAAGCGGTGCAGATCTTCGAGAGTAAGGATGTAGGTCAACGCGACGAGGGGGCCGACACCATGCACTTGAGTCAGCAGCGAGACCTCAGGGTAGGAGGTTCGGCGGAGTTCAATAGTCTTACGGTTGTACTCGCGAATCTGCGGCGTTAGTGCCTTGATGCTCTCCAGAACCGGTTCCATCGAAGCGCAGAGTTGGACTGAGGTCCATACTGACATCGGACTTGATGATCCGGCTGCTCGATCCGCGCAGACGTTCTCCGTTGGACTTCACCAGACCACGAGCTGTGTTGATCAGCGTCGTCCTGGAACGCACCAGTGCCGCTCGCGCAGGTATCAAGGAGAGGTCTGCCTGTGCTTGTGCGCTGCGATGAGTCACTGGTGCCAGAAGCTTCGGATCGACTCTCGCCAGACGCGCTAACGTCCGCGCGTCGAGCCGGTCGTCCTTCTGCCGGCTCTGAGCGATAAGCCGCACGTGCCGTGCGTTGGCGACGATGACCTCGTGACCCATCGCGCTCAGCAATCGGCTCACCCAAGGTGAATGCGTTCCCGTCTCAAGTGCGATGCGGCTTATCAGTATGCCTTCAAAGCACTCGGAGAGCGCTTTCGGTGTTGTACGCACTTTATGCTCGCTGATAAAGCGCGGAAAGGGTTGATAGAAATCAGCTTCGCGGGGAAACCTTCGATCGATCACCTCGTATGAGGCAACCCAGGCTTGGCGTGCAGTGTCGGCGTTGCCCAGGGCACAGAAAAGCGCAATCAGGTGCTGGCTCAACCCGGAGACATGAGACAAACCGTCGATCTTCTCCCGGATCTCCGAAGCGAGAGCGGTATAGGCAACCTCCGGATCGACTTTGACAGCCTGGGAGAATGAATCTGCCTGCTGGACACCTCCGAAGACCAACCAACCACCTCCTCGGGATCGCGTATAAGCCAGCGTGTAGCAGAGTGCGGCAAGCCGTGGAGCACGTTGCTCGAGTCCGGCGGCAAGGTCGGGATAGATTGTTTGGGCGCGGGCCGACCAGGGCGACTCGCTCGCGATCTGTCGCAACAGCAGCTCGACTTGTTCCGACTCACCCTGATCCAGCAGCTCCAAGAACCTGTAGCCCAAAGCATTCACAAAGCCGCTCAAGTCACCGTCGTCGGGAAGACGGATCTTCCTGACTACTGAGAGAAGTTGCAGTGGCGAGGTACGAGGCGGGAACCACGGGAATTGGAAACGCTCGACGGTCTTACTCCTGAAGCCGCGGTTCCGTGGCTCTTGTGTTCCTTCGCTCGTCACCAGGACGGCCGCGTCCACAGTCACGGAGCCACCGAGAGCCTCGATCTGCGCTCGGACCTCCGCAAAGTCACCGAGATCGAAGTTGTGACTGTCCCCTTGTACCTCGGCCGCGAGGAGCTTGCAGAGTTCGAGTGCAAGCTTCGAATCATTGTCGGCCAGGCGTTTCAATGCTGCCAGGCGCTGATCCAGCGTGAGAGCAGGCCTGGCTGGAAGAAGAGTGGACCAGAGGAAATGAAGCAGGACGGGACTCCCGTTTTCCGCCGCTGCGGTAAGTGCGATCTGTAGGGCCTGCTCC
>WNFC01009283.1_pt1 | contig 10890 bp, 7 predicted proteins | sample 5400541 | NCBI WGS metagenome assembly WNFC01 (sample SAMN13153342, study PRJNA577476) | soil metagenome | isolation source: 120 cm saprolite under Douglas fir tree site 2 hole 2 replicate 1 | place: USA:California | collected 2015-04-18
CGGATACCGCTTGCGCTGCACGCCCGCCACGCGCCCGGCCACCGCGAACACCTGGGCGATGTAGGGATCGCCGTCCGGCGAGCGCTCGGCCACGCCGAAACAGGCGCCGACCCCGGTCTGGCCCGTCGCCTCGGCCAGCGCGGCGACAGCCGGGTGGTCCAGGCCGATCAGCCACTCCGGGTGCGTGACCGGGTCGGCCGACCCGGTCAGCGACATCTCGGGGAACAGGACAAGCTCGCCGCCCGCCGACGCGGCATGGTCAAGCATCCACAGGTGAGCCGTGAGATTCCGGCCGAGGTCGCCCTGGCCGCACCGCATGGCCACCAGCAATGTGCGCATGCAGCCATGGTGCCGCGTTCGCGCGCCGGGCGCATCCGCCGGTCAACTGGCCGCGGAGGCCTGCCGGCAGTAACACGACGACTCGATCGGCACGTCCGCGTGCGCGGCGGCGATCTTGAGTTGTTGCATTACGATGCCCGCCTGTTCCCATTTGCCCAGCCGGGTCAGGCATTCGTGGTACCCGTGCAAGCTCCAGACGTTGCCGGGGTGCTGGCTGGACCGGGCCAGGGTGTCATCCAGGCCGAGGTCGGCCCGGTAGACGGCTTCGGCATCGCTAACCCGTCCCTGCTCCAGCAGGAGGGCGCCATAGGCGTGCCGGGCCGGCTGCATCCAGCCCCACGGCTCGTCGTAGGGAAGCCCGTCGTCGAGCTCGACCGCGTGGCGCAGGAAGGCGAAGGCCTCGTCGTAGTTGCCCCTGCGGTACTCCAGTTCCCCGTCCAGCATGGCCCCGGCCACGGCGAGGATGTCCTGGCAGGTGTTGTTGAAGACGGTGCGGGACTCGGGGACCCGCCCGGCCGCGGCGGCGAACAGCCTGCGCTGCCCGGCCGCCTCGCCGACCTGCCCGGTCGCCGCGTACGCGACGCCCTGCGCGTAGTGCGTCATGGCCGTCGTCACGCAGTACAGCTCCGGGTCGGCCGGCCGCGGTACGGCGAGGATGTCCGGCCAGCGCCCGAACCGGATCAGCACGTGCAGCTTCATCGGCACGAAGCCCTCGAGCCAGTCCGCCATGGGCGGGTTCTCCACCCTGAGCAGTTCCTCGGGGATCGCCGCCGCGAGCTGGTCCGCGGCGTCCAGTGCGGTCCGCGCCTGGCCGAGGAACATCGCGCCGTAGATCTTGAAGTGGAAGTCGTGCGCCCGGTACAGCGTGTAGAAGTTCATCACGCCGCGCTGCGCGCGGAACTTCTCGTCGGCCGTGATCGCGGCGCTGCTGGCGGACACCACGCTCCGGTAGTCGCCGCACAGCACGTCGATGTGGGTGGGCATGTGCCGCAGGTGGCCCGCGTCCGGGACCAGCTCCCGGAGCCGGTCACCCGCGCGCAGCGCGTCCTCGGGCCGGGCCGACATCTCCATCAGGTGTATGTACATATGCAGGATGCCCGGGTGCGCCTGGCCCTCCTGGCCGGCCAGGGCGCGTTCCAGCACGTCCTTGGCCTCCATCGTGGCCGCGCCCGGCGCCGGCTGGCCGGTCACCCGGTCCCACAGCGCCCACGGGGTGAGGTTCAGCAGCGCGTCCGCGAACAGCGCGGCGACGTCCAGGTCGCCGGGGTGGGCCCGGTACACCTCGCGCATCGCGCCGGCGTACCCGGCGTTCCATGCCGCGCCCTCCCCGGCCGGCTCCGCGGCCAGGCCGTCGGCGGCCGGCCCGGGGGGCGGGTAGCGCGCCGCCAAGGCGCGCAGCAGCGCGCGCTCCACCGGCGCCGCCCGCTCGGCGCGGCGCTCGGCCGCCGCCAGCGCGGCGGAGGCCCGGGCGACCGACGCGGACGCCTCGTCCGGCCCGAACGCCTCCCACGGCTTGTTGTAGTTCGGGCCCAGCGCGTAGGCCAGCCCCCAGTACGCCATCACGCACCCGGGGTCGGCCGCGGCGGCCTGCTCGAAGCAGGCGGCCGCCTCCTCGTGGTTGAATCCGTACGCCCACAGCAGCCCGCGGGTGAACCAGGTCTGCGCCCGGGCCGAGTCGGTCGTCACCGGCCGGGTGTAGCTGCCGAGGTCAAAGTAGTCAGTCATCAGGGGATACGGTACGCGCAGGCCCGGTGTCAACGGGGGAGGAGCCGATCATGTCAGGCGCGAGCGGGCACCTGGTCACCTCGGGCGGCACCGCTCCCGGTGCGTCACCCAGCAGACCCACGACGCCGCCCGGTGGCGGTCGTGGACCGCGGAGCTTGGCGGCGGGACCGTCCGGCTGGTTTGGGTCCGGTCGGACGCGGCGACCCTGGGATGCCGGGCATGCGGGTGCCTAGGCCTGGCGCACCGAAGGGGGATCGTCGCCCGGGTCGCTGATATACGGCTGCCGGTCCGCGGCCCAGGCGGCGATCTGCGCGCGGGAGTTGAACCCCAGCTTGCCCAGGATGTTGGCGACGTGCCGGGCGGCGGTCGCCGGGCTGATGAAGAGTTCCTCGGCAATGGCCTTGTTGCTGCGGCCGCTGGCGACCAGCGCGACAACCTGGCGTTCCCGGGGGGTCAGCATGCCGGGCGGCGGCGTGGCATCCAGGCCGGATCCGAGCGCGGTGAGCGCGACGGTGTCCCGGCCGCCGGTGCTGTACGGCCCCGCGCCGATGTCCAGCGCCAGCGCGACCGCCTCGTCGCTGCCCATGACGAGCCCCTGTGCCCACAGCCGGTTGACGGCGCCCTCCCCCAGGTGGTGCGCGGAGGCCAGGTACCGCTCCGTGCGGGCACCGGACAGCGGCGGAAGGCCGGCCACGTCGCGCAGCGCGGTGGCCGCGGCGGTCAGCTGCACCGCCAGCTCCGGCCGGTCTTCGTGCACCGCCAGGGCCGCGAAGGCCTCCAGGCCGCGGGCTACGCCGATGCGCGCACCGGTCGAGTGGCTCAGCCGCAGGCTCTCGGCCAGGTGCTGCCGCGCCAGTGCGATCGCGCCCAGGTCCATGGCCACCCGGCCCAGCCCGGCCAGGCACCGGGCGAGTTCCGGGCGGGCGTCGATCTCCCGCAGGATGACCAGGGCTTCCAGGTACTGGCGGCGCGCGTCGCCGGGATCGCCCCGCAGCCGGGCCAGGTCACCCAGGCCCAGCAGCCCCCGTGCCGTCCCCCACTGCTGGTCGATGCGGCGCATGACGGCGATCGAGGCCTTCACCAGTTGCTGCGCCTCGCGCAAGCTGCCGTTCACCCCGGCGATCGCCGCCCGGATCCCCAGCGCGTATCCCTCGTTCCACCCGTCACCGGCCGCCCGGGCGATGGACAGCGCCTCGTCGGCGTGGGCGGCCGCGTCGCCCGCGTGCGCGGTGTGCAGCGCGACCTCGGCCAGCAGGTTGAGCCCGGACGCGGTCCAGAAGCCATCCCCGGCGGCGCGGCACAGTCCCAGCCCCTCCTCGGCGAGCGACCCGGCGAGTGCGGGGTCACTGGACAGGGTGAGCTGGGCCCGCCCGATCAGGGCGGCGCCCCGGACCTGGGGCGACACCACCGGCGTGTCGAGGTCGAGGAACGAGCTGAGCCACTCCGCACCCTCGGCGAAGGTGCCCCGCACCAGCCAGCACGGCCGGACCGCGGTGCAGATCCGCAGCCCCGTTTCCGCGTCCCCGTCGGCCAGGCAGCCGCTCAGCACCTGCCACACGTTGCCGATTTCCGCGTCGTACCTGCGGAACACGTCCACCCGCGCCGACCAGGGCGCCGGGATCCGCGCCAGCCCGACCGCCAGGTTGCGCTCGGCCACGCCGACCGTGTAGTCGCGCAGCCTGAGCTGGAAGGCCTTGGTCTCGCCGGCCTCGGCCAGGCGGCCTGCGGCGTATTCCCTGATGGTGTCCAGCAGCCGGTAGCGGGCCTGGCCGAGCACCTCGGACTCGACCACCACCAGCGACTTGTCCACGAGGGCGGCGGTCAGGTCGAGGATCTCCTCGGCCGGGATGTCCTCGTCGGCGCACACCTGCTCGGCCATCTCCAGCGACCAGCCGGCGAACACGCAGAGCCGCCGCAGCAGCACCTGCTCTGGAGGCTTGAGCAGGTCATGGCTCCAGTCGATGGTCGCGCGCAGGGTGCGGTGCCGCGGCGGCGCGGTCCGGTGGCCGGTGGTGAGCAGCGCGAAGCGGTTGCCGAGCCGTTCGGCTATCTGTTCCACCGACAGCGCGCGCACCCGCGCGGCGGCCAGTTCGATCGCCAGCGGCATGCCGTCCAGCGCCCGGCACAGCGAAGCGACCGCGTCCGCGTTGGCGGGGCCGATGGCGAAGCCGGGCAGGGACGCAGCGGCGCGGTCGGCGAACAGCCGGATCGCCTCGTAACGGGTCGCGTCCTCGGCGGCGCCCGCCAGCCCGGCGGGCGCGACGGCCAACGGGGGCACCTGCCAGACCGTCTCGGCGGCGACGCGCAGCGGCTCCCGGCTCGTGGCGATCAGGCTCAGCCCCGGCGAAGCGTCCAGCAGCCGCTGGCACACCCGGGCGCACGCGTCGATCAGGTGCTCGCAGTTGTCCAGGACCAGGAGCAGCCGCCGCGATGCCACGGCGTCGGCGAGCGTGTCCAGCAGCGGCCGCCCCGGCTCCTCGCCGATGCCCATGGCCGATGCCACCTGCGTGACCACGAGATCGGGCTGCCACAGGTCGCCCAGCTCGACGAAGCAGCCGCCGTCGGGGAATGCGGCCGCCACGGTGTGCAGGACCCGCAGCGCGAGCCTGGTCTTTCCGATGCCGCCCGGCCCGCACAAGGTAAGCGCGCGCGTCACGCCCAGCAACTCACACAGCTCCGTAAGTTCCCGTTCGCGGCCCACGAAGCTGTTTGGTTCCTGGGGCAACTGAGTCCGGATCGCGTGTACCTCGTTACCGTGTAGCCTGCTCAGCCCCGGCCAGGCGACCAGCTACTCCGGCGCCCGCGGGAGATATGTGTACTCATGCAGCCGGTCGATACCAGAATAACCGCGGCTTTGTCCATGCGGGGGCGGACTTGGCGCCCTGGCCCGGGCAGTTCGGGCTGATCAAATACATAACCACGTACATAGTTCTGCCGATGCCGCGGCCGGCCCGCTCCCTTTAGTCTCCTGACATCAACTGGGCTACCTGCCGTTTCGGGGGGCCCGGTGGCCCCGGCCCACGGCCGGCGGCGTGACTCCGGCTGCCGCGGGCTCATCGCGCAGGGGGGCGGGACGGCCTGCTTGCTTCGATCCGCCCGGCGATGGGCCCGCGACGGCCGGCTTCTCCTTGGGCCGGCTCTCGGTTCCCGCGCACTCCCTCGCCGTCGGCTGCCGTACTGTAAGGGGCTCGCCCGTTGACGCATTCGGGGCGGTTTGTTCGTTGACGTACCGGGGGCGGCCGACGGCCGTCCCCGTCGTCGCTGGCGTTGCCGGGCGAAGTCGTGTTGGTCACCGGTTCCGGTCGCTTCCCGTCGGGAGGACAGTTTGCTTGCCGCTGCAGGTGCGCCGCGGGGGGCGGCTGGCTGCTGGGATCGGGGGACGCGCCGGTGAGGGGAGCCAGGCGCGCCCGCCTCCGGTCGTTTCGGATCGTGCTGGCGGGCGTGCTCGGGACCGCGCTGCTGGCCGCGTGCACCCGGGCCGACCCGCCGCAGACGGCGGCGGGCGGCGGGCTGGGCAGCTACGTGGTGCCTGCGGGCATTCACAAGATCAAGCACGTGATCATCATCATGCAGGAGAACCGGTCGTTCGACAGCTACTTCGGTACCTATCCCGGGGCGGCCGGCATCCCGATGCACAACGGGGTGCCGACGGTCTGCGTGCCTGCCCCGGCCGGGGGCTGCGACCGTCCTTACCACGACACCGCCGACGTCAACGGCGGCGGCCCGCACGGCGTGGTGAACTCGCTCGCCGACGTCAACCACGGCAAGATGAACGGCTTCATCCGGCAGCGGGACGCGGCGAGGTCCTCCTGCCGGGTGCCCAACGACCCGGCCTGCACCGGCAGCGCCGGCCTTCCCGACGTGATGGGCTACCACACCGCCGCGGAGATACCGAACTACTGGACGTACGCCAAGAACTTCGTGCTGCAGGACCGCATGTTCGAGCCGGTGAAGTCGTGGTCGCTGCCCGAGCACCTGTACCTGGTGTCCGGCTGGTCGGCGAAATGCAGGAACCTTTCGCCGATGAGCTGTGTCAACGACATCCGCGGCCCGTACGGGGGCGGCACGTTCGGCACCGCCGTCCACCAGGAGCTGACCACCGGCCAGGCGTCGATCGGCCTGGCCTGGACCGACATCACCTGGCTGCTCCACGCGCACCACGTGAGCTGGGCGTACTACGTGCAGCGGGGCTCGCAGCCGGACTGCTCCAACGACCAGGCCGAGACCTGCGTCACGGTACGGCAGAACGCCTCGACCCCGGGGATCTGGAATCCGCTCCCGCTGTTCACCGACGTGCACCAGGACAACCAGGTGCACAACGTCCAGTCGCTGAGCTCCTACTTCCATGCCGCTGCCACCGGCACCCTGCCTGCGGTGAGCTGGATCACCCCATCCGGCCCGGACAGCGAGCACCCGCCGGCCAGCGTCCACCGGGGCCAGGCGTACGTCACCGCGCTCATCAACGCCGCGATGAAAAGCCCGGACTGGAAGTCCACGGCGATCTTCTTGAGCTGGGACGACTGGGGCGGCTTCTACGACGGCGTGATCCCTCCGGCGGCAGACCAGAACGGCTATGGCATCCGGGTCCCCGGGCTGGTCATCTCGCCCTACGCCAAGCGGGGCTACATCGACCAGCAGACGCTCAGCAGTGACGCCTACCTGAAGTTCATCGAGGACGACTTCCTCGGCGGCGCCCGGCTGAATCCCAAGTCCGACGGGCGGCCCGACCGGCGGCCCAGTGTGAGGGAGACGCTGCCGATCCTCGGCAACATCGTGCAGGACTTCAACTTCAACCAGGCGCCGCGACCGCCGTTGCTGCTGCCCACCAACCCGCCGACGGACTCGCCGTCGATCCCGCTGTACTTCATCGGCCAGCCCGCCTGCTGGGGGTGCACCGCACCGCCGCCAGCCGAGGTCAGTCGCCGGACCCCCGGTCCCTACGCGCCGAAGGCGCACAAGCGCACCAAGAAGCGCTAGAGCCGGGCCCAGCGGTCAGCCAGGGAGCGGGGCGCCCGTCTCCAGCAGGGTCTTCAGGCCGCTCAGCACCCAGGCCCAGCCGCCGCCGGTGCTGTTGGCCTCACCCTCGCCGGCGGCGGGCGGAGATCGGCGCAGGGAGCTACCGGCGGGGTCAGCCCCGGTAGAGTTCGGCGACGCGGAAGGCCAGGTCCAGGGACTGGCTCCGGTTGAGGCGCGGATCGCACGCGGTCTCGTACCGGCCGGTGAGGTCGTCCTCGGTGAGGCCGTGGCTCCCGCCGATGCATTCGGTCACGTCGTCGCCGGTAAACTCGATGTGGATCCCCCCGGGATGCGTGCCGAGCCTGCGGTGGACCTCGAAGAAGCCGGTGACCTCGGCGATGACGTCCTCCACCCGGCGGGTCTTGCGGCCGTTCGGCGCGTCGATCGTGTTCCCGTGCATGGGGTCGCAGACCCAGGCCACCTGTGCGCCGCTGGCCGTGACCTTCTCGACCACCGGGGGGAGCGCGGTGCGGATCGCCGACGCGCCCATCCGGGTGATGAACGTGAGCCTGCCCGGCTCGTTGTCCGGGTTGAGGCGCTCGGCCAGGGCCAGGGCGTCCTGCGGCGCCGTGCCGGGCCCCAGCTTGACGCCGATCGGGTTGCGGAGGTGGCTGGCGAACTCCACGTGGGCACCGCCGGCGGCCCGGGTGCGCTCGCCGATCCACAGGAAGTGGGCCGAGGTGTCGTACGGCAGGCCGGTCCGCGAGTCGATGCGGGTCATGGCCCGCTCGTATTCCAGGAGCAGCGCCTCGTGGCTGGAGTAGAACTCCACCGTGCGGAACTCGGCCGGGTCGGTCCCGCTGGCGTGCATGAACGTCAGCGCCCTGTCGATCTCCGAGGCGAGCAGCTCATAGCGCTGGCCGGCCGGGCTGGTGGCCACGAAGTCGGTGTTCCAGGTGTGCACCTGCCGGAGATCGGCGTACCCGCCCTGGGTGAACGCCCGGCACAGGTTGAGCGCCGCCGCCGAGTAGTGGCAGGCGCGCAGCATCCGCTGCGGGTCGTGCTGCCTGGCCTGCGCGGTGAACTCCAGCCCGTTGACGGCGTCACCGCGGTAGGCGGGCAGTTCCGCCCCGTCGCGCGTCTCGGTGGCGGACGAGCGCGGCTTGGCGAACTGGCCCGCCAGCCGCCCGATCTTGACCACCGGCACGCTGGCCGCGTACGTCAGGATGACCGCCATCTGGAGCAGGGTCCGCAGCTTGCTGCGGATCGCGTCGGCGGTCGAGCCGGCGAACGTCTCCGCGCAGTCCCCGCCCTGCAGGACGAATGCCTCGCCGCGGGCCACGCTCGCCAGGCGCTCCTTCAGCGTGTCGCACTCCCCGGCGAACACCAGGGGCGGGATCCTGGCCAGTTCACTGGTGACGGCGGCGACGGCCGCCGGGTCCGGCCAGTCCGGCTGCTGCGAGGCCGGCCGGTCCCGCCACGCGTCGAGCACGCTCCCGGTCATGCCCTACCTGGCCTTCCTGGCCAGGCGCGCCGGGTCCAGGGGCGGGGCGGCCAGCGGCTGCCCTCGATCAGCCAGGTGACCGTCTGCAGCCCGATGTGCGGGTGCGGCGGTACCTGCATGCCCGCCGCGCCGTCGACCGACGCCGGGCCGTAGTGGTCCACGAAGCACCACGCGCCGACGCTGCGCCGCTGCCGCAGCGGCAGCAGCCGCCGCACGCCGAGATCGCCCACCCGGGCGATGCGGGCCGTGGTGACTTCGGTGTCCCCCGGCGCGGGCTGGGCTGCGCCGCCCGGGACATCCAGGTCTGACTCGACAGTGCTCATTTGTTTGCCTGCCGCGTGACCCTGCCCGTAACTGGCAAAGGATGCCTCACCGCTCTGCTTTCGTTGGCCGTACCGCGGGCACTGGCGTTCAATGATCCCCGGAACCGACCATAACCCAGCCAGGATTCACGACTGCGAGCGAGGAGGCCCGCGTGGCGACAGCCCGGGAGATCCAGAACGAAGTGGTTGCGGCGGGCCGGCGCCTCAGCGCGGCCATCCCCGAGGTGTACGCGGGATACTCCGCGCTGCACGCCGGGGCCATGCGCGACGGCGCGCTGCCGGCCAGGGTGAAGGAACTGATCGCGCTGGCCATCGCCGTCACCAGGGAATGTGACGGCTGCATCGCGGCCCACGCCCGCTCGGCGGTGCGCCGCGGCGTGACCGCTGAGGAGGTCGCGGAGGCCATGGGCGTGGTGATCCTGATGAACGGCGGGCCGGGCACCGTCTGGGGACCGCGGGCCTACGCCGCGTTCGAGGAGTACGCGGCGGCCGGCGGCACCGGGCCTGGCCGCGCCGCGGCCGACGGGGTCAGCCCACGAGGGTCTTGACCGCGGCGATCAGGTCGGTCAGCGCCGACTTGGCGTCGGCGAACAGCATGCTCGTCTTCGGGTTCACGTAGAGCTCGTTGTCGATGCCGGCGTAGCCGTGGCCCATCGACCGCTTGATCACGATGACGCTCTTGGCCTGGTCCACGTCGAGGATGGGCATGCCAGAGATGGCGGTGCCGGCCCGGCGCGCGGCCGGGTTGGTGACGTCGTTCGCCCCGATGACCAGGGCCACGTCGGCGCGCGGGAACTCGGGGTTGATCTCCTCCATCTCCTTGAGTTGCGGATAAGGCACGTTGGCCTCGGCCAGCAAGACGTTCATGTGGCCGGGCATCCGGCCGGCGACCGGGTGGATGGCGTAGCTGACCTCCGCGCCGCGTTCCTCCAGGAGCGCGGCCAGCTCGGCGACCTGGTGCTGCGCCTGCGCGGCGGCCAGGCCGTACCCCGGAACGATGATGATCTTCTGCGCGTAGGCGAGCTGGATGGCCGCGTCGTCGGCGGCCACGGACCGCACGTCGCCACCGGGACCGGCCACCGCCGGGGTGGTGTCGCCGGTGCCGAAGCCGCCGATCATGATGTTGCGCAGCGACCGGTTCATCGCGTCGGCCATGAGCTTGGTCAGGATGCTGCCGGACGCGCCCACCAGGGCGCCGGCGATGATCAGCGCCCAGTTTCCGATGACGAACCCGGCCATCGCGACCGCGGTACCGGTGAACGCGTTGAGCAGCGAGATCACCACCGGCATGTCGGCGCCGCCGATCGGCATCACCATGGTCACCCCGAAGGTCAGCGCCGCCAGGATGATGATGATCATGGCTGGCACGCTCGGGGTGACGATCATGTAGATGCCGCCGCCGGCGCCCACCACGGCCGCGGCGATGTTAGCGGCGCGCGAGCCGCGGAAGGTCACCGGTGCCGCGTTGATCACGCCCTGGAGCTTGCCGGCCGCGATGATCGACCCGGAGAAGGTGACCGCGCCGATGAGCACGTCCAGGATCGTCGTGATCGTGGTCGACTCCGGCAGCCCCGTGGTGGTGCCGGCCAGCCGCACGTAGTCGTTGATCGCGACCAGCGCTGCCGCGCCGCCGCCGACCGCGTTGAACAGGCTGACCAGCTGGGGCATGGCGGTCATCTGCACGGTGCGCGCCGAGTACAGGCCGGCGCCCGCCCCGAGCAGCGCGCCCGCGATCATCACGATCCAGCCGGTGGCGGTGATCGTGCCCGCGTGCACGACCAGGGCGAAGGTGGTGGCCACGGCGAGGGCCATTCCGGCCGTGGAGATCTGGTTGCCGCGCCGCGCCGTGGCGGGGGAGTTCATCAGGTGCAGGCCGAGCACGAAACAGACCGCGGCGGCGACATACAGCAGCTGGGTGACCCAGTGGAAGGTGTTCATGCCCGGCGGCCGGTGCCCTGGCCGTTGACCGCCGCCGGGGCATCCGGCGCGGGCACCGGTGCGCGGCTGCGGCGGAACATCTTGAGCATCCGCCCGGTGACGACG
>WNFC01009286.1_pt1 | contig 10889 bp, 6 predicted proteins | sample 5400541 | NCBI WGS metagenome assembly WNFC01 (sample SAMN13153342, study PRJNA577476) | soil metagenome | isolation source: 120 cm saprolite under Douglas fir tree site 2 hole 2 replicate 1 | place: USA:California | collected 2015-04-18
GGTTGCAGATCAGCTCGAAGGTGGTGGGCTGCCCGATGGGCAAATCGGCCGGCTTCGCGCCCCTCAGGATGCGATCCACGTGCGTCGCCGCTTGCCGGTATAAGTCGTCCGCCTTCGGGCCATAGGCTATGAGGGCGCCGATCTTGGCCCACTGGGCATCGTCGACTATCGTCGGGAGCCGATGCTTCACGGCGAGGTCCAGAATCTGAGGGGCTAGTTGGTCAACCCTAGGGTCGTCCCAGATTAGGAGTGCGGTGTCGCGTTCCTTGACCATCTCAGCGAACACACCGGGGAGCGCGTCAGCGTTCTGAAACTGGACGTAGCGGACTCTGATACCGAGCTTTTGCGGGGCGGCGTCGGTCGCCTGCCGATAGACGGCGAGGATCCCCGGATGCCATGAATCCCGTCGGAGAACAGCAACGCGCGATAGAGTCGGAATAGGCTCCTTGAGCATCTGGAGACGCTTGCCCATCATCTCGGGAGCGTAGCTTTGCATGCCGGTGATGTTTCCAGCGGGCCGAGCCAGGCTCGGGACAATGCCGGACGCGACCAAGTCTCCAGAGGTCAGAGTGACGATGGGAATGGAGCGGGTCACTTTCTGGACCACCGCGGCTCTGGCCCCGCCCACAAGGACGATGACATCGACTTTGATGCGGACGAATTCCGCGGCCGCCTGCTGAAGGCTGGTCAGGTCGTGTGTCGGACGGCGCTCGAAGACGATGTTCTTCCCTTCGATCCAACCGAGGCTCCTTAATCCTTGAATGAATGCTGGCCAGGAACGCTGCTCCATGCGCTCCGGCCGGTCGAAATCCACCGGGCTAACATGTCCGATGCGATACACCTTCCCTGCCTGCTGCGCCTCGGCCGAAAGCGATGTCGCCAGGGTGCCTAGCGTCAGGCCGTAGAGGAACGTGCGCCGGGTGATCACTGATCGATCATCTTCGCCAACGTGTCCGTCGGGACAGCGGAGATGTACGATACACCGTCGGCCGGCTCTGGCGTTTCCGGAATGTCGCGCCGACCGCGTCCAGCCGAGCCGTCGGCGCTGGGAACAATAGATTCCGGAAACATCCTCATGACCACCTCTTGTCAATTCGGGGCTGCTCGTGTAGAAGATAGTTTCTCGACATCAGCCGGCGCATGACGCAAGAGGGGCGAGCCATGACGGTAGCATCCGGTCTCTACGGCGCTTCCTCTCGTCTTGCGTCTCCGGGACGTGCTCGCTTGGCCGCGGGTCTCGCGCTCGCCGCCTTGCTGCCCGGATCACACAGCACCGCACACGCCCAAGAGTCGGCGACCGCCAGGATTGCCCGTGAGAATCTCCCCGCGGTCGTGACCCTGATCGCGGTCGACGCGCACGATCAGCCGCTCGCCCTGGGAAGTGGGTTCTTCATCACGCGCGACGGCGTCCTGGTGACCAATGCCCACGTCGTCGGCGGTGCCGCCAAGATCATCGTGCGCTGGCGCGGCCAGCGCGGAACCGCGGTGAAGATTTTGAACTTCGCCCGCAAGTACGACCTGGTGACACTCCAGACCTCGTTCGACGCCACGCCCGCCGTGTCGCTCGCCGACTCGGACTCGGTGACCGTCGGGCAGGATGTCGTCGTCCTGGGCAGCCCACAAGGACTCGAGGGAACCGTCTCGACCGGGATCGTGGGAGGACTCCGGACTCTGGGCAACGTCAAATTCCTGCAGATCACGGCCCCGATCAGCCCCGGGAGCAGCGGCGGGCCCGTCTTCAACTCCGTGGGCCGCGTGATCGGGGTCGCGACGGCGACGTCCGCTAAAGGGCAGAACCTGAACTTCGCGCTCCCGGTGAATCTGCTGCGCGACCTCCCGCCCGCCTCGATCGCCTTCAATGCGGCGATGCCGGCCGCCCTCGATTTGCGCGAGGGCGACCGGCTCAAGGACCTGGTCTACTTCAACAACATCATCGAAGAGTTCGGGATCTTCACCGAAGGCAGCACCCTGGCCTCCCTCACCGCCTCGCTCCAGAACAGGACGGCCGAGACGATTGCGGACGTCCGCATCCTGGTCGTAGTCAAGAACCCGCGTGGTGAAGTGCTGGACTTCCATCTGCGGGACTTCAAGGGGACCGTCATCCCACCCGGCCTCGCGAAGCAGGTATCGATCCCCATCCTCACCCGGGGGTTTCGGACGTGGAGCAGCGGGATCGACTACGTCCGCGGCACCTACGAGATCAGACTCCTGGACTACACGATCGTCGGCAGCCGCAGCGGCGGTGCGGCAGAGGACTCCCTCAAGCGACGATAGCTCACTCGCCCCGCCATCCGCGCAGCACCATGCACGACCGAAAGAACAGTAGCCGTATCCCGGGGTCCACCCGTCCCACATCTCGCAGTTGATTGTCGGCGTCCGACTCACACTCGTGCGCGTCCTTGAGGAAGGCCGTGGTTCGGGCATTTTCAGTGGTCGCGCACGCACCGAACAGGAGCGCCACGGCCAGGCACAGACGGCGCCTCACCGCTCTGACGCCGGCAGCCTCAGCGTTCGAACCGCGTCAGACGCTCGAGGCCATCCATGTACGGGCGTAGCGCCGGTGGGATCGTGACGGTGCCGTCGGTCTCCTGGTAGTTCTCGAGCACGGCCATCACCGTGCGGCCGACCGCGAGGCCCGAGCCGTTCAGCGTTGCGCAGTGTTCGGCTCGGCCGCCGCCCTCCGGACGATACCGGATTTCGGCGCGTCGGCCGCCGAACGCGTCGTAGTTCGAGCACGACGAGATCTCGCGGTAACGCTGCTGCCCGGGCAGCCACACCTCGATATCGTAGCCCTTCGCCGCGCTGAAACCCAAATCTCCGACGCAGCGGGCCACCACACGGTACGGGAGCTCGAGCCGTTGCAGCACCGCTTCGGCGTTCTGCACCAACGACTCCAGCTCGTCGTACGACTGGGCCGGCGTCACGATCTTCACCAGCTCCACTTTCTCGAACTGGTGCTGGCGGTAGAGACCCTTCATGTCCCTGCCGTAGGTCCCCGCCTCCCGGCGATAGCAGGGCGTGAGGGCCGTGTAGAGGAGCGGCAGGGCCCGCTCGGCCAGGAGCTCTCCGCTGTGGAGCGCGGTCAACGAAACTTCCGCGGTCGGGATGAGATAGAGATTGCGGTTCTCGTCGGGCTCGACCGTCTTGAAGAGCCCCTCCTCGAACTTCGGGAGCTGCCCGGTCTTGAGCATGGTGGCGCCGTTCACCAGGTGCGGGACCCAGACCTCCGTGTAGCCGTGCTCGCGCGTGTGGAGGTCGAGCATGAATTGGCCGAGCGCGCGTTCGAGCCGAGCGGCGGGGCCCCACAGCACGTTGAAGCGCGCCTTCGCGATCTTGACGGCGCGCTCCGGGTCGAGGAGGCCGAGCGCCTCACCGACCTCGTCGTGCGTCTTCGGCGCGAACGGAAAGCCGCGCGGCGTGCCCCAGCGGCGGACCTCGACGTTGTCGTCCTCGCTCCGCCCCTCGGGGACTGAGGAATGGGGCAGGTTGGGAATCTGGATGAGCAGCGCCTCGATCCGCGCGTCGACGTCCTTCACCGCCTCGTCGAGCGCCTTGATGCGCTCACCGACCTCACGCATCCGCGCCATGTCCGCCGAGGCATCTTCGCCCCGCTTCTTGGCCTGACCGATCGCTTCCGAGGCGCGGTTGCGGAGCGCCTTGAGGTCCTCGGCCTGCTTGAGGAGACGGCGCCGCGTGGTGTCGTGGGCGACGATGTCCTTGACGTGCTCGGCGCCGCCCTTGCCGGCCAGAGCGCGCTCGACCGCCTCGGGCTGCTCGCGGATCAGCCGGAGGTCCAGCACAGCGCTACGGCGCTTCGACGGGCGCGGCGCTCTCGGAATCGACGCGAGCGACGGAGCCGACGCGGTCGTCGGGCTCGAGGTCGATGATACGCACGCCCCAGGTGTTGCGCCCCTGGGAGGAGACGTCGGCCGCGTGGAAGCGGATCATCTTGCCATTGGTCGTGACGACCAGGATGTCGTCGCCGTCGTGCACCTGGAGCATGGCGACGACGGTGCCGTTGCGGCCGCCGGTCTTGATGTCGATGATGCCCTTGCCGGCCCGCCCCTGCAGCCGGTACTCGTCGAGGGGCGTCCGCTTGCCGAAACCCCGCTCGGTGACGGTGAGGATCGTGACGCCTTCCTGCACGACGTCCGCGGCGATGACCTCGTCGCCGTCGTCGAGCTCGATGCCCTTCACGCCGCCGGCGCCCCGGCCCATCGGGCGCACCTCTTCCTCCGAGAACCGGATGATCATGCCGAGCTTGGTCGCGATCATGACCTCGCGCCGGCCGTCGGTCCGCCGGGCGGTCATGACCTGGTCGTCGTCGTCCAGGCCGATGCCCTGGATCCCGCCGGCCCGCGGGTGCGAATAGGCCTCGAGCTCGGTCTTTTTCACCTGGCCCTTCTTGGTGGCGAACAGGACGTAGCCGCCGGCGGCGAAATCGCGCACCGGCACGCACGTCGCGACCACCTCGCCTTCGCCGAGCGAGAGGAGGTTCACCATGGCCTTGCCCTTGGCCTGGCGCCCGCCCTCGGGAATCTCGTGGACCTTCAGCCAGTGGACCTTACCCCGGTTCGTGAAGAAGAGGAGGTACGAGTGTGTCGAGGCGACGAAGAGGTCCTCGACGATGTCCTCCTCCTTCGTCTCCATGCCGGTCACGCCTTTGCCCCCGCGCCTCTGGCTCCGGTACGCCTCGACGTGAGTCCGCTTGATGTAGCCCGCGCGGGAGATCGTGACGACCATCTCCTCGTCGGCCAGGAGATCCTCGATCGTGAGCTCGGTGGTTTCGGTCAGGATTTCCGTGCGCCGCGGGTCGCCGTACTCCTCTTTGATCGCCAGGAGCTCCTGGCGGATGATCGCCATCAGCTTCGCGTCGGAGGCGAGGATGCCATTCAGCTCCTGGATGAGAGCGAGCGTCTGCTCGTGCTCCTCCACGACCTTGTGGCGCTCGAGCTGGGTCAGCCGCTGGAGCCGCAGATCGAGGATCGCGCGGGCCTGGATCTCGGAGAGCTCGAGCCTCGCCATCAGCGCCACCCGGGCGGCGTCGGGGCTCTCGGCCTGCCGGATGAGCCGGATCACCAGATCAAGGTGCTCGACGGCCTTGCGCAGCCCCGCCAGAATGTGGGCCCGCTCCTCGGCCCGGGCCAGATCGTAGCGCGTCCGCCGGGTGACGATCTCGCGGCGGAAGCGGACGAACGCCTCCAGCATCTCCTTGAGGTTGACGACCTGCGGCCGGCGCTCGACCAGGGCGAGCATGATGATGCCGAAGGTCGTCTGCATCTGGGTGTGCTTGTAGAGCTGGTTCATCACGATCTGCGGGATCTCGCCGCGTCCCAGCTCGAGCACGACCCGGATGCCTTCGCGGTTCGACTCGTCGCGGATCTCGGAGATGCCAGCCATCTTCTTGTCGGCCGAGAGCTCCGAGATCTTCTCGATGAGGCTCGCCTTGTTCACCTGGTACGGCAGCTCGGTGATGATGATCGCTTCGCGCCCGCCCCGCATCTTCTCGGCGTGCGCCTTCGCCCGCAGCGTGATCGTGCCGCGGCCGGTCGTGTAGGCCTCGCGGATGCCCCCCGCGCCGTAGATGTAGCCGCGCGTCGGGAAGTCCGGGCCCTTGATGACCTTCAGCAGCTGCTCGATCGTCGTCCCGGGGTCGTCGACCAGCATCACGAGCCCGTCGACGACCTCCGTGAGGTTCTGCGGCGGGATGTTCGTGGCCATGCCCACGGCGATCCCCGCCGACCCATTGACCAGGAGATTCGGGATCCGCGTCGGCAGGACCACCGGCTCCCGCTCGGACTCGTCGAAGTTCGGAACGAAGTCGACGGTGTCCCGATCGATGTCGGCGAGCATCTCGTGGGCGATCTTGGCCAGACGCGCTTCCGTGTAGCGCATCGCCGCCGGCGGGTCGCCGTCGACCGACCCATAGTTCCCCTGCCCGTCGACCAGCGGATAGCGGAGCGAGAACTCCTGCACCATGCGGACGAGCGCCTCGTAGATCGGATCGTCGCCGTGCGGATGGTACTTGCCCATGCAGTCGCCGATGACACGGGCCGCCTTCTTGTAGGCGCGGTTCCAGTTGAGCCCCAGCCCCTGCATCGTGTACAGGACGCGCCGGTGGACGGGCTTGAGACCGTCGCGGATGTCCGGTAGCGCGCGACCGACGATGACGGACATGGCGTAGTCCATATAGGACTTACGCATTTCCTCTTCGATGGGGACCGGGATGTGGCGCTCATTCGGCATGTCAAGCTCGTGAGCGGGCGAGCGGAGCCCCGCGGGCCTGTCTCAGGCCACCCGCGGGGGTCCCGGCCTCGCGCTCAGTTAAATTAATTAAATATCGAGGTTCGCGACGTCCAGGGCGTACTTCTCGATGAATTCGCGGCGCGGCTCGACAGCATCGCCCATGAGCACCGTGAACATCTGGTCGGCGCCGACGGCGTCCTCCATCGTGACCTTGAGGAGCGTCCGCGACTCGGCGTTCATCGTGGTGTCCGCGAGCTCCTCCGCATTCATCTCGCCGAGACCTTTGTACCGCTGGAACGACGCGCCCGCCTTCGCGTGCTCGAGGGCCACCCGATGAAGCGCGTCGAGGGACGCCACGGCCGTCTCCCGCTCGCCCTCGATGATCGCGGTCGGGCCCTTGGCCGCCGGCGCGACCTTTTCCCACAGCTCGCCGAGGCTCGCGTAGTCGGGCGACTTGAAGAGGTCGGTGCTGAACGAGAGCGGGGGCGGGCCCGCGATCGTCACCGTGTGCCCCTCGTTCCCCTCGCCGGCCTGGACGCCGACATCATACCCGTCGACCGCCGCGGCCGCGCGCACGATCGCCTCCGCGATTTCGGCGTGGCCGATCCCCCGCTTGGTGCCCCGGAACTTCGTCCGCAACAGCTCGTTCAGCACCGGACCCGGCACGCCACGCTTCGTGAACTTCGAGACGAGCGTCCTGACCTCCGACACCGCCCGGAGCAGCTCGCGAAGCGGCTCGCCGGTGATCGGGGTCTTGGTCCCCGGCACCTTCACGCCCGCGTCCTCGACCCAGGTGGTGAGGAAGAACTCCTCGAACTCGCGGTCGGACATCAGGTACTTCTCGACCTTTCCCTTCTTGACCTTGAACAGCGGCGGCTGAGCGATGTAGAGGTGGCCCGCCTCGATGACCGGCACCATGTGCCGGAAGAAGAAGGTCAGGAGCAACGTGCGGATGTGCGCTCCGTCCACGTCGGCGTCGGTCATGAGGATGATCTTGTGATACCTGAGCTTCGCGACGTCGAACTCGTCGGGGCCGATCCCGGTCCCGAGCGCGGAGATGAGCAGGCGGATTTCATTGTGGGACAGGACCTTGTCGTAGCGCGCCTTCTCCGCGTTGATGATCTTGCCGCGGAGCGGCAGGACCGCCTGGGTGCGCCGATCCCGTCCCTCCTTCGCCGAGCCGCCCGCCGAGGCTCCCTCGACCAGGAAGAGCTCCCGGTACTGCGGATCGCGCTCCGAGCACTCGGCGAGCTTCGCGGCGAGCCCCTCGTCGTCCACGCCCCTCTTGCGCGTCAACTCACGCGCCTTGCGGGCGGCCTCCCGCGCCTGGGCGGCTCGCACGCACTTGTCGACGATCTTCCGCGCCGTCGTCGGGTCTTCCTCGAAGGCCTCGGCGAGCTTGTCGTAGACGATCTGCTGGACCAGACCCTTGATGTCGCTGTTGCCGAGCTTGGCCTTGGTCTGCCCTTCGAACTGCGGCTCCGGCAACCGGACCGACACCACCGCCGTGAGTCCTTCCCGGACGTCGTCGCCGGTGATGCCGCTCTTGAAGTTCTTGAGGAAGCCGTTGGCCTGCGCGTAGTTCGAGAGCGTGCTCGTCAGCGCCGCCCGGAACCCGGTCAGGTGCGTGCCGCCCTCGCGGGTGTTGATGTTGTTCGCGAACGAGAAGACGCTCTCCTGGTATCCGTCGTTGTACTGGAGCGCGACCTCGACATCCGTATCGCCTTTCTTGCCCTCGAAGAACAGCACCTTTGGGTGTAGCGGGGTCTTGTTCTGGTTCAGGTGCTTGATGAACTCGATGATGCCGCCCTTGTACAGGAATGTGTGGCTCCGCCCGTCGCGCTCGTCCTCGATGACGATCTTCAGGCCGCGGTTCAGGAACGCCAACTCGCGCAGGCGGTTGCTGAGCGTGTCGAACGAGAAGGTCGTCTCCTCGAAGATCTTGGCGTCCGGCTTGAAGCGGATGATCGTCCCGGTCTTCTTCGTCGTTCCGGTCGCCGTGAGCGGGCCGGTGGGGACGCCGCGCTCGTAGCGCTGCGTCCACTCCTTGCCGTCGCGGCGGATCTCGACCTCCAGCCACTCGCTGAGCGCGTTCACGACGGAGATGCCGACGCCGTGCAGGCCGCCGGACACCTTGTACACGGAGTGCTCGAACTTTCCGCCGGCGTGCAGGACGGTCAGGACGACCTCGGCCGCCGACTTTCCACTCTCCTTGTGGATGTCGACGGGAATACCGCGGCCGTTGTCGCCAACCGAGCAGGTACCGTCGGAGTGCAGGATGACCTTGATGCTGTCGCAGTAACCGGCGAGCGCCTCGTCGACGGAGTTGTCCACCGCCTCGTACACGAGGTGATGCAGCCCGTACGCGCCCGTGTCGCCGATGTACATCGCGGGGCGCTTGCGGACCGCCTCGAGCCCCTCGAGGACCTTGATATCGCTCGCCGTGTAGGTCTCGGCGCTCATGCCGGAGTCACGCTCCCACCATTGACCCGAAACACCGCCGCGCCATCCACCATCGGTGCGTCTGGCGTCGTCAGGAACACCTGCTCGGCGGACTGGATCTCACGGAGGACATGCTCGCGCACGACGGGGTCCAGCTCCGAGAGCGCATCGTCGAGCAGAAGGACCGGGGCGGTGCCCGCCGCCTCGCTCACCGGTAGCATCTCGGCCAGACGCAGGGCGAGCGCGGTGAGCCGCTGCTGGCCACGAGAGCCGAAGGCGCGAGCATCGACCCCGTCGATCTCGATCGCGAGATCGTCCCGGTGCGGGCCCACGACCGTTTGCCCCCGCCGGGTCTCCTCACGCTGACTGCGCTCGAGGGCCGCCAGGAGTGCCGCCGGTTCCTCGGCCTCGCCGAGCGCGGTCCGGTACCTGATCTCGACCTTGGACCGCGCCGCCGAGAGGGCCGCATACACGCGCGCGAGCTCGGTCTGCAGCGCCGCCACCGCCTTTCGACGCCGACCGAGTAGCTCCATGCCGACCGTCGCGAACTGCTCGTTCCACGGCCCGAGCCGTCCTGCCAGGCCAGCGTCGTGCGGGCGCGGCTGGAGGAGCCGATTCCGGCGCGCAAGGACCTGGCGGAACCGAAGGAGCGTCGGAATGTGATTCGGGTAGAGCCGCCCCGCGAACCCGTCGATGAAGTTACGGCGCGCCGATGGTCCGCCATTGACGATTTCGAGGTCTTGCCATCCGAACGCGATCGCGCGCGCCCACTCCGGGGCCGGCTCCCCGATGGTCTGCCAGGTTCCATCCTCGAGCCTGGTCAGCGCGCGGCGCACTGTTCGCCGCGTCTCGCCGTGAAGAACCTCACCTGTGAGCGTCGCGGTCTCCGTCCCCCAGCGCGGGATTTCGGCGATTCGGGAGGTCCGGAAGGACCGCCCCGTGATGAGGAGTCCGAGCGCTTCGAGGAGGTTGGTTTTGCCCTGGGCGTTAGGCCCGGTGACGACGTTCAGGCGGGGCGCCGGACACCATGAGAGGGTGCGATAATTTCGAAATTCCAACAACTGAGCGCACCCTATCTGCACCCTCGTAAGCTCCCGTTTTATAAAGTGAAAATAGCATCTAGATCCGCATCGGCATTATAACACAGCAGTACCCTTCGTCCTCGGCGCTTTTAATCACCCCGGGGCTCTGAGCATCCTTGATCTCGAACAGGACTTGATCCTTGTCGAGGGCGGCCATGGCCTCCAGCAGGTAGCGTGAATTGAAGCCGATCACCATCTCCTCGCCGGCGTACTCGACCTCCAGGATTTCCTCGGCCTCCCCCAATTCCTGGCTCGAGGCCATCACCTTCAATGAACCCGGGCTGAGCGCGAGCTTCACCGGCTTGTTTCGCTCCTCAGCCATGACCGCGACGCGACGCAACGCCGCCGTGAGCGAACTGCGCGGGGCCGCGAGCCTTCCCGGTTGCGTTCGAGGAATGACGGCGTCGTAGTTGGGGAACTGTCCCTCGATCAGGCGAGCGGTCATCACGAAATTCGGCATCTGCAGGACAAACTGATTTTCGGTGATCGCGATCTGGACCTCCTCACCCGCTCCGAGGACGCGCATGATCTCGGTGACGGCTTTCCGTGGCACGATGCCGGTCGCGGTGGGGATGGCGTTGCCCAGGCTCCGGGTGGAGAAGGCCAGACGATGTCCATCCGTCGCCACCATCCGCACGTCCTTTCCCTGGAACGCGAAGAGCACACCATTGAGCGCGTACCGCGTTTCGTCGTGGGACACCGCGAAGCTCGTCTGGGTGAGCATCTCGCGCAAGATCTTGGCCTCGAGGGTCACCCACGATTGCGGCGATGCGGGAACCACCGGCGGAAAATCATCGGGGGCCAGGCCGACCAGTCGGTAGGTCGCACCACCGCACCGCAAACTCACCGTCACGTTCTCCGTCACCTTGAGCGCGACCGCGGCGGCCGCCAACTCCTTCACGATTTCGGCGAGCTTTCTCGCCGACACCGTGATCGCTCCCTTCCCGCCGACCTTCGCCGGCACTGAGACACGCGCACCGACCTCGAGATCCGTCGCGGTCATTCGCACGCTCTCGCCCTCCGCCTCGAGCAAGACGTTGGCGAGGATCGGAAGCGTCTGGCGCGGCTCCACGATGTTCTGCACCATCTGGAGGCCTTTGAGGAACGCGTCACGGTCGA
>WNFC01009287.1_pt1 | contig 10889 bp, 13 predicted proteins | sample 5400541 | NCBI WGS metagenome assembly WNFC01 (sample SAMN13153342, study PRJNA577476) | soil metagenome | isolation source: 120 cm saprolite under Douglas fir tree site 2 hole 2 replicate 1 | place: USA:California | collected 2015-04-18
AGGCACAATGGGCGCTCCTACGCCGCTCGTTCGCGGGCGTCAAAACGGAATTCGCCGACCTCGACGGGATGTCGTGGAACGCGCCCGGGCCTGTCGTCCTCCCGGCATCAGCACCAGCACCAGCAACACGGTCGGGAAGGCCAGGAAGGCGGCGGCGCGCACCGTCGGTGTGCGGCTCTGTGGGCGTGCATGTGCTCTCGCTGGACGATGGCACGGTGCGCCCCAGCCAGGGGAGGAAACGGCGATGTGTCGGTATCGGTGCATGGGTTGGGGTGGGCGACCATGACCCCGAACGCGCACCGCCGGTTGCTTAAGTAGGATGTTTTCGTCTTGCATATTGTGCTATCTGTGATATTTTCGTTGTGTGTATGGGGGAGCAACTGCTTTCTACAGACTACATTTAGTTCTCGTGAGTAACGCGAGATGGCGGAGCGCGTGAGCGAGTGATTAGGTCGATTGACCAAGAAAAGCATGCGCGCCAGGGTCTGACTGAAGAAGAACACCGGAATACCTTTAGTGGAAAGGAGCACAGGGAACAGCAGTCAACACCCGTCCTGCCTCTCCGGTCCAACTCAATAAGCGCGTCTAGCACGAAAGGTGTATACGATGCTTTTTTCTAACTCTATGGCGAGTGAACAGCGGACGACCTAAGCATGATTTACATGAGCGAGAGGTCGCCAAACTTCTCCTTGTATCCTGGTACGGTCCACTTGCCCTTCTTGACCATGTTCTCGACCGTCTCCAAGATGCGAGGGTGCGCCTGGCCGACTTCCTCTACCTGCAGTTCGGGTTCATCGATCATGACACGAGCAAACCAACGTCAGCGAACGGTCAGTCAAGTCTGTTCAGAATAAGGATGCGGGTGGCCGGGGAGACGCACCGTCAGGTCCTCGAAGGGACGCGCATCCTGGATGTTAGCGAGCGTCGCTTGGAGGTCCTTCAGCTCGACGTCGATCTGCGCTTCCGTCTCCTTCGCCTTGGCAATCTACATTCGGCGGCAGCGGCAGCGCAGCAAGGACAAGTTTTTTTTTTTTCCAAACGAGTCGAGCTCAGAAAATGGGTTCAAGAGAAGGGGGTTGGGAACGCACGGCTGTGGTTTCGAACGTCTCGATGGCCTTGACGTTCGCGCCGACGTCGTACGTGACGGGCTTAAAGTCGCGCAGGATCTTCTCCGCTTCGTCGACGATGGCTTTGTTCTTCAGAACGGAGCGGTAGTGCGCTAAGTCGACGGTCGTCGGCTGGGCGTTTAGCTGGCCTGTGATGCGCTGGGCGTCGGAGTGGCGCTTGCGGAACGCTTGTAGGGCGGCGACGGTCTCTGGCGAGTGGAGGTTTGATCAGAGAGTGTGAGGGAAGATGAGAAGGGAGGAGGAGCGGTACCCTTTCCGAGACCGAGGGTTGAATAGATGCGGGTGAAGTCCTGAATCGTTGTTGGCGGTGAGTATACAGCTCGGAGTTGACAGCGTGGCAAGGACTACGCACCACCGCAGCCGTTGCAGCTTTTGAGGCCATTGTGGTACTAGTGAAAGATGAGTGATTGTGCGAGACAAAGAAGCTATGTGCAGAACGGACGTACTAAGGAAAGTAGGGAGGAGGTCAAACTGGCGTCGTCGTCGTTCTGGTTCTGTTCGTCGTCCGCCCCGGCCGGAGTTCGGAGCGGTACCGTTTCCTTTTTTGGCCACGTAGCAGCAATCCCAACACCGAGAGCATCGCATCGTTCAAACGAACTGTCGTCCTCATCCTTCCCTGCCACGCCAACAGAGCCGAGAGACAGAAGACATCCTTTTATTTCTCGTGAAAAATCGTGTCTCTCCATCTTACTTTAGTCTTACTTCAGTATGCCGTGATACCGAGCGCCACAAATAAATGGCAGAAGCCCCTTGCAGTCTGCACGAATCCAAGTCCCTTCTCTGCCCCCTCCGATAAACCCCATGCTCACGTTGAAAGATCTCATCACATTTCTCGCCCTCCTCGTCACCCTGGTCGTGGCGATCGTGCGGCGACAAAGCAGCAAGGCGAACCGAAACAGCCCTTCCACTGCGCCACCTGCAAACCTCAAATCCGAACTTGAAGGCGTCGTCAACAAAGATCGACGTCCTGGAGGCAAGTAGCTTTTGCATCTTCCAGCATGATTGAGATGAGAAGCTAACACGGGTCATACGGCTCACCGTCCCTACCCACCCTCTGTGCGCAACAGACTGGACACCCGTAAGCTTTTCCTACCCGCAAGTAACGCCCATCGTCGAGGTGCTCGATCAAATTGCTCCTCGTCCTTATCGCCCATACAAGCCGGGCCGTTACCAGTTAGCATCTCCCGCAGCGCTTGCGCACACGATTTGCAGAACCCTGCTGATACATCGGCCATTGTCCCTCCGTTTTATAGCGTGACGATGGGCGTTCGCCTAATTGACTGGCAGTCTTGGATCGAGGTGCGCCCGTCCACGTCCCCCCCCCCCAAAAAAAAAGGATCACCCACCCAACCTCTTCGTTCCCCCGGTCCGCACAGCTGGACCGCAACTTTCCCGCATACTACCGCCTGCGCGCCGAGCGCCTCGCATCGCCCCGCGGACCGAACCTGTTCTACACCCTCCCGGATCGCCCAAACCTCGTGCGGGGCGGCGCGGATGCCGCCCGCGAACTCGTGCACGAGCTTGCGGAGTTCCTCGTTGCGCGCTATCCGGGCGTGTACCGTGCGACGCGCCGTGGAGACGTGATCGTCGCGGTGGAGGTGCTTCCCGTGGGCGTCACGCACGACCTCGAGGCGGAGGATCCGATGGTGGTCGCTGCGATGCTGTGAGTACGGTCGTATTGCCCGCCCTACACGTGCCTGTGACGTTCCCGTGTGTTTGCTTTTCTTTTCAGCTCCCAGGACGACCTCGCGATCATGATCGAAGGCACGGACGGACAGTATTATCTCCAAGCCGGCGCCGTCCTTATCCCCGGTCTGTCGCTTCCCTTTCTTACGCCCGTTCTCTCCGTCTTTCCGGTTTCCTTCTATGACTTCCTCGTTGTTCCTGACGTCCGAACGCAGGCTCATGGCGTCTCGAAGACAAAGCTGGCCTTCCGCTCGACGCAGTTCACACATCTGGCCATGTACCGCACTGTATGCATCCTTTTTACCCCCCCCCCGCCCCCAATTCTCTATACGCATACCCACCCACCCTCATCCGATAACAGCCTCCCTTGCTTTACACGCAGCTGACGCATGGCAGATGAGGAAAAGCTTCAGCCCTCCCTCACTCGCTTCTTCCGGCGTCTTTCCCCGGCCTCACCTGTAGAACGTCATAACTGGTCTATCCAAGTCCTCCCATCCACATCGGCACCCACACCTTCGCCGCTCGAAGAGCTCGCATGGGCAGAAGGCACGTTCGGTCCTGAGGACATGTTTGGCGCGGCCCCCTCCCCCACGCCGCCAGAGCCACTTCCAGAGAGAATGCGTCTGCGCGTCGAGCGCCAGACGTTGCTGCGACTGCCACGCACCGGTGCGATCGTGTTCACGATCCGCGTGTACCTGACATCGCTCACGGAGTTGGGGCCCGGCGAGGCCGGGCGGCTGGCCGCTGCGATACGCGGAGTGAAAGAGCAGGAGGTCGTTTACCGGTGAGGATCCTCCCTTATTTGGTGTGTGCGCCGAAAGGCCCGGAAGTGACGAACTCTTCTTTTTTGGTGTCGGCTGCGTGTTGGTACGTTATGTATCAGACATCGAATGCAGGCGAACTTTGAAGATGCTGCGCTCGAGTGGCTAGATAAGCAACATCGGGATGAGGTGCAGCGAGGGTTGGCACAAGAATAACCTACCAGGTCACCCGACACATCAGTACTGCATCAGTTCCTGTGCGTTTTGATTTTGAAACACACAAACACTGGTGTTCTGTGTGACGCGCCCCGGAGGCAAGCTTGTCGCAGTTGAGATAATTTTGGTGCATATCTTAGACTTGATAGCGGTCGCTGTAATACTGTGAGGGCAGCCATGTTACCAACGTTACATTAGGGTCCTCTGGCAGAGGTGTCGAGAGAACTGTCACTTTCTTTGCCCCTTAGAATATTGGACAAATCACCATGTGTTCCTGCGTTCTGAATATGTATTCCGCCTACCAGGCCATCCAGGATGATCCAATCCACGTGTGTCTGTATACTGACAAGTACATGCTGGGTAATAAATACGGGTTAACAGAAAATAAAAATAAAAATAAGACAGAGCACAAAACAATCAAATCAAAACAATCAAATCAAAACAAAACAAAATTACCCGTCCGGGCTTACCACTGGCACATCGTTGCCTCAAGCTTGAGCTGCTGCGTCTGCACTATGCTCGAAAAGGACACGTTCGACTTCAACATATCCCCCTTGCGATGCCATGTGCAGTGGAGTCCACCCGTCGTTGGTTTGGGCCATCACGTCCGCACTGTGCTCCAAAAGGAGGCGTGCAACTTCGACATGTCCCTGTTTCGATGCTGCATGAAGTGGAGTCCACCCATCACTGTCTTGGGCTGTTGTGTCAGCACCATGATCCAAAAGGATGTGTGTGACTTCAACATGTCCGTCTTGTGATGCTGCGTGTAGTGGAGTCCACCTGTCATTGGTTTGGGCTATCGCATTTGCACTGTGCTCAAAAAGGACACGGGCAACTTTAGCATGTCCCTCTTGTGACGCCAAGTGCAGTGGAGTCCACCCTTCATTGCCTTGGGCCGTCGCATCTGCGCCATGCTCCAAAAGAAAAGTTGCAACTCCAACATGTCCCCGTTCTGATGCTGCATGCAGTGGAGTCCACCCATCTTTGTCCTGGGTTGTCACGTCCGCATTGTGCTCAAAAAGGACATGTGCAACTTCAACATGTCCGTGTTTCGACGCTGAATGCAGTGGAGTCCACCCGTGAATATCTCGGGCTGCCGCATCTGCACCATGCTCAAAAAGGACATGTGCAACTTGAGCATGGCCATGTTTCGATGCCGAATGCAGTGGAGTCCACCCATCTTTGTTTTGGGCTGTCATGTCTGCGCCATGTTTGAAAAGGACACGTACAACTTCAACATGTCCCCCTTGCGATGCCATGTGCAGTGGAGTCCACCCGTCGTTGGTTTGGGCTATCACGTCTGCGCTGTGCTCCAAAAGGACGTGTGCAACTTCGACATGTCCCTGCTTCGATGCTGCATGAAGTGGAGTCCACCCAAATTTGTCTTGGGCTGTCGCGTCCACATTATGCTCAAAAAGGACACAGGCGACTTCAACATGTCCCCCTCGCGACGCCACATGCAGTGCAGTCTGCCCCTCGTTATCTCGGGCTGTTGCGTCTCCACCATGCTCGAAAAGGACGCGTACGACTTCAACATGTCCCCCTCGCGACGCCACATGCAGTGGAGTCCACCCACCGTGGAGTTGGGCTGTCGTGTGGGCACCGTGCTCCAAAAGGATGCGTGCGACTTCAATATGTCCTTCTTGCGACGCTACATGTAGTGAAGTCCACCCATTGTTGAGTTGGGCCGTCGCGTCTGCACCGTGCTCCAAAAGGACACGTGCAACTTCAACATGTCCCTGTTCCGATGCCACATACAGTGGAGTCCACTTGTTGCTCTCTTGGCCTGTCGCGTCTGCGCCGTGCTCCAAAAGGACGCGTACGACTTCAACGTGTCCCCCTTGCGATGCCACAAGCAATGGGGTCCATCCTTTAGTATCTTGAGCTGCCGCGTCTGCGCCGTGCTCCAAAAGGATGCGTGCGATTTCAACATGTCCCTCTCGCGACGCCAGATACAGTGCGGTCGTCCCAACGTTGTCCTGGGCAGTCGCATCGATGCTGCACAGGAGAAGGCAGTATGCGACTTTCACCTGTCCCGTCGCCGAAGCTAGATGCAATGCGGTCTGCCCGTAATTGTCCTGGGCTGTCACATCCGAACCGCTCTCAAGAAGGTCGTATATGACCTCCATATGACCTCCAACTGACGCTGCATGCAACGGAGTCCACCCACGACCGGCCCGCGCTGTCACATCCGCACCTTGCTCGAGCAGGACACGGGTGACTTCTACATTTCCCTCGAACGACGCTCGATGCAACGGAGTCGATTCATGGATGACCTCATCTAAGGAACCGACACCGTGCTCAAGAAAAACGCGTGCGGCTTCAACATGTCCCCCCGACAACGTTAATAGAAATGGAGTATAGCGTCGCCGGTCCATGGTTTTTGCATCCACGCCACGCTCGAGAAGGATGCGTACAACTTCCGCATGTCCTCCCCTCGACGCCAAATGCAGCGCCGTTGACCCATTCTTGTTCTGCACGTTTGCATCCGCGCCCCGGTCCAGAAGGACACGTACAACTTCCAAATGTCCTCTTCTCGACGCCAGATGTAATGGCGTCGACTTGTGCACGAAGCCCAGAGAGTGGACATCTTGTGAGAGCCCGATCACCAGGAAATGTACCATAGCATCTAAACCACACAACGCGGCATAATGCAACGGCATTCCGCTGGGACGTGATGGCCTTTCTCTCCGCTTCTCTGGACGCCAGTACAGGTCTTCCAGATCGTGTATCCACACCCAGACTGCGAAGTGCGGTTTGCTCGGGTCAAATAGCTGTTTCATCCCATCTTCCACCTTCACTGACACGTCCTTGAACCGCGCATGGTCTACCCAATGCTCCGCAGCGTATTCGGCAAGAGGAAACTTCTCCAGGTCGGCTCTGGTGGTGTTTTTATCCAGGTGTAGCAACATGCCCAGACAGGTTTGCGCGGCAAGGGAATGAGCGCGTCTCCTAAAGACATGATAACGGCGGAGAATAATGTCATTTGATCCAGCAAGGCGGGAAGATGTCACGAACTCCTTCACCGAGAAGTGCGAAAATTGTATCACTGGCGAACCATCGACATCGACAGTGGAAAGTAAACTCGGTATTGTTGACATCACGGCGTAAAATGGATCTTCGACGAGCCAACCCTCGTGAAATTTCGGAATCGGCCCTGCCGTGAAATCAAATCCGAGAAACTCTGCCAATTCCTCGACACGGAGCGGCCGGGAGGCTACTGCGACAAACTGGAGAAGACGGTGGGCGAGTTCCCAGTTTGCTTGATCGATATCTCGTAACGCGCGCTCATATGTCTCATCGAGCGTGTCCGGTAGTTCGTCCAGAGCGTGCCGAATTCGTCCTGGGAGGCAGCGGCGAAGGTAGAGCACTTGGCAATGAACCCATCGGAACCTACACTCAAGGTGAAAAAGAGTCGTGAGTATCTAAAGCGATAACCGCTTACATGCCATCAGCTTTATTCGTGAGCACCTCGATAACGAGTTGCTTGTCGGCCGCTTTCCACTTTCGCATTATTGGGTCTGTACTAACAATAGATCGGATATAGTTGTCGATGTCTTCCAGTTGTCCGATCGCGTCATGTAGGGCAATGGAACGGAATGTCAAAGGATCGAGGACAGCCTTGATGTCAATTTCAGGTCGGCTAGTGATACATATGCGCAAATTGGGAATTTGTGAGTTGATAAGTTCCTCCAAGAGCATTAGGACTTTCTCGCGAGGGGACGGCATAGATGACGTGATCCGACATTCATCCAGAGCGTCCAGAACGAGGTAGACTGGTGCTTGTTCTGGTAGTTTCAGTATTTCTTTTAAACATTTGACAAGTGCATCATCGTTGGGATGTTTCGAGCCCTTGGCATGTTCCATGTAGAATTCGGAAAGAACGTCACAGTAGGAGTCGGATTGATGAGAAAATTGGACCAGCAACGATGAGAGTAGCCCATGCAAGTCCCTTTTTTGATCCTCTCTGAAGTCGCAATAAAAAATAGCCAGCGAGGCGTGCCCAGTTTTACTCATGGCGTCGATGTGCTGGATGATTGAGGAACTGGCAGATATCATAAGTCCTCAAGACAGAAATATCGAAAGGTCAACGTACCAAAGGACACTCTTGCCGGCGCCCGCTATGAGGGGAGAAAGCCATCAGTTTCTGCAAAGGCGCATGAATTGGACGGTATGCCGTATACATACGTTTGCCGTGAATCCATAACAGTGAACTCGGTCCGGACGACTTCCATTCAGAGAAGGCATCGCCTTGGACAAACCACATCCCAGTCCCAGGATGCCGCGATCCGCAGGCAATGTTGTGATTTTTCCACGGATCAGGTGGAGATAGCCAATTCCGAATGTCTTCCTGTAGCTTGTCACCTGCCGGACAATTTTAGTGTCCCCAGTCAGTAGTGGCGACATGATCGAATCACTCACGTTTCGATTTGTTCATATCGCCCGCAATGTGTTGAACAGTTTCTGATGCCCAGTCAGACCCGACGTCAATTTATCGTCACCAATAAGACGTACCGGGGGCATTCCGTACGCCGTCAATCGATACTCTGCCGTCTACAGCAAAGGTGTCCTTCAACGAGTGTTTAACAAGTAGACGGCAATTGCTCACCTTCCGTAACTACCCGCGGATTCTGGAAGAGACCGTGGCCAACTTCAAGGGTCTCTCCTGCGGTCATCCAAACTTCATCCAGGGTGAGTCGATGTATCCTCTGTAGGGCTTCCGCGACGTCATTCTTTCCAAAAAGCTTCTTTACAGATTTTACTGCGTTGCGTTCAGTCAAGTTGCATATCCAAGAGGAGGGACTTACTCAATCGCCTTCTTTTGATCTGTTTCGTTACAATGGCAAGCGCGGAAAGTAGTTCTATCATAATTTTCAGGATGATTTCAGTCGTGGCTGCTGTTTGAGCGACTTTGGTATAAATATTGAGACGGTTCATGGAGTGTCCAATCGATTCAAGCAAGTCAACAAGTACGTCGTAGTTGGAACTGACGTTCTTGACCGACTGATAAAGTTATGTCACACGGGATATGCACGTAGCGAACAAGGGCTCCTACAGCGAGAAGGATGGCGAAGCCAGCGAATATTGCTCTTGCAGGTGGGAATGGCTGAAGATTAAATTGTCAGAGAGGTGGAACATCCAACAGTGCATCCTGACGTACCAAGCCGATAGCCTCGTCGAGGCCGGTGCTGGCAGAGAGCGTATGCAGAACAGTAACAATACAACTGAGTGATTTCATGATTCTGCCATCACTTCCTCGGGATTCATTGAAGGATTGTGCTTGGTCTTGAAGCACGGCGGTAACGGACTCGAGTGAGTCACAATTCTGGAGTTGCTCGGCGAGTGGATGGCCGGTCAATATTGTTCCTGTCTGGTTTTGGTAGTCCTGCAAGGCAGACTCGAACAGGACTCGAAGACCAGATGATTGTAACTGTTCACTCATATCGCAAGTGGGGAGGAAATGCGTTGGAAAGGGGTGTCGTTTCGCTGCGAGGAAATAATAGTACGGGAGTTGTTAGTATCAGGCCACTGCACTGCTTTACTTTAATATTCACCGCCAGACGCAAGCCAGTTCCCTGAAACGGATGGGCGTAGAGTTGAGGCCGTGAGTATTCAATTGGTCTTGTCTGTGACAAAGTGGGGCAGTGGTAAACTCAAAGAGAGGGAAAGTATTCATCTAGGCCTAGTATTCGTCACGGTCTGACATCAACATAGCAACATAGCCGTTCATGCGTCGGGCCGGCAGGGACATTCTTTTCCGCTTTCGCTTCTGCTCTCCGCCAAACGCCAAACGGGACGAAATCAGGGACATTGCCAGCCTCGAATCTGGCCATTTTACTATTCCTTGCCCTGTATCATAGGGGTACTTATTCTAGAGATATCATCCCTCTGCATTTCCCTCTCCAAAGCGTCGTGGAACGAGACTACACCAAGACGACGACATTGTGGGCTACAAAATTTCAGAACACGGCACTCTGTTGTGCGTGCCCAGAAGTGACGAACTCGAACACACCTTTTTCTTTTGGTGTAGGGTCGGTTGCGTGTTGACACAGTCTGTCAAACATCGAAAACAGTCGAACTTTCGAACATGCCGCGCCCGAGTGGTTAGATGGGCAGCATCGGGTAAGGTACAGCGAGGGTCAGCACAAGTTGACGACTACAATAGGGTTTCGGACTGTGGTGTGAGTGACAGGCACAGCAATATAAAGGGGACCAAGGGGACGCCAGATTTAAAAAAAAGGAAACGTCTGTAGTAAGAGAGATACGAAGCGTGCATAATGCTTTATATTGTTCGTAAGTCCAGGGACGCAGGGTTGTCAGAGCTTCGTGCTTGGGCCTACTATGACTTGAATAGTAAGTGCATTCGAACGAATCCACCTTGGCTTCTCAGCCTTGAGAGTCTGGGTGCCCACTTTTGTGAACGTAAGCGTCACCCGACCCAGATCATCCGTAAGATGTCCATCGATTTGCGCGCCAGAGACGGGAAGACCCCCCACCCCGTTCGTCACCACCAGGGTGACCGGCTTGAAGAGGAGCGCAAAGGGAGGGCCAGTGAGTTTCAGAAAACCCGTCGTCCCGTGCAGTCCCGTATACGCGAAGAGGACATCATCTCCCTCTTTCACCTTTTGCTGGCACCCGTCCAGAACGTACTCGAAGTTGAGCAATATCAACCAGTAGGACGAGCCCGAGCTCGTATCGCCGCCGATGGACGTGAGGTGAAAGTCGTCAGCCTCATCGAGGAATATCCTGAAAAAAGGCTCAGTTTTGTTTTTGTTTTCTTTCTCGATGACCCCAGGATATCTAACATATCTCACTTACGCGTCAAAACCGAACTTGGTAGACTTGTTGCCGTCGTCTAATGCCGTGATGCACGTCGGTCCCACGCAGGGGTTCTTGTCATTGTTGGTTCCGTCGCAGTGATGGATTCCTCCAGAGGGGGTGGAGACCCTATGACCACAAGTAAAGACAGGACCTTCGAAAATCGTCCTGGTATCCCCTTCGATGCGCAGATTGACTTTGGTCTCTTTGTTCAGGGGGAAGATAAGTCAGCCGCCACGACAAGAAAGACGAAGACAAAAGTATACTTGCTTTGCGGATC
>WNFC01009288.1_pt1 | contig 10888 bp, 11 predicted proteins | sample 5400541 | NCBI WGS metagenome assembly WNFC01 (sample SAMN13153342, study PRJNA577476) | soil metagenome | isolation source: 120 cm saprolite under Douglas fir tree site 2 hole 2 replicate 1 | place: USA:California | collected 2015-04-18
GAAATGCAGGTGCTGGCGGATGAACACGGAAACACGGTTTATCTCGGAGAGCGCGAGTGTTCCATCCAGCGGAGGCATCAGAAAGTGCTGGAGGAGGCGCTGTCGCCACAGGTCGATCCCGACATGCGCAGACGCATGGGAGAAGTCGCGGTCCGGGTGGCCAAAGCCGCCGGGTACTGCAACGCCGGCACCATCGAATTTCTTGTGGATCAGGAGAAGAACTTCTATTTCCTGGAGATGAACACGCGGTTGCAGGTGGAGCACCCGGTGACGGAATTGATCACGGGGCTGGACTTGGTGGAATTGCAGATTCGAATCGCCGCTGGATGGAACACTCGCGCTCTCCGAGATAAACCGTGTTTCCGTGTTCATCCGCCAGCACCTGCATTTCGATGTGCCGCGGATTGAGAATCACCTTTTCCAGGTAGACCTCGTCATCTCCGAAGGCTCGTTGGGCCTCGCCCTGAGCCGCTTGCAGCGCGGGTTGCAGCTCTTTGGCGGAACCCACCAGCCGCATCCCTTTCCCGCCACCCCCCGCAGCCGCTTTCAGCATCACGGGATAGCCAATCTTCGCCGCCACCTCCTTCGCCTGCTGGACCGACTCCAGCCCTCGGGAAGTTCCAGGCACGAACGGGACGCCGGCTTTTTCCATCTCCTGCCGCGCCCGGGTCTTTGATCCCATCATTTCCATCGAAGCCGCGCTGGGCCCGATGAACTTTATTCCCGCGTCCGCGCAAGCCTCGGCAAACTTCGCATTTTCCGAAAGAAATCCGTAGCCGGGATGAATCGCATCCGCGCCACAGCGTCTGGCAACCTCCAGAATCTTTTCGATATTGAGATAAGACTCAGTCGCCGCGGCTGCCCCGATCGGGTAGGCCTCATCCGCCTTCAGGACGTGTAGCGCTGCCCGATCCAATTCCGAGTACACCGCAACCGAAGGAATTCCCAACTCGCGGCAGGCACGCATAACCCGCACTGCGATCTCCCCCCGATTGGCGACGAGAATCTTCTTAAACATATGCTTCACTGACGACCGAAGACTGACGACTGACGACTAAAAACCAAAAGCCCCTTCCCGCAGGAAGAGGCTTTCGTGTGCTAAAAAGTCGAGAGCATCCTACTTGCTTGGCATGGTAATGCCCTGATTGCCAGGCTGCTTCTCGGCCTTGATCTTCTTGGTGGTCATGGTCTTGTCCACCCATTCGTCAGCCGTCTTCAAATCCGCTGCCCGAGCCGCCGGATCATCGCACTCCAGGTCGCCCTTCTCGCGGTAGAGCAGGTTCAGGTAAGCCATGGCATCGTCGTAGTCCGGCCGCAGATCCAGAGCCTTCTGCAGCATGGCAATACCGTCCTGGATTACGCCCGAATTCTTCTCCCGAAGCATTGCGCAAACCTTCTTGTTGCCCTTGTCCTTCATGATCCACTCGTCAGGCTTCAGGCCCACCTTGGCGCGTTCTTCCATGCGCGGCTGGTAGCTCTGCGTCCAGTCGATAACCGCAACCGAGTAATAGGGCTCAGGATCGTTGGGATCGACATCAATCGCCTTGCGGTAGAACGTTTTGGCATCATCAAATTTCTGGATTTGCAAGTACAAATAGGCGATGCCCTTGACGCTGTTGATGTTTTTGGGATCGCGTTCCAGCACCTGCTTGTACTGGTCGATCGCTTGTTCAGCACTTTGAATATTCTCAGGGGTCGTGACACCCTGAATGACCTGCTGCGCGAGAGCGGTCGCCAGATAGAGGCGGGCATTCACCAGGCCGGGATCAAGGGACACGGCTTGCTGGAAGTGACTGATGGCCTCTTCATACTTGGCGTTCTTGTAGGATTGCACGCCCTTGTTGAGCTGGTCACGCGCCCTTAGTTTGCTGCAGCCCGTGGTGGCCAGCAACACCAGCCCGAGGGTCATCATCGCCAGCATTCGTATGCTTGTTTTCATTGCGCTGTAAGTCTCCTTGCCAGAAAATCGTCAGGCTTGTGCTGTGCCAACGGACCAACAGCACGCCGCGGTGTGAGCGCGTGCGCGGATGAGAATGGGCGGACTGTAACATCCGCCCCAGAATGGTGCAACTCAACCCTCTACGAGACTAACCGCCGGCTTCAATCTTGGCGGTGATCAGACCCACCTTGTCCACGCCGGACGCGTGCGCGATGTCAATCACGTTAGCCACATCGGCAAATGGAACCGCATCGTCGCCTTTGACGAACATCACTTTTTCGGCGCGTGTCTTGAAGATGTCAGTCAAACGGCCCTGCAGGTTTTCCCATGTGGTGTCTTCCTGGTTGATCTTCAGCGCCGGCGCCTGGCCCGCTCCGCGATCAATCAGCTGCACCACGATGGTGCGGTCTGGAGTGTTGTTCTTGGGCGCGTTCGGCGGTGGCGGTTGCGGCACCAGCGCGTCCAGTCCCTTGGGGGTTAGCGGCGTGATCACCATGAAGATGATGATTAGTACCAGCAGCACGTCAATCAGAGGCGTGACGTTCATGTCCGCGCTCTGACCGCCGCCCGCTCCCATTGCCATTCCCATAACGATTCTCCTCGAATGTCTGGGCTCTGAGTACCTGGAGCCACGAAGCTCTTAAGGCTATTGCCCGCCAGCCGGCGTGGTGGCAGCTGCCGGCGGTGGTGTCGTCGGTGCCTTGCGCTGATCGGTCAGCAAGCCGAGCTGGTCGACGCCCGCCGCGCGCACGTTATCCACGACCTCAACCACCGATCCAAACCGGGCGCGCGCGTCCGCCTTTACGAAAACGCGCTTGTCCACTCGATTCGCCAGCCGGTCCCTGACTTTGCCGGTCAACTGGTCCGCCGGGAGTTTGTCAGTCCCGAAGTAGACTGTCCCGTCCCGCATGACCGACACTAGCAAGGCGTCTTCCTTGTCCGCGTCGGGCATGGACTCGGGATTATTGACCTTCGCCATGTCCACGCTGACGCCATGCTGCAACATGGGCGTGATCACCATGAAGATGATCAACAACACCAGCATCACGTCCACCATGGGTGTCACGTTGATGTTGGAGTTGACTTTGACTCCCTCGTTCCGCTTATTCAACGCCATAAACTCAAGTCTCCTGGGCGATGGCTTGCCAAAACGCCCGAGCTGAGCACAATTCTCAGCGTCTCCTGTTTTGAATCCGGCGCCGGACGTTTGCCCGGCGCCAGATCAGCAACTCGGAGGTTGTAGCCCTGCCTTACCCTGCGCCACGATACGAATTACGAGCGGCGCAGTCCCCGGCGCTTCAGGAAGTAGTCGATCAGTTCGCTCGACGAGTTATCCATCTCCACGTCGAACGCTTCCACGCGTCCGGTCAGGTAGTTGAACATCATCACGGCCGGGATGGCCACGAACAGTCCGATCGCGGTCGTCACCAGCGCTTCCGAGATACCGCCTGCGACGGCTGCCAGACCGGTAGCCTTCTCGGACTGAATACCTTTAAATGCGTTGATGATGCCGACCACCGTGCCCAGCAGTCCCACGAACGGGGCTGTCGATCCGATAGTTGCCAGACCGCCCAGGCCGCGCTTCAGTTCGGCATGGACAATGGCTTCGGTGCGCTCAAGAGCGCGCTTGGAAGCCTCGATGGTCTCGCCCGGAATCTCTCCGCTTTCCTGGTGAGCGCGGAATTCCATCAGGCCCGAGGTGACAACCTTGGCCAGGTGGCTTTTCTTGTTGCGCTCCGCAACCTTGATGGCTTCTTCGATCTTGCCATCGCGCAGTGCGCCAGCAACGGCCGGAGCGAATGCACGCGATTGCTTGCGGGCCGCGCTGAATGCCATGGCCCGGTCAATCATTACGCCGATCGACCAGCCTGACATGATGAAGAGAATGATGACCACTGCCTTCGCTGGAATACCCATCTGGTGCCACAGCGAAATCGGGTCCCAACCCACCGCCGCCTGCTCCTGGAAAAACCAGGCCGCCGCGGTGGACATATGTGTGAGAGCTAGTGCTGCTAGATTGGCTACGAACATGAGTTGCTTTCCTCCTAGAGCTGGTCAGATTGCCAAAAATCCTCAGATACAAGAAACCGCGCGAATTTTGCGCTCCTGCTGCACGACATCCACTGCGAGACCGGAGTTTACCCCCCGGCCAGCGTAAAGTTGACCGTAATCTGGGTTTCCACTTCCACCGGCTCGCCGTTCAGGATGTACGGTTTGTACTTCCACTGTTTCACAGCTTCGATGGCGGCCGGAGCCAGCATCGGGTGACCACTGATCAGGCGCAGGTTCTGAATCGACCCGTCCTTGCTGATCTCGGCCTGCAGGAGCACAGAGCCTTGGATGCGCGCTTGCCGCGCCAGGGGTGGATAGTTAGGCTGAATTTTGCGAATCAGCAAACCCTGGGTTACGCCTTGCGATACCCGCACCCGCTGCGGTGTGGCTACTTTGGGCACCGCGACCGGAGTCGAATTGATGATGCCGCCAATTACTCCACCCATGGCACCACCCGCTCCCGGAACTCCACCGACAACACCCGCCATCGAGGAAACTGGAGGCGGCGCCTCTTCTTCCTTGATCATTTGAACTTTCTCGGGGATCTTGGTGGGCGTACGCAACTGGCCGTTGATGATATCGGTCTGAATCTGTTTAACTACCTTGACAGGAGCGGCGGCCGGCGGGGGCGGAGGGGGCGGTGGTGGGGGCGGGGCCACCAGGAAAGTCATCAACTGCGTTTTTGGCAAGGCTTCCGTGAACAGCAGAGGCAACAGCACCAGCACTCCGATCAACCCCACCTGAAAGAAAAAGGAGATGATGGTCGTCATACCCCGCTTGGTTTTTAACTTATTGCCTGATTCAATGAGGCTGTCTTCAAACATAAGGATTCTCCCGGCACAACCCTACGTATTCTTAGACACCGCCTGTTGCACGTTTGCTCCCAAACCCGGTTTGCATCCTACACGGCAATTCGACAAAGTCAATCGATTGAAATACGGGTGATGCCGCAGCGCATTGCACAAATGTGCCGTCGCTCTTGCCGCCTTCCCGTTGACCGCGCAGGTTTTGCGGTTAAAGTCTTGAATCGCAAAGCCCATCCGCCCTGCCGAACCCGGAAAGAACCCTACTGGCCGCTCGCCATCCGGCCCTTGCCTGCCGAGGCCTTACCCTTGCTGCCTGAGATCACGACCGGAGGCTTTCCCTGGTTTTGCCGCCAATCCTGGTAGGCGACCAGAATCGGAGCCGCGATGGCAATCGAAGAATAGGTCCCGATGAGGATTCCGATGACCAGGGCGAACGAGAAGCCATGCAGCACCTCTCCGCCGAACAGGTACAGCGCCAGAACGGTCAGAAATGTCAGCCCTGCTGTCAAGATGGTCCGGCTCAGGGTCTGATTAATACTCCGGTTTACGATATCTGACAACTTCTCCCGTCGCATCAGCTTCAGATTCTCCCGAATGCGGTCAAAAATCACAATGGTGTCGTTGTTCGAATAGCCGATCAGAGTCAGGATCGCGGCGATGACAGTCAGCGAGATTTCCTTGTTGGCCAGCGAGAATGCGCCCACCGTGATCAGCGTGTCGTGGAAAACGGTAATCACGGCCGCCACGCCGTAAATCCACTCGAAGCGGAACCCCAGATAAACCAGCATGCCGGCCAGCGAATAAACCACCGCCCACTTGGCCTGGCTCTTCAGTTGATCGCCCACCTGCGGTCCCACGATCTCTACCTGATAGACACCGAAGTCAGAAAGAAAGAACCCGTCCGGCAACGCAGCGACCACGCTTGGATCGGCCACATTCTTGAGTTCATCAAAGGAGTTCAGAACTCCACCCTTAGTCTTGTCGCGATAGTCAACGATTGCCTTGGCCACAGCCGCATAGCGCTGGCTGGCATCGGTTCCGGCACGCAGGGGATCTTTTTCCAGCAGATAGTTGGCTAATGTCAAAGAGCTGGTGTTGTTCAAGTCCAGTTTGCCCGCTGGAGCATTGGTCTCCAGCGCGTTGATGATCTGAACTTTGCCCTGATCGAGCGCCTTCTCGCTGGTCTCCCGCACATCGAGATCGATCAGCACTTCGTTGTTCGCGACCGCGCCCAGGCGCTGAATTTTCGCCTGAGTCAAACCTACTTTTCGCAGTGCCGCGTGGATGGCATCGTCATTCGGCGGGTGCGAGAACTTCACGTAGACGAGAGTTCCGCCCCGGAAGTCTACGCCCAGCGGGACGCCGTGCCAAAACAACATGGAAATCAATCCCGCCACGCTGAACACCAGCGAAAAGGCGAGAAAATACCACTTCTTGCCGAGAAAGTCTATGTTGGGCTCTCTAAAAAATTCCACGCTGTCGTCAAACCCCTTCCGAGACTGTGTAGGGACGGGCACTCTTGCCCGTCCCGGCCGGGCGGTGCCCGGCAGCTTCTTGCATACCCTCTAAATACTCAGCGCCTCGCCGCGCTGCTTGCGGCTCAAAATCCAGTCAAAGATCATGCGCGAAACAAACACCGCGGTAAACAGGTTGGCCAGCAGACCGAAGGTCAGCGTGACCGCAAAGCCCTTCACCGGCCCCGTGCCGAACAGGAACAAGATCGCCGCCGAAACGATGGTGGTCACGTGGGTGTCCACGATTGTGATCCAGGCATGCGCGAAGCCCTGTTCCACCGCCGAGGGGGGCGTCTTCCCGTTCCGCAGCTCCTCGCGAATGCGCTCAAAAATCAGGACGTTCGAGTCCACGCCCATACCCACGGTCAGGATTACTCCGGCGATTCCCGGCAGGGTCAGGGTCGCGCCGAAATATCCCATGAAGCCCAATAGAATGACCAGGTTAAGAATCAGCGCCAGATCGGCATTGATGCCCGCGCCGCGGTAGTACACCAGCATGAAGACCAGTACGGCGAGCATGCCAACGATTGCCGCCCGCACCCCCGAGCGAATCGAATCCGAGCCCAACGAGGGCCCGACAGTACGCTCTTCGAGATACTTGATCCCAGCCGGCAGCGCCCCCGAATTCAGCACCAGTGCCAGATCTTTGGCGGCCTGCTCAGTCATCCCGCCCCCGCTGATCCGGCCCTGATCATGAATCTGCTCATTGATGGTCGCGACTTCCCGCACCCGGTTGTCCAGGACCACCGCCAGCTTTTCGCCGACGTGCGACCCGGTGAAAGCGGCAAATTTTCTTCCGCCTTCATTGGTGAGAACGAAGCCTACGTCGGGTGAATTGGTGTTCGAGTCCCGCCCCACCGTAGCGCCGCCCGACCGGAGGTCCGCGCCAGCCACCGCCGAGCTGCGCGTGACCAGGTAGTGCTGCTCGCCGGTATCGTCAGTGGCCTGGCTTCCGACGCTGCGCCCTCTCAGCAGTAGTGAATCTGGCGGCAGCACACCGCCATGTTGCTGCATTGCGTCTTGTTCGCTGGAATACGGCCCACCCAGCACCTGCTTGATTTCCAGCATGGCGGTGGACTGCATGATGTCTTTCACCCTGGCCGGATCGTCCACGCCGGGGAGTTGGACCAGGATCTGATACTGCCCGAGTCCGTGCTCTTGAATTACCGGTTCACTTACGCCCAACTGGTCAATACGGTTGCGGATGGTCTCAATCGCCAGAGCCACAGCCCGGTTCTTCAGTTCGGCCAGGGCCTGCGGCTTCATGGAGAAAGTCCAACCATTGTCCGCGCCCGAGTTGAGGTCGTACTCCGGCAGCCGTTCGCTTACGATGGAGCGCAAATCCGAAGTGGACTCCGGCGGCACGCCTTTCAGAACGATCTGGTCGGGGCGACCGACCGGATCAGGCTTGTTGATTTCGGTGTAGTTGATCTTGTGGGTGCGCAGGTCTTCCTTCAGCCGCTCCACGGCGCGGTCGGAGTCTCCGTTCACCGCATCGTTGACCTGCACCTGAAGGATCAGGTGAGTGCCACCCTTGAGATCGAGCCCCAGGTGAATGTGGTCCTGCAGCGATGCCAGCAGTCCGCTGCCCGAGAATTCCTTCGGAAGGCCAAAGATGCCAAACAGGAAAAAGAGCAGGATCGCGACGACAGCTCCGAGCTTCCAACCTAAAGTCTTGTTCATGGCCTGACGATCAAATTTCCTTTACAGCGGCACTGCTCTGCGTTTCATGATCCGCATTTCATGCCGCTTTATTGTTCTTGTCCTCGGGCGGAGTCACCGACGCCACTGACGCCCGCGTCACTTCGATGCGTAAATTGTCGGGCGGGACACGCAGCTGGATGTATTCATCGCGCAGCGCGATGATGGTTCCGCGCAACCCTCCGCTGGTCACAACTTTGTCCCCGTTCTTCAGATCATTTAGCATCTGCTGCCATTTCTTCTGGCGCCGCTGCTGCGGCATGATCAGGAGAAAATAAAAAATCGCGAAAATGAAGATGAGCGGGGCAAAACCCAGCCAGCCCCCGGCCCCAATTGTTTGTAGCGCCAGCAAGTACGCTATGCTCATAAACCCAGACCCATCCAAAATAGATCAGTACTACGCCCGTCGGGGCTTCCTGGCCCTGTGTAATTTACCGCAGGATTTCTCGCTTCCTCAGGCCGGAGATGCTTCAGCTTCAGGCATGAACCGGGGAAATCAGGCTATGGCTTCGCTTGAGACTGCTCCCCTGGGAAAAGTTGGACCTTATTCCCAAGCGCAATAGAATGACGCACCGCCCGCATGGTGTCAAGGTAGAAGCTGAGATTGTGGACGGTATTCAGAACCTGGGCTAAAACCTCATTGGCAGCATATAGATGCCGCAAATAAGCCCGCGAATAACGCTGGCAGACCCGGCAGCCGCAATTCGGATCGAGCGGACCCTGATCTCCGGCATATCGCGCCTGCTTGATGGAGACTCTGCCTTCGGAAGTAAAAAGCAGGCCATGCCGCGCCGCCCGCGTGGGCAGCACACAGTCCATCATGTCAACGCCCAGGCCGGCGTACTCCACAATCTCCTCCGGCGTGCCCACCCCCATCAGGTAGCGCGGCTTATCCGCCGGAAGATGCTGCAGCGTGGCTTCCACAACTTCCCGAGTAAGCGCTCGCGGCTCGCCCACGCTCAATCCGCCAATCGCGTAACCAGGAAACCCGATCTCGATGGTGCGCTCGGCGGATTCCTTTCTTAGCGCCAGATCCATGCCACCCTGCACGATGCCGAAAAGCGCCTGGGTCGCCCCGAACCACGTAGGGGCAGGTGTCCTCACCTGCCCAGCCGAGCGCAGCTCGGCAGTCTCATCCTCGGCAATCTGACGCTCGGCGGCTCCCGCGAGCTTCCGCTCGCCCGCCCCGACGGGGACGTCTGGGCCTACGTGGTCCGTGGCCCACGGCACTTCTTGTTTGTGCGCCTCAAAACATTTCTTACTCCGCTCCGCCCACCGCAACGTCAATTCCATCGACTGCCGCACCCGCTCCGGCTCCACGGGATGCTCGGTGCATTCGTCGAACGCCATGATGATGTCCGCGCCCAGCCCGATCTGCGCTTCCAGCGCGCTTTCCGGGGTTAAAAAATGGGAAGATCCGTCCAGATGAGAACGAAACTTCACTCCTTCTTCGGTCACCTGGCGCAACTCGTTCAAGCTGAAGACCTGGAACCCACCCGAGTCGGTAAGAATCGCGCGCGGCCACGCCATAAAACGATGCAACCCGCCCAACTGGCGCACCTGCTCCACCCCGGGCCGCAAGTAAAGGTGGTAGGTGTTCCCCAGAAGGATCTGTACCCCAAGTTCTTCCAGAATGTCCTGCGAAACACCCTTCACCGACGCCACCGTGCCCACCGGCATGAAGACAGGCGTTTCCACTACGCCGTGCGGCGTAGTCAGCCGACCAAGGCGGGCCGAGCCCGACTTGGCTTCGATTTCAAAGGAGATTGACACCGAGGAGGATTGTAGCAACCAGTACCGACAAAGCGGTTCGCGTAAGTGGGGAGAGCATCGGGAAAAGCAGATTCCTCACCGCTAAAGCGGTTCGGAATGACAAAGTCGTAGACGACACGAGAAGTTATTTCCCAGACGGGACGGTGGCGCTATAGAACGTCGTACCACGAAACTCCCAAATCAGTCCCACCAAGCCCAAAAGGACCAGAATTAGGATTAGTTCCTTCACCTGCAAATCTTCCATAGCTGAAGGGATTCTTGTACTCTTAGCCCGCCGTCAGCAAAATCGGCTCACCCCGGGTGATCACCAGAGTGTGCTCGTAGTGCGCCGAAGCTCGACGGTCCGCGGTGCGCACCGTCCAGCCATCCTTCGCCACAACCGCGCGTCCTGACCCTGCCGCGATGATGGGTTCCACCGTTATCACCAGACCTTCGGTCAAAATCTGGTTGGCTTCCGGGTCGGCGTAGTTGGGGACGCGGGGCTCTTCGTGGATGGTGCGGCCAATGCCATGTCCGCCCAGATCGCGGATCACCGAGAAACCGCTGCGGCGCACTTCGCGCTCGACCACCCGGCCGATTTCGGATACTCGGAAGCCCGCACGGGCCACCATCATGGCTTTGGCGAAGGCGCGCTCGGCACAGGCGATCAGGCGTTGTTTTTCTTCAGAAACTTCGCCGGCCGCGACAGTTTCAGCGGCGTCCGCCATGAACCCGTCTTTTTCGATGGTGACGTCGAGCTTGACCAGATCACCTTCGCGGACGGTTCTCTCTCCTGGAATGCCGTGCACGGCTTCGTCGTTCAGGCTGATGCAGTTCACGCCGGGAAACTTGTAGACCAGTTGCGGCGCGGATTGCGCTCCGTGCTCGCGCATGACAGCGGCGCCAACTTCATCGAGCTCTGCCGTGGTCACGCCGGGACGGACAGCTTTTTTCATGGCTTCAAGCATACAGCGCACAATCGCGCCCGCAGCGCGCATGCCGGCAAGCTCTTCTGGACCGTTGATGGACATACTGCCTCCGGTGGCCGATTCGGCTTCTAGCCTATCGCATTGGAAGGGCGGCGCGGACCGAAAAACAACATCAGGATGAAACCTGCGACGTAA
>WNFC01029440.1_pt1 | contig 10888 bp, 10 predicted proteins | sample 5400541 | NCBI WGS metagenome assembly WNFC01 (sample SAMN13153342, study PRJNA577476) | soil metagenome | isolation source: 120 cm saprolite under Douglas fir tree site 2 hole 2 replicate 1 | place: USA:California | collected 2015-04-18
GGCCGTCGTGAGCGCGGCAGTGTTCACGGCGAGCGCGGCGTCGAAGGCGTCGAGGACAGCGGCCGACGATCCGAACAACGCGAACCTCACGTACTGGTACTGGGCGGAGAGCGATGCGCCAGGTGCGAATGCGTGGCTCAAGAAGGAAGTCGCCGTCTACGAGAAGGCACACCCGAAGGTGAAGATCTCGGTCGTCATCCAGTCGACCGACACGCTCACCTCTGCGTTCACCACCGCCTCGCAGACGAAGAGCGGTCCGGACATCGCGACCCAGTGGGCGACGCTGCCGACGCTGACACCGGCGTGGAGCGGCTCGACCGTCCCGATCTCCGACTACGTCCCTGCGAGCGAGACGAAGAATTGGATCAGCACCGCGGAGAACATGTGGCAGGGAAAGTTGTGGGCGATGCCGCAGTACCTGATCGGCATTCCCTTCGTCTGGAACAAGACGCTGTTCAAGAAGGCAGGCCTCAATCCGAACAAGAGCCCGAAGACCTGGGCCGACCTCCTCGCCGACGCGAAGAAGTTGAAGGCCGCGGGCATCACGCCGTTCGGGCTCGGCAACAAGGACGGCTACGGAGGCGCTTGGTTCTTCTCGCTCGTCGGGAAGCAGAACCTCAACTCGATCGACGAGCTGAAGGACGCGATGATCGGCAAGGCGAAGTTCAGCGATCCGAAGTTCTCCGGCTTCTACCAGCTGCTCGTGGATCTGCGGAAGGCCGGGTATCTCAACTCTGACGTCGCCTCGATCAGCTTCGAGCAGGGCTTCCAGCTCTTCGGCCAGAAGAAGGTCGGCATGTCGTGGGGCACCGACGGCAACGTGGGGGCCTGGGAGAAGCAGCTCGGCGCGAAGAACATGGGCGTCGGCCCGATCCCGATCTGGGGACACGGCAAGCTCGCGACGAGCTACGACGTGACGCAGTCGTCGGACGCGTTCATCACGAAGTGGTCGAAGCACCCACGCGCAGCAGCGCAGTTCCTCGTCTTCCTGCACTCGCCGCAGGCGTTGAAGGCGTGGTATGCCGCGACCGGCGTGTTCCCGGCCGACAAGCGCTTCCCGGCGTCGGCGGTGAAGGATCCGATCGCGAAGCAGCTGCTCGCACTCGACCAGTCGCCCGTCTCGGTCTGGCCCGAGAACTTCGTCCCGCCGCAGGTCGACCAGAATGCAGACCTGGCGGGGGGCGAGCTGATCACATCGGGCTCGGCGTCGCCGGCGAGCGTCGCGAGCCTCTGGGAGAAGCAGCTCTCGCAATGGAAGAGCCAGCACCCGGACGAGTTCCGTAGCTACCAGAAGTGGGTGTCAGGGCACTGACGGCGATCCCGCACGGAGCGACACGCCGGCGGCGCCCCCGGCGGCGTGTGCTCTGGCCCTATCTCTACGCGCTTCCCGCAGTCGGCGCGATGGCGTTCGCGTTCGGGTTCCCACTCGTGCAGGTCGTGCGCGACAGCTTCTACGCCGGCGATTTCTCCAACTCGCCGATCTGGGTCGGCCTCGACAACTACAAGGGCGTCCTCTCGGACCCGGAGTTCCGGCAGTCGATTCTGAACAACATGAAGCTGTTGCTCTCGGTGCCGATCATGCTCGGCCTCGGCCTCGCGATCGCACTCGTCCTCAACGACCGCATCCGCGGCATGCGGCAGTACCAGGCAATCGTCTTCCTGCCGTACGTGCTGCCGGCGACCGCGATCGGCATTGCGTTCTCGTTCCTGTTGCAGGAGAACGGGGTGCTCAACACTGCGCTCCGCAAGGTCCACCTTGGCGCATTCGCGCACGACTGGCTCGGCAACTCGCATCTGGCGATCGTCTCCGTGGGCGGTCTGGTGATCTGGCAGCAGCTCGGCTTCGGCGTCGTCGTCTTCACCGCTGCGCTGCTCTCCTTACCACCGGAGACGGCGGAGGCCGCGCGCATCGACGGTGCAAGCTGGTGGCAGCTGCAGCTGCGCGTGCTGGTCCCGCAGATCCGCCCGATCATCGAGCTCCTGACCGTCATCCAGGTGATCACGGTGCTCTCCTGGGTCTTCAACTACGTCTACGTACTCACCTCCGGCGGCCCCGGCTTCGCCTCGAGCGTGATGGAGCTGTACATCTGGCGGAGCTTCTCGAACGGCTCGAACGGGACCGCGGCTGCGGTCGCGGTGATGCTGCTCGGGATGGCGAGCGTGCTGATCGGCCTCTCGCTCTGGGTGCGGCGGCAGGCGGCGTCGGTATGAGGCCGACGGCCCGTGGGCGCGTCGTCGGCATCCTGTCGCGCCACGCGTTCCTGATCGTGATCTGTCTCGCCGCGCTCTATCCGCTCTATTTCATCGGCGCGACGGCAATCAGGTCGAACGCCGCCTATCAGCTCAATCCGACCGGCTTCCCGAGCCATCCGACGCTGGACGCGCTGCGCTCGATGATCCTGCACCAGCCGCTGCCGCGCTGGATGTGGAACAGCCTGCTCGTGACGGTCTCCTCGGTCGCGGCTTCGACGTTCATGGCGCTGCTGGCCGCGTACGCCGTCGTGTTCGGTCGGTTCCGCGGGCACAAGGTCTTTCTCTCGACCAGCGTCGCGTTGATGGTCGTCCCGCCCGTGACGTTGCTCGTGCCGATGTTCATCTTCATGGTCGACAGCGGCTTCGTGAACCATCTGCAGTCCGTGATCATCTTCTACACGGGCCTCCTCGTGCCGTTCGCGGTCTTCTTCATGACCAACTTCTTTCGCACCGTCCCCCAGGAGCTGATCGAGGCCGCGGCGTCGGAGGGCGCCGGGCCGTTCACGGTCTTCCGCCGGATCGTGATCCCGCTCTCCGGCGCCGCGACGATCACGCTCGTCGTCGTGCAGGCGATCTGGGTGTGGAACGAGCTCTTGATCGCGCTCGTCTTTCTGCAGAACGAGAGCGCCCGCACGCTGATGGCCGGACTGACGCAGTTTCAGGGACGGTTCGCGACGAACGAGCCGCTCGTGCTCGCGGGCGCACTGATCTCGATCGCACCGGTAGTCCTGCTCTACCTCTCAGGGCAGCGCTTCTTCGTGCGCGGTCTGACGGCCGGTATCGGCAAGTAGCAGGCTCTCTCCCGTCCCGACGTCGAAGAAGTGGAACTTCGCCGGGTTGACGGCGAGCTCGAGTGACCGCCCGGCTTGCGCCTTCGTCGCCGGGTCGACGCGGGCTGTGAAGAGCGAGTCGTGCTCTGCCAGGATCGTCGCGTCGTCGTTCGCCGCGTCGCGCAGCTCGATCGTGACGCGCGGTGCGGCGACATGGAAGAAAACGTGCGAGTCCGAGCCGAGCTCCTCGAGGACCTCCACTGTCGCCTCGATGCGCGGCAGCTGGATCTGGCCGAACGCGGCGTCGTCGAACGCCTCCGGCCGGATCCCGAGCACGACCTCCGTGACGTCACGCGGGGGCCGCCGAGCGGGGGCGAGAGGAACCCGGAACTGTCCGAACGCGATCACGTCGTCCTCGACGGTCGCCTCGACCAGGTTCATCGACGGCGATCCGATGAAGGCCGCGACGAAGAGATCGTTCGGCGACTCGTAGAGGCGCTGTGGCACGTCGACCTGGACGACCCGTCCGTCGCGCATGACGGCGACGCGCTGGCCGAGGGTCATCGCCTCTGTCTGGTCGTGGGTGACGTAGATGCTGGTCACGGAAAGACGTGCGTGCAGCTGCGCAAGCGAGGCCCGCATGCCGACGCGGAGCTTCGCATCGAGGTTCGAGAGCGGCTCGTCCATCAGGAACGCGACCGGCTCGCGAATGATCGCGCGGCCCATCGCGACACGTTGCCGCTGTCCGCCCGAGAGGTGCGCCGGCTTGCGGTCAAGGAGATTCTCGAGGCCGAGCAGCGTCGCCACATCGCCGACGCGACGCGCGATCTCGGCCTTCGGTGTGTGGCGGACGCTGAGGCCGAACCCGAGATTCTGGCGCACGCTCATGTGCGGGTAGAGCGCATAGTTCTGGAAGACCATGGCGATGTCTCGTTCGGGCGGCGCGAGCTCCGTGACGTCGCGGTCGCCGATCGAGATCGTTCCGTCCGTGATCTCCTCCAGGCCGGCGATCATCCGCAGCAGCGTCGACTTGCCGCAGCCGGACGGACCGACGAGCACCATGAACTCGCCGTCCTCGATCGTCAGGTTCACGTCGTCGACGGCGACGACGCCGGCGGCGAACTCCTTCGTCACGTGCTCGAGCGTGATCGCGGCCATCTAATACCCCGCCTGCATCGTCCCCATCACGTCGACCTGCGCCTTGAACGCCATGTAGCCGGCGTCGATCGGGAAGACGGTGCCCGTGACAGCGATCGATTCGTCGCTCGCGAGGTAGACCACGAAGGGCGCAATCTGCTCGGGCGTCGGGACGGGCAGGATGTGGAGGCTCTGGATGGTGGAGCGCGCTCGCTCGTCGTCGAGCCAGACTCGTTGGGGCTCCGTCGAGACGAAGCTCGGTGCGATCGCGTTCACGCGCACGCCGTCGCGGCCGACGCCCGCCGCGAAGGAGCGGATCAACGACGTCACGCCGCCTTTGGCCGCGGTGTACGAGTCGAGGCCCGCGCAGCCGACGAGCGCATCGACCGTGCTCGAGACGATGATCGAACCCGAGCCCTGGCGCACCATCTGGCGGCCGACGTGCTTGAGGACGTTGAACGTGCCGGTCAGATGGATGTCGATCATGCGTGCCCACACGTCGTCCTCGAGCTCGGTCAGCCGTTTGTCCTGCGTGTTGACGAAGTGGACGTCGGCTGCGCAGTGATAGAGCACGTCGAGTCGACCGAAACGCTCGACGGTCTCCGCCACGACGCGCTCGACGCGCTCGGGCGACGTGACGTCGACGTGCATCGCAGACGCGTTCTCGCCGATCGCTGCGGCGACGGCCTCGGCGCGGTCGAGCGCGAGGTCGGAGACGACGACCTTCGCGCCGTCGGCCGCCATCGCGGTCGCGCCGGCCCGCCCCATCCCGGAGCCGCCGCCGACGACGAGCGTCGTGCTCCAGGAGGTACGCGGTCTGCTGGTGGCCCTCCACGCCGTTCGGGATCGTCAGCACCACGTGATGTGCCGCGGCGGCGGCGAGCCCGAGCTCCCCGTGCGTGTGCTTGCAGACCTGCAGGCCTTCACACTCGGCGACCCAGGCAAGCCGGCGAAAGCCCAGGATCGACCCGACCCAGTACTGCGAGAAGCAGAAGACGTCCGCCTGCCGCGCACGGATGCGCGCGTACGCCTCGGCTACCGACCAGAGCCCTTCGTTTGCGCAGATGCTGATCGTGGTGCGGTTGCGAAGCTCGGTGAGGTGGCCGATCGGATGGTCGCGCACGGGCTGCTCGACGAAGTCGATGTCGTGCTCCTCGAGCGCTCTGAGCATGCGAACGGCCTGGGGGAGCGTCCAGCTGCCGTTCGCATCGAGCCGGAGGCGCGGCACCGTTCCGAGCGCCTCGCGCACCGACGCGACCTGCACGAGATCCTCTGCTTCGTCGAGTCCGACCTTGAGGTAGAAGACCTCGAATCCGTGTGAGAGCCCGTCGGCAACCTGCGCGGCGAGGCTCTCGTGCGAGCCGCGCGCGAGGTAGTAGAAGTACGTCGCCGCAGACTCCTGCCGGCCGCCGAGGAGCCGCCAGAGCGGCTGGCCGGCTGCGCGTCCGCAGACGTCCCACAGAGCCATGTCGATGCCGGCCCACGCGAAGTTGCCGGTGCCGGCGCGGAACTGCCAGAGCCCGTGCGTGAACGCGTCGCGTTGCATCGCATCGCGGTTCCAGGGGTCGCGGCCGATCACGAACGGCGCCATCGCCCGCACCGCCGCGTCCACCGATGCCGTGTCGGCGCCGCAACACGCCTCGCCCCAGCCGACGAGCCCCTCCTCGGTCGTCACCTTCACAAGGACGTCGCTGACGCCGTCGCGCGCCACCTGTGCACTGACCTCCCTGTGCGTGTACGGGACGCTGACCGGGATCGTCTCGACCCGCGCGATCCTCACAGCGTGTGCTCGAACTCGGTCAGGATCTCGTTCTCGTTCGCACCGACGAGGAACGTATGCTCGAGCCGGATGCCGCCCCAGCCCGGCAGGTAGATGGCAGGCTCGAGAGCGAGCACCATCCCCTCCTCGAACCGGTCCGCGCAGTACGGCGTGATCCGCGGCTCCTCGGACCACGCCGCGCCGATGCGGTGCCCCGTGTGGTGGTTGTACGTCGGTCCATGCTCTGCGAGCGTCTCGCGCACCTGCCGGTCGACGTCTCTCGCGACGACGCCGGGCCGGCAGAGTGCGATCCCGCGGTGCAACGCGCGCCGGATCGCGTCGAAGCGATCTCGTGTGGCCTTGTCGGGCGTGCCGACGAACACCGCGTTCGCGGTGTCCGACCAGCCACCGTCGATCCACGGGGACGTGTCAGTGAGTACGAGGTCGCCCGACCGCACGGTGCGCGCCGTCGCGGCGCCTCCGCCGGTCGCCGTGGCCACGGCTCCGGTCGTCACGGTGAGGATTCCGGGAACGCGCTTCCCCGCTTCGCGCGCCATCGCGGCGGCGGCGAGCCCGGCGAGCTCGGCCTCGCTGATCCCGGGCTCGGCGTGATCCTTGACCGCCTGCTGCACGACGTCCGCGAGCCGACAGGCACGCCTGATCGCGTCGAGGTCGGGGGTGATCTCGACGGCCGCGTCACACGAGACCGGAGTGCGACCTGATCGCTGGAGCCACTCGGCGACCGCGTGGGGAAGGTGCCTCGCCTCGACTCCCGTCGGCCCCTGTTCGAAGCCCGCATCGTCGAGCGCCGACAGCAGGGCGGCGCGCAGCTCCCCGGCCGGATCTGGCGCGCGCTCGAAGTCGTAGGAGCGGTAGGTGACGAGGCGCGCGCCGGACGGCCGGACGTCGGGAGCGTGGAAGTCGGCGACGACGAGGACGGCTTCAGCGGGGCCGATGCAGAGCAGCGCGGGCACGAACACGAACGGATTCGCGACCGGCCAGTCCTCGGCCGGCATCTCGAAGCAGCGGAGCGAGGCGAGCGACTCCGGATGCGACAGCACCGCCTGACCGTGGCCGGCCGCGGCGAGGGCCGCGCGAAGATGGTTGAGACTCACCGGCTGAGTCTGGCAGAGTCGCCTATTGCGACGAGTCAGGTCGCCGCACGATGACGCGTGGGAATTAGCGGTGCCTTAGTAGGTAACCGCCTCTGCCACCTCGACGACGGTCGGTGGGACCTCGACCGTCGAGCCGGACCGTTCGAGCGCGCCCGAGTCGAGCAGCCGCTGGCGGAACGCCTTCGCCTCCTCGACCGACGGGAACTCTGACCGGATGAAGATCGCGTTCGGGTTATCGACGCTCCGCGAGAGACTGTGGCCGGTTGCGCTCTGCTTCCGACCCGCCGGGTCGGAGTCGAAGATCGGCTTCCAGGCGTCGTAGTCGTCAACCTCAAGGTGCATCACCAAGCTTGCCATGGGGCGGCTCCTCTCAAACTCGGGCTGCGCGAACAGCCGAAACGATGGATCCGGCTCGGGATCATATGGCTCCCGCAAGGGCGGTGCAGGTGACAGCGATGCTGGAGCAGGGCTGAGTGGTGGTCGTCGGAGGAGTCGCGGCGTGCGGCCACGACTCCTCCGCGGCGTGGTTAGCCGTGCGAGAAGGTGCGCCGCGCCGGCAGGCTTGTTAGGCCCGACTTGTCCGTCGCCCGAAGCGTCAGGGTGTAGCGGCCCGGGCCGCGGAAGCGTGCCACCGGGATCCAGTGCCGAGAGTAGACGCCGCACGGGCGCGGCGGCACGAGCGTGGCGAAGTGACGCGTGTACGGGAGCTTCCCCGGCCGCGAGTCGGTCTCGGCGATCGCGAGGTTCTTGAGCGAGTCGTCGCAGATGCGGAAGCGCGCGTAGACCGTCAGCCCGACGAACTCGACCCGAAGTATGGTCACGGCCGGACGGTGGTTCGTGATCGTCACAGCCGGCGCGACAATTGTGGTGATTGCAGAGTTCGCTGTGTCGGAGCCCTTTGCATTCCGGGCCGTCACCTTCACGCGCAGCCGGTAACCGAGATCACCGGCCGAGACACCGTAGGCCTTGCCGGTGGCGCCGATGACGTCCGAGCAGGCCGCGACGTCTGCGTCGCAGCGCTGCCACTGATACGCGAACGAGGTCGGATTCCCGCTCCACGAGCCGGGGTCGGCTGTCAGCTGCTGGCCGACCTTCGGCGTCCCGGAGATCGTCGGCGGCGCAGTGTTCTTGGGCGCCGCACTCGACGTCGCCGCGGCAATAACTGTCGTCTGGGCGGACTGCACGGCATTCGAGCCGTCCGCATTGGTCGCCGTTACGCGGACACGCATCGTGTGACCAGCGTCTGCGCCAACGAGCGTGTACGTCTTGAGCGTTCCATTAGCGACGTTCGCGCAGCTGTTGCCACCGCCGTTACAGCGAAGCCACTGGTACGCGAACGACGTTGGCGTGTTGTTCCACGTCCCGTCACTCGCCGTCAGCGTTTGGCCGACCGTTGGCGTCCCCGAGATCGTCGGGGGTGCCGTATTTGCCGGAGCGGCGTTCCCCATGGCGTGGGCGCTGCCTCCCGCGAGGAGCCCCGCCAGGACGGCGAGCGCCGACACCAGCGTTCTTCGTTGCCAAGATGTACGCATCGTCGTTGTCTCCTTCCTGTGGAGTCACCCTGCGCCTGCGGAAGGACGGCGCTGCTTCAAGTTGTGCGTGCAAATGACGAACCGAACCTTCAACGTCACCCGAGCCGTGTTGGTTACGGCTGAGCGACGTTGCGCATGCCGCTCAACGGTTCCGCTCGTCGTGCTTCCGGGCGTTTCTCAGCCCGAACCAGAAGATCGCAATCGTGGCGACGACACCGAGCATCGCCACGATGAGAAAGAAGACGTTCAGCGCGAAGCTGGCGTCGGCGACCATGGTCAGCCCTGGAGCGCGCGGGCGATCGCGGCGATGTGTTCCGGTGTCGAGCCGCAGCACCCGCCGACGATGCGCGCACCCCGGTCGACGTAGCCGCGCACGTGCTCGGCGAGCATCTCGGGGCCGGCCTCGTAGACGACCGCGTCGCCGACGATGCGCGGCACGCCGGCGTTCGGCTTGATCCAGAGCGGCAGTGCGGGCGCCGCTGCGAGGAACTCCGTCACGATCGCGTCGGTGTCGTCGAGCGACCGGCCGCAGTTCGCGCCGAGCGCGGCGACGCCGAGAGGCTCGACAGCCGCGACGACGTCGGCAGGGCTCGCGCCCATCATCGTGTGCGTGCCCTGGTCGAAGCTGAACGAGGCGACGAGCGGCAGATCCGTCGCGCTTTGCACGCCCTCGACCGCCCACACCGCTTCCTCGAGCGCGAAGAACGTCTCGAGCACGAGCAGGTCGACGCCGCCGTCGGCGAGCGCCTGCGCCTGCTCGGCGTAGGCCGCGACGCAGAGCTCGCGCGTCAGCAGGCCGTACGGCTCCACGAGCTGGCCGGTCGGTCCGAGAGATCCCGCGACGAGACGGTCGTCGCCGACCGCTTCCCGCGCGAGCTCGGCTGCTCGGATGTTGACCTCCCGGGCCCGTCCAGCGAGCGGACCGTCCGCAAGCCGCGGCGTCGTCGCGCCGAAGCTGCACGTGAGCACGAGGTCGGAGCCCGCGTCGGCGAAGCGCCGGTGCAGCTCACGCACCCGGTCGGGAGCGTTGACGACCCACTCCTCGGGCGCGACGCCGGGCTCGATCCCCATGTCCTGGTAGTTCGTCCCGGTCGCGCCGTCTGCAAGGAGCACGTTGCTCTCGGCGAGACGGTCGGTGAACGACGGCATCGCGGCAGCGTATGCGCCGCCGCGCGGTCGTCGTCACTTCAGATGGAAGAAGGCCTTGTAGATCTCGCGCGCCGCGGGCGCCGCCGCCTCGGCGCCGAAGCCACCGTGCTCGATCATGACGACGACGACGACCTTTGGATGCCCGAAAGGCGCCCAGGACACGTACCACGAGTGGTCGTCAGACGGCGGAGCCTCTGCCGTTCCCGTCTTGCCGGCGACCGCCACCGGGAAGTTCGCGAACAGCGAGGCCGACGTGCCGCCGGGCGAGTGGGCGGCATCGTAGAGGCCCTGCCGGATCGCCCACACGTCGGTGAGCTTCACGTGCCGCACGGCCTTGAAATGGAGCAGCCTCGTCGAGCTGCCTCGAACGACCGCCTGGGCGATGTGCGGGGTGACGACGGTGCCGCCGTTCGCGAGCGCCGAGTAGGCGACGGCCATCTGGAGCGGGCTCGCCTGCAGCATGCCCTGGCCGATCGCGAGGTTGATCGTCTGCCCCTCTGTCCAGATCTGCTTCTGGCTCGTGCGGAGCCATGACGGAGTCGGAACGAGTCCTCCGCTCTCGCCGATCACGTCGATGCCCGTCGCCTTCCCCAGCCCGAGCTTGCGCGCCCACTGCTGGATCGAGGTGCCCTGCAGCGACGGATTCGTGTTGTAGATGCGGTCGCCGAGCCGGTAGAACCAGGTGTCGCACGACTGCGCGAGAGCGGTCGGCAACGACATGGTCGAGTACACGCCCGCCTCGACGTTCTTGAAGATGTAGCCCCCGAGATCGAACGAGCCGCTGCAGAGGAGCGACGTCGACGGTGTGATCACGCCCGTGCTCAACGCCGCTTCGGCGACGATCGGCTTGAAGGTCGAGCCCGTCGGATAGACGCCCGCGATCGCACGGTCGACGAGTGGGCGGGCTGGGTCGGTGTAGAGGCTGGCGCGATACTTCGGGTCGCGCGCGGCTCGTACCTGGTTATAGGCGGGCGAGCTCACGAGCGCATAGACGGCCCCCGTCCAGGGATCCATGACCACGGCCGATCCGCCGGTGGGATGGCGCCCGTTATGCCGTGCGAGTGCGATCCCGTCCTGCACGGCCTTCGCCGCGGCGCGCTGGATTCGCGCGTCGATCGTCAGCTGCAGCGTGGGGAGAGCGTGCAGGTTGCCGAGCCGCTCGAGCGGGCCGGC
>WNFC01009289.1_pt1 | contig 10887 bp, 8 predicted proteins | sample 5400541 | NCBI WGS metagenome assembly WNFC01 (sample SAMN13153342, study PRJNA577476) | soil metagenome | isolation source: 120 cm saprolite under Douglas fir tree site 2 hole 2 replicate 1 | place: USA:California | collected 2015-04-18
TCCCGGGATTGCCCTGCCTAAGTCGCCAAGGTGCCCGGCGTGCTCGATCAGCGCTTCTGAGTCCCGGTACCGCTCGAGGACGATGCACTCCGATTGGTCATCGTTGAAGTAGATCTCGTATTGCACGGTTCCGGTGTCCTTGCTCCGCACGATCTCCATGAGTTGAGCGGACAAGCGCTTGAACTGCTCGAGCTCGCCCTCGCGGAACTTGAACCGACCGATACCCTGGATCTCCCGCAGTGCGCTCCTGTTCATGATTGCGTCCTCACTCTCTCCTGCTGATCACGGATGAACGTAGGAGGCGAAGCCGAGGTCCAGACGGATCGACTCCATGACCCAGAACACAGTGCTCCGGGTGTAGACGTCGGCCGCGGCGAGCACGCCGGTGTACTTCTCGATGACCGGTGCTGCGCCGGCCTCAGTCCAGGCGTCAAAAAGAGCACCTACCGCGGCCCACGGATTGTCGCCGTACTTCTGAAAGAAGGGTGTCGGGTCGACGCTGACCAAGGCCTTCCTGACACTGGCGTCGATGTCGGCCATGTACTGCTGGTGCAGGGTCACGTCGTCGCGTGTGCCGAGCCTGCCCACGTGTCCTCCGATGAAATGCTTCCACGGATAGTCGAGCGCGATGGCCGGAGCCGCGACGTAGCCAGGAATGTCTTCGGAGAGATTGGACATGGAGATGGGCGCCCATCCAGGGTTGACGATGTCGATCAGCATCAGAGCATCGTGGTCCGGGAAGTGGATGTAGATGTTGTCCGGCGAGTGATTCGGGCCGCGCCAGGCGAGCTCGATGCGCTCGCCACCGATTTTCAGCGTGCGGCGGTCGGCGAAGGTCTCCTCGGGCGCCGGCCTCGCGGGGTCGTTGTCCCGCAGCAGCAGACGCTTGGTCTCCTCGTGTCCGATGCGAATCACGTTCTTGTCGAACAGCGAAGACGCACCGTTGTGATCGGCGTGGTGGTGAGAGTAGACAAGGTGGGTCACCTTGTTGCTGACGCCGTTGGCCGAAGCGATCTCGTCGACCGCCCGCCGGATGTTGCCCCCGATGCTCGGCGGCGCGTCGAAGAGCACCACGCCGTCCTTCGTGGTGAGAAACGCCGACTGGTAGCTGCCGTCGGTGACCCAGTAAAGGTTCCGCTCGACGCGTCCGACGTAGTAGCCCTGTTCGTTGAGTGCGGGGCCGTACGCGGACTGGGGGACCGGCGCGTAGTCCGGCAGGGCGGCGGCGGTGTCTGTGCCGGAAGCAGGTGACGTCATGGGTACCTCCCTTGTATCTCTGCGCACGTGCCTTGCTGGCCGTGCACCGTTTTATTACGCACTCAGGCTCGCCGCCAGGCGGGTGAGAGGTCGTCACCGGATCCCGGTGATTCACGCGACTGTTGACAGTGGATGGGCTGGCCTGACACCGACGGGACTATGCGCAATCACCCGCGGCGCAGCGTAGGGATGAGAACCGCGGCGACAGCCAAGTGCATCATCGCCAGCGCAACTTTGGTCGTGGTCGTGGTCCCAGCAAAAACGGGAAGGCTGAATGAGGCCAGCAAGACGGCGATAGCGATGCCAGTCCAGATTGTGCGGGCCCGCGCATAGCGCCTCTCCAGAATGGCGAGTAAGCCCCACCCCGCAAGAGACCCCACCAAGCTACTCACGACGACGGCGCCGATGCCGACGCCTTGAGGAGCGGCATTGCCGAATTGAGTCTGCAGTTGGATGCCGAGAAGAGGCACCTCGATCGCCCATACCGCCACGGCGGCAAGAGTCGCTCCCGCAACGCCGAGTATCCGGTTCCGGCGGACATGAGCGGACGCACTCCGGACGTCCTCTTTGGTCATGATTCCCACGGATCAAGGCTCGCCGCTGGGCGGGTGAGAGGTCGTCACCGGATCCCGGTGATTCACGCGCTGTCGACAGTGGGTCAGAGACGCCGGTATTGGCGGACGGACAGGGGGATGAAGACGTGTCGCTACGAGGAAGGTGAGAGGTCGTCACCTGATCCCGGTGAGGCGGGTTCACCCGGCGGCGCTTGACCATGGCGTCATGGACCCAACTGCCGCGCTGTCTATGATCGGGAACAGACAGGGTGCCCCGCCGGCGCCCTCGCACCGATGAACGATCAGATCACGCCAATGTCCATGTTCGACTACGACGCCCGCCCAGCCACGCCGGGCGTGGTCCTGGTGGGCACGCGGGCCTCCCGCGGCGCGTACGCGATCCGTGATTTCCTCAGCCGGAACGGTTACCCGTTCGAGTGGGTCGAGGCCGGCCAGCCCGATGCAGTGCGAGCGGTCCTGGGAGTCGCCGAAGTGGAGCCATCGACGCTGCCGCTATGCATCCTGCCGGACGGGTCGCGGCTGCCATCTGCGACGGTGGAACAGGTCGCCGCAGGCCTCGGCATGGTCGCAGCCCCATCACGGTCGGAATACGACCTGACGATCGTCGGTGCGGGACCGGCCGGGCTCGCTGCCGCCGTCAACGCGGCATCCGAGGGCCTGCGCACCGTCGTGGTCGAGGCGGTGGCCCCGGGCGGCCAGGCCGGGACCACGTCGATGATCGAGAACTATCTCGGTTTTCCTAACGGGATCAGCGGCAGCGAGCTGGCGACGCGCGCGACAGTGCAGGCGCGCCGGTTCGGTGCCGAATTGCTGCTGGCCAGGTCCCTGGTCGACGTGTCGGCGGATGGGCCGGGCTATGTCGCCGAGCTGTCCGACGGCACGCTGATACACGGGCGGGCAGTGCTCTTCGCCAGCGGCGTCGAGTGGCGCCGGCTGGACGTGCCAGGGATCGACGACCTGCTCGGCGCGGGGGTGTACTACGGGGCCGGGCCGAGCGAGGCGCTGGCGTGCACGGGTTCGCGGGTAGTGGTGGTGGGCGGCGGCAACTCAGCGGGCCAGGCGGTCGTCCGGTTCTCCCGCTACGCCCAGCACGTCACGTTGCTGGTCCGCGGCCGCGACCTCGGCGAGTCGATGTCGCAGTACCTCATCGACGACGTGACGGCGATCCCGAATGTTGATGTGCGGGTGCGCACTCAGGTCGTGGGTGTGGAGGCCGATGACCGCCTCCGGGCGGTCATCGTGCGCGCCGGCGACAGCACCGAACCGGTGGGGCTGCGGGCGGATGGCTTGTTCATCTGCATCGGCGGCGCCCCACGTACCGACGGCGCCGCGGGAATCGGGTTGGTCACCAATGGTGCCGGGTACCTGGTGACCGGCAGCGATGTCGCCAACGATCCGGGCGCCACCTGGCCGCTGCCCCGGGAGCCGCTGCCGCTGGAGACCAACCTGCCCGGTGTCTTCGCCGCGGGTGACGTTCGCTTCGGGTCGGTCAAGCGCTGCGCGGCGGCCATCGGCGAGGGATCGATGGCCGTGGCGCTCGTCCATCGGCGGCTGGCGGAGGTAGGCGGTGACTGACCATCAGCTGGTGGCACATCCGGACGCTGCGGTGTCCGCTGAGTTCACCGAACTGGCCTCCGACGAGCGGATCGCCACAGCCGCGGCGGCGCTCGAGCGCAACGGCATCCGGCCGCTCCTCGCCGCCACGGCCGCCGACGCTAGGGGCCTGGTCGGCTCCCTGCTCGGGGACGGCGCCGAGGTGTACAACAACACCTCCCAGACGCTCGAAGCGATCGGCGTCGCCGACGACATCGAACGGTCCGGCCGTTACCAGCCGCTCCGGCTGCGGCTCTACCGGATGGACCGGGAAATGCAGCGCCGCGAGCTGCGCATCCTGGCCGCATCGCCTGACCATGTCGTCGGCAGCGTGCACGCATTGACCGAAGGCGGATCGCTGCTCATCGCGTCCGCCAGCGGCAGCCAGCTAGGGCCGCTCGCGTCGGGGGCGGGGCAGGTGATCTTTGTCATCGGCGCCCAGAAAATCGTCGGCGACGTCGCAGCCGGAATGCGGCGCATCTATGAATACTGCTACCCGCTCGAGGATGCCCGGGCCCGGCAAGCCTACGGAGTGCCCAGCGGGGTGAACAACATCCTCGTCATCAACAAGGTGATGACTCCCGGCCGGATCACTGCGATCATCGTCAAGGAGCGCCTCGGCTTCTGATCACGGCCGGCGGCCAGGCAGTCTTCGCATCCCGCGACGGTATCGAGCGGCTTTTGGGGCGAGCGCGGCCAGCAAGGTGGCCGGGTCGTTGCCGCCGCGGTGGACGATGCCGTCGATGAACAAGGTCGGCGTGCCCAGCACCTGGTCCGAGGCCAGGCCGCTGTCCACATCCCGGCCGATCCGATCCGCTATCGCGGTGCTGGCTCGGTCGTGGTCGAACGCCGCCACGTCAATGCCGAGCCGGGCGGCATACCCGAGCAGGTCGCTGTCCTCGAGCGCCTCTTGCCCATTGAACAGCAGGTCGTGCATGTCCCAGAACCGGTCCTGCAGCGCTGCGGCCTCGGCCGCTTTCGCGGCCGCGAGAGCGTGCGGGTGGATGCTGGTCAGTGGAAAATGACGGTAGGCAAACCGCATGTTCCCGCCCAGCCGGCGTTCGACTTGCTGGATCGCATAGAAGGCCTGCCGCGAGTATGGGCACTCGTAATCGCCGTACTCGATGATCAGGCGGCCGGCGGGCGAGCCGCGAACGTGATCGAGTTTGTCGTCCAGCGGCGCTAGGGCCAACGGGCGGTCGTCCGGCGTTGCATCGAGAGTCATTGGTGCCCACGAAGATACTGGCCATCGAGGTGAGCGGCTGTCACCTGATTCCGGCGATTCACCTGATTCCGGCGTCGCCGGCTCACACGGTCGGGCGGCAGGATGATCGCGTGGCCGCACCGGCGAGCTTGTACAGGATCCGGATCAAAGGTCGGCTCGGAGCCACTGGGCTGTCCGCATTTCCCTCGATGGCATGTGAGCTGATGCGCCGCGAGACCGTCCTCACCGGTTGGATTGAAGATCAAGCCGCGTTGTTCGGCGTGCTCGCCCAGATCGAAGGACTCGGCCTCGAACTGCTCGAGCTCCGACAAGTCCGGGCGAGTCCGCGATCGCCTGAATCAGGCGATGACCGCTCACCAGACGGCGTGTGAGGCTAAGGCAAGGGATGCCATGACCACGGTCGGGCTCCATGAGACACAGGAGGTAAGGGCATGACTGATAGTCTCTCGACACGTCAGAAGGCGTTCGCCACGGTCGGCATCATGCTGACGCTCCTACTCGTGGCGCTTGACCAGACCGTCGTCGGCACTGCGATGCCTCGGATCGTCGCCGACCTCAACGGGCTCTCTGTGTACGCGTGGGTGACCACCGCATATCTCGTTGCCTCGACTGTGGTCGTACCCGTGTCCGGAAAGCTCGGCGACATGTTCGGTCGCAAGCCTTTTGTGCTCGTCGGCATGGTCGGGTTCATGGTCGGGTCCTGGTTGTCCGGGTTTTCGCAATCAATGACCGAGCTGATCGCCTTCCGCGCCATTCAGGGCATCTTCGGGGGCATCCTGTTCTCGATCATCTTCACGGTGCTGGCGGACATCTTCGAGCCCGCGCAACGGGTCCGGATGCAGGGCCTTTTCGGTGGTGTGTTCGGGCTGTCATCGGTGATCGGCCCGACGGTGGGCGGCTGGATCACCGACAACCTCAGTTGGCGCTGGGTCTTCTACGTGAACATCCCTGTCGGCGTCCTAGCGATTCTTACGACAGCGTTTTTCCTGCCCTATGTGAAGTCCAAGGCAAGCTGGAAGGAGATCGATTTCGTTGGGGTCGCGCTCCTCAGCGTCGGGGTTATTCCCTTCCTGATCGGGCTGAGTATCACCAACACGCACGCCTGGACCTCGCCCGAAGTCTTGACCCTGCTCATCGGCGGAGGCGCGGTTCTTGTCGCCTTCTTCGCATACGAGACCCGCATCGCGCGCGATCCAGTCGTTCCTTTCGAGCTCTTCCGGCGGAATCAGTTCGCTGTCATGGCGCTGATGAGCTTCTTCACCTCCATCGGCTTGTTCGGGGGGATCCTCTTCGTGCCCCTGCTCTACCAGGGTGTGCTGAGCATCAGCGCCACCAACTCGGGCAATCTTCTGATCCCGATGTTGGCCGGCCTGGTGGTCTTCAGCACCATCTCCGGGCAGCTCCTGTCGCGCATCAAGTACTACCGGATCATCGGGGTCCTGGGGATCGCCGGAATGATCCTCGGCATGCTGTTTCTGACCACCGTCACGCCATCGACCAGCCAGTGGACGGTGGCAGCCTACACAGTGATCCTGGGCGGCGGTCTAGGACTGACGTTCCCACTTTCGATCTCGGTGGTGCAGGTCGCCTTGCCGCAGGAAGTAGTCGGGGTGGCCACGAGCCAAATGCAGTTCTGGCGCAACCTCGGTGGGGTGGTTGGAACGGCCGTTCTCGGCTCGATTCTCGCCAACCGACTGACGACCCATATCCAGAGCCAGGTGGCGGCCCTCCACCTTCCGCCGCAGCTTCTTCGTGGGGTTCCGATCGGCGGCAGCCCGCAATCGGTACTCGATCCGAACAACCTCGCGCATATCCGGGCCGCGCTGGCCCCGGCGGCAAGACCGGTGTTCGACCAGGTGATCTACGCCATCCGCCTTGGTCTGGCGGATGCCATACATGACGTCTTCCTCATCGGGGCCGCGATTCTGATCGTGGCCATGGTTACCTCCGCCTTTCTGAAGGAGGTTCCCATTCCACGCGGCGGGCGGCCAGCGCCCGGGACTGAGGTGGAACCGGAAGCGAGAGAACAGGTGCAGGAAGCCCTACGGCCTGGTCCCCGGACGGAGGCGTGAGACGGCGACGCCGATCCTTGTAACTCCGCACGGAACGCGAGGCGTGGAGTGAGGGAGGCTGCCCGTCCAGTAATGAGTGCGATGTTGACGACCGTCGCGTCGAGCGTGGGGTCTCAGACCAGAGCATCTTTTGGATCCTCAACGCCTACACCTACAGCAGCCAGGCGGCGGAGGAGGAAGTGAACGTCGGTGGCTAACCCGGTGCGGATCTTCGCCGTAACCGGCGACGCGGTGGCGCGGTTCATGCTGGACGACCCCGACCCAGAGGTAGCACTCGAGGGCAGCCAGGCGCGCTGCATCGCGGTCGATCCTCGCGATCCACGACGTGTATATGTCGGGACGATGGACAGCGGCCTTTGGTTCAGTGCCGACGGTGGCGCCAGCTGGCGCCAGGCCGGCCCGTCAATCGATGAGCCCAGGGTTCTCTCGGTCGCTGTCTCTCGGTCAGACAGGCGCGCCGGCGTCTCGGTCGTCTACGCAGGCACCGAGCCGAGCAACCTTTATCGGTCCGAGGACGGCGGACTCAGCTGGCAACTGCTGCCGGCTCTCCGCGAGCTGCCGAGCGCATCGAGCTGGTCCTTCCCTCCTCGCCCGTGGACGCACCATGTCCGCACGATCGCGCTTCACCCGACCGATCCGGACTGGCTCGCCGTGGGGATCGAGCTGGGCGGGGTGATGCGCTCGCGCGACGGCGGAAAGACCTGGATCGACCACAACCCTTCGGCCTACAGCGACGCCCACCAGCTTCTCACGCACCCGCTTGCACCGGAGCGCCTGTACGAAGCCGCCGGACAGGGGATCGCCCGCTCGGAGGACCGCGGTGACACGTGGGTGCGGCTGGCCGAGGGGCTCGACCGCCATTACGCCTGGGCGCAGGCGATCGACCCCGCCGACCCCGATCTCTGGTACGTCGCGGTCAGCCGCTCCCCGTCCGCCGCGCACGGCGACGGCGATGGGCAGGCGCTCTTGCTGCGCTCGCGCGGAAACGGCTGGGAGGCAGTGGATGGTTGGGGCAACTCCGCAAATCTGCGGCGGATGCCCTACGCACTGGCGACCCTGCCCGATCAACCTGGCCGTCTGCTCGCCGGGCTGCGCGGCGGGACGCTGTTGATCACCGACGACGCAGGCAAGAGCTGGGCACGGTTGCCGGTGACCCTGCCCGACGTGATCGATCTGGCTTCAGCGACCGCATGATTTGAGGAGCCCCGCTGGACGGCATACACGGTGTCATTTTTCCGCTGGCGTCGGACAGCCGAGACGTGCGTAGCATGATCCGCGTGGCGACGATACCGCCGGCCGCGCCTCACCCCCGGCCGCCTTCACCGGGCGTCTCGCGCAGCCTGGGTCTCCTTCGTCGCCATGACCTCTTGGCCGCGTTGGATCGCGCCTCCCTGAGGACGGTGACCGTCATCTCGGCGCCTCCGGGAAGCGGGAAGACCTCGCTTCTACGGGTGTGGTCTGACCGCGCCAGCAAGGATCGCCGGGTCGCGTTCGTGACGGTGCCTCGTGATCAGCAGGATGCTCAGGAGTTCTGGCTCGCCGTCTTGGACGCGATCCGTCAAACAGACTCCATCGCTGATTCCCGGAGGCCGATGGCTGCGCCCGCATTTGCCGGCGAAATGATGGTCGACGCGGTCGTATCGGAATTGGCCAAAGCGGCCGGAGTCGTTGTGTTGGTCATAGACGATCTCCACGAGCTGAGTTCCGCTGACGCCCTCTCCCAGCTCGAGCACCTGCTCAGCGTTCTTCCGAAATCTGCGCGTGTGGTGTTGTCGTCTCGCCGCGATCCGCCGATCAGGCTGCACCAGCTCAGGCTCGCCGGTGAGGTCGCCGAGCTTCGCGCCGGCGATCTGCGGTTCACCGCGAGCGAAACACGCGAACTGCTCGCCGCCTCTGAGATCAGTCTGTCCGATTCCGGGGCCACCGTGTTGTACGAACGTACGGAGGGTTGGGCGGCTGGCCTGCGCCTGGCAGTGATCTCTCTCAGCGGTCACCCAGAACCCGACCGTTTCGTGGACGAGTTCTCCGGGACGGACAGGGCGATCGGGGAATACCTGATGGCGGAGATGCTCGAACGCCAGCCTACCGAGGTTCAGAGCATGCTGTTGCGGACCTCGGTGGCCGATCGGTTGAACGGCGAGCTGGCCGACCTGCTGGCCGGCCGCCCAGGCTGTGAGCAGATGCTCCTGGCACTCGAGGACGCCAACGCATTCGTCGTTTCGCTTGACCCCCAACGCGTGTGGTTCCGCTACCACCAGCTTCTAGCGGACTTCTTGCGCTTGGAACTTCGCAGGACGTTGGCTGAGGAAGTTCCTGACCTCCACCGCAAGGCCGCAGCGTGGTTCGGCGATCACGGTGAGGTCGTCGAGGCAATTCGACACACGCTCGCGGCCGGCGACTGGCCCGATGCGGCCAGGCTACTCGCGGACCACTTGTTCAGCCTGACGCTCGACGGTCAGGAAGGCAGCATCGCCGCGCTCTTGCGGTCGTTCCCTGCGGGGGCAGCGGCTGAGCACACAGAGCTGGCTTTGGCTCACGCAGCGACGCAGCTTGCGCAGGGGCGGCTGGAGGAGGCATCGGCTCAGCTGGCAGTGGCTGAATCTCAGGTGGAGAGCGCACCGCCTGCCCGCCGCCGCCGCCTCGCGATAGCACATGCGTCCCTGCGGTTGGCGCTCGCACGGCGTAGCGGCCAGTTCGCCGAAGTAGTCGAACAAGTAAATCTGCTCGATACCTCGACCGCAGATGGGTCGAGCGACCTGATCGGGATGGACACTGAGTTGCGCGCAGTCGCGCTGATGAACCTTGGAATCGTCGAAACGTGGTCCGGCCATTTTGCCGATGCCGAGCGGCACGTGACCGAAGGAGCGACCCTCGCCCAGACGATCGGCCGACCCTACATAGAGGTCGCGTGTCGCGCGTATCAGGCGTTTCCGTCATCGCTCGTCTCACTCGCGATCGCACTCGAACGCGGTCGTCACGCGGTAGCCCTGGCTGAGCGCTATGGCTTGAGCGATCGCCCGATGCTCGCGCCCGCGTTAGGGGCGGTTGCCTGCATAACGGTGTGGATGGGCGAGTTCGAGGAGGGAGAGCGTTGGCTCCGCCGCGGTTGGGAAGTCGTCCAGGCTGACATTGACCCTGCTGCCGCGGTTCTGCTGCACATGGTGACGGGCATGTTGCATGCCGGTCGCGGCGAGCATGAATCGGCAGTCGAGGCGTTAACCGCGGCAGTGCAGGCACAGTCGCTTCTAACCGGTGTGCACATCCTCGCGCCGGTGATCGCCGAATGGCTCGCGGCCACACAGGCTCGTCTCGGAATGCCAGACGAGGCGCGCGCAACGCTCGACGAATTCGCCATCGAACACGAGCGGATGGTCGGCATTGACCTCGCGCGAGCAGCAATCAGCCTGGAAGAGGGAGACCCTGCCACGGCGCTAGCTGTCCTCGGAGACGTTCAGCACTTCATGCCGCCGCTCGGCTTCCCGGCGTACGCACTAGTCGAAGCACATGTGCTCGCTGGCCTCGCGCACCTAGCTCTGGGCGATCGGAACGCCGCCGCAACCGCAGCCGAGGGCGCCCTCGCTGCTGCTGAGCCTGATCGGCTGATCCTCCCGTTTGCAATGCACAAGGCTGCCGAGCTCCTCGACGTCCTCCCACGTCACCAAACGGCGCATGGCGCGTTACTCGCCGATGTCGCTGACCTACTACGAGGCACACCGGCGCCACGCAATGACCCGGAGCGTCTACCGCAACCGGACGAGCTCAGCACAAGCGAACTCCGCGTACTGCGGTACCTGCCGACCAACATGACGCGACCCGAGATCGCGCGAGCCCTCTACGTCTCGATCAACACGGTCAACACGCATATGCGCAACATCTACTCCAAGCTTGGTGCCCACGATCGCTCTTCTGCCGTTCAACGCGCTAGCGAGCTGCGTCTCCTCTCAACCCGGCTGTCGCGGACATCGCCGAAATAGCCCGTAGCGCCGGCGTGCGCAGCACCCGATTCCGGCATTGCCCGCTCACTGGGTACTAGTACGTCTAACTTACTGTTTCCCGGAGCCTCTCGGTCCCGAATCGCTGGGCACGCGTGGCGCATCGCGACCCTGCAGCCTGTGGTCGATTCTTGATCCGCGGATAACTAAGCCTGCGCCGCCAGCTGGTTGAA
>WNFC01009291.1_pt1 | contig 10887 bp, 14 predicted proteins | sample 5400541 | NCBI WGS metagenome assembly WNFC01 (sample SAMN13153342, study PRJNA577476) | soil metagenome | isolation source: 120 cm saprolite under Douglas fir tree site 2 hole 2 replicate 1 | place: USA:California | collected 2015-04-18
GGCATTCTCTGCGTGGCGTCGCGTTCGCGAACACCGGAAAGACGGCCGAAGCCGAGAAAGAGCAGGGCGCGTTTCGTGAGCTCACGGCCAAGATCCCGCCGGATACGATGTACGACATGCTGAACAAAACGGGCGCCGTGTTCAAAGTTCACGACCATCTCCTCGCCGGCATGATCGCGCGCAGCCGCCACAATGACATAGGCGCGATCGATTCTCTAACCCAAGCCGTCGCGGCGGAGGATGCGCTCAATTACAGCGAACCGCCACCGTGGTATCCGCCCGTTCGGCCGATGCTCGGTCACGTTTTGCTAGAGGCGAAGCAATTGCCCGAAGCCGAAAAAGTTTTTCGGGCCGATCTGGATCGGAACCCCCGTGACGGCCGCGCGCTTTCCGGCTTGCGCGATTGCTTGAATGCGCAGGGACGCAAGTACGAGGCCGACCAGATCGATCAACAATTTCGTGCCGCGTGGAAAGTTGCCGCGGTCACGAACGCCGCGGCATCCAAGCGCTGATTATTGGCAAGATCGATCCGCCGAAGGACGGATTCGCCGTGGCGAACAATCGCCGGTGTCGCAGTTATTGGGGACGAAAGCGAATCGTATAAAAGGCGACTTCGTTTTGCCGATCAAAATGGGGCGTGATCTCGGCATTGGCGCCGTTCTTTTGAAGTTGGTTCAAATAAGCGACGTCGTACTTAAGCACGCTGTATTCAGCCGGATGGGCGAGATAAATGTAGTTCGGATTCGACGGTAGCGGCGGGAGCGTTTGGTTGAACTCCCAGAAAGGTTCCGCCAGCTGCGGCGTGCAGGTCAGAAAAATGAGCTGTTCGTTAAATCCCCAATCCAAACTAACGATCGTTAAATCCGAGCGATTTCGATTTTCGCGACAGAACTTATCGAAAGATTCACTCCAGCGTCCCCGCCCACCAGTTTCCCGAATCAACTTTTGGGTCCCTGCAATCGTGCGCAACCCACTCCCGCAGACGATTGCGATTGCCAGAATCGCAACCACCCGGACCAAAATTTTCCGGCCCCAGAGGAGCGAGAAGAGTGCAGCGATAATCAGTTGCGGGAATGGATAAACTAAAAACCCGTGATGAATCCGCACGGCGTCCGGCAACAGGAACACGCCAATAGTAACGAGCAACATGGCGACAATGAGAAAAGCGATCGCGCGGGGCTTCACAATTCTTCTGCGATAGGCCAGACCGCAGAACGCGACGCAAATGAGAATGAACGCGATGCCGATTGCAACCTTAGGGCCGCTGGATCCTTCGTACATTCGTTCGAACACGCCTCCGACATTCATCAGGCGATAGAAGTGCGAGCCGTCGTACATCGACAACATCGTTTTGAGTTTTGTGGTCATCTCGCCCGGAGCATTCGGATGTGGGCCTGAGATCGTCAGCGCGAACATCCGCGGGATTTTTAACAGCATCGGTCCGGCGCCGAGAGCAAAACCGAGACAAGCCAATGCCACAGCGGACGAATGCTGCCGAATCGCGGCGACGAGCTGCCGCCAGTAACAAAAGACTGCGGCTAAACTCACAGCGATCAGGAACACCGCGAAATCCGCTTTGTTAAAAAATCCAAGTCCGGCAAAGAGACCGACAAAGAATGCATCTCTCAATTTGCGCTTTTGATTCCAGCGAATCGTGAAGTAAAAGCAGGCGCACCGGCAGAGGAAGCTCGGAACCGCAACCCCCCAGTCCAGCACCGAAAGGAAAAAAAACGTCGGATCGAAAGCGAGCAACGCGCCAGCGATTAGCGCGGTTGCCAGGCCGAGCCAGCGCCAGATGCCGAGCATTAGAAGAAGCAATGCGATCAATGACCAAAACAGCGTCGTTGCTCGCAAGACGGCGACCGTCGGGCCGAAGATGCGGAAGGCTGGTATCAGCATCCAGCTTTTCAGCGTGCCTAGATAAGTTTGGATGAAAAGAGGAAAAGGCCGTCCCGCCAGCCTAACAACTTGATGATCAGGCATGTGCTCGCCGTGGACGTTGCCAGTGATGAAATCTTTCGCCATGCCCGCGAAGACCGCTTCGTCATAATAAAGCCCGGGAACGGACAAATTTTGTCGTGCCAACAATATCATCGCGGCGGCGAGCACGGCCCAGACGGTAACAAGTAGCGTTAATTTGCGTCGTCGTCTGTGCCCATTTGTTTCATCAGCTTCAGGTGTCATCTTCGCGCCGCGCCACGATGACAGCCCGCCACGCACATTTCCATTTGGAAATCTGCCGCGCTTGGGAAATTGCCGATTAAGATCGGCTCTGCCGCTTATTAGTTAGGGCGTTTCAACACCGCTGAGGATTCCACCGAGATGTCCAGTGAGCGTGATCATCATCAACGCGAGCAACGTCACTGCGAAATAAGCGATACCCGGCGAGTTGCCCTTTTTCCGGAGGCGCGAGCGCATCCAGTAGAGAAAGAAGATTAGCGACGCCGAAGTCAGCGCGCAGATCATATGCAGGAGTAGATTGCCTTTCAGGGTCGCGCCTTCGAGTTGCCATTGCCAGGCTCCGAGGCCGGTCGCGATCGCCAAGGGCACAGTCAGCGCTGCACCGACAAGATTATAATAAGCGACCGATGCGAAAACCGGTTGCTTGCGCCAGACCGCAAGTACTTCGAAGACAGCGCTCGCAATAAAGAGCGCAATCGGAAAATGAATGATCACCGGATGCTGTGCGTGTCCGGCGAGGAGCGCGGCCTTCAGATCGAAGGGATTCGGGGACGCCGCAAGGAATGGTTTCATGATCGCCGAAAAGCGGCCGCCAATCGTTCATTCCTACTTCTCGACCACAATTGTCCCAGTCATCTTCGGGTGAACCGAGCAAAAATAGCTATAAGTGCCGGGAGCGCCTGCTGTGATGGTGAACTCTTGATCCGTATCGAGCGCGGTCGATTTCTTAAACTGCTTCTCGACGCTTACTATGGTGTGCGGTTCTTCGTCCCGATTGATCCAGGTCACCTTCTCTCCAGACTTCACAGTTATCGTCTTGGGATTGAAGGCGAAGTCTTTGATCTCGATTCTGTTTTGCTTGGTGCTGTCGGCGTTCTTCATCTCACCACCGAGCGCAAAGAGAGACAGATTGAGAAAAGCGATGCCGCACAAGAGCGCCGCCATTTTATTTTTGGGAATAAGTGTAATCATAGTTTGAGTAGATCTAGCTGAGGTTGGAATCGACGACGGCGAGGGCAGTTTTGCCTTGCTTATACTGAACGCTCGTTAGGCCAAGCAGGCTACGCAGCTTCTCGGCCGGCACTTTCATCGGTCCAGGAGATGGGGCGGTTCCAGGAGCTGGCTGCGGGAAGGCGGTAGACATCGCGGTGTGGAAAGTCACGTTACCTTCGACTTTCTGGAGCACCTGATGGATGTGACCGTTTAGCACCGTCAGCGAACCGAAGCGTTTCAGATATCCTAGAGCGCGTTCGCTATCGCTTGTTCCCCAGCCCCATTGCGGATAAACCGCCCAGAGCGGGATGTGCGCAAAGACAACAACCGGGGTGTCGGCGCTAAGACCTTTCACGTCCTCTTCGAGCCATTCAAGTTGCTCGTCTCCGAGTTGACCCAAGCCACCGGCCTGAAGGTCAAGGACATTGACCAGTGCAACGAAATGGACACCGTTTTTGTTAAAGCTGTACCAGCCTGAGCCCTTGCCTTCGACGCTCTTTAAATACCGTTCACGGTAAAGCTTTCCCCCATCGTTAAGCACATCGTGCTCTCCGGGAACATAGAAAACGTCCTTAGTCCGGCAGCTCTTGAGCACTTCATCGAAGGTGTCGAACTCTTCAGGCTTTGACAGCTGCGTGAGGTCTCCGGTATGGATAAGGAAAGCTGGCGGCGTGGGCATCGCGTTGATGCGATCGAGAGCAATCTTGAAGGTCTCCGTCACATCTTTGTTTGCGTCTTTGCTGAAACCGATGTGACTGTCGCTGATCTGAAGAAAGCTGAGATCCGTAGCCGACGGCAACGAGTCTCCTGCTTTCGCGATTTGGGCAAGGGTTCTCGACGCAAGCACCCCGCCGCTTACGGTCCAAAGGAGGCCCGTGCCGGCCCATGCCATGCAGTGGAGAAAGCCGCGGCGATCGATTCCGTCGTGTTCGTGGTCGTGAGAAATGTAATCGGACATAATATTGGTTTTTGGTTTGGTTGCTTGGAAGGTTGCCTTACACCTGTCTTTACTGGTTCGGCTGGATTTTATTCCCGAAATCCTTCGGATCAGAGCGCGAGCCGCGGTAATTTTCCGCAATTCCTGCTTTGCGGTTGCTACTTTCGACGGTTGTCTTTGCAAAAACGCCGCGCTCAGGCGTTGGCCCACAGCGCGGCGTTTGAACTCGTGAAGTACGGTCAATCACCGACTTATTCTCTCTGTGCCGCATCTGCAGCGCTCGCCAGAGAATTAATTAGCTGCAGAAACTGAGGGGGTTGTCCCCTGAAAAGCCCGTCCGCAATGAAGCTGTTGATAACACCCGTTGCGTCTAACTGTCCTGGACCGCTCGGACGGATGATTGCACAGGGAGGTAGTTTTGGACTGATGAATTCGCACGGCTCGGGCATGATCAGGTTGGCTTGCAACGTCTCCGGCTGATTTGTAGTCAAGTCCGTAAACGTTACGCTTGAATTGTTAATCGGGTCAAAGTCAGTTAACGGAGTCGCATTGCCTGCCTTGTCCTGCCAGGTCTGAAAGTGCATGATCTCGGATCCGCCGATGCTGAGGAGGATTCGTAGAACTTCCAGGCTGGTTACCTTCTGAGCCAACGTCGCGTAGAGGCTCGTCCCACCTTGTTCAATGTAACCGAAGTGAAATCCCGCCGTGAAGGCGATCGCCTTGACATGGTCGCTTGGGTTGTTCGGGTCGCCCAGTTCGGAATTGTTTCTGGAATTGCGGTATGCAGTCCAATGTCCAAACTGGGGACTGCGTTCGGGAAGGTTGCGCCGAAATCCGGGTTGGTGGTGCTACGGTAACGGGTCCACCAGCTGGTGTCTACAGTGAGCTGCTTAAGGTTCGTAAGCCGTCCAGTTTGCGGGACGAACGAGACTTGGCTGGGCGCCAACCTCGCGAACTGCTTGAGGTCAACCTGCTGCTCGCCTTTGGATCTTAAATAGGCATTTAAGAAAGCCGCGTGACTCATCTCATCATCCGTGTTGTCGGAAATGTACTGAGGCTGGTCCCCATCCAGAATCACGAGGCCTTCCTTGTACCCTGAATCTGGCGCGTCGACTCCTCCAAGTTCCTTGTATTGTTGCCAAAGATCGGCTTCGATCAATTCGGCAGCGGCCAGGAGCTGGAGGATCGCGACATCACCTGGTGTGAGCGTTTGGCTGCCATTAGCAGCTAAAGCCTTGCCAGAGCCGCTTAGCAAAGCGGCACCGGGCGCGAGAAGAGCTGCGCCCAGTCCAAGGCGTCGGAGAAAGGATCGCCTGGCGAGGCGGTTTGGCGCTGAGAGCGAGGTCGCTGATTGCGATGATTCTGTGGTCTCTTTGGCGCCGTTATCGTCGGAGTGATGGATATCAGATTGCATAGGATGTGGGTTTTATTTTGGTTTTGATTTAGTGCTTGGCAGATTGCCTCGCGCCTTTCCCTACCGATCCGGTGCATTTTTATTCCAAAAATCTTTGAGCGTGAGACGTGAGGTTCTGGCGTTACCTAACCGGATCACCAGTAAGATTTCTGTCCCATTGTTTGGCGCCAGAGTGAGGTTGGCGCTGCTCCATTGGGTAGCTGCGATGGGACTTCTAGTTGCGTTATGGGGAATACTTTCGCTTCGTTTACCTCGTTAATGCACTTGCGCAGCCAGATCACCACGTCGGCTCCTTCGCGCGCCACCGCTTCAGCAATAGCGCGCCCGACGGACTGTTTCCCACCGATTACAACCACCTTCTTTCCTCTAAGATCCAGAACCATAAGGCAGGCCTCCGTTTTCTGAGTTGATCGGTTGGAGTGTTGGCAACAATTCGAGACGAGATCGTATCCGAATTTCGCCGCCCCGGACCCTCATGACAAAAGGAGTTATGCCATCGTCGCCGCGGTGAACAACGACGCCGCATCCACGGTGCTGTAATTTCTCTTGTACGATGCGCGTGACCTCAGCGTCGGGAACTCCTTGCGTCATAGGTCGGGCTGCACGCAATTGGTCTAATTGCCTTATCGCGACTGCGGCCGCTTCGCGGATTCTCTGGACGCGATCTTCGTACTTTACGTCAAACTCATTCCTCGCTTCGGAGCTCATGCCAGTGTTCATAAAATTGAGAGGTTACGATGGGGCTTGAGCTCTCGACATGAGTCGCTGGTCTACCGGGCGCCGCGAGTGCTTGGTTCGCGTTAACCGTTTCTGTATGTCTGTTTGTTCATTGTCCGGATCGACGACGGTCCGCCGCCCTGCGGTGATGACAGTGGGCACGCGAACGTACCCGCGGCCCTCTGATCGGGCCTCAATCGTATAAGATCCAGTTGGCAGCATCACGAGCGTGGGAATTTCGTCGCTGCGCGAAATGTGATTTACCACGTTCTTTAAAAACTTCCCGTCGGTCGTGTAGATCGAGTAGGAGCTGTGGGCGTAGTATAATACGCCACCATCATCGAATTGGTCGGTGGCCGAATACACTGTTAGGTAGCCCTGAGACAACTCGTTTCGATTGTCCAGCCCAGATCTTATCATTCCGGGAAATAGCGGGTCTCTATTTCCTGGTTGCGCGACCGTTGTACTGCCAAAGCACAAGGCCAGCGTAGCAATCGAGATTGCGGATTTTAAAAAGGACGAGGAGTGTGGTGATTTCATATAGTAGGTGGGGTTGATGTTTACTTGGTGATGATTTCCCCTGCCAGATTGTGTGTGGACGGAAAGCGATTTTCTCTCGCAAAGAGGATTGAAGCCGGCACCGTAATTCTGCCGACGCCTCGTAAATGCAACACACACCGATGGGCTGAACGCGATTGGGCTAATTCCTTTAATGCGAGGGCAGCTGCTTCTCGGGTTTTCAGAACGAGGCCATTACTATCATCTGCGCCAATCTGATTCCTCTGTTCTGAGTTCATAAATCACGATTCGTCAGTTGTGTGCTAAGCTCCTTTGCGTTTTCGTCTCCCAGAGATCCAAGTCGAGGATTGCCTGCTGACCTTCCTTGATAACAACGAGGACGTGGCCGTATCCATCTCTCTCCGAGCGAGCTACAACGGTGTAAGTTCCAACGGGCAACGCTACAACCTCGGGGACTTCATCGTCCGCGGAACGGTGGTTTTTGACGTTTTTAAAGAGCTTTCCGTCGATCGTGTAGATGGCGTAAGAGCTGTGTGGAAAGTACCACGCGTCGCCATCGTTGAATTTATCGGTGGCCGAATAGACCCTGAGATATCCTTGTGGTAACTCAGTTTGATAATCCAAATTCCCTGGTCTTCCTGGGCCGGGAGACAACGGATCCTTACCTCCGGCTTCCGCGACCGTTGAACCGCCAAAGCACAAGGCCAGCGGAACAATCAAGAGCGCGGCTTTCAAAAGGGACGAACAGAGTGGTGATTTCATATAGTCGGGACGTGATGCTAGTAGCTTGACGAGGATCTGCTCGATTGACTTGATGGCGACTTCGAGGAAGCAGGCGGCTGGCTGGAGGCGTCGAGGAGTGGAGCTGTCGTCGAGTCGGCCATGCCTATTCCCTGTTGGTTCGCGTAATCGATTAGGGACGGGTCATTGAATGCTTCTTTGAAGTTGTTCACCATCGTAGCTACGGATTACAATGAAATCATCGGTGAGGACTTCTTAGGCGCGCCTGGCTTTGTCACGTCTGCGCAACCGCCCTGATCCTGGTGCCTGAGTGTAAGGTCGCCAATTGTACCTTTGTCAAACGATGGCTGTTTGGTTTGAGATTCTTTGCCGCCAATGCTGGCCAGCAGCGCGAAGGCAATGAACATTGCCGTGGCAAGCACGCGCATGGTCAAGTACCTGCGAAGAGTATTTGGGACCGGACTCGTACCCGGATTGTGATGATTAAGAGGAGAAGCAAACATAACGTAGGTCTTTCTATTGTTTCATTAGTATGGTGGATAACATTGTCTTCATTTATCTATACCGTTTTGCTGAGCGAATATTCCCGTCGTAAGAAGTGCTCCCGGGAAGCAGAATCTCTTCGCAGCAGCTCAGATGTTGGGCAAAGCGGTAAACTCATTACGACGCAAGAAACGGCAACAGCCCTAACACCTGAGGAAAGGAACCTAACGGCCGATGCCGCAACACCTACTGAACATCAAGTGAGCACGATCGAACATTCGATCAGAATGCGCCACTCCGCGGTAATGAACTTTCCGCGATTGAGTCTCCGCGCCGTCAGTGGCGCGCAGTTCGGTCTTCAAAAACCTTTTTGAATGCCTGCAAGTCGGCTTCGCTGACGTCGGAAACAGCCCAGTAATTGATGTCGGAGTCAACCCAATGCAGAAGCTGATAGCCTTGACGCGTCATCGTCTTGGTCGTTCCTGTCGTTCCCGATTCTGCCGGCCAAGTAAACACGTTAATAAAATGCTTACGCCTCTGGTAAACCAGAGCCGCCACCGTCCTGTTATCTAGATAATCAAGACGACCACCGAGTAGAGGAAATCCCTCGCTGGCAAGGTCCACCACTGCAGGGGCAAAATCGAGCTTCGCATCCAGCCACGGTTTCACGGTATGCTGGTCGGAGGAAGCGACGTCAGTGAGGTGGTTTGCCATAAGTGAACGCACATGACTCGCGATGAGTTGCGTCGCTAAGAACTGATCGGCAGCGGGTCGTCGCACCATAGGCGCCAAGTTCGAAAAGATGATCGCGGCGAAAATGATAGCGGCCGCGAGACCGAGGCCGGCGAGACCTAGCCAATTCCATGGTGTCCCCAAAAGAATGGTCCGCAGCTCTGGCCACCTTCTTCGGAACAGCACCTGAGAATCTCGCGCAACAGCAGTGCGCGCGGGCCTGTCGGCGATCCCGTCTCGTAATGAGGATTGAATTCGCTGACGTAATTCCGCTGGGGCCTTGTAATACGGGACGGCGCCGCCAGCGATCGTGCGAACCAGCGCGCGCTGCGCCGCATATGCTTGCTCGCAGGCACGGCAATCGCGCAAGTGCCGCTCGATTTCTTGGTTAGTAATGGGATCCAATTCACCATCCATGTAACCATCCATCAAATTTATAGCTTCTTTACAGTTCATCTATTTAATCCTTACCGATTATCCTTACCGATCCGAGCCGCCAAATATTCCTTTAGCTTGGCGCGTGCGCGCGCAAGCCGCGACATGACGGTGCCGGGCGCAAGCTGCGCGATGTCCGCTATTTCCTTGTAGGACAACCCTTCCAGGTGGCGCAGCACCAAGATTTCCCGGAATTCCGCAGGCAATTCATCCATCGCCTCTTTGATTAGTTCCGCGTTTTCAGTGTGCTCGAGAACGGTTGCCGGACTAACCGACTCCTGGCCGGATGTGTGTATTTCCTCATCAAAAGTTGTGGTGAGATCAACCGCCCGATTCTTTTTCAGCAATGTGTAACAGGTGTTCCGGACAATCGCCAGCAACCAGGCCCGGCCATTGGAGCCATGGAATCCGCTGAAAGACTTAAAGGCACGCAGATACGCCTCTTGAACAACATCCCGCGCATCCTCTTCGTTACGAAGCAGCCATTTGGCAAGGTTGTGGGCCGCATCCATGTGAGGCAACATCGTTTCTTCAAAAGACGCCACTTCGTGTTCCTGAGCGGCATCTTGTTCTTGGTGCTTCTTAAATATGGCAAATTTCACAATCTTGGCACTCGACTCGAGATCTTCAGTGTCAAAACCATAGTCGACTTTCAGTGGTGCGGCCATATTGTTTCTTGATCCGTCACCTCGGCTAGAAACTGCATTTAGAACCAGAGCGTTTGCATCGGGCCGCCGCCGCAGCATCGGCCAGTTTCCACGGATCTTAAATCGCGGAAAGTTCGTTGCCCCTGGGACCGCACGGCGCGTGGATGCCTCCACATCACACCTTTATGCAACACATACCGATGCCTTCTATAATACCCCTGTCCTTTCGCTATGGTGTCATTTGACGCTTCAGCGATCGTTCCGGGGTACAAGGCTCCTCCTTTGGTTATGCACGGTTGCATTCATTTAATACAACCGTCGCAGTCCCACTTTTATTCCCCGTCTTTGAAAAAAGGACCGGTGGAATCGACTTCTCCTCGTGAGGGCGCATGATAAAAGGCCAGCTTCGGGGGGATATAACTCTGCCAAATCAGTAACTTGGCAGCGTTGACAGCCCGAGCCCCCCGAATCCAAATCGTTCGATGGGTCTTTACCCCAAGCCCACGGTTGGGAGCAGTTGTTGGCCGATCTTGCCATCCTCTGGCAACCCGTGAGCGCGCTCATATTCACGGATCGGCCTCCGCGCGTGTTCCACTATCGCTCACGCTATCGATCGAACCATAATAATAGCCTGCACGAGCCAGACGGAGCTGGACTCGCCCGATCAAAGAGTCGGTATATCCGCCGCTGCCCTGGTAAACGGGTTGATTGTACGGATCACCGACCGCCACGAAAGCCACCACCACGAAAGCCACCACCACGAAAGCCACCACCGCGAAAGCCACCGCCACGAAAGCCACCGCCACGAAAGCCACCGTATCCGTAACCATAAGGATAATAGCCGTAGGGATAGTAGCCGTAATATGGATCGGGATAGTAAAAGAACGGGTCCCCAAAATCGCCAAAGAAGAAGAATCGATCGTCGAAGTCGCGATTGTAGCACCGACCGCCGCGAAAGCCACCGCCGCGAAAGCCACGGCCGTTAAAGCCACCGTGAAACCCGCCACCATTAAAGCCGCCGCGGAAACCTCCTCCACCGAAGCCGCCGCCGTGAAAGCCTCCTCCACCGAAGCCGCCGCCACCATGAC
>WNFC01030621.1_pt1 | contig 10887 bp, 10 predicted proteins | sample 5400541 | NCBI WGS metagenome assembly WNFC01 (sample SAMN13153342, study PRJNA577476) | soil metagenome | isolation source: 120 cm saprolite under Douglas fir tree site 2 hole 2 replicate 1 | place: USA:California | collected 2015-04-18
TCGTTCCGGCGGCGCGGTCGTAGAGAGCGAGGCGAACGCGGTCGTAATAGATGCGGGGGACGGAGCGGCGCTCGTAGGCGATGAAGCGCCCATCTGGTGAATAGAGCGGCTTTCCATCGCCCGCGGGGTTGCCAGCGGTGAGGTTGCGCGCGGGGCCTCCCTCCACGGCCATCGCGTATACGTCGGTGTTCGGCTCCACCCCCGATCGATCGCTGTCCGCGGTGAAAACGATCTCCTTCCCGTCGGGCGAGATGTCGTAGTCGCTGGGATCCGGGTCCGCGTTGAACGGACCGAAGGGAAGGGCAAGCCCGGTGCTGAGGGTGATGGGCGCTGGTTCTCCACCGGCGAGCGCGACCGCAAAGACGTAGGCGTGGCGCTCATCGAGCAGCCGGTCCCAATGGCGCGCCGGTGCTTTGGTCCAGACCCGCGCGGTCATCTTCGACTCTTTGCGCTCCTTGAATTGTTTGACCTGATCTTCCCAGCCCTTCCAGGCAGGAAAGGCCCAGGTGGCGAAAGCGACGCGCTTCGAATCGGGGAACCACTTCGGAGCAAACGCGCCACCGGGGACCGAAGTGAGCCTCCGAGCTTCGCCGCCGTCCACGGCGATCACGTAGACCTGCCCCGTCTCGTCGTCGGCGCGCTTCCCGAGGAAGGCGATCCATGCGCCGTCCGGGCTCCAGATCGGGCTTGAGTCGGAGCCTCCGGCGGTGAGTTGGCGCGCCGGGCCTCCTGCGGTTGGAACGAGCCAGAGGGATGAAAGCGATTTGTCCGTCTTGACGTCGGTGTTGGTGACGGAGAGCACCGCCCATTTGCCGTCGGGCGAGGCGGATGGCGGTCCCAGTCGCGAAAGCTGCCACATCAGCTCGGCACTGAGGGGCTTTTTCTGCAGGGCCGGCTCGGCACTGCGCGCGATCGCAGGGGCGAGGGCGATCGTTGCAAGCAACGGGATCAGACGGCGCATGAAATCCTCCGGGCGAAAGGCGCGCGAGCTTACGGTATTTCACAGTCCGGCGCGCCGTTTTCCAGTCCTGAGGTTGCGCCTGGCGAACGGCCATGGTTGTTTGGGAACCAGGATGCTCACGGCGCCTGACTGATGGCTCTTCCGGACCTTGAAAGCGCGATGCAGTTGATCCTGAACCTGTCCGGGGATGGGTTGGAGCACGCGTTGCTCGAAGCGGTAGAGACCGTTGCCCGCAACTTCCAAACCACCGTTGCCGAGCGGGCTCAGCTGCTGCCGAGCGGGCGTGATCGGGTTATCTATAGCCGGGTTGCCTGGGCCAAGACGCATCTTCAAAAGGCGGGGTTGCTCGAAGCGAAAGGCCGCGGGCGCTTTCAGATCTCGGAGCGCGGCAGGGCGGTTATCGAGAGTCACCCACCGCGAATAGATCTCCAATTCCTCAAACAATTCCCCGAGTACCTGGCGTTCCAGTACCCCGCCTGACCTGGCGGGTACGCCAGCGACCTTCGACACGGCGTTAGAGAAGCCGCATCTCCAGCGCCTTGAGCACGGCGCGGGTGCGGTCGCGCACGTAGAGCTTGGCGAGAATGCTCGAGACATGGTTCTTCACCGTGCGCTCGGCGACGAAGAGCGCGCGGCCGATCTCGCGATTGCTGTAGCCACCGGCCATCAGTCGCAAGACTTCGAGCTCGCGCTCGGTCAACGGATCCTGAGGCGACGGCGGAGAACCATCGGGGCGTAAGGCGCTCAGCCCGCGCAGCACGCCGTCCGTCACCGTCGGCTGGATGAAGGTGCCACCGCCGGCGAGGCAACGGATCGCGCTCGCCAGCTGCTCGAAGGAGACATCCTTGAGGAGATACCCCTTCGCCCCCGCGCGCACGCCTTCGATCAAAATGTCCGCATCGTCGAAAGTGGTCAGGATCAAGCAAGGCGGGAAGAAGTCGGATTGGCCGAGCGCGCGCAGCACGCCGACGCCGTCCAGCTTCGGCATCCGGACGTCCAGAAGCACGACATCCGGACGGGCTTTGGGAATCACCAAAAGCGCCTCCTCGCCATCGCGCGCCTCGCCAACCACCTCCAGCTCAGTGTCGAGCTCGAGGACGCGGCGCAATCCCTCGCGCACCAAGGACTCGTTCTCCACGATCACGACGCGGATCACGACGCCACATGGTGCAGCGGCAGGGTTGCGCGCACCGCGAACCCGGCGCCGAGGCGCGTTTCGATCTGAAGCCGGCCACCGGCGCGCTCAAGGCGCTCGCGCATGCCTCGCAGACCGTTTCCCGGGTGCACCTGGCTCACCCCCCGCCCATCGTCGCGGGCGGAAAGCTCGATCATCCCATCGGTTTCGACCAGGTCGATCCATAGATTTTCGGCGCTGCCGTGCCTCGCGGCATTGGTGAGAATCTCCTGGGTGCAGCGAAGGAGCGCCAGCGCCCCCTCGGCGTCATCGCGACAGATCGAGTCGGGGACGGTGAGGTGTACCCGTGGGCGCGGCATCTCCGAGGCGAGCGTGCGCAGCGCTACGCTCAAGTCGATGCGCTCGGTCTCGCGGAGCTCTTCGACAGCTCCGCGGACATCGCGCAGGGCAAGCTTCGCCAGAGACTGAGCTGCCTCGACGGGTTCGAGCGCCGGCGCTTTCGCCAGGCGGGCGGCGACCTCCAGGTTCAGACTGAGCGCGGTCAACCGGTGGCCGACCGTGTCGTGAAGCTCTCGCGCGATGCGAACGCGCTCGGCCAGGCGGCTGTTCTCTTCCGCGAGGCGACGGCTGGCGGCATCGCGCGCGAGCACATCGGCGACGAAGAACGCCAGCAGCCCGAATCCCAGATAGGGAGGCGCCAGAAGAAGCGCTGGGCGCGGCGACCAATGAATCGCAACGGCGGCGGCGAGAAGCGCGGTCTGTGCCACCACCCAGGCGATCCCCGTCCGCCGCGCCACCCGACCGCCGAGCTGAAGCGCCACCAGCACCAGGAGCCCGCCTTCGAAACCGTCGCAGAGCAGCGCCACCATCGCGATCACACACGCAGCCTGCAGCGCGAGCAGCGCGAGCGCGCGCCGGGTTGGCAGCGCCGGTCGAGAGGTAGACCACCAGAGCGCCGCAGCAAACAGGATCGAAACGGCGATCCACGGAGCAAAGCGGCGCGGGTCCAGCCCCCCGTGAAACACCACCGGAGCGCAAACCATCGCCCAGGCAATGATGCCCCCGATCCGGAGAAGCCGTCGGAAGTCGTCGAATGTCGAAGGGGAGGGGAGCATGAGGACAAACATGCTTATACGCCTTGGACGCCGGCGAGAGATGGGCCGAAAGGACCAGATGAAAAAAGGGTCCTCCGGCCCATGTGGCGAGTGGGTTGCCCGCGTACCGTGGCCTCGCCTCACGGTGAGGATCTTGACCCTCTAATGAAAGGATTTCCATGAAGAAGATAATTTGTTGTATCGGTTTTTCCAGCCTGGGCGCGTACTCGTCTGCCTCGTCGCAGCCTCTTGTTGCATCATCGGAGATCGGTAACACGTCCGCGGGAGCCTCTTCCCAGGCGGGGCCGCTCACCGCGCGTTCCGCTCCCGAGCCGCTGTTCGAGGCTCTCAAGGCGCGCGACGCCGAGCGGGTTCAGAAATTGCTCGCCGCAGATCCCAGCCTCGCCAGCGCGCGCCGCGCCGACGGTGTCTCGGCGGTCCTGCTTGCGCTCTCTGCCCGGAACGGCGAGCTCTTTCTCCGTCCGCAAACCAACCCGCTCCTGCGCGCCATCCTGGCGCATCATCCCCAGCTTGACGGCTTCGAGGCCGCGGCGGTGGGAGATGTGAAGCGGGTGGCGGCTGAGATCCAGCGCGATCCGGGATTCGTCCGGGCGCTGCACGCACCCCCCATCGCGTGGACCGCTCTTCAATTCGCCGCGTTCGGTGGACAGCTGGAGACGGCGAAGCTGCTTCTGGAGCGCGGCGCCGACGTGCAGGCGATCGCTCAGACCAAGTTCAGGAACACCCCGCTGCAGATCGCTTTGCTGACCGGGCAGCTGGAGGTTGCGCGGGTGTTGGTTGCGAAAGGCGCGGACGTCAACGCGAAGCAAGCCGAGGGCTTCACCGCCCTGCACACGGCTGCCGAGCTCGGCAGTGAGCCGCTGATCCGGCTCTTGCTCGACGCCGGCGCCGACGTCAACGCCAAGGCCGAAGACGGCAGGAGGCCGCTCGATGTTGCCTTGAGCGACAACCACTCAGAGGCGGCCGAGCTTTTACGCCAGCGGGGTGCGAAGCCGGGCAGTTGAGTGACTCTGCGTGATATGCCTCCGGCACAACCTTTGGAGGCGAGCATGCTCGAGTCGGGAAAAATGGTCGGCTTTGTTCTCACCCGAGATTACGAGAAGGCAAGAGCCTTCTACGAGGGCAAGCTCGGGTGCGAATTCGTAAGCCAGGATCAATATGCCTTGGTGATGAAAGCTCTGGAAAAATATCCTTTCATCCAGGACCGTGAGCTTGGGATCTGGACCACTCCGGGCGGGGACAGGGTGGCGTGGTTCAAAGATCCAGATGGCAACGTCCTCTCGGTCAGCCAGCATCGCGCCTCCTAAAGGGCGAGGTGATCGACCTCCCCGGGGCAGACTCTGCTGGAAACTCCGCCCCAGGAAGGTTAGCGTCCGCCCTCCTTTCACGAGGGCTGACTGAATGAGAAAGCTGTTTCTGTTGGTGTGCGCGCTGTCCGGACTCGCATCGGCCGCTCCTGCGGCTTCGAGCGCATCGGTTCCCGGGCTGGATGCGATCTATCCGGAGCTGGACGCCTTCTACATCGATCTCCATCAGAGTCCCGAGCTGTCCGGTCACGAGGAGAAGACCTCGGCCAAGCTCGCCGACCGCTTGCGACGCCTCGGGTACGAGGTCACGACCGGGGTGGGTGGCACCGGTGTCGTTGCTCTGATGAAGAACGGGAGCGGACCGACCTTGATGTTGCGAGCGGACATGGACGCGCTTCCGGTCGAGGAGAAGACCGGATTGCCCTACGCGAGCAAGGTGACGGTGAAGGGCCCGGGAGGAGCGGTGGTTCCGGTGATGCACGCGTGCGGTCATGACGTGCACGTGACGACGCTGGTGGGCACGGCGTCGGTGCTCGCCAAGATGAAGGACAAGTGGCAGGGAACGCTGATGTTGATCGGCCAGCCCGCTGAGGAAACGATCAAGGGCGCCGAAGCGATGCTGAAGGACGGGTTGTTTACCCGGTTTCCCAAACCGACCTTTGCCGTCGCCCTTCACGATTCGGCCGAGCTGCCTTCCGGCACCATCGGATATGCGCCGGGGTTCTTTCTCGCCGCCGTCGATTCGGTGGACATCACCATCTTCGGTCGAGGTGGCCACGGCGCCTATCCTCACAAAACAATCGATCCGATCGTGATCGCGGCCCGGACCGTCCTCGCATTGCAGACGATTGTCGCGCGTGAAAACAATCCCCTCGATCCCGCGGTGGTCACCGTCGGATCGATCCATGGCGGGTTCAAGAACAACATCATCCCGGACGAGGTGAAGCTGCAGCTCACCGTGCGCTCGTACAGCGAAGAGGTTCGAAAGAAGCTGCTCTCGGGGATCGCGCGAATCGCCAAGGCCGAAGCCGCTGCGGCGAGCGCACCGAAGGAACCGACGGTAGCGATCGTCGAGTCGATCGGGGCGACCTACAACGATCCGGCGCTCACCAAGCGGGTCGCAGCCACGCTCTCCAAGGCTCTCGGTGACTCCAATGTCAGCACGATCGCACCGAAGATGGGCGCGGAGGATTTCGGCGCATACGGTCGTGCCGGCGTTCCCGCAGTGATGTTCGACCTGGGCGCGGTCGAGCCGGCGAAATTCGAGAAGGCGAAAGCCAGTGGAACGCCGCTGCCTTCGTTGCACTCCTCGGAATGGGCCCCCGACCGCGAGCGGACGCTTCGCACCGGAGTTTCGGCGCTCACCGTGGTGGCCATGGATCTGCTGGCGAAGAAGTAACACCCCCGCGCTGTCGATTCGCATCGGGGAGCGAGGGACGGGAAGCGATCCGGCCGGTGCGTGCGCCGGCCAGCGGCATTGGGCGCACAGTGAAAGTGCGTGTGCGGCTTCGGAGGTGCGGCGCGCGCTGATTTGAAGTTTCTACTCCTTGCCCAATAACATTCACTGGGGAGATGCCGAAGGATTGGGAGACGACGCTACCCGTTGCTGCCCTCTACCGCTCGGGCCCTGACGATCTGCGGCTTGCGATCATGGGCAACGAATTCGCCGGCACCCACCAGCTCCCAGGGTCAGGTACCGTCTCGATTGGCCGAGCGTCGGATGCGACGATCTGTCTCGAAGATCCGTCCATCTCGCGGCGACACGCCCTGCTTCACCTGGGCGGAACGCTCAGGTTGGAGGACCTCGGCAGCGCCAATGGAACCTACGTGCGAGGCGTCCGAGTGCAGTCGGGCAATACCGTAGAGCTCTCGCCCGGTGACGTGGTGGAAATCGGCGCAACCCTGCTCGTCGTTCAGGGAAGACCACGCGCGCACGGAGACGCCGGAATTGCTCCGATTCCCGGCGAACGACCCATGGAAGCGCTCAATCGGGTGATCGATCGGATCGCCCGCAGCAACCTGAGCGTGCTTCTCCTCGGTGAAACAGGTGTGGGAAAAGGATTCGTTGCCGCCGAGCTGCACCGCCGCTCGAATCGCTCCGAGGGCCCCTTCCTACAGCTCAACTGCGCGGCCTTTCCCGAGAACCTGCTCGAGAGCGAGCTGTTCGGCTACGAGAGAGGCGCGTTCACCGGGGCAGTTCAGGCGAAGCGAGGTCTGCTCGAATCGGCGTCGGGCGGCACCGTTCTGCTCGATGAGGTGGGCGAGATTCCCCTGGGGATGCAGGCAAAGCTTTTGCGCGTCCTCGAAGAGCGCGAGGTGCTGCCGCTGGGAGGGCTCAGAGCCCGGGCGATCGACGTCCGCTTCATCTCCGCCACCAATCGCGATCTGGATGCCCAGATGGGGGAGAACAAATTCCGGGGCGACCTCTTCTTCCGGCTGAATGGAATTTCGGTCGAGATCCCGCCGCTGAGAAAGCGCGTCTCCGAAATCCCCACGCTCGCCGCCAACTTTGCCCTGGAAGGATCGCGCGGGGCCGGACTTCCGTCGAAGAGCGTTTCCGCCCAGGCGCTCGATCTGCTCAAACAGCACCGATGGCCGGGCAACATCCGCGAGCTGCGCAACGTGATCGAGCGCGCAGTGGCGCTCTCCACCGGTCCAGTGATCGAGCCGAGCGATCTCCCTCTGGGCAAGCTCGGGTCGGTGCAACCGCCACCGCCTTCCGTCTTGCCGCAAGTGGGGCCGGGCGCCAACGGCTCGGCGGCTGAGCATCCCGAACGCCAGAAGATCCTCGATGCGCTCGACCGTTGCGGCTGGAACCAATCCCGAGCCGCCGCGGAGCTGGGCTTTTCCCGGCAAACCCTCAGCGCCCGTTTGGATGAGTACGACATTCCGCGTCCGCGCAAGGGGCGCAAAGTGGAGCGGTAGGAAGCGCCGAGATCAGCGTCGCAATTGCGGACCACCCCACGAAACAGCGCGCAGAGAACGGCTGAGCGGCCAAAAGCGATGATCGATGTCGTGGCGAAAATTGCTGTTCCGAGCGCAGATCTGACCAGATCGAGCGCGAGAATTTTTCTGCTCGGAGGCTGGCTGTTGTTCTTTGGGCCCCAACTCGCGAGTAACGCGGTTCCGTATTACCGGGATCACCTCGTCACCAATATTCCATTGCGTCACTACGTGCGGGAACGGCTTTTGAACCGCGAGCTTCCGCAATGGTATCCCTACGAGTCACTCGGCGTCCCGGTGATCGGTCAGATCGCGCTGGGCACATTTCACCCGTTCACCCTCCTGTTCTTGCCATTCCAAGCGGTCACCGCCGAAAAGCTCTCGCTGTTGCTCTCGTACCTGCTTGGGCTTTTGGGCGCGTACCGCCTGGCGCGGATACTCCCCGCGTCGCGACTGGCTTCGGTGACCGCGGCATTCTCGTTTGCGTTCGGAGGGTACGCGCTCGGCGTCTCGTGCATCATTGCCTATGCGATGAGCCACTGCGCGCTGCCCTGGGTCGCCTGGGCGGCAATCCGGGTGGCCCGAAAGCAGCGCCTTCAAGATTCGGCGCTGCTCGGCGGGATCTGGAGCCTGGTTTTCCTGGCGGGCGATGCGGTGAGCTTTTCCCTCGCCGCGGTCCTGCTCGGGATTGCCCTGGTCGACGCCTTCAGCTGGCGCGGAGTGGGGCTGATGGCCCTCAGCGGGTCTGTCGCCGCCCTCCTGGTGGGAATCGAGTTGATCCCGGCGACGGCGGTGGCGGCGGAATCGGTGAGAGCCGTGGGGCAGCCATCGCCCACGATGGGCCTGAGTTGGGCGTTTCATCCGATGCGCATTCCGGAATTGATCATCGCCGGCTACGTGCCGGACCCAATCCGCCGGAATGTGGTGACCGAATTGTTCAACGGCGGCACCGCGATGTTCGCCACGACCCTTTTCGCGGGGGGAATCTCGTTGTCGCTCGCCGCCGCCGGCGTCCGCTCCCGATCGCGCATCGGATACGCCTTCCTCGCTCTCGCCTTGCTTGGATTCTGGATGGCTTTGGGGGATCGCGGAGGTCTGCTGCCTTTGATGAAGCGCGCGATCTGGTTGCTCACCCGCTTCCGGTATCCAGAGCGCTATCTCACCTTTTTCTGGCTAGGGTTGTGCCCGCTGATCGCCTTGGGAACCGACCGGGTCCGCCGCTCTCTGGTCGGCTGGAGCGCGGCCCTGATCGGCGTCGCACTTTGCGTCTCCTCGCTTTCCGCCCTCTGCGCGACGCAAGGCGCATCTGAATGGGCCTGGAGCCTCGTTGGCCGCTCCCTTGCCGACCCGGCGATGGCGAAGTATCTGGACGTCGAGTGGGCGGCCGGACTGGGCTGGACCTCGGTGCTGATTCTCGCCGCCGGGCTCACCCTGTTCATGAGCGTGCGCTATCCATTGATCATCCGGCTGCTGCCCGTACTCGTCGCCGCGGAGCTCTGGCGAGGCAATGGGCCACATCTTCCACTCATCGACCGCGGCCTGATCGAAACTCAAAACGAATTTATCAAAGCGGTGCTGGCCACGAAGGCTCCGCCCGAGCCGCTGGGACGCGTCCTCGATGAGCCGGAGTTTGCCTATTCATCCACCGTGAGCGGCCCGTGGCGAGAGCGCTTCGTGAGCGCGATGATGCACTTCATGAAGGCAGACGCCTCGGGTTTGCACGGAATCACCGGGATCAACACCAATCTCGGGGCGGCGCAGGTCAGACACGCGCTCTTGTTCGGAAACGACGACTCGAATGTGCTGCACTGGGGAGCCTTCTTGAACGGGTGTTTCAGGGTCGTCCACTGGAACCGAACCCTGGCGGCAGGCGAACGGGTGCTCGCGAGCGAAGAATCGATCGGGGTCAGGTTGATCGAGGCCCAGTGCCGCCCGCGCGCCTTCACCAGCGCTTCGATAGCCGCGAGTGGCCCAACCCAGGTGCTGTCTTTGATTGATTCGGCGAACCGCCCCGGGTCACCGGTGGTCTGGGAAGGTCCGGCGATGCCCGAGGCGAGAAGTCAGGTGACCTGGCTGGAAAACCATCCGGAGCGGATCCGGCTGCGCGTCCAATCGGATGGGCCGACGGCGCTGGTGCTTACCGACGAGTACTCGCCGGGCTGGACGGCCCGGGTGGACAACGTTCGGGTTCCAATTCACCCTACCTTGCTTGCCGTTCGCGGCGTCGAGGTCCCGCGCGGCGATCATCAAGTAACGTTCGAATATCGCACGCCCCGGTTGGCGTGGGGGATGACCTCTTCCCTGTTGGGGCTCCTGCTCGGCCTCGGACTGGCGTTTCTCCGCCCTCGCAAGGGCCAAGCGATCGGGAGCTGATCATTTTCCCTTGTCCGGTGGGGGCTCCGGCACCGCCGGTTGTTCGCCCTTGCGGTCGTCTTCGAAGGTCCAACTCCAACTGGTGGTCTCGCCTTTTTTCACCGCGACCACTTCCTGGTGCTCGTCGCGGCCCTGAACGATCCGGATCGTGTGCCGGCCCGGCTCCACCGGAAGAGACATCGCTTTGGCTCCGGTCCCCTTGCGTTTCCCGTCGACGTAGACGATTGCAGAGGCGGGTCTCACCTCTATCTTCAGCAGCGTCTTCTTCGGACCGGATGCCTTAGGCGCCCCTGCGATGCCGTTAAAAGAGAAAGCATAGTAAAACTCCCTTTCGCGGTTCTTTTGAGCGAAGATACGCGATTGTAATCGCTGTGCAGCACTCTGCAGCACTCTACTGTCCAACCCGGAGGAGAGATGTCCAATACCGATAAGCGAAAGCAGTCATTGTATTTCCCCGAAGAGATGTTGAAGGAGATTCAGCAGGAGGCAGTTCGTCTCGATCGTTCGCTCTCGTGGATCGTCCAACAGGGTTGGAAGATCGCTCGGGATCGAATCAAGTCGATTCCCGCGATTCACGACGGGCTGCCCGATCCGCGCGAAGAAAAAAATCAGCCGCCCCGCCGCATCAACTAGCTGATCGATGGATGGCGCAATCGATCGCGCTGTCTCGTTTCCCGTGGCGAAGTCTTAGTCCGTATTGTCCGTGGAAAGTTGACGAAATCGGGAAGGTCGCGGCTGTTCATTGATCGAACGCCGCGGCCAATTTCCCTCCCCGCTTTTGAGTGCTGTTAGGTTGCCTTGGGTGGGTTGAGATCCGTTCCGCGGGTCCCGATCAACCTGCTCGCCGCGAGGGCGAACAGCCCGAGCACGACCCCCGAGATAAGACCCACCAGCGGACCGGTCAGCACCATCAATACTCGCGGCGGAAGCGGAGCGTTTTGCATCATCGCTGCCTCTCGAGCGTGGGTGGCGACATAGTTGTCGAAGAGAAGCGCGTGCGCCGCGGTGATCCACACGCTGTTCACCAGGCTGACCAGAAGGCCGTGGAGGAAC
>WNFC01009292.1_pt1 | contig 10886 bp, 8 predicted proteins | sample 5400541 | NCBI WGS metagenome assembly WNFC01 (sample SAMN13153342, study PRJNA577476) | soil metagenome | isolation source: 120 cm saprolite under Douglas fir tree site 2 hole 2 replicate 1 | place: USA:California | collected 2015-04-18
ACCTTGTCGGCGGCGCAATCTTCGGCGAGTTCCTTCACATAGAAGATCTCGCCCATGGTCATGCCCATCATCGGGATCGTGATCCAGTGCCAGGGTTGGTTGATGCCGGCCTCGGTTTCGTTCGGCCGCACCTCGCAGCCCCAGGTGTCCGAAGCGAGCGCCGCAAGCTCGGTGCGCTGGATCCACTCGAGCGTCTCGAACGCGAATCCGGGCGCATCTCCGCCCGGATAGCCGTCCCAGCTGCCGGCCTCGAGTTTCGCTTCCATCTGTCCGGTGCGCACGATCACGAAGTCGCCGCGCTTCATCTTCAGGCCGTGCATCTCCGCCGTCTTGTCGAGGTCGGCGCACGTGATCGCGTAGCCGTCGTCCAGGTATTTCTTTCCCAAAGCGCGCGGCACGTCGAGGAACACTCCGCGGCCGACCATCCTCGCCTTGGTCTTCTCGATCCCGCATTTCTGCGCGCCGTTGGACGTGACCTCGCGGCAGTCGTAGCCGTTCCACATGGAGTTCTCGTAGAAGACATGGCCCAGACCGTCCCATTGCGTTCCGCACTGCAGCGGCATGACCACCATGTCGTCCGCGGCACGGATGCCCCTGTGGTCGAGCACGCCGGAATAGGCGTCGGTGCCCGTGCGCAGCATCGTATGCACCGGATTGATGCGGCCCATCGCCGGGTACTTGCTCTTCGCGCCTTGAGGACCGTTGTTGTCGAAATTGAGCGCGAGAGAGATCACCTTCCCCTTCTTCACCAGCCGCGCCGCAGCGACGATGTCTTCGGGCCGCGTGTGGTTGAGGGTGCCAATTTCGTCGGCGGGCCCCCACTTGCCCCAGTTCTTGTATTTTTCTGCGGCCTCGCGAAGATCCTGTCGGGTGAGTTTGCGGCCTGGCATAGAGCTTCCTTTGGGATTGTCGAAGTAGACGGGAAAAACAGCGAGGCGCTACTTTATCGCACCGCGAGTTGACGGTCGAGCGACGGTGATAAGATTGCCGCGCCACCGAAGGAGATCTGCATGGGAATCGCCATCCGCGCTCTGGCGTTTTGCGCTGCGTGGGCGCTCGCCGGGCTCTGCAACGCGCAGGCCACTTCGCCGGGCTCAGGACAGGCCTGGCCCGGTAAACCGATTCGCTTCATCGCTCCGTTCGCGCCAGGAGGGCCCGTCGATATCATTGGAAGGCTGCTCGGGCAGAAACTGGCCGAGCCCCTCGGCCAGCAGATCATCATCGACAACCGGGCCGGAGCGGGTGGCAACATCGGCACGGCGGCGGTCGCAAAATCGGCGCCGGACGGCTATACCGCGCTGATCACTTCATCCGCGTTTGCCGTCAACGTGAGCCTGTTTCCCGACGCCGGCTACAGTGCCGAGCGCGATTTCATTCCGACCGTGATCGTCGCGTCGCAGCCCAACCTGATCTTCGTGAACGCGAACCATCCGGCCAAGACTCTCGCCGAGCTGCTGAGCCTCGCCAAGACGACGAAAACGGCCTTTGCCTCGCCGGGCAGCGGCACGACGCCGCACCTCACCGGGGAAAACCTCTTCAACGTCGTCGCCAAGCTCGGCATGACACCCATCCATTTCCGCGGCGCAGGACCGGCGGTCACCGCGGTGGTAAGCGGGGAGCCTGCGATCGGCTCGATGGCGATTTCCGGTCCGCTGCCGCACATCAAGAGCGGAAGGTTGCGCGCATTGGCCGTCTCGAGCGCAAGACGCGTCCCTTCGCTTCCCGACGTGCCTACTTTTGCCGAAGCGGGCTTTCCCGGCCTGCAAGACTACACCTGGGTGGGAATTTTTTTCCCTACCGGGACTCCTTCCGCTGTCGTCCACAAGCTCAACGAGTCGGTCAACCGGGCGCTGCAAAGCGCCGATTTGCTCGAGCGGCTGGAAGCGAACGGCTTCGATCCCGTCGGCGGATCGCTGGACCAAACCGCCGAATACGTGAAGGCCGAGATCGTGAAGTGGGGAAGGGTCGTGCGCGAGACGGGCGCGAAGCCCGACTGATCCACTCGCCGCGCATGAAAAAACACTACCAAATCGGATTGGCCGCGCTGCCCGCCTTAATTCTCGTTCTCGCGTTTTGCGTTCTGCATTCTGCGTTCGCGCAGGCGCCTGCGAAAGCCGCTCTCCACCTGGTTTTCGTGATGGACGGGTTGCGTCCGGACGGCATTACGGCGAGCGAGACGCCGATCTTGTTTCGCCTGGGAAACGAGGGCGTCATTTTCGAGAACAGCCATTCTGTATTCCCGACGGTTACACGGGTGAACTCAGCTTCGCTTTCAACGGGTATGCAGCCGGCGCACCACGGCATCATGGGCAATCAGATTTATATTCCCGCGGTTGATCCGGTCAACGCCTTCAGCAACGACAACTTTTTGCCATTGTTGAAGCTCGGCGAACTCACCGACGGACGAATCGTGCTCACCCCGTCGATCGCCGAGCTCACGACCGAGATAGGCCATCGTTACGTTGCGGTGAGCTCAGGCTCGACTGGCAGCGCGCTGCTCATGGCGCCACGCGCGCCGCGTGGAAGCGGTGCGGTAATCAACGGAAACTTCTACGGTGGCGCCACGGCGGGCTGGCCAGAGACGGTGAGCAACGAAGTGCTCAAGCGCTTCGGACCGCAGCCAAAGACGGGCGGCGCTAGAGACAACTTCGACACGGCGGTCGACTGGTCGATGACGGTCCTGCGAGAATACGTGTTGCCCGAGCTGAAGCCCAGCGTTGCGTACGTCTGGGTTACCGAGCCCGACCACATTCAGCACGCATTCGGCGCGGGCGCCCCGGAGTCGCTCGCTTCGATCCGCAATAACGATCGTAATCTCGGGCTCGTACTCGAAGCGCTCGACAAGTTAGGTCTGCGCGAACGCACCAACATCATGCTTGTCTCCGATCACGGCTTCAGCCAGACGGTGTACGGCGTGAACGTCGGGCAGGAGTTGCTCGATGGTGGCTTTAAAGCCGAGGACGTGGTGATCGCTTCGTCGGGCCAGAGCGTGGCGCTGCATGTGAAGGGTCGTGACCCTGTAAAGATCAGGGCGCTCGTTGAATTTCTGCAGAAACGGACGTGGGCCGGGGTGGTGTTCACCGCGAAGGGCGCAGGAGCAGCATATGAGGGCGCGGTGGCTGGCACCTTCGCGCTGGAATTCGCACATCTCGGCGGCAACGAACGCAGTCCGGACATTGTGTTCACGTTTCCGTGGTCTTCGGCGCGCAATCGCCATGGCGTGCAAGGCACAGATTACATAATGCTTGTCAACGGCGCGACCGGGTCCCTCGACACTACCGCAGCCAATCATGGCAGCATGAGCCCATGGACGGTGAAGAACACCATGCTTGCCTGGGGGCCGGACTTCAAGCGCGGCGCACGCGTGCGGACACCGAGCGCGAATGTAGATGTGACACCCACGATCCTGCACTTGTTGGGCCATCCAAAGGCCAATGCACTCGATGGCCGTGTACTCAGGGAGGCGCTCGTGAATGGCCCTGACGAAGAACAAGTGGCGATCGAGACGCGCACGCTGCGCGTCATGAGCGGCGCCTATAAGGCTGCGCTCCAGGTTACCGAGACTGCCGGCAGGCGCTACCTTGACAAGAGCTGGCGCGAGTAGAGCGCCTGCAGACGCCATCGACTGCGTGACGTACGTAAACCCATAGAGAGGTTATCAAGGCAATCGACGATAACGCATCAGTCATCGCATACCGGAACGCCGGTCACCGTGTAAATCTGGGTGAAGTCGAAGTTCTGAGCTGCATCCGTGGCGAGCGTCAAAGTGACGGTGGTGTAGATCAGACCCTGAGTCGATGGAGTGCACTGGATCGTCGTCGGATCGTAGGTCACGACGTAGGCGCACGAGGCACCCGGAGAGACCGAGGCACCGCAGCCATCCGAGGAGATCGAGACCACGCCCTGATTCGGAAACCCGCCGAGGAAACCCGACGGTGCGGCGCTGACCGTGACTTGGGCGACATTCAGGTTGAAGTCCCCGTCACTCAGCAGGGAAGCCGAGAACGTATAGGGCGCGTCTGGAATGACGTAGAGCTGCCCGCTCTGGGACTGCCACGCGTAGTGGGAACTCGGGGTGATGACGAAGCCCTTGTCTACCCCTGGGATCGCCGAGTCGCTTCCGGTCTTGTTCGTGCCGTTGTCGGCGTAGACGGTCTGGGTTCCGTCCACGTAGAGCGGAGCGGGTGCTGTGGGTGCGCCCGCGACTGAACCTGTTGGGTTCCCAAACAAGTCCCAGGTTGCGCTGAAGTCATACTGAGTCGTGATGCAGTACGCTCCGCGGCCGCTGGAACAGTGGGTGAGAGCGTAGTGAACCAGACCGCTGACTCCCCCGGTGTCGGTGAATGCGTACCCAACTACGTTGACCCCCCTTGCTCCCGGGGGCGGGGTAAATTGGAGCTTGTACTCATAGGCGTGGGCCATGCCGAACAACATCAATGCGATTGCTGCTAGGACTTTCCTCATGGCTTCATCCCCATGGAAACTGCGTTGGAGGAAGGCTACTACCGCGGTCCAAAGTAGACAAGTCCCTCGTCCTGGGCCTGAACGTGTGAAGGCGATCTGAAGGATTGGTCACGACGGCAGGAAATCTATGGGATAGGTCACCACCATTGCGTCCACGGCTTTCGCGCCAAAATCGAACTGCTTGATGCGCAAGAGCACCTTGCGTTCGAGATCCGGCGCACGCAGTTCGCTCGAGACGAGCTGGCAATCCAATACCTGCCCCGAGGGCGCGATCGTGAGCTTCACCACGACCTTGCCCTGGAGAGTCGGGTCTTCGCGCAACGCGCGATTGTAAAGCGTGTAAATCGAGCCTTTGTTGCGGTCGAAGACTAGCTTGATGTCTTCGATCGAGCGCGATGCCTTGCCGCTCCCGCCGCGGCGCAGCGTGCCCCCACCGCCGGGGCCACCGCCACCCTCGCCGCCGATGACCCCTTGTACCACGGTGGTGGAGCGGCCCGCGAGCCCACCGCCGCCAGTATCGCGACTCAAGGACCCGGTATTGATTCCACCGCTGCTGCCGGTTGCGTTCGAGGTGATCAAGGAACGCGCGGGAAGGCCCGGGCTCCTGCCGGCACCCACGCCCGGCCCGGAGCCGGACCCGACGCCGGGGCCGGGTTTGATGTCCTTTTGAAACTGCGCTGCAACCGGCGCACCGCGCAAATCGGCGAGCTCGTCTTTCATCGCCAGCAAGCCCACGCCCGAGGCCTTGCGGCGCGCAGCCGCTAGCCTTTCCCCCGGCGCCTTTGCCGGATCGGGCTTGCGCGCTTCGGTAACCGGCGGCTTCGCCGGCTCCGGCTTCTTCACTTCGGGCTTGGGCTTGGCCGCCGCCGCCTCCGGTTCCGGTTTCCTGGACGGCGCCACGACCGGGGGCGGAGCCGGCTGGCGTTCGAGCAGCAGCTTCGCGAGCCGCGGCGGCAACTCCTCGACCTTGCTGCGATCCACCTTCGGCACCGGCAACCACGGCATGATCAAGCTGAAGAGAAGACAAACGAGCAGCACGCGCTTGAGGATGCGGCGGAAGCGCTGTTCATCCTCCTCGGAAACCGTCCACGGCAACATCGCGGGACCGTGATGAACGAAGGCCGCGCTCATTACGCCTTGCCCTTCTGGACCACGGCAAAGGAGATGTCGCTATAGTTGGCGCGCGCGCAAGTCACCATGATCTTGCGCAGCAGCCGGTACGGAATCTCCTTGTCTCCCATGATCGTGACGGCCTTGTTCCGGGCCTCCTTCTCCTTGCGGATGAGCTGACGTCCGGCGTGATAGTCGAGCTCCGCCTTGAGCGGCCCGATGAGATCGCTGTCGGCACTCATCGCCTCGGACACCGAGGACACCTTGCGTCCCTGGACAACGATATCCTGATTGCTCACCAGGACGACCAGGGTTTCTTTCGGAGTTTTTTCGGCCGTGGACTCCGGCAACCTTACGGCCTTGGTGCTCGGCAGCACCTCCACCTCCGATGCATTGGCCAGGAGGAAGAAAATCAGTATGGTAAAGATGTCTATCAGCGAAACCAGATTGAGGTCCACCGAAAACTTGTTGCGCGCGTGCCGCTCGGCCCGCTTTTGCAACGGCGACAGCTTCATCGCGCTTTCCCCGATTTCGCCGGCGCCCTGGTCGCAACCGGCGCATCGCCGATGGAGATCTCCGGGAACAATTCGACGTGAGCACCGGGACCGGACCCGGAGGTTCTCGCCACGCGTACGGCGTCCATTGTCTGCACCAGAATGTCATAAGGTGTATCGGGTTCGGCGAGAATCGTCGCTTCGACCTTGTCCGGAAAGCGCGTCTTGATTTGCTGGATCAAGCCTGACAGGGCCCGGAAATCGTACCCTTTATTCGTGTTTTCGACACGCCGAAGCAGGCCGCCGATGCGATCCTGGACCTCGAGCGCGTCGCCCCGAATCACGATCTCGAGCTGCAGATCGCCCTTCAGCTTGTCGAATGCGGAGGATTGCGCCGGCAGACTCAGTTCCAGCACCGCCAGCCGCGAAAACACCGTAGTCGTAAGCAAGAACGGCACCAGCACCACGATCATGTTCATGAACGCGGTGATGTCCAGCGCAGGCGAATGCTTGCGCAGGCGTCGGACGCGATAGCTCATCGGGCTGCCGGCGCCGGTTCGCTCTTCACGCGCTCGGCCAGATTCAGGAAACTGATCTTGGCCACCTCCAGGCTATCCACGATCTCGCTGGTGCGCGCCTGGAGGAACGCGTGGATCAGCAGGAACGGGATCGCCACCATCAGCGCGAACGCCGTGTTGTTCATCGCGATCGAGATGCTGGCCGAGAGCAGCTCGGCTTTCTCCGCCGGATTCACCTGCGCCACCGCGGTAAAGGCCTTGATCAGACCGATAATGGTGCCGAGCAGACCCACCAGCGTGATCACGTTGGCGAAGGTGGCGATGTAGTGCGTGCGCTTCTCCAGCCGCGGCACGATCTCCATCATGCCCTCTTCCATGGCGGCATCGAGGTCCTCGCGCCGGCGCGCGCTCTTCACGCGCCGCAGGCCGCTGTTCACGATCTTGCCGATGGCGGTCTTCGATTTGGCGGTCAGGGAATAGGCCTGCTGAAACTCGCCTCCTTGAAGCAGCGGCAACAACTCGTCCCAGGTTCTGCGATTGCTTCTGCGCGCGTGGCTGAGATAGAAATAGCGTTCCAGCGCGATTGCGAGGCCGACCGCCATGATCAGAATGCTGGGATAGATGAAAATCCCGCTGTCCTGAAAGAACTTGACTACGGTACTGTAGGCATTCATCGTTTTTCCCCCGAAAAAAGATCGTTCTTGGGCCCCGATCCGGCGTCCGGCGGCGGCGCCTGCATCAAGGAATGGTAGCGTACCTGTCGCTCGAACACGTCGCGGTCTATCGGCGAAAGCACCTCGTCCAGGAGGCTGCTCGCGGGCCGACCGACCAGTTCGGTCGGCAGCGGCCGCTTCCACGGGACGATGTACAGCACCTTCGGCAATTCGCGGCTGCCTAGAATCTGCGTGCCGTCGAGATCCGCGCGGTCGGCCGCCCATGCCGGGACGGCGAGCCACGACAATAACGCGACGGAAATGGTTTTCAGTTTCATCCGCTCTTACCTCCTTTGGCCGGTTCGGCGGCGCGGCCGCGCTGCTGCAGATCGGCGATCCATTTCGTCACGGTTCCGGCCTCGCCCGGCACCAGCTCCCGGTAACGCTGGTAGTGCTGCATGGCTTTCGCGGCGTCCTGCAAGTACAGATCGTACAAAATTCCGATATTGAGATGCGCATAGGCGTAGCTCGGATCGAGATCGAGCGCCTTGGCGTAGTAGCGGCGCGCCTCGTCGAACCGGCCCTCGCGCCGCGACACCATGCCGAGCTCGTTGTAATAGGCGGCGCGATCGGGATTGAGACTGATTGCCTGCTTGAGCGATTCGATGGCTTGAGCCGAGTGCCCGGTGCGCGCGTAGAGAATGCCGAGATTCGCGCGCGGGCCGGCGAGCTCCGGCTCGCGGCGGATCACCGCGAGCAGGGCGCGCTCGGCCTCGGGGTAGCGACCGGCCCCGAGAGCGGCCAGCGCCTGCTGGTACATCTGGCGGGACTCCGCATTCACCGGCGGCTCCGCCTTGACCGGCGCGGTTGCCGGCGGCTCGACCTTCGCCGGCCTCGCCACCGGCGGCTCCGTCTTTCCCGGCGCGGGTACCCGCGCCGACACCTCGCCCGGCGCGAACGTAAAGTCCGCGCAGCCCGCGAAAGAAGCGAAGATCGCCACGATTGCAAGCCGCGCTATTCGCCTAGTGCAGCGCATTGATCACTCCCTCGCCTTTTTCCATCTTGGCGTAGCGCACCGGGCGCAGCTTGCCGAGCGCGGCGAAGCTTTTTTTGACCCATTCGTCGTAGAGACCGCCGCTCACGCGCCGCGCGTTGATCTCGTGCAACTCGGTCGCCTTCTCCTCGAACGGAAACGCCTGCTCTTCGAGCATGATGTTGTATTGCTCCAATTCCTCCTTGGACAATCGTTTGGGGCGCTGCGATTCGAGCAAGGCCTTGCCGAAATCGTTGTAGACCTCCGCCGTCCGGTAAGTGGCCGTCGTCGCCACTTCCGCCACGCCGTAATCCGCGGCCACGGCGTAGGCCTGGAGCACCTGCTGCATTCTGGTTTTCTTGATCTTGAGGTTCTTCTTCAGCGGCTCGGCCAGACGCACGCCCCGATACGCCTCCTCCAGCGGTTCGGCGATCGCGAGCGCGGCGAGCGACCCGAGATAGCGCGTGCGGTCGGTGCGCTCGTTTCCGCCCTTTCGTTCGGCCTCGAGCAGCTCGCGCGACCAGGCCTGGCGCTGCGGCAAACGGCCTTGTTTCCGGTCCATTTCGGCCAACCGGTACCGGGCTTCGACGGCGGGTTCGAGCGGCCTCGGGTTCAGGCGCACGTAGCGCTCGTAAGCCGCCGCGGCATTGCGCCCGTTGCCCCCCTTCTCGTACAGCTCCGCCGCCTTCCAAAGCGCCTCGCGCCCGAACGCCATGTCTTTCTTCGTCACGGAAAGCGCCTCGAACTCGCCGGCCGCCTTGAGCACTTGACCGCTTTCCAGGTAACAAACGGCGAGTTTCCCCGGCACCTCGGCCTGCAAGGCATGCTTCGGGTAATCGCGGCGAAAGCCTTCGAGGACGCGCGCGGCCGGGTTCCATTCCTTGAGCGCGATCAGGGCCGCGGCAGCGTCGTACTGCGCAGCCGCCCGCACGGGCGAATCCGGCACGACGGTTCCGACGCGTAAAAAGTGATCCGCGGCCGCGCGCAGCTGGCCCGCCGCGCGCGCCTGCTCGCCCTGCTTGTACACCGAAGCCGCGAGCCGCTCGGTCAGTCCCGTTCGGGCCGGGGATTTTTCGGGCGTGAGTGCCAGCGCTGCCCGGTACGCCCGTTCCGAGCGATCGAAACTTCCCTTCTGAAACTCGACGTGCGCGACCACCGTCCAGGCGGTGCGGCGCAGCCCGGCCGCCGGCGGCGGCTGGATTGCGAGCACGCGTTGCGCCAGTGCGGCGGCGGAATCGGGGTCGTCGTTTGCATAGAGCTTCTCCGCGGCGTTGGTGAGCACCCCGGGCGCGCGCCCGTCGTTCGGGTTGGCCTCCGCGAACCGCACCGAGCTCTCCACGGCCCTGCGCCGCACCAGGCGCAGCTCTTCGCCCTGGACTTGTTTCTCCTGCTCCGCGTATGCGAGCAATGCGGCATAGCCCGCGTCCGCGGCCTTCGCATAGCGCGGAGTATCGTACGCCGCGCGCTCGTATTCTGCCGCCGCCGCGGCGAAGCGCTTGTCCTCGAACAAGAGCTCGGCCAGCAGAAAACGCATGCCCGGAGCGCGCGGGTCCGCGGGAAAGGATTCGAGATAGACGCGGTACCAGCGCACCGCTTCCCGATAGTCCTCGCTTTTCCGTCCCTTTTGCGCGACGGCGTGGTAGTGGCGCGCCAGCTCTTCGAGATGCGTCTTCACGAGCGGCAACACGCGCTCGTCCACGAGCGCGCCGTTCACCCGCTGAAACTCGCTCTTCGCTCCGTAGCGCACGACGAACTCCTTCTTCGCTTCGAGCGCCAGCGCGGCGAAACCCGCCTGCTGGTAGGCCTGAATCACCCGCGACTGCATGAGCGGCGACTGGGGGTGCGTGGGATAGCGGCGCGCGAACGCGTTGAATGCATTGGCCCCGTCCTCGACGCGCTCCTGCTTGAAATACAATTCACCGAGCTGCTGGTATACGCGAAATTCGTACTCGCGCCGCGCGGGTGTGGGGAAGTACTTCGGAATCGCGTCCGGTCCCTGGAGGTTGGCGAGGCTCAGGCTCACCACGCGGAAAGTATCCTCGGTGAGCTCGCGCTCGGCGCGCGTGAGACCCGGGAGATCCTCGAGCGCCGCGCCGTTGTCGCGGCCGATGAGCTTGCGATCGAGCACGGCGAAAAACGAATGCAGCCCTTCCTCGAGCCGCGCCTGCTTGAACAACGACCAGCCGTGCATATAGAGCGCGCGCTCGTGAAACGCCGACGATTCGCCTTTCTGCATCACCGCTGCGTAAGCCTGTTCGGCCTCGGGGTAGCGGCCGAGCGTAAACAGCAGCTCGCCGCGGCGGAACTCGGACTCGTCGCGATAAGCGCTTTGGGGATACTGCGTGACCAGGCGATCCAGGGTCGCGAGCGAGCGCCCGAGATCGCCGGTCTGATCGTAGGCGTGCGACAGCTGATAGAGTACGCGGTCGTTGCCCGGGTGGGCCGGGTAGGTCCGCAGCAAATCCTCATATACCTTGACCGCGTCGCGGTATTCCCTCGCGCCGCTATTCTCGGCCAGGCCGTCCTGTGCCCGCTCGATCTCCAGATCGCCCAGACGGCGCATCGCCTCCGGGCGCATCCGATCGCGCGGGGCGGCATCGAGAAACTTGCGATA
>WNFC01009295.1_pt1 | contig 10886 bp, 13 predicted proteins | sample 5400541 | NCBI WGS metagenome assembly WNFC01 (sample SAMN13153342, study PRJNA577476) | soil metagenome | isolation source: 120 cm saprolite under Douglas fir tree site 2 hole 2 replicate 1 | place: USA:California | collected 2015-04-18
CACCAAGACCTTCTACGCCACCAAGCTCATCGAGGAAAATATCGAAGACCTCGAGGACCGCTACCTTGCGGAAGCCCGCCTCGAAAATCGCGGCAAGCGCTACTCCACCGCCCAGGTCCGGAGGCAGCTTGGCTTGGACGATTGAGAACTAATCAGCCCGGGCGCGGGCAAATAGACAACCCATGAGCACAAACCAAGGCGTGCGGCTGGGTGCCCCAGGTTCGCCGTTTGAGCCTGGGGTTTGCCTTTTCCTTCTTCCACTTGGTGGCACAGCCACTCTTGCTTGCCCTGAGCTTCGAAGGGGCTGTGCATAATTCGCCGCTCGGATCTTTGATTGTGTAGCGGCGCGTCTTCAGACCGCCATTCGCCGGAGTGCCCCAGGTTCGCCCTTCGAACTGGGGGGTTTTGCCTTTTCCTTCTCCAGCTCGCGCCCCCGGTTTTAGGCCGCCCTCAAGCGGCGTGTGCCGCCTTGCCCGTCCTCAAATGCTGATCCAGGGTCTTGCTTGCGGCTTCCAAAACGAGGCGACATTCACGGCATCCATTCAGATGCCGCTCGATCTCACTTTCCACGCTCGGCGAGAGCTTCCCTTCCAAATACCAGCAAATCAAATGGACGGTATCCCGACATGCCATAGTTGTCCCACTTCCTCAGGTCCGGCGTGGGTAGGCCCATTCTCATCACAACAGGCTGCAATAAGGCCTGCCGAAAAGCTGTTCAAATTGGAACACTCGGAATTCGCCTTCGCCCATTGCTCCTCTCCGCGCCTTCACACGCAGCCGCTTTCATCCCGACCGTAGTGGAGGGAGCTCTCCTCTCTTCTTTCCATCTCGGCACCCCGACCCGGTCGAGGCATCCTGGCGCCTGCTCTCACAATGGCCGACCGGTGGTACACTGCGCCTATGGCTGCCAAAAAGAAAACCAAAAAGAAGCACACCAAGAGAACTGCGGGCAAGAAGCTGAAGCCGATCAAGAAGGCGCTCAAGGCGAAACTGGCGAAGAAGGCCGCTCCGAAAAAGGCGGGAGCGAAAACGAAGGCCGGCGCCAGGAAGAAAGCCGTCGGGAAAACCGCGCGCGCAGGCAAGAAACCGGTTCGCGGGAAAAGCCAAACCGTGGATACCGTGGCATTCGCGCCGGAGGGACTGGGACCTCGCTCGAGCGGGCAATCGGGAGATTTGCAGGGATTGTCCAACCTCGAAGCTGCGGATTCCGAGAGTGTGGACGAGTTGCTCGAGGAAGGAAACGCGTTCGAGGCCGACGCCGTGAAGGGCGTGCAAGACGCCGGGGATGCCAACGGGAAGGAAGTCCACACCCACGAAGTGCCCCAGGATGATGTTCCCGGCGAGTATCGCGACAAAGATAAGTGAATCTACCGCCGCCTATGTAGCGGGCCGCCTGGCGCTTACCCCGACTCTTGTCATTCCGAGCGCAGAGAGGAATCTGTTTTTTCTTCTCTTTCTACTGCAATCCGTCGCGCGATTCTACGTCTGATTCAGGTGCTGTCAGCAGAGCGACATTTCTTCCGGGCTGCCCGGGGAACCCGGCACTTTCAACTCAGAGGTTAATGATCATCTGGCCCGGCGTCGTAGCGCTATGAGGTTTTATTTCGAGGAAGGCGTGAAATGCCGGATGTATTCGAAATCGTCGCACTCCGTTCGTAGTTTCATCGGCGGTTTTCCGCGCCATGATAGAGAATTTTCGCTCGTCCTGCTCATCGTACAAGAACTCGAAACGATTGGGGGCTACCTCGAAACCAAGGAAGGTCAACTCAACGAGCAATCTGATTACATCCTCCAGCTTGCTGACAGGTGTATTCGCGGCAACCAGCCTCGCCACTTCACTATCCCTTGTTTCCTCTTCTTTAAGTCCTTTAGCTGCAACACTTATGGGACCGCTCGCAAATGTTGCAAACAAAAGGCTTACGTCCAAAGCTAAGTCCTTTATATGCAACACTTATAAAAAACACGGGGAGGGCCGGGTTGTTATTGTTAACTAGAAATCTCACCATGGAGCTCACTCCAACGTTCAGCCCCTTATCCCCCTGTGTGTTCGCCTCGTGTTGTCCCCGGCGATTTCCCCCGCAGCAGATCCTCAAGGTCGCCCACCTGATCCCCGAGCAGATTCAGCTTCCGCCCCAGCCCCTGAATTTCTGCCTCGGCGCGGCGGTTCACGGCGTAATCCAGTTCGCTCCGCACGCGATCTTTTCGGTCCTGCCGGTTCTGGCTCATCATGATCACCGGCGCCTGAATCGCCGCCAGCAACGACAGAATCAGATTCAGCAGGATAAATGGATACGGATCCCACGCCCCCCGTCGCATGCCCACGTTGATGGCCGTGTAGACGCTGCTCAAGATAAGGAAACCGATAATAAAGGTCCACGACCCGCCAAACTGCACCACGGAGTCCGCGATGCGGTCCGGCAGCGTCGATTTCTCTTCGATCACTTCGTTGGCATTGCGCATCGCGCGCAACCGCACCAGGTGCTGCGACGCGTGAAACTGCCGCCCCAGCACCGTCAACATATCCATTCCTGCGTGGGGCTTGCGTTGCAGCAGCGTTGCAATGTCGCCCCGGCTGACCTCCAGGCAGACGGTTTCTTCCATGGCCGTCGCGTTGGTTTGATGAGGTGTCTGCTCCAGCATCGACGCGAACCCAAAAAACTCTCCGTGCGCCGGCTCATCCACCACCACTTCTTGCTGGTCTTCGTCCACCGTCGTCACCCGCACTTTTCCGGAGACCATCACGTAGGCTTGCCCGCTCGGGTCACCCATCTTGTAAATACGTTGCCGCGGATCGAAATTCTTCAGCTCCACTTGCCCCGCCAGCACCGCCGTCTCCTCTTCGTCGAGCAGTGCAAACAGCGGAACATGTTTCAACACTTCGGGATTGCAAGACATCGGTCACCTCGTTTGCAGGGACTGGATCAGTTCTCGGTTTTCCAAACGCTTGAATCGAGCGCAACCAGCAACATCCGCGCCCATAGTAAACCTGATGAATCGTACGGCTTCAAGAAGGATTCGGCAAAAGTGGGAGAGCATCGGCGCGCCGAATCGCCGCAAAGCAATATTCATTCGTCACTGAATGATTTGAATTTCCACGTTTTGTCCCGCGGCATGCTGCGTCAGCAGCGCGGCCATTCTTTGCGCCCAGCGCTCCAGCCCTTCCGTGCCGCTAAACGAAACGATGATCGCCAGCACTTGTTTCGTCGCAGATGTCACCATCGTCCGTTCCGAATCGCTGGTCGCGCTGCCGTGTGGTCCGACAGTATCGGCGAACAAGGGCAATCCTTCGAGATTCAAATCGTATTTGCCGATGCCTTTGTAAGTTTCTCCCGCCCGTCCCGCGCGAAAAACAATTTCACCCACGACGTGCCCCAGATCGTAGAGTCCCACCGGCAGCCGGCTTTCCACCGACACGAGATTGATCACGTCCACAACGGCGTTGATTTCCGGCAAGCCTTTTCCCGCCACCATGCGCCGCAACAGCGCTTCCGCCGAGCCGCGGTACCGCGAGGGATCTTTTCCCAGCGCCTTGTAGGCCGCGCGCGTCGCTTCCACTTGCGAAGACGCCAGCACGCCCCGGGGAAAGGGCAGTTTCTGAATTTCGTTCTCCCGCATTTTCATTTCTTCGAGCAGCGCCGCGGGCGATGCGCCAGCTTCCACGCGCGCCGTCACGCACGCGAGCGCTGTCCGCGGACACTTTTTCTTCAAGCCCGCATCAATTGTTACCGTCACTTTTGTTGCAGCTCCCCTTGCCTGGATGTGCTGATGCGTGCCGCATTCTACAACCAAGAGGCGAAATCTGGCGAAGGCGCCAAAGACTTTATTGTTCTTTCTTCTTGCGAATCGAGATTTCTGGAAGTTGCCAGGTATTATCTCCGGGGGGTGCCGGATCTACTGACGACCGGATGCGCTGGTCCTGTGGAGGTCCGCAGTCATTTAAGACTCTCAATGTACGCAATCAACGCCTCTAAGTCTTCGTCCTTCACGTCCGAAGGTGCCATGCCGCCCTGCGTCATGGCTGCGGATGGCTGCTTCAAGAGAGCCTTTATCTTTTGGGCGTTGAACTTAGCTCCCACGCCAATCAACTTTGGGGCCGCGGCCGTCCCAATGCCGGCGTCACCATGGCAAGCGTTACAAGATTGCCCCTCGAAAATTATCTTCCCTTTCGCGGCAAGTGGATCGGCAAGCGACACATTTGCCGCCGCAAGTGAAGCAGAGGAAAGCTCCGGCTCGAATGGCTTGCGCGTGTATTCCTCTTCTTCGGCTTTTTGCTTGGCAAGTTGTTGCGCAACTCCAGGATCGTGCTTGTCCACATACTGGCTGCGCAGCCCCAGCCCAACCAAGGCGAATAGCACGAAGGCATAAGCTCCCATGGCCACGGGCCGCCTCCAGGGGCGCCGCTCGATGCTACGATCCAAAAATGGAAGCGCGATGATAGCCACGGCAAGAACCGTTGGAATGATCAGGATGCCGATCAACGAGGCTGCCCCGTGCCAGTACTTCAGCCACTGAAAGATGGGCAGGTAATACCACTCCGGCCGAGGAATGTATTGTGCGTCCGCGGGATTGGCGCGAGGTCCCAGTTGCACCGGCACGAAGAAGCACAGCAAGCCGAGGCCGATAATCAGCAGCGCGGTCAGCGAAAGATCCATCAAGACCTGGCGGGGGTAGAACAGCTCCGGCTTTTGTTCAGGCTTGTAGGGATTTTCGGTGACCGGCCCGGCGGCGCCAGCTTTGCGAAAAAGAAAAATATGAGATGCCACGAGCGCAAAGATGCAGGCGGGAATCAGAAAAACGTGGGCCACAAAAAACCGTGAGATCGTCAAAGTCCCCATCTCGGTGCCGCCGCGCATCATGCGTTTCAGGCTCTCACCGATCCACGGAATTTCGCTAGCGGCGTTGGTCCCCACAGCGGTAGCAAAATACGCTTTCTGATCCCACGGAAGCAGGTACCCCGTAAACGCCATCGCCAGAACGAGTCCAAAAAGCACGCAACCGGAGAGCCAGAGCAGCTCACGCCGGCCCTTATGCGCCCCGTAAATATACGTTTGTGAGAGGTGCAGCAATAAGACGATGACCATGGCGCTTGCGCCGTAGGCATGGAGACTCCGCAGAAAGGAGCCCGCGGTAACAGCTTTCGTAATGTAAGCGACGGTTGTATGCGCGTGATCAGCCGAGGGAACGTAGTAAAGCGCCAGGAAAATTCCGGTAACTACTTGCGAAATAAAAATGAACAACAAACCTGACCCGAATACGTACGCGAGGCGCGCGCCTCCTGGAATGGGTTCATAGAGGGCGGTCCTCAGCAGCGTGTCCAACCCGGTTCGGCGGTTCAGCCATCCCCATAATCCGGTTGAAGGCAGAGGAAGACCGTTGGTTTCGTTTTTTTGTGTCGAAGACATCCTCTGAACAGCCCTTCCTCAGCCGATGACTTCTTTATCCCCAACGAGTTGGCGGAAATATTGAAATCGCACCTGCAGTTGGCCGTCCTGGACCGATGTTTCCAGCGTATCCATCGGGCGCTGCGAGGGACCACTGATCCGCGTTCCGTCCGGCGCGAACACGGCACGGTGGCATGGACAGATGAACTGATTCATTTCCTTGTTCCAAGGAACCGTGCAGCCCAGGTGCGGGCAGACGGAGGTAAGAACCCGAAGGTTGCCTTTCGTGTCTTTCGTCACGTAGACGGCTCTTTCGGATATTGCCTTGCGCCAGCCATCCACTTGCTCGATCTGGATGGTGCGCATCACCGGCTCGGTCAAAGTAGAAAACTCGTTCAGTGTTCCCAGAGGTGAACTCTTGCGCTCTGTAGTGCGGCGCAGCAAAGGGAACAGCGCGAAGCGAATGAGCGGCACGGAAAGCAGAGCGCCAACACAGACCGAGCCCACCCCAAGCAACGCGCCGAGAAAAGAACGCCTAGAGCCGAGAGGCGATCCCGATGCGGAAAGGATCCGAATTGTGTTTTCTGACTCTCCCAGGGAAGCACACATCGGATTCTCCTTTAACGAATCGTTGCAAGACTAGAAATGACCTCAGCTCCCAAAGCACGCCAGGCTTGCGGCGGTACTCCTACTTCTTCGGCATTGCCCGGATGTAAGCGACTAATTGTTTGATGTCTTCAGGCTTGAGCTTCGCGCCGAAAGCGGGCATTTTACCTTTACCTTTGGCAATGACTTCCGCGAGCTCCGCATCCGTTTTTTTCTGCACTTCATTGGACGCAAGATCCTTCGCCCCCAGAGCCTTTCCTGAAGAGGAGTTCCCACTGCCGTCCGCAGCATGACAGAGGACGCAATTTGTTTTGTATACCTTGGCGACATCGCTCTGAGCGTGAACGTCTACGGGCAGGGCGAGCCCTATCAGGCAAACGAAAACGCCTGCGCGTGCAACAAGATGAACGAAGATTCGTGGCATATTGTCTCCATGATTCTCTGGGTATTCTGCTTCGCTAAGATTCTTAGGTGGCGCATGTCTTCCTTAGAATACAAATCGCGCAAGTAAGAAGACCGCGTTGTTCCCCCCGGCTTTCCTTCCTGCGCCGTCATAATTTGTCTGTGCACCATTAAATCGCAAGTAGCCCGAATACTGCACGGCCAGATCAATGTTTTGCTGGGGCCACCATGAGACATTCAGGGTATACCCATTACTCCGAGGATCTCCGTTGGCGCTGCCAAAAACCGGGGCTTGCGCATAGAGCAGCGGGTCCGGCGTCCCCGTGACGTTAAACAAGCCGGCCGTCCCGGATAGCTTTGTTCCGTAATGGTATTCGAGATTCGCCTGCGCAGTATTCAGGTGGTGGCCAAGCTGTGAGGCGCCACCAGCGGCGAAGGTCGCGCCTAAAGAAGAATTCTCCCTAATGTACGTCCCGCGGAAAGACAAAACGTCATTTTTAAATTGCGGAATTGTTCGATCATATTGAAAGTCAAACGCCCAATCCGTGTAGCCGTTCGTGGGACCGGTGATAGCGTTCGGGGAGCTCTTTACGTGCATTCCATAGGTGCCAAATTGCAGGCTGTTGTTCTTTGTGACCGTCTGCCAAGCAACCCGCCAATACGGAGCCAATCCACGAATATTGAATCCGAATCCTGTCCCCGGGTTGGGCTGAGCTCCGCCAAGATGCTGGGAACGGTAGATCGTGCTTCCGATATACAAATGTTCGTTCCACATGGTGTATCCGCCGAATCCGGCCACATCCTGCGCGAGGGCGCCGTTGATAATGGCTTTCGCCGCAGGAGTTGGAGAAACGTTGGACGCTGTGAACGGGAATCCCCAAGCCGGCGTGCTGTTCCAAAGGTCTTCTACGGTGGGGTTGTTGTTGAATGTTATTCCGTAGGCCAAGGACTTCCCGAACAGATCATGAGTGTTTGCGTAGCGGACATCCGTATTATCCCAGCTGAAATGATTCCCCTGGGCAGTGTACGTTACTTGTGCAAAGCTGCCCACGTGACTCCCCCAGGCACCAGCAAGAAAGAGCGAAACGTCCTGCGGAAACTGAAAGTTGCCGTTCTGCGTTGCGGGCTGGGGTGACTTTGTAGCGGTGTAAGAAGTGTCGAAGACCACGGAAAGAGGGAATGCCTCCAGGAGGCGTAGCCCGGAATTGTGGTCCTTCTTGTCGTCGGTTACTTCCGGCTTCGTTGTAAGGACATACCCATCCAGCTTGAATTTTCTTCCGAAAGGGGTCAGCTCAGGAGGAGCGAAATGACACGTTGCGCAAGGCATTCCGGTTTGGCGGCTGTAACTGGGGACAGCCCGCGTGTCGCGGGATGTCCCGAGAATCAGAATCACCGTCCCAACGGCCATCAAGCAGAGAAGCGGGCGTGTTAGTTTCATTACGGTTCCTTTCGGTTTTCAGCGATACGCGACCCAGGCAGAGTGTCGCTGATTGCAGAGGCGGACTGCGGTGACACACGTCACGATTTGCTGTGACGGACATCACAAGCCTGCTTTGAAGAGGGAAAATCCCCAGGAAGGAGAGACCGGGAGCTAAGAGCTCAGGACGCTTTCGAGCCCGGCCTTATTCTTGATGATGACGGTCGAACCTTTTACTTGCAGGAGCTGCTTCTTCTTAAAGTCGGCGAACAACCGCGTTACGGTTTCTCGGGAGGCTCCTATCATCTGGGCGATTTCTTCGTGTGTTAGGGTGAGCGTGAGCCTTACCTCGTCTCTTGTTTCGGCATGATTTGCGGAGAGATCCAGCAGGAAGCGAGCGAACTTCTCGGCGGCGGAATGAGAGAGACCAAGGGTGCGCATTTCTGCGATCGCCGAATGATAGGTTTCACCGAGCTGTTGCGCCACTCGCAAAGCTGCCTCGCCGTGCTCCCGCAGGAAGTTGAGAAAATCATCCCTGGAGATGAAATTGGCCTGAGTAGGTTCGATTACGTCGGCCGTAAGCTCATAGGGTTTCCCTGTGACCGTCGCTGGCAAGCCAAGAACTTCTCCCGCTTCTGAGATCCTAAGAATGAGGCTCCTCCCATCAGCCGAGGAGGTGGAGAGCTTGACCCGGCCACTGCATAAAACGAAGACTCCTCGCGGTGACTGCCCTTCCACAAAGAGAGTCGCTCCCTTCGGATAGGTGGCCGCGGAGGTGATGGCTGCCAACTTCTGCACCGCAGGGGGAGGCAGATTGCAGAAAAGACGGTCTTCGCGGTGAGGACAGGACAGGCAGCTCTCAATAACTTCTAAACCGTAGGGGGCTCGCATGAAATCACTGCCCCGGAGTATACCTCCCTCCCTGCGCGAGACGAAACGAACCCCGCTTGTCATATTAGGGTGTCCGGTGGATGACCACCGATTCGCATGTTCTACTTACATCGGCTGTTTCCTGGCTGTGACGGCTGTCACGCTGCTTCGTAACGCGGGATACGGCGGTCCCTTCGACTTAGTGTACATTCCGGGTAAGACATGAGCGCCAGGTACTGGGGATTTTGGAATTTGACCGCAGGCATTGAGGTTCCCCGAGCACTGCGCTTGATGCGCAACCCGTGCTAAACTTTATGGACTTTAGGCCCGTAGCTCAGTTGGTTAGAGCGCTACCTTGACACGGTAGAGGTCTGGGGTTCGAGTCCCCACGGGCCTACCATTGCTGCCGCGGTGCGTTTTCTCTACATTCTGCAAAGTGAATCTTCTGGTAGGTTTTATGTTGGTTCGACTGACGATCTCGATCGGCGACTGTCCGAACATCACCGTGGGCACACACCGTCGACTCGCGGTCGCGGACCTTGGAAACTTGTCTACACCGAACCATTCGAAACTCTGATCCAAGCTCGCCGCCGCGAACTGGAAATCAAGAACTGGAAGTCGGCAAAAATAATACGAGCATTGATCGGAAGTTCAGTTGGTTAGAGCGGGCCGACTGGGTCGGCCAGGTCTGGGGTTCGCGCGCTGACAAACCCCAACAGTTCAGACGTGGCTTGCACTGCATGACCGCAGACCTGGGGGAAGTTTTTTGGCGCCAACAACGGCCTTGACACGTCGCCGATAGTTCCTCCACTATGGAGGAGTTTAGGAGTAAACCCATGGCAGTACTGAACATCAAGAACCTTCCCGACTCTCTTTACAGGAAGCTCCAGGCTAGAGCGAAGCGCCAGCACCGATCGGTCGCCCAGGAGGTTACTCATCTTCTCAGCGATGCTCTTGAAACGTCGAAACCTCTGTCTATTCTTGATCTCAAGGGGTTGGGCAAAGAGCACTGGAGATGGAGTTGACCCATCGAAACATGTTAAGCGAGAACGGGCCTCATGGGATTGATGGCCGATCTCGGTGGCGGCCCTATAGGGGTGGACACGGCCATCTTCATCTACTTCATCGAAGAACATGCGCGGTTTCTTCCACTGGTTGAGCCCCTTTTTAGAGAAGTGAGTGAGGGCCGCAAGGAGTTGGCTACATCGGCGCTTACCTTGCTCGAAGCCTTGGTCGTTCCCTACCGTTCTGGAGACCATCTGCTGGCCGGGCGATATGAAGCTCTTCTCACGCAGAGTCGCGGCGTCCACGTAGCAGATATTTCGCGTGATCATCTGCGCGCCGCCGCACAGCTAAGAGCCGCAACGGGAGTCAAGACGCCTGATTCTCTCCAGGTTGTGGCGGCATTGGCATTCGGCTGCACGGCTTTTCTTACGAATGATCGCGACCTCCCGACCATACCTGGTCTCCGGACCCTACAATTGTCTTCCTACGTTAAGTAATCCTGTAGGGGCTCATCACCCGCAGCCTTTTCAAGCTGACTTTGTGTCTCCTCCGACGGCAATCGCTTTTGCCGGGCGTCAGCGTCTCCCCTTACGTGTTCGGTTGCGCAACCAAACACTCTTTTGGTCTTGAGACCGAAACAGAGTGTCACCAGCAACTACTTGAGTATAAATGGTTTAGCTGATTAAGCATTATAAACTTGTAACTACACGGCACAAGTAACTTGTAATTATGCGGCACAATATACTTGCGTTAAGACAGCGCAATTGACTTGTGACCACGCGGCATCATATACTTGTGTTGACGCGTCACAATAAACTTGCTATGACTTATTCTAACGATAGGAGGCTTCATGCCCTCGCCAAACGAAAAACTGGCTGAATCCCTCGACGAGCTCAAGGCACTCCAGCAAGGCGACCAACGTGTGTTCCGTTCCGACGACCTGAGCCGGGTTCACCGCGAACGCCTGGTGGAAAACGGCTTCCTGCAAGAAGTCATGAAGGGTTGGCTGATCTCTGCAAGTCCCGACTCAGAGGCCGGCGAGAGCACCCCGTGGCATGCGTCGTTCTGGGAATTCTGCGCACGCTACTGCGACGAGCGCTTTGGCGAACAATGGCACCTGTCACCAGAGCAATCCCTTCTTTTGCACGGCGAGAGAACGGTGATCCCGGATCAACTGGTTGTGCACAGTCCGAAAGCGATGAATA